>Ga0157378_10001149_pt1 | contig 24055 bp, 22 predicted proteins | sample M65metaG_FD_115309 | JGI IMG/M metagenome (GOLD analysis project Ga0157378, IMG submission 115309) | Miscanthus rhizosphere microbial communities from Kellogg Biological Station, Michigan, USA - M6-5 metaG | ecosystem: Host-associated > Plants > Roots > Rhizosphere > Soil | place: USA: Michigan...
CCATTTGAAGTCGGGCTTTCCCTGATTCGGGTGTTACAAGAAGCATTGCACAATGCGCAGAAGCACAGCGGTGTGGAACGGATCGAAGTGCAACTGAGGGAAGACTCGGGTGAGATTCATCTGATCGTGAGCGATTTAGGAAGAGGGTTCGATTTGGAAACTGCAATGCAAGGTCGAGGTCTCGGTATCACGAGCATGCAGGAGAGAGTTCGATTGGCGAATGGAACGATTTCCATTGAATCGAAGCCGATGGGTGGAACGACCATCCATGTTCGCGTACGCTGGCTTCAGAGCAGGATTCCCAACGGCAGCCTGGGTAACAGCCGGAGTATGAATCCGTTTTTGGGTTTGCCTAGTAGCCCAGATCCCGTCCATGAACGGCTGAGTGTTCCTCGCAGATTCTTTTGACGATTGGGCTGCTTTCTCTGTCTGGAAAGGCGCTCCATAAATACCCACACAGAGTGTTTACTCCATACCCTTGGGTGATCTCGTCCCACAGGTGCTCGAGCTGAACCGCCCCTTCCGCATTGCCTGTGAACAACAGGGTGGGCGCAATTTCTCCACAAACTACAACCTTACGAGGTGCTCCCTTTACACCCTTGGCCGCCCCCGTAATGAGATCGCCTATCACTCTTCGGCAGTGAACGGGATCAGGCACATCGCTGACAGCCAATCTCGCCAATACATCGGCAGCGTCCAACGGAACATAACTCCCCTGTTTAATGGCAGCAGTCACGTCCACGCCATCTGCTTCCAATCTCGGAAGAAGACTAGCGCGGTGTGCTTCGGTCACGACCACAATGACCACATTCCCGCTTTTCAGCGCGGATTCGATAAAGCGAGCATAGCCGTCTACCACGGAATCGTCATCTGCATGGAACGAGACTTCATGGCAATGCCTCGTCGCTGCGGCGTGGTCATCCTCGCGTGCGTTGGAATCACGACTCATCAAACTGGCACTGACGAACTGCTTACCTTGAAGAACGGCTTTCACCGCAGGCAAAAGTTCGCTTTCGGCATCCGACTTTACGACATAGCCGACCGCGCCCGTGCGCAAGGCTTCCTCTACGATGTCAGCGGAGCGGTTTTCACTCACAAAGAGAATTCTGGACGCCGGGGAAACCTTTCGAATTCGTCGGGCTACTTCGAGTCCATTGAGCAACGGAAGCCCGATGTCCAGCAGGATCAAGTCGGGCTGTAGCTCTTGGGCTTTCTGAACTGCTTCTAGCCCATCTGATGCTTCGCCGATCACCTGTAGTTCAGGTTGTTTGTGGAGCGCCGTTCGGAAGTAACGACGCCAAGGCTCGTAATCATCTACCACAAGAATGGGAGTGGTTGATTCTTCCAATGGCAGTTCCCCCTCTCAGGTCAGAACCCCCATGTCAGAGAATAGTTGCTGAACTGGATGTTGTCGGTATCGCAGGAACCGTCACCGTGAAGGTTACGGATTGGGGCGGAAGTATGCGAAGAAAACGATCTAACAGCGCCGACGCTGCAAAATTGTACCAGAGAACTGTTGTTTTGGCCCGCCTGGTTCCACACGTTGACTATCCAGAAATCTTGAGCACGTCGTTGAGCTAACAATCCTCCGGAGACCGGCCTTGTCATCCCTGCTGTTTTATAACAACTGTTATGCAACTTGTCAGCGATTCGGCGTAAAATTGCTGGCGTGGAAGCGCCTTTTCGCAGTCCTTATTGTCGGCATCGGACTGCTGGGAATCGCACTCTTGTCTGGCGGCCACGCTCAATAGCAACGCGCCGCGATCCTGGGTTTGCGTTGCAATCGACTAGGCGAACCCCTAAGAAACCAGTTCTAGAAGCTCGGAATACCTCAAGGCTGCCCCGCTGGAGTCCGCTTCAGCGGTTTTCTTTGGTTTTTGCGTCTTTCATTCCGAGCAAAATCACGGAAGGGTGTTTCTACCCGCGGCATAATCCGCAGCATGCAACTCTCCCCGGGCACTTCGCGCTGAAGTGGAACCATTGACCAACCGCTCCCTGCTATAATTCCGGCAGCGCGTAGGGGCGCTACCGGTCCGCGGAAAGGGATTTTCCCACCTTGTCGAATCTTGAAAGTAGCTAAACCTTCTTTCAGCCCGTTATGCGGACGATGGGCGCGATTTGAAAGGAGGTCGTATGACCACCCATCCCGAAGTTGTCCGCCTCAACCTGAAGTACTACCGAAAACAAGCAAAAGCCTTGCTGAAAGCCGCGAAATTGGGCGACCCTGCCGCACTCAAGCGTCTTGTCACTCCCACAGCTCTGCATGACGCGCAATTCGTCATTGCCCGCGAGCAGGGATTCTCGAACTGGCCGCGATTCAAGGCTTTCATCATCGATTCCAATCTCGACTTTCAGCAACTGACGGATGCGTTTATCGGTGCGGCAGTTTCCAATGGCAAGCGGGCGGAAGAAATGCTACAGGCGCATCCGGCGCTGGTGCGCGCCGGATTTTACGTGGCGCTCGTGCTTGGTTACGCCGCTGCGGTAGAGCACGCGATCGAGCACCAGCCTGAACTGCTGAATGCCAAGACCGGACCGCAACACTGCGAACCGCTTCTCTACGTGTGCTTCTCCCGCTTCGCCAATCCCAAGTCGTCATATTCGGCGGGTCTCACCGAAACGGTGCGAGTTCTGTTGCGGCATGGTGCCAACCCGAATCCCTTCTACCTCTTCGAAAACCGCGCGGACATGCCGCTCTCTTGTCTCTACGGAGCCACTGGCCTGAACAACAATGTCGAGATGGGACGCGCACTGCTCGACGCCGGGGCCAATCCAAATGACAATGAGTCGCTTTACCATTCCCTCGAACATCCGGACCTGGCCTGCACCCGGCTGCTTCTGGAACGGGGCGCTACAGCCCTTGGAACCAACGCGTTGAAGCATGTTCTGGACCGGGAAGAAATTGAAGGTCTGAAGCTCCTGCTGGCGGCGGGAGCTGATCCTAACGAAACCAACGATCGCGGAGAGACGGCGTTGCATTGGGCGGTGTGGCGTGGCAGGAGCGAAGAGATTGTTCGACTGCTGGTCGCGGGCGGGGCGAACCTAAATACAAAACGAAACGACGGCCGCACTGCCTACGCACTCGCCGCAATCAGCGGCCAAACCCAGATCGCCGAACTCTTGCGCAAACGTGGCGCAAACACCGAACTGCAGACGCTCGATCAATTCATTGCGTCCCGGATTGCATCCGCGAATCACGGGCCAGCTCCTGTAAGCATGCCGTCCGGGCAGGAACGGCTGCTTTCCGATCTCACGCAAGGACATCACACCCGATCCGTGAGCGCGTTACTGGACGCGGGCACGCTGATCGATGCGCGCGGCGAAGCCGGAGGCACCGCCCTGCACTGGGCCTGCTGGAAAGGCTATGCCGATCTGGTAAAGCTTTTGATCGACCGCGGCGCTCCACTCACCGTTCTCGACACGGAATTCCACGCCACACCCGCGGGATGGTTCCACCACGGCACCTCAAACAGTCCCGACGGAGGAGCCCACGCTGAAGTCGCTCGCCTACTGATTGCCGCCAATGCACCCATGGAAGGATGTAACACCCCCACCGGCAATGCGGAAGTAGACGCCATCCTTCGCGAACATAAGCTGATTGAGTAAGAAGCCAGGAGAAATCGGCCGAAGGTGGCCACTCCACCCCGTCAGTCTGCGCCTGGAACGGCGCTGCCCAGGTGGGACGAAGTCACCTCCCTTCTGTACCAATCGACTTTGCGAGTCACGATCATGACGGCGGCCAGCACGACGAACAGAAGCAGGGTGCCCAGAACCAGGGCGTTGTCTTCGTTGATGAGCAGGCCGTAGACAGCGGCATAGAAGGTAGAAAGCATCGCGCCGAAAGCGAGACCTCGGCTTATGCTCCGCAGCACGTAGCAAAGATAAAAGGACAGCAGTCCGATACAGGCCAGGCTGGAAATTACATAGGCTAAGCCGAAGGCCATATGTTCGGAGAAGCTGACCAACAGCAGGAAAAAGATAGCCAATCCAAAACCGACGAACAGATATTGCAGGGGGTGGATGCGCACTTCGGTGAGCATCTCGAAGAGAAAGAATCCGGCAAAACTCAGGGTCACGAACAGGATGCCATACTTGGTGGCGCGGTCGCTCAATTTATAAGGATCAATTGGCGTCAACAGACGGATGTCTATTCTGTCGATGACGCTTTCGGCGGTGTGCATTTGAATTTGCGTGCTGGTCGCAAGCGAAGGAATGTCCCAGGTGGCGCGGAAGCCGTTCTTGTTGAGCTCGCGGGCGCGCGGCAGAAACCTTCCCGCGAACAGGGGCGAGGGCCAGGAGGACGCCATCTCCACATGGTTGAGGTCTCCAGCCGGGACTAGACTGAGTTGCTCGGTGCCGGCCAAATTGAGATCGACTGCAAACTCCACCCGTCCGCCCAGGTCGCGCATTCCCTGGAGAGGTATTCGTAAGTTTGGGCTCCAGGGAAGATTGCAGTCACATCCTTGCAGGATGGGAGTCGCTTTTCCATTAATGGCTGCCTCTGGTAAGCTCACCAGCCCGCGGACATCGGCGACGAACAAGGCCAGGAACGGCTCTTCCCATTCCACACTGGAGTCGGGTTTTGACGCCGGAACGTCGAACGCGCCTTTGAGTTGCATAGCTGAGGTGTAAACCGTCACCTTGTAGAGCCCGTGCCGGCGCTCTTCTGGTGACATTTTTCCCTTAACATCCAGGGTGCGAGGAAACGCGGTCAGAGCCAAGGAGAGAACGTGTTCAACTTTCTTCTTTCCTCCTTTCCCGTCGTCTTCCGTGATCATGCTGGTTTGTTTGTAAGGACGAACCAGCACGGGACCGATCACGCTTTGTCGTCCGGCAGTGCTCTCCTCGATGCTCTTGACGGCTTCCCGGCGATAGCGTTCGCGATCCCCAACCACGGCATTCACCAACATCAGGGCAATCAGGATTACACCGGCAATTAGGCTGACTACCATCATCTTGGGTATGGCATTGTCTTTCATTGGTCTCCTCCAGGCCTCGCCACTAACTTTGCACTGCAAAGTGAAGAGGCAAAATTTTTTAGGCTTCCGAGGCCGTCAGCTTCAGAAGCACACTACGGGAAGTATCGGACTGCGTTACCTCGGCCGCGTCTTTCACGACCTGTTCCAGAGTCGCGAGATATTCGAGATAACGCCCACGTCCCGACGCCGTGATACGGGCGACCGTCTGCGGCCGATTGCGATCATGTCCTTTCACGATCTGCACAACTTTTTCTGCTTCGAGCACTCGCAGATGGCGGCTCAGATTCCCGTCGGTCAAGGAGCAGAGTTGCTTGAGATCATTGAAGGGCAATCCTTTGGGATTGCTGATTAACGAAGTAAGAACGCTGAGGCGCGCGCGCTCATGGATCACACGGTCGAGCCCCTCGTAGGCGAAGCGGCCATCGTTGGCGGGAGGCTTAGGCTTCATTGTCGGCTCCGTCACCGGATCCTGGGGTTGCGACCAGGAGAATTGCAGCGGTGATCCACTGGCCTACACCAAAGGCAAGCCCCATGAGCTGTGGGGCGAGGGCGCGGCTGCTGCCCAGTGAAATGCAGGTAAGTCCGGTCATCAGGTACCATGCGCCGACGGCAACCACCGGCCGCGGCAAAAAGCGGCAAGAAGAAAAAACACCGATGCTGAAGATGATCTGCCACAACCCCGGTAGCATCCAGCAGGAAGGTGGGACGTAGTGCACCAAGACGATGGTCAAGAGCGCGCCTGCCACGAGTGATGGCAGAAACTGCTCAACCGCGGTGCGCAACATCTCATTCGACAGGCCGGAATGCAGGCGTCGGGTGCGTGTATACATCTGCGCACCGGTCAAGGCGGCGGAGACGATGGCGGCGCCCATCCAGACGCAAAGGTAAGCGACCAAATGGTGCTGTGGATCGCGCACCCAAAATGCTTGAGCGCCCGCAGCCACGAACGCAAAGACACCGGTGGTGGCCAGCGTGGCGGGGCCATATCCACGAAACTGGGTGCTGCGCGCCATTTCGCGCCGTATGGTGCTGATGTCACCCAGCGCTTTGTGGAGATCGTGCATAATTACTTTACAATGCAAAGTAAAGGATGGCCTGGGCGTTGTCAAGACCGTTGTGGAAGGCAGGGTCCCTTGACTCGCTAGCACGGCGATGGCTTCAATCCGGATGAAAGGGTGCGGCTCATGACGAATGTGGTCGCGTCGGACAGTCTCCGTTCGCATAGAATGTACTAGAGAGGAATCTTCTATGGCATTGATGCGAACTTCCAACCCCGCGCTTGGCGGCGACGCATTTCGCGCAACTGGAGCCGGTTACGGCGAGCCCATGACGATTTCCGGTGCCGTGAACAAAACCGGAATTCTGCTGATCTGCGCAGTCGCTACATCCATCTGGAGTTGGAACCGCTTCCTGGATTCTCCTCAGACCGCGCTTCCTCTATTGGCGATTGGCGGCATCGGCGGCTTCATCGTTGCCCTGGTCACCATCTTCAAGAAGGAGTGGTCGCCCATGACCGCTCCCCTGTACGCCCTGCTCGAAGGCCTTGTCATGGGCAGCGTCTCGGCCATGTATGAGATGCGTTTGCATGGCATCGTCATTCAGGCAGTGGGCCTGACCTTCGGCGTGCTTTTCGCTCTCCTGCTGGCTTACCGGTCCGGGCTAATCCGTGCCACCGAAAACTTCAAACTGGGGATAGTCGCAGCCACCGGTGGCATTGCGCTTTTCTATCTGGTGCAGTTTGCCCTCGGTTTCTTCGGAATCCACTTTGCAGCCGTAAACGGCAGCGGCACAATCGGCATCGGCTTCAGTTTGTTCGTGGTGGTGATTGCGGCATTGAATCTGGTTTTGGATTTCGACTTCATCGAGCGTGGCGCCGAGGCCCGGGCTCCTAAATACATGGAGTGGTACGCCGCATTCGGCCTGATGGTGACTTTGATTTGGCTCTATCTGGAGATACTACGGCTTCTGAGTAAGACTCGGCGTCGGTAGTCTGTCATCGGATGTAGGATCGACAACGAAAGCGGCCTGTATCAAAGAGCGGTAAACCGAAATTGTCCGAACGTATTGGCAGCGATCCACAAAGGATAGTTTGTCGAAATTGGCACACCTATGTTGAAAGCTCTGTTTCACTGGATGCTGAATGCCCTGGCAATCTTGCTGGTCTCCCGTCTTGTGCCCGGCTTCGAGGTCAGCGGCTTCGGTTCAGCGCTGATAGCCGCCCTCGTCATTGGCCTCATCAATGCCACCATCGGATTCTTTCTCAAGGTTGTGACGTTCCCGCTGACCGTCCTCACCCTGGGAATATTCTGGTTGATCATCAACGCCATCATGCTGGAACTGGCGTCCGTGTTTGTTCCCGGCTTCAAAATTCTGAGCTTCGGCGCGGCATTTTGGGGAGCCATTGTTCTTAGTTTGATCAACATGGTGTTTCGTGCCCTCACCTCAGACCGCAAATAGCGGCATTGTTGCGACGGTTTTATACTGATTCATGACAGTCATCACATTTTCTGTCAGCACACTACGTTCCGCACGGAACATTTCATTCATTCTGATTTTTCTCAAGGACGTAGCCGCGTGAACGGGCCTCAGCCCAGATTGTCGCCCATTCCTGCAGGCTGGTTTCAGATGGGCTCCGAGGCAGGCCAGGACAATGAGCGTCCCGTGCACCGCGCATGGGTCGACGCCTTCCTGCTGGCCGCTTGTCAGGTTACCAACGCCGACTACGCCTTCTATATGGAGGCGACAGACGCGCCGTGCCCTCCAACCTGGGATGACCATAACCTCAACCATCCCCAGCAGCCAGTGGTATCGGTGTCATGGTTTGAGGCTCTGAAGTATTGCGAGTGGCTGACCGCTACCAGTTCCCGCCAGTTTCGTCTGCCCACCGAGGCGGAGTGGGAGCGTGCTGCTCGCGGCGGCGTGGAGGGTAAGCTCTTTGCTTGGGGCGACGACCTGCCGCAGTCGAGGCCCGACTACCAACGGCGCTGGAGGACAGGCCCTGAGCCTGTGGCCACGCAACCGCCGAACCCATATGGCCTGTACGACATTTCGGAGAACGTCCACGAGTGGTGCAGCGACTGGTTTCAAGCTGACTACTACATGGACTCTCCGGAGAGGAATCCGAAGGGGCCCGATACAGGCGAGCGCAAATCGTCGCGTGGAGGCTCGTGGCGGCACCACATCAAGATCACCCGCTGCGCTGCCCGGGCGAGTATCCCTCCTGCCTTCCAATATGCTGATTATGGATTTCGAGTCGCTTGCGATTTAATTTAGATTGCGCAACGCGGCGACAATCTGCGCCACATTATTTTCCTGAAATAATCGGATGCCTGCGATGCCCACTGCTCCGGCGTCGAGGCAGGAGAGTGCATTTGCCAGCGTCACCCCTCCCAATGCGAGGACAGGAATCGAACTCTTGCAAACGGATTCCAAGCGAGCCAGTCCGATCGGCGCTGTATCTCCTTTTTCAAAGACCGGGCCGAACACTGCGAAGTCGGCGCCTTCCGCCGCAGCGCGACTGACCTCGTCCTTGTCGTGACACGAGACCCCTATGACCGGGGACCCGCGGCCGCGCCAGATCCCCCGCACCTCGCGCGGCGAGATTTCACCTGCGGGCAAGTGAACTCCTTGCGCTCCCGCTGCCATCGCTACGTCTGCGCGAGTGTTGATCAGAATTTGCGTTTTTAGATTATTAGCTAGTAGGACCTGGTTCTCAGTTCTCAGGGCTAGTTCTTCCAGGGCACGGGCAGACAGATCTTTCTCGCGGAGTTGAATGTAGTCGACACCGGCGGCGATTGCTTCAGAGATTTTGGAGCGTATATCTCCAGCGAACTGGCGGCGATCGGTGATGTAGTACAGGATCACTAGGGATTGGTCTTAGCGATCTCGGGCACGACTTCGCCGCGCTTGGGCTGAGGCGTCAGGTGATGGCGGGTGAGTCCGTCTTTAAGCACTTCGAAACCTTCTTCGGGAGAGTCCACGAAGCGAATCAGGTCGATGTCTTTGGGAGAGATGACTCCGGAATCGATCATCAGCTGAAAGTTAATCAACCTCTTCCAATACTCGCTACCGTAGATCACGACCAGGATTTTTTTCGCCAGCTTTTCGGTCTGCGCCAGAGTCAATATCTCGAACAGCTCGTCGAACGTTCCAAAGCCGCCAGGGAAAATCACCAGGGCTTTGGCGAGATAGGCAAACCAGAACTTCCGCATGAAGAAGTAATGGAATTCAAAATTCAGCGACGGCGAAATGTAGGGATTGGGCGACTGCTCAAAAGGCAAATTGATGTTCAATCCGATGGATTTCCCGCCCGCATCCAGCGCTCCCAGGTTGGCCGCTTCCATAATGCCGGGGCCGCCGCCTGTGGTGACCACGAAGCGGTGCCGCTTAGCCGGGATATTTAACGACCATTCGGTGAGCAAGAAAGCGAGGCGGCGCGCGTCTTCGTAATAACGGGCCATGTCGACTGCAGCCAGCGCCCGGTTGCGTAATTCTTCCTGTGCCTCGTGCAGGTTTCGGACGTTCTCCTGGGCACCGGTCAGGCTGTGAAATCGGGCCGAGCCAAAAAAGACGACCGTGTCCTGGATCTGCTCGCGACGGAACCGGGCCAGCGGTTCCATGTACTCAGAAAGCACCCGGATAATGCGCCCATCGGGGCTGTTGAGAAATGGCTCATTCTGATAGGCAAGTGGGGCGGAAGGAGGCTTCTTGTCGCTCATGAATTCGGAGTCTCGCTTAATCAGCGTGCGGCGGCCGGTGCTCGTTGTAGTGTACGGCTTCCCAGAAGCCGATCCAGATGTCGAGAATTCCCAATCCGCTGCACAGGCCGCGGAAAAATCCGCTGGCGACTGCGGGCCGCAGGTCGGGGAAACGTTGGAGAAGATAGTTGTCGGTCCATTCCGGCCGCCAGGGCAACAGGATCAGCAGGACACCGGTAGTTGCGCAGACAAAGACGAAGGTCAGAACCGAGATGCGGTGCAGCCACAGGTCAGCGCCGTGGCGAAGCTGCGGTTCGTTGTTTACCGATCGCTTGGTTTCGAATGGCGCCGAAGAAGTCGCCGGCAAGGATGTCTGCGGGTCGGTACTCACGCGGCGCACGTCCCCGCAGTCAAGAGAAGAGCCATTCGGACATTCTACGACTTGAGGGCCTTTATGCGCTCGGCTACGTCGCGATAGTCGATGTTGCTGCCGTAGACTTCCATGAAATGTTTGAGTGCCAGCGGCTTGTTTTGTCCGGCTTCGTATGCCGATCCCAGTTCGTAGTGTAGAGCGGTGCAGGTATCACCGTCGATGCCAGGAAGCGCGAGAGCCTTTTCGTACCAGCGAATCGCCGCCTCAGGGATGCCCTTATCAAGGAAGCACTGCGCGAGCCAAGTATAAGCCTGCATGAGATGAGGGAACGGATTCCCACGTTCAACAGCCTGGCAAACCTTTTGCAATTCGCTGATCGCTTCATCGAGCAGACCCATTTCGCGGAACGCCACGCCCAGGTTGTAGTGAGTCTCCGGATCTTCCGTGGCAACGTTGGTATCGGTTTCTAGATCCTGTTTTAGCTCCGAGAACATGTCGGAGATATCGACGCCCGGTCCGGCGGGGGCCGCAAGCGGCTTAGAAGGAACCAGAGGCCGCGGTTGTGCTGAAAACGAACTCGGAACAGGAAGTGGATCCATCGCCGGCGCCGGAGCTGCAGCCGAGCCCGCTGTGCGGATAGGCGCAGGTTGTGGCTTAATGTCGAGCTGGGGAGAGCCCGCATCTCCCAGGAAGGAATCCGAAAGCGAGCTTTCGAGGTCTGCCACCAGGTCGTCGAGCCCGCCCGTAGAAGCTGTTGGTTGCGCCGGCGCATGGGCAGTCAGTTCAGCACGTTGCGAACCCATGCCCGAGACATAGTCGTTCAAGCTCGATGGCGGGATTTGCGTCTGCGGGAACGGAACAGGTGAATCGAGGTCTGAAATTACTTCGATCTCGTCGAGAGAAATACTTTCTTTGGCGGCGGGCTTGGATTTCGGCGAAGCGGCTTCGATCTGACGGCGCAGATCTGAAAGGATTGCAGGATCAGCCTTCAGCTTTTCAAGCTTGCGCAATCCATCCTGAGCCTGGTCGATCATCGACTGCGAGAGGTAGAAGCGAACCTCTTCAACAGTTTCCGAGATGGTCTCGGCATCGATCTCCGCCACCGGCTTGGGGACCAGTCCTGCGGTTCTTGCTTTGGGCACCGGCGCGGTATCGGTGATCTCGACATCCCATTCTTCCGAAAGGTCGATTTCAGCGGTCGATTTTTTCGCAGCGGGCGCTTCGGTCTTGAGCGGCGCAGGCTCTTCCGCTGGCTTTTGCGGTGCCAGGGCCGGTGCATGCCAGAACAGGCCCGCCGGCTTAGCCGGTGCTGCAGGTTCCTCGAGTGCGAATGAACTCGAGCGGCTCACACCCGACTCCAAAGACTGTTCAAGAGCGGGAGACAATGCCGGGGTGAAAGGTGCTTCGCCGAAGCCTTCTACTTTGGTTTCAGACGAGCGGTTCTCATACTTGGCCGCGAGTTCGCCGTAACGGCTTGCTTCCTCGGGATATCCGGCATCGTGATAAATGCCTTCCAGGGTGCGGGCGCAAACGGCCGCTTCTGCAAATCGTCCAGCGCGGGTGTGCAATGAGGCTAAGCGCTGATTGATGCGCTGATCTTTCGGAGCCTTGGGTAAAGCTGCGAGCATGGGCTCGAGAGCCTTCTCCGGCATGTTGTAGGAGATGAACAGCTCGGCGTCGGTAATTGCAGACCGGACCGCCAATGCAACATCGTCGGGATAGCGCTGCTCGAGGAAAGGAGCACTGGCCTCAATTTCTTCGACCAAAGCCGTCCCCTCTTCGGGAGTAATGAGGCGCGAAGCTTCGCTGCCGCCCAGCCGGGCGACAACCTGCTGGTAGTTGCGGGCGTGAATCTGGTTCTGCGGTTCCAGCTGCGTGAGCTTCAGATAGTATTCGCGGGCCTTCTCAAGCTGCCCGGACTGAACGTAGCCATGCGCCAGTAATTCGTACACCTCGGTGTGATGGGTGTTTTCCCCTGCTTTCTTCAAAAGCCCAAGCAGAGTTTCCAGGGCCGCGGTGTTATCGCGAACATGGCCAATCATGCCGTGCAGCGTCTCCAGAATTCTGGCAGAGTCCGCGCCTAGCAACCGATCGGAATACTGCGAATAGACATTGAGCGCATCTTCGAAGCGATTGGCTTGGATCAAAGCATCGGCGTAGGCGGTGATCGCGGTGGAATCGTTGTGGACCGTGATCAACTTCGCCGCGAGGTTAGCCGCTTCTGGCAGACGTCCGGTCTTGATGTAAGCCTGAAACAGAATATTGAGTCCGTCCGGCTGGTTGTCGATGTCGGCAACTTGCTCCAGGGTTTGGATCGCCGCTGATAGATCTCCGGAGTCGTAGGCAAGACGGCCGCGTAGCAGCAATGCTGTACTGTTGGAAGGATCGAGCGCCAGCATACGCTGCACGATTTCGCCGGCCGCTCCCAACGAACCACGTGCCCGCAAACTTTCCGCGGCGTTGGCGAATATGTCCCAGGCTTCCTTCTTTTTGTTCAGGCGAATGTAAACTTCCGCCAGCCGGGTACGCATGGCGACGTTCTCGGGATCCATTTCCAGGGTTTTCTGGAAAATGCGGACCGCCTGTTCAAGTTCTCCGGCGCGAAGAAATTCCTCCGCAACCTGCAGGTACTGGGCCCGGGCATCGTTGAACAACCCCTGTTGGGTGAAGAGCTCAGCCAACCGCAATACGCAATCGACCGACGGCTTGAGCTTGCTGAGCTTCTTGTACATCGCGATCGCCTTCACCGTGAAACCCTGGGCGGCGTAGGCGTCGCCAACATTCTTGAAGCATTGGAGGGCTTTATCGGTCTGGCCCAGACGAGAGTAGAGATCGCCGACGGTGTTCATCACCGTAAGGTCCTTGGGGTCAGCCTTCAGGACTTTCTCGTACTCATTGATGGCGTTCTGCAGCTTGCCCTGCTGGACATTCTTCTCCGCAGTGCCGAGAGCCTTCTGTTTGTTGAATCCGAAACCAAACGCCATATAGGGACCGACTCCGAGCTTCGTTTTCTCAGTTTTTACGAAGAGCATTGCCCTCTTGCGAGGGAACCTAAGACCGTAAGTAGGGCAGGTACTGGGCTATGCCCGACAGTGGTCTTATGGACAAGGCCCATTGTAAGGCGGAGTCACCAGAATCGTATGGTTACCAAGGGTTACCGGAAGTGAGTGTACGAACGAGTTACTTTCAAAACTCTGGTTTGCAGTGAGAAACAAGGGTTACTGAATGATTTTGGCTATGCGCGGGCTGCCAGTAAGAAGAAAAGCAAAAATAGAAGCACGGGCTTAGGCAGCCGCCGCATAATTTTCCACACCATGAAGCTCATTGCGTGATCCTCCGCTCGGGGATTGCGAACGAATCAACGCGCGTTGGCAAACGCACGTAAGGGCCCGGGACTGCCAGGGCCGCTCTCAACGGCATGATTTTACGAAAAAATGGATAAAAGGCAAGTAGCCAGAGTGTATTGCCGAGATGCATACCGGAGGGCGGATTTCGCGACTGGAACCTGCTTGCGCGGGGAACCCTAGATTCCATGCCGATAAACCCGTCGGCGGAATGACAACGATTCAGGGTGCATCACATAGGGAAAGTGCTGGCCACATGGACAGATTGGCTCAGAGCGAAGGTTGGGCGGGAGCCGAGGCATTCCTGCGTTGCGACTTCTGTCGCCCGGTGGGGCTCTGTCATCCGCCAGTTACTCACAGGGCTTGCGGCCTGGGCTGCATTCTTTGCGCCGCTTCGCGGCTGTCCGCTCTTCTACGCTTTAGATTCTTAACAACGGCCAATGACTAAGAGCCATCAGTCGCCGACCAAAAGCCAACGAACAACGACCTAGGACGTTTTTCTAGACCGTGCAGCTCAACGCCAGACGTCCTTCTTCCGGCTGCGGCGCTGCCTTGGTGACGCCGGGATCCACTTGCTGCCAGGCTCCACGTACCTCCACAAAATGTCCGATCAATTTCTCCAGAGTGTGAGCATTCTCTTTTATCTGAGCTTCCAGCATCTTGGCGCGGGCATAGGAGTAGAGTGCCGACAGGTTTCGTGCGGCCTCGCCTCCATTCTCGTGATCGAGAGACCCCTCGAGTTGCTGGACGATCAAAAAAGCATGCTTCATTTGCGCGCAACGGGTTTCTATGTCGTGTTGCTGGAGGGCAACGATGGCTCGCTGTAAGTCCGCGACCAGACGGTCATACAGCATGGTTATCATCCCAACGGAGCTGGCGCCCTCTACTGCGGCCCGAAGATATCTGGATTCGTTCATAGGATCTTTCTATTTGCTTGAGGTATTGCCGAGTTCGGCGTTGATTTGTGCCTGCAACAGCGGTAGCTGCTGCAGCATGACGTTGATCTGGTTGTACTGCGTCAGCCATTGTTGTTGCTGGCCGGCGATGTAAACTTCGAAGTCATCGATCTGCGATTGCAGTGATTGTTCGGTGGTCTGCAAGCCCTTGATCTCGAGTGAAAATGCACCCTGCGACGGACTGCTCAAAACCAGCAGGCGGGCGCTGACCGTCTGGCCGAACCCGGTGGTGGACTGAAAAAAGCTCTGGAAATCACTGAAGTGGTTGGTGACCGCGTCGTTCAGCTGCGTGGAATCGACGGTTAGAGTACCGTCGTCGTTCATGTTGATGCCCAATGACCGAAGCGTGGTCAGGCTTCCCGCTCCGCTGACCGTCATGCCGGCGAAGCCCAGCAGTTCCTGCTGCACCATGCGTGCACCTGAGTCGCCGCTCAACGCGCCGCCTTGCTGTGTTCCTGTGTCGTAGGCCATTCCCTGGTTAAGCTCGAGGATGACTTTGTTGTAAGCTGTAACAAAATCTTTGGTAGCCGCGATCGCGTCGCTGGTGTTGGGAGTGATACCCACCGCAACCTGCGTGCCGACCGAAGCTCCCGTCAAAGTGAACGTGACCCCAGGGATCACGCCAGTGACAATATTGCTGGTGCTGCTGATGGGCACGCCGTCCACGGTCAACGTGGCGTTCGCGCCGGTAACTGCTTTGGTGAATCCCAGGCTGGCGGAGTCGGTTACGGTGAGATCGCTACTTGCTCCGGAAGCCTTGGATACCATCGCCAGCCGGGCCCCGTTCGCGTCGGTGACCACATAAGCGGAAACCCCGAGATCCAATCCATTGATCTTCGCCGCCAGAGTGGACAGGGTGTTATCGCTGCTATCGATGGTCACCGTCGTCGGGGTCCCGGTACCTACCTGAATCGTGATGCTGCCGTTGGCCAGGGTGGTCGTGCTCGACGCCACCGGGTCGGTGTAATAGGAAGAAGTCTTGGCCAGGCTGTCCACTTCGACCACATGCGTGCCCGGCGCGGTTCCGGAGCTGGCTGTGGCGGTAACAATATTGGGATTGCTGCTGTTGGTGGTGACCGATCCGGTCGCACCGCTTTGATCTTTCAATGCATTGATCTTCGACCACATGTCGGTGAGGTCGGTATTGAGCTGATCGAGCGCGTCGACTTGCGTCTGGATGGCTTTCTGCTGGTCTTGCCAGTTCTGCTCGGGCTTGCGGGCGGCCGTTACCAGCTGCGTGACCACCGAGGTCACGTCAATTCCCTGGCCCGAAAACAATGTGGAGGTGTCGATATTCGAACTCATTGACTGGCCTTTACAGACTGCGAAGTGGAGGAGCTATCTAAACGGAGGTCCTGGTGGGGCCCGCGGGGCCCCACCAAGAGCTGAGGGTTAAACAACTATTGCAACAGTCTCAGAACCGCCTGCTGCATCTGGTTGGACTGTTGAAGGGCAGCGATACCGGTCTGTTGCAGGACGCTGAACTTCGACATATCGGTGACGGTCTGTCCCATATCAGCCGAACGGATGCTGTTTTCGGCAGCCGACAGGTTCTGCACCTGGTTGCTGATAACGTTGGACGCGCTCTGTAACCGGTTCATGGTGGCGCCGAGGGTACCGCGGTCGGCGGCAACGTTGGCGATCGCGCTGCTGATATCGGTCAAAGCAGCCTGCGCGTTGGTGGCAGAGGTGAGGTCATCACCGCTGATGTCAACCGCCGTCAAGCCAGCGCTGAAGCCAATCGCGCTCTGCGCCAGAGTTCCGACAGTGATGGTGATGGAGCTGCTGCCGGCGCTGGTACCGTCAGAGAGGTACACGCTGGAAGCTGTGCCGCTGAACACCTGGTTGCCGTTGTAGGTGGTGTTGGTGCCGATGCGATCGATTTCCGACTTGATCGCCGTGAACTCGGCGTCAAGAGCGGCCTGCTGCTGAGTGCTCACCGTGCCGTTGGCGGCTTCGGTAGCAATCGTGACAGCGCGGTTCAGAAGCGTGGTGACCTGCGCCAAGCTGCCATCGGCAACCTGCAACATACCCAGACCGTCGGTGGCGTTACGTGCCGACTGCGTCAAAGCAGTCACGTTGGCATGCAATCCATCGGCGATAGCCAGGCCGGCTGCGTCGTCCGCACCGGAGTTGATTCGTGACCCAGAGGAAAGGGCCAGCAGGGTTTTCTGTAGCGACGATCCGTTTACGGACAACTGGTTCTGCGCCGCCAAGGACGAAATGTTATTGAGAATGCTAAGTGCCATTGTAGTGCTCCTTTTAGAATTCGATTCGACCTATGCCGGCGCCGCTTGGTCTTGCTGCTCCCTTACGTGTCGTCCCGGTGGCCTCGTGTGACGGACCCTTTATCGGTACCTGCCGCAAGCCAACTTAATTTCATGCAGTGACCCTCGTAATGGCCGGTAACCTTTTCGGGACGCGGGAAATCGTTGAAAATACGTGCGCAGACCTTTCAAAAGCAGTGTGCGCATCAGGCCCCGTTTTGAACCGTAATTACCTTCAGGCCATAGAGGCCTAAAGTGCCGCGAATTCCTGAAGAATTCGCAGCCCGGTACCGATGAGGGCAGGTCGGCTGAGATACATAAGGTGCGGCGAAATACTGGGGGAAATAGTGATTCAACTGACCCGATTGAATGACCGGCCGTTAGTGGTCAATTCAGACTTGATCAAGCTGGTGGAGAACGCCCACGACACCGTGCTCACCTTAATTACAGGGGAAAAGATCGTAGTTCGTGAGCGAGTTGAGGAAGTAATCCACCGGGTAATCGAGTTCCGGCGCTCAGTCCTGGCGGGTATGCCGCTTTCGGGTGCGAACCCGGCGATTCTGGCTCCTAAAGAGGAGAAAGCGGAGCCGGATACAGAGGTCCAGTCCGCGGGAGGCCCGTCCCGTGGATAAGAGCACGTTTGGGGGAATCCTGCTGGCGGTGGTGGGGATCGTCGCCGGCCTCATTCTGGAAGGCGGAAAGATCGGCCAGATCGTGCAGCCCACGGCCGCAATGATCGTCTTTGGTGGCACCCTGGGGGCGGTAATGGTGCAGTTTCCGTCCCAGGTCGTGATTCAGGCGTTTAAGCGGTTTGCCAATGTCTTCTTTGCCCGGACCCCAAACCCCTATGGTTTGGTGAAGGAACTAGTTGGCTACGCCAACGAGGCGCGGAAGAACGGGATCGTATCCCTCGACGCCAAGCTGGACAAGATAAAGGACCCGTTTCTTAAGAAATCTCTCATGTTGGCCGTCGATGGCACCGAGCCCCAGGAACTGCGGAAGATGATGGAACTGGAGCTCGACAATCGCGCGGAACATGAAGAGAAAATCCCGCAAGTATTTGAATCGGCAGGGGGATTCGCGCCGACTATAGGAATTATAGGAGCGGTTTTAGGCCTGATCCAGGTGATGCAGCATCTCGAGAACATAGATGAGGTGGGCAAAGGCATTGCGGTGGCCTTCGTAGCTACGATTTACGGGGTCGGGTCGGCCAATCTTCTATTCCTGCCTTCGGCCGGAAAGATGAAGATCCGCATCCGCGAAGAGCAGATCCTGCGGGAGATGGCAGTCGAGGGAGTGGTGTCCATCCTTGAGGGAATGAACCCGCGCATGCTGGAAACGCGGCTACTTGGTTTCCTGTCCGACCAAAGTCCTCGCGCCCAGAAGCAGGCGAGTCTGGCATGAGCCGTCGCAAGAAACATAAAGAGCACGTCAACCACGAACGCTGGCTGGTTTCCTACGCCGATTTCATCACCCTGCTTTTTGCCTTTTTTGTGGTGCTTTATGCCACAACTCACGTGGATAACAAGAAAGTGAAGCAGGTATCGGCGGCAATTCAGGGTGGATTCCAGGAACTCGGTGCGTTTTCAGCCGCCAAGGCTGGAAGAGACAGTGGGAATATTCCGAAAGTCGCTCGTCTGCTGAATGACATTTCAAAGGCGCCGGTACATGGTGAGCCCCGGCTTCCGCTTTCGCAGGTTAAGAAAGATCTGGAGAAGTCCCTTGGTGATGAAATTCGCAAACGCCAAGTGGATATTCACGTGGTGCCTGACGGGCTGGTGGTAAGTTTGCGCGAAGTTGGGTTCTTCAATACGGGCGACGCCCAGCTTTTGCCTGAGGCGGAGCCGGTGCTGACCCATATCGCTCAAGTCATGGCGGAAGGTGGATTTCAGATCCGGGTCGAAGGTCACACCGACGACATCCCGATTCACAATACACATTACGACTCCAACTGGGAGCTTTCGACGGCGCGGGCTACGGAAGTGGTCCTGATGATGGTGCGGAAGTGCGGATTTGCTCCTGACCATCTGTCCGTGGCTGGTTATGCGCAATACCATCCGGTTGAAACGAATGTTACGGACGAAGGCCGACGTAAGAACCGGCGTGTCGATCTGGTCATCGTTGCGCTTCCATCCGACGCCGATCCGGAGGTTCACACCGCGCGAGCGCCCGGTCCACACATCGTTCCGGCCGTCAGTCATCCATCGTTAGGTAATTAGAAGGTTAACCATTCGTCTTCCTCTTTTTGTAAAAACAATGCAAGCTTGTTGCTGTTCGCAATTCGAACAGCTAGGCTAACGTTTTCGGGTTCGTCTGCCGAAAACTTTTAAGTTCCATCGAAGTCATACTGCGAGGCGACGTGGTGCGGAGGGGACCATGGCACTCAATCCGGCTTGCAGCACTTTTCTACCTCTGTACGAATCCCTCGAATTATTACGTCAGACACGCTCGTCCCCTTTGAGGGTCGACGGGAAAAGGACATACGCTTGAACATCCTTGTGGTCGACGAAGATCGAGAAACCCGGGAATTAGTATCGCGAACTCTGGCAACGGAAAACGTTGCTTTTTCGCAGGCTTCGAACGCTGAAAGTGCGCTGGAACAGTTCCGTCAGACCCATGCCCGGATCATTCTCTGCGGCATGCAACTGCCCGATATGAGCGGGGTGGAATTGATGGATCGCATTCTGGCTTCTGATCCGGGTGCTTGTTTCGTGCTCATGTCGGCGGACTACTCCACCGAAGCGGCCATGAGCGCGGTGCGCCGCGGAGCTTGCGACTATCTGGCCAAGCCTCTGGATCCGGGTAAGCTGAGTACCTGCATTCATAAATTGCTCGCCGAGGCTGAGACGCGGGAGAAAACCTTCCATCTGGAGCACGAACTTTTGGACGCCTATCAGTTCGAAGGGCTGATTGGCCGCAGTCCGCTGATGCTCGAAGTTTTCGGCAAAATTCGGCGCGTGGCGCCGCATTTTCGCACCGTGGTGGTGACTGGTCCGACGGGGACGGGGAAAGAGCTGGTGGCCAATGCGCTGCATAAGCTGAGTCCAGCAGGTAGCGCGCCCTTTGCGGTGTGTAACTGCTCGGCGCTGGTCGAGACGCTGCTTGAGAGCGAATTGTTCGGCTACGTCAAAGGCGCATTCACCGGCGCAAACCAGGACAAGCAGGGAATTTTCGAATACGCCAACGGCGGCACCGTGTTTCTTGACGAGATCGGGGAGTTGCCGCTTCCCGCACAGGCCAAATTGTTGCGAGTTCTGCAGAACCACCAGGTACAGCGGGTTGGATCTCCGGTTCCGCACCGCGTCGATGTCCGAGTGGTCGCCGCCACGCATCGGGATTTGCGCAAGATGGTAGCGCAAGGACAATTCCGCGAAGACCTCTTTTATCGTCTCTCGGTGGTGGAGGTTTCGATCCCGCGGCTGGCGCAGCGCCGAGATGATTTGCCGCTGTTGCACCGCCACTTTCTGGAGAAGTATTCCGCGCTCTATCAAAAACAGGTTACCGGGATTACCCGCCGGGCTCAGGCACGGTTGGCGGCGCACACCTGGCCGGGAAATGTTCGGGAATTGGAAAATGTGATCAGCGCTGCCTGCATTATGGCCAACGGGCCGATTATCGATCTGCAGGATCTGCCGGAAATCTTCCGCACTCCCGACCAAGGAATCGCGTCTGACGATGAAGAGCTTATGCCTCTGGAGCAGTTGCAGCAGCGCCACTTGCTACGAGTGCTGAGCCGAGTGCAAGGCAACAAGGCGCGGGCGGCGGAGATTTTGGGAGTTGGGCGGAACACCATCTACCAGATGCTCAGCCGGATTCGGGCCACGACGCCGCAGACTTTCGCGCAACATGCCGGTGGAAGCGGCATGGCACACTGACGCGAAGCACGCAGAGCAGGTGTCCTCACCTCATGGGGAGGTTTTCTTTCGGATTTAAGATGTAGGGTGGGCACGTATTTGGAGGCGGGTTTCATTGCCGGTTTTCGCGGGCGTGAGCGCCTGCGCCACATCTTATTGTAAACAAATGCGGGTTGGCCGTTTCCATTGACAGTGTCTTCAGGCTCCTATAGCCTATTAAAATCAGAAAGCGATTCACGGACTCCACCCATATGGCATCTTGCCGGAAAAACGGACGGGCGAAGCGCATGTGCTTCTGTTGTTGTATGCCTGCCGTTGCCGGCGTGTGGAGAAACCTGACCTAAGAGCTTTCGCAAAGCTTATTTCAAGGCCCACTCGCTAAATCGCAAGTGGGCCTTTTCATTTTTGGAGCAACAAATGATCGCGACTGAACCAGCCACGCTGAAAAGTGAAGTTGATAAGCGCCACACCCCTGAGGTGATTGAAAACGAGATCCGTGCCTTTGAAGACAAAGTGCAGCAGGTGTTGCGCGGAGAGATGACCGATGACCAGTTCCGCCGCCATCGCCTGACTCATGGGACCTACGGCCAGCGCCAGCCCGGATTCCAGATGCAGCGCATTAAGATTCCCTCGGGAGTTCTGGACGCTCACCAGCTTCGTACGATCGGCAATATTTCCGACAAATACTCCAATGGCTTCGGTCACCTCACCACCCGCCAGAATGTTCAACTCCACTTCATCAAATTAGAGACAGTGCCGGCCATGTTCCGCGAACTGGCGGCGGCCGGGATGACCACCCGGGAAGCCTGCTTCAATACGGTACGGACGATTACCTCTTGCCCGCTATCGGGAATTTGCGGAGGCGAGGCGTTCGACGTTACACCTTACGCATTGGGCCTGACCCGATTTTTGTTGCGGCATCCGGATTTCAGCGATCTGCCGCGTAAATTCAAAATTGCATTCTCGGGTTGCGAGGACGATGGTAACTGCGCCGTGGCCGGGATTCATGATGTGGGGCTCATTGCGCAGGTACGCGGATCGAACGGCACGTCGAGGCTTGGTTTCAAGGTGCTGGTTGGCGGCGGGCTGGGTGCGCTTCCGACCGAGGCGGCCTTGCTGACCGAGTTCCTGCCCGCTGAGGAACTGATCCCTACGGTTGAAGCGGTATTGCGCGTTTTCAGCAAGAACGGAAATCGCAAGAACAAAATGAAAGCGCGGATGAAGTTTGTATTGCGCGAGCACGGCATTGCCAAGTTCAAGGAGATGGTGGCCGAAGAGCGAAAGCAGGTCACTACTCCCGCCGAAGTGCTTACGGTACCAACTCCTCAGGCACAGCCGCTGGTGAAGCTGCAGACAACGCCTCCGGTGGCGCCGCCAGCTTCCGTGGAATACGACGAGTGGACGAAGACCAACGTGATGCCACAGCGGCAAAAGGGCTACGCCGCCGTCTGGGTGAAGCTGCCCGCCGGGACGATTAGCAGCGATCAGTTCCGCGGGTTGGCAGATGTGCTCGAACGAAATCAGCTGCCTGGGGTGCGCATTGCAATCCTGCAGAATTTCCTGATTCCCTGGATTCCGATCGCACAGGTTCCGGCAATCTACGAACAGCTGCGGGCGCTCGATCTGGTTACACCGGGAGCACGTACTATTTCCGACGTTACCGGATGCCCGGGAGCTACGACCTGCAACCTCGGGATCACCCGCTCTTTGACTCTGGCCGACGTGCTGGCAAAGGAACTTGCAGACCAGTCGGATCCGGAAATTCAAAAGCTGCGAATCAAGATCAGCGGCTGCCCCAATTCATGCGGACAGCACCACATCGCCGACATCGGTTTTTATGGCAATGCCCGCAAGATCGGCACGCAGCAGGCGCCGTTCTACCAAATGTTATTAGGCGGCGAAGTCAGCGAGCGTGGAGTGAGGTTTGGGAAACAGATGATTCCTCTGGCGGCGAAGCAGGTGCCCAACGTGGTTCGGGAAGTCATCGGCTTCTACCGCAATGACCGTCATACGAATGAGACATTCCGGCAGTGGGTGGAGCGGACTCCTCCGCAGGAGATCACGGACCGGCTGAAACAGTACGCCGAGGTGGCCGAGCATGATCCTGATTCGTTCTTTGATTGGGGTGATCAGGAGACTTATTCGTTGAAGCTCGGGCGGGGGGAGTGTGCTAGCTAGGTGGCAGAGCCGGATCGGCGCCTGCCAAAAAGCCCAAGCGGAGCTGGAACGGGCACCCTTGCGGGTCCGTGCAGATTTCTAGTATGGCGAGAAGCTATAGCCTATTGACACTCCGAAGCGCGTGGCATACGGAGAGCTGAACTCTACGTTGTTGTGGATCAGATACACGTGGGCCTCGGGTCGCACGAACATGTGTCCCCAGATGTTGTACTTCAGGCCCGCACCGAAGTGTCCCATGAAGTGATTGCTGCTGACGTAGTTGGTACAGCCGCTGAAACCGCAACTGGTGAAGCCGTAGAAGTGCAGGCTTTCCGCTCCCAGTCCTCCCATTAACTCGGCGGTTGCTCCCTTGCCGATATGAGGCGCCCATACCGCATTGATGTCGGTAAAAAGTGGACGGTAGGGCTGATATCCGAAATACAAATTCTGTTTGGCGCGCCACGCGATCTCTCCGCCAACTCCAAAGTTATGCCTGATGAAAAAATTGGCGTTGAAGCTGGGATAGAGTCCGCCACTCAGAGTGACTGGAGAATAGTCTCCACTGGCGCTGGAGGCTGAAGGGGCGGTCAAGGTGCCGAATCCGAAGGCCGCTTCGACTTGCGCGTGGACCGGACGGTTAGAGAGGAAGAACAGGCATACTACGGCTGCAACCACGACTAACTTCTTCACATGTCCTCCGAAATCTCTGGGTTAGATGCAGCTGTTCTCAGGTTGGAGGCCCGATTTCTAGTTACGGAAGGGTTCAAGACAGTCGGAGGTTTACAACACTTTACATTTTTGAGTTGGTTTGCCCGCTGGGAGCCGGCCAGGCCGAAGCCGGTTCATAAATCCCGCTAAACATCTTCTTCATTTTTACGGAGGCGGACAATTCCGCACTACTTCGGAGATACGCGGTAGATGACTCCCGCGGCATCGTCACTGATGTAGACCGCGCCTTCCGGGCCGACAATTACGTCTACCGGGCGGCCCATCCATTCGCCTTTGTGAGTTTCTCCCGGCTTGATGAAGCCGGTGACGAAGTCCTCTTTGATCTGCGCTTCGCCTTGTTTGCCGATTTGAACGCGAATAACTTTATAGCCCGTCGGACGGCTCCGGTTCCACGAGCCGTGAAGCGCGACCAGCAGGTCGTTGTGATAGTCGGAGGGGAAGAGAGATCCAGTGTAAAAGGCCAATCCCAAGGGAGCGGAGTGGGCTTCGATTTGAACTTTCGGGGCCATGGTATTTTTGCAGCGCGAGTCGCCAGGCTTGGCCTGAGTGACATCAAGCACCTGATTGGCGTAGCAGAGCGGCCATCCGAAATTGCCGCCGTACCTCCCTAGGTCATTGATCTCATCCGCGGGCCGCGAATCGCCCAGCCAGTCACGGCCGTTATCTGTCGCCCAAATCGTCTGGGTGGCCGGGTTCAGA
>Ga0157378_10001150_pt1 | contig 24054 bp, 21 predicted proteins | sample M65metaG_FD_115309 | JGI IMG/M metagenome (GOLD analysis project Ga0157378, IMG submission 115309) | Miscanthus rhizosphere microbial communities from Kellogg Biological Station, Michigan, USA - M6-5 metaG | ecosystem: Host-associated > Plants > Roots > Rhizosphere > Soil | place: USA: Michigan...
GCGCCTCATCGACCACCAGCACGCAATCGCCGTAATCGTTCTCCTGCTGATACGCCTTCAGGCCGACGTACGGATCGAAGATGTAGTTGTAATCGCAGACGATGACGTCGGCCTGCTCGATCAACTCCAGCGACACCTCGAACGGGCAGACCTCGTTCGCCTTGGCCATCTCGAAGGTGATCTCGGGATTGAAGTAGCTGAACGACGTGACCAGGTGATTGAGCAGATCGGTGCGCAGCATCTTCTCCGAGTAGCGCGCCGCGTACGGGCAGAAATCCTCGTGGCAGATGATCTCGGAGTGCGCGCACATCTTCTGCTTGGCGCGGATGCGCAGCACGCGAAACGAGCCGTCGTTGAGCAGGCCGAGGGCTTCGACGGCGGCATCCTGCTGCATCGTTTTCGAGGTGAGGAAGAAGAGCTTCTTGCCGAGCTTCAGCGCCTGCTTCACCGCCGGGTAGAGCACGGCCATGGTTTTGCCGATGCCGGTGGGGGCGGAGACCAGCAACGCTTCCTTCTGATAGACGGTGCGCGCCACCGAGGAGATCATCTCCTGCTGCCCGGCGCGCATTTCGGAGAAGGGGAAGGTCAGCGTGTCAGCGAAGGCGCGCTTGGCCACGCGCAGTGCCACGGCAGTCTCGAGGTCGGTGATCAGCCGTTCCAGCCGCTCGTTGAGCACTCCAATGACGCGATCGCGATCGAACTCGGCGTCGATGGTCTTGGCATCGCCGGAGATGAGATCGATGAGAACGAGCTGCGGGACGAAGGTGAAGCCTTCGAAGTCCGGCTGCCCGGACAGGAAGTACGAATACAGCAGCAGTTGCAGCAGATGCCGCTGCAGTTTGTCGGAGCGGTAGAGCGCTTCCAGCTCGAGGTCGAAGTGGATCGATTTCACCTCTTCGATGACGACGCGTTTCTCGGCCTTGTCGACCGACAGTCCGTCGATGCGCCCAGTGATGGTGACCGTCCACGCCTCCATCTGCGTGCGGTGCACCACATGGACCTCGGCCCGATAGTTCGCATCCTCGCCGGCCCGCTGTTCGGCGCGCCTGGTGTGGATGTCCTGCCCGATCCACATCCGCCGGAAGCCGTCCCCGCGCTCGACGCCGATACGACGGTACGTCGATTCGTGAACGAGATCGCCGACCGAACAGACGATCTCCCGCTTCTCGTGGTCGACGCGCATCGGGTTATTGTAACTGCGCTGCGAAGCCGCAGGGCCTACTCCGCAGACGGCAGATCCTTGAATGGATTGAAGATCTTCAGGCCCGGACGGCGGAAATCCTTTTCATTGCCGGTGGCGATGGTCAGCCCATGTTTACGCGCGATCGCTGCGATATAGCTGTCTTCCACTGGCATCCGCCTGCCGGCTTTTTCCAGCTGGTGCTCCTGATCGGCCCAAACGTGAGCCACGCCGACGTTGAAGCCGTGAATGCGACCCTGCATGGCCTCGATCAGGCGCGTCAGCCACACCTGCAACTCCGCCCGTTGACGGCCCTGCTTGCTGCGCACCCAGTACGCCAGTTGGGCGATGACCACCGCGCTGGTGTAGCAACGATCCTTTTCCTGCCGAAGCCATCCGATCACGCGCGGATCGCCATTGCGCTTCGCGGGCTGAGAGAGCACGTCTGTATCCAACAGCCAGCTCATAACTTGCGCTTCTTAGGCAGTTCACGCCGGCGGGGAGGGATGTCATCCATCGGCACCGGGCATTGAGCAAGTACATCGAGCCAGTCTTCGCTGTCTGGCAGGCGGCGGAAAATCAGCGCATCCTCATCCGCATCGAAGCGGGCGTCAAAGGTCTGGCCCGGCCGTGCCGGCAGAAGGGCAGTTGGCAGAGTGAGACGGCGTTTGGAGTCCAGGATGACAATCATGGTGGGATTGTCCCACCACCGCCAAACTGGAGTCAATTCAGGGCTACAGCTTCTCCACCACCGTCCCCAGCACGAACGTCGCGTACGACTCGCGAAAATCGGCCAGCGGGACGGCGGGTGACTGCGTTCGGTCGCAGAGGCGGTTGTAGAGATCGCGCACCGTGTCGCGGCGGGTGGTCAGGAGCTCGGGGGTCAGGTCGCCGCGGAGGTCGAAGAGGCGCACGAAATCGCCGCGGGGGAAGCGGAGGGGGCGGCGGAGATCGTCGGTGCGGGGATCCCATTCGCCGATGACGACGTCGTTCTCGGTGCCGTCTTGCTCGTAGCGGAGGCAGACCAGCATCTCCGGCTCGAGGGCCTGCTCGCTCGTGGTGGTGTCGAAATTCTTGGCCAGGGGAAGCTGAAGCTCGGGCTCGCGATCCTGATGGAACTCCTGGCGAATGGCGAGGACAAGCGGATCGCTCCCTTCGAGCGGAATCGCTTCCACTTCTCCGGGGGCGAAGGGGACGATCTCGCCGACCTCGATCTCATCCAGTCCTTTCAATGACACCATGCCGATCAGCCGCACGCCGACGTACTCCAATCCCGTCAGCGATGGCGCGAAGCCGATGTACGTTCCCCACGACGCGCGAAGGCGGTAGAGCTGCTGCGCCTCCTGGGTCAGCTCGTTCGACAGCTCCTGCAGCAGCGAGAACGAACCGACGATCCCCTCATTCACCAGGTGGCCGCTGTTGTTGACGTAGGCGTAGAACTCGCGGGCGTGTTGCGTGTGATTGATGACGTCGACGCCGCGCGCCAGCGGCGCGAAGAACGACTGCACCTTGAACTGGTCGTAGCCGTGCGTGACCAGAAACGAGGCGAACTCTTCGATCTCCTTGTTGGCCTTGCCGGTGGTAAGGCGTGAAAGCTCGACAATGCCGGGGCCGTAGAACTCGGTGATGCGCTCGTTGCCGCTGCCTTTCATCGGCAGCAGGCGGTAGTAACCGAAGTTGAGGGCGATGCGAACGCCCTTGTTGAAGGCGAAGCCCTTGCGGCGTACGTCGGAGTAGCAGCGCTGAATCTCGACGGCGGCGCGCACGAGGCGAAGGGCGCGTCGCGTGGTGTAGAAGGCGCCGTCGCCGAGGAACTTTTCGAACTGGAGAAGGTGGCGGCCGGCGATCGAATCGAGTTTGCGTTGAAACAACAGCATCTGCCGGTAGGAGCTGATCTCCTCCTTCCGGCCGCCGCGGCGGATGTTGCCGAGGGTCTCGGTGAAATTGGAGATGTCGTAGATCAGGCCGAAGCGGTGCACCATCGGATCGACCACGCCGTTCCGGCCGAAATCCATCGGCCGTGTCGACCGCGAGTAGGCCGTCGCTCGTTTGTCAGCCGAGACGATCTGATTCTCCGGCGTGACGGTCATCAGCGTGATTCCGCGCCGCAGCTGATTGAGGATGGCGAACTCGCGCAACCGCCTAGCGATCAGCTGAAACTGTTCGCGATCCTCGCGCGTGATCGCCGATTGGACGGCGTTCTGCTCGAAGAGGAAGTTCTGGAAACGGGTGTCGAGCAGCAGCGCGATGGGGATGCCCTGATCGCCGGCGGCGCCGAACAGCGGCATCGAGGCGCGGAAAGTGCGGTCTTTCTGCAGCAGGTCGATGGCGATCTCGCGGATGCGCTCGATGGAGTCGCGAAAGGCCTGGAAGTCGCGCCGCAGGTAGCCGTTGACGAACGACCGCAGTTCTCTCAAATCCGGCCCGATGAATTCCTCGGAGAGGATGAGCACGTCGTCGGCCAGGAGCCGGAAGAACTGCAGGCCGCGCTGCTCTTCGCCATCGAGAATCGACGTCGCTTTCGTGGCCAGCTGGGCCATGGCCTCGCGCGTGTCGGAGGCCCACCTGGCGAAGATGCGGTACTTGAAAGCGTCGCCCTGCGTGCGGCCGGTCTGCGTGTCGAAGGTGCTCACGCGTCGCGGGATCGATGAAAACTGTCGCGCCAGATCGAACGAATGTGCCAGCCAGAAGACGGCGTGGTAGTCGCTGAGCAGATTCGACATCAGCGCGTTCTCGGCCAGGCGCATGAGCTGGGTCATGTAGGCGGTGTTGGCCAGTTGCGCCTTCTCTTTGGCCGCCTGCTGCCGCCCCGCCTGCCAGGCCACTTCATCAGCCAGCCAGCGGTCGAGCTTGGCGTCGAGCTCACGCATTACCGGCGCGTCGGCGACCGGAAAGCCGAGGGTAGGCGCCTGCGTCTCATCGGCGGGGAAGATCTTGTACGGCTTCGGCAGCAGCGTCTCCGCCCGAGGAAAGATCTCCTCGACCGTCCGCTCCAACTCGCTTCCGAGAAGGAACGTGGCGGTATCCGGCCGCGACTCGAGATAGCTCACGAGAGGAGAGGGCATGGGCGGAGGAGGGATTATATGCGCCTGCGGCGCGTTGTCTGCGCTTCGCGCGTTGTCGGTTGTCTGCGCTGCGGCGTGGACGCAGTGGCGGTTAGCGGTTAGCGGTTATCGGTGCTCGGTTGTCATCATTGACCACCGACCACTGACTACAGAGCACCGAGCACCGACAACCTAGCACCGACCACACTCCACGCGCACCAGCGCAGACAACCGGCAACACGGCGCAGCCGCAGACAACGCGCGCGAAGACGCGCAGTTCCATTAAACTCACACCCATGTCCGCCCTCCTCCCCGCAACCTGTGCGCGCTGCAACGGCTCCGGCTGGGTGCCGCTGGCGGGTGACTCGCTGCGGGTCGAGCCGTGCGGATGCCAGGGGGATCTTCGGAGGCGGCAGCGCATCGCCGCCTCCAATATCCCGCGGCGCTACTACCCGCACTGCACGCTCGAAACGTTTTACGACAAGAACAGCGCCGTGCTGCGATCGGCGCGCAATCGCGTGCGCGAGTTCGTCGACGCCTGGCCGATGACGAACGAAGGCCGCGGCCTGCTGCTGATGGGCGGCTGCGGCGCGGGCAAGACTCATCTGGCCGTGGCCGTGCTCGTGGAGATCATCCACAGTGGCAAGGCGGGACGAGTGCTGTTCAGCAATTTCCAGGAGCTGATCCAGGACATTCAGGCCACGTTCGATGCCGACGCGGCCATGGGGAAGTCGGAGATCCTCCGGCCGTTGCTGGAGGCTGACCTTCTCGTGCTCGACGAGCTCGGATCGGTGAAGCCGACGCAGTTCGTGCAGGACCTGCTCTACTACGTGATCAACAGCCGCTACAACACCGTGCGGCCGACGATTTTCACGACCAACTCTTTTGACGACGGCTCCGATGGCCAGCGCCTGGTCGATAAGATCGGCGACCGCTTGCGCAGCCGGCTCTACGAGATGACCGAGCAGATCGTGTTGAAGGGCGTTCCCGATCATCGCAGCGCGAACAAACAGAGTGGCAACATCCTTTGAAACGCACCATCACCGATGTTCTCCGCCGCGGGTTCGACTCCACCGTCGCCAACTGGCCGGTGATCGCGCTGCGCATCGCAGAAACGCTGGTCGGTTTCGCCATCATCATCGCCGCAATCGTGGCCGCGGTCGTTCCGGCGGTCGTGGCAGCGGGGTTGACGAAGGACGACGTCGTCAACTCCAGCGATCCCGGCGGCGCGGTGCTGGAGTGGGTCATCAGCCATCTGATGCTCTTCGTCTGGTTCCTCGCCCTCGGCTTCCTCGTCCTCGGCGTGATGATCGCCATCCATTCCTTCGTCGAAGGCGCCTCGGCGCAGATCTACGTCGACGGCGAGCGCAAGGCCAACAAGGGTGCCGATTTCCGGGCCTTCTCCATCGACCGCTGGCTGGCCGGCGGCGCGTCGTCCTGGTGGCGGATTTTCTGGATCTACAACCTGGCCTGGTCGGTTGGACTGCTGTTTGTGCTCGTTCCGCTGCTCTTCACGATCGTCGGAATGCTGGCCATCTCCGACAACGTCGGTAAAGCGGTCATCGGTTGTTCGGGGGTCGTGCTGGCCGTGCTGGTGTTCATCCCGGTCGGCATCGTGACGTCGATCTGGTGCACGAAAGCGATCACCATCTGCGTGTCGCGCGCGGTGTCGGCGCGAGAGTCGCTGTCCCTCGGATGGCGTGCATTCAAGGCCGACCTCGGGCGGCATCTCGCGATCGCGGTGATCATGTTCGTCATCTCCATGGCCATCAATTCCGTGGTCTCCGCCTTCTCGATTCCGATGAACATCAGCCTGAACCGGATGCCGACCCTGGCGCTGATGTTTGCGCCGGCGCGCATCGTCATCGGCGTCGCCCAGGGCATCGTCAGTGCGGCCATCGGCTCGTGCCTGCTGGCCTGCTTCGTTTCGATGACCGAGGAGCGTTGATGGAGCGATTTCTCTCGCGTGATGCGCGGAACTTTCGTCCCTCGGCGATCCGGGCCTTTGCGAAACTGATCAACGATCCGAACATCATCTCGTTTGCCGGCGGCGTCCCCAGCCCGGAAACGTTTCCCGCCGAACGGATCGCCGAGATCGCAGGGCACGTCATTCGCGACAACCGCGCGGTTTCGCTGCAATACGGCCCGACGCGCGGTTTGCCACGGCTCTGCGATTTCGTGGCCGGCCTCTGCCGCTCGCGCGGCATCGACTGCTCTGCGGCCGACGTCCTGATGACCACCGGCTCGCAACAGGCCCTCGATCTCATCGCCCATACGCTGCTCGATCCGGGCGACGTGGTGCTGGTCGAGCTGCCGACGTACATCGGAGGCACGTCATCGTTTTACGCGCGCAGCGCCGAGCTGGTCGGCGTGGCGCAGGACGACGACGGCATCGTCCCGGAATCGCTGGCCGAGGTTGCGGCGAGGACGAAACCGAAACTGCTGTACACCATCCCGAACTTTCAGAATCCCTCCGGGCGGCTGATGACGCAGCAGCGCCGCGCCGAGGTGCTGCGCATCGCCGCCGAGCACGACTTTGTGGTGATCGAGGACGATCCGTACGGCGAGCTGCTCTACGTCCGCGAGGCCGACACGCTGGCGATGAAGTCGCGTGACGATGACCATCGCGTGATCTACCTCGGCTCGTTCAGCAAGGTTCTTGCGCCCGGCCTCCGCTGCGGGTGGATCGTTGCTGCGCCGGAGCTGCTGGCAAAACTGGAGATCGCCAAACAGGCCGCCGATCTTTGCTCCGGCATGCTCGATCAATCGATCGTCGACGAATTCACCGCCGCCGGTGAGTTGCCGATGCAGATCGAGAAAGTGCGCGCCTTCTATCGAGCCAAGCGCGCCACCATGCTCGAAGCGCTGGAGGAGCATTTCCACGATCGCGCAACATGGACCCCCGCCGACGGCGGCCTCTTCACCTTCGTCACCCTGCGCGACGACATGGATACCGCCGCCATGGTCCCCGACGCCGTAGCCGCAGGCGTCGCCTATGTCCCCGGCGCCCCCTTCTTCGTCGACGGCAGCGGCCGCAACACCATGCGGCTGACATTCGCCAAGGAGAACGACGAGCGGATCCGGGTGGGGGTTGGGAGGCTGGCGGGGGTCCTGTCTAATCTGCGTCCATCTGCGTCATCTGCGGAAAAGACTTCATCCGCAGATGACGCAGATAGCCGCAGATAGCTGTCTCTCTTCTTGCAAGGATGCCCGTCGATGAAACGTACCGCCGTTGTTTTCTCGCTTTTGATATTCGCCGCCTGTGCCTCCGCGCCGCCCGCCGTCCCTCCCTCCCGCCCGCCCGTTGTCGTGCCGGTGACGCCTCCGTCGCCCGCCCGTTCGCAGAATGCGATGACGCCGGTGGGCTCGGTGGCGAAGGTGATTGCGGAGCCGCGCATTCGCGTCGGCATCGTGAGCGATCAGACGGCCGTGACCTTTCCCCGCGTCGCCGGCGGCTACTACATCGTCAGCGATGCCGGCTCGGCGATGATCCGCCGCGGGTTCACCATGACGCCGCCGGTGCCCGATGCGCCGGCGCATTACGCGGTGCAGGTCAGCGCGATCTCCGACCTCACCAGCGCCAATGCCCTCGCCGAAAAACTTCGGGCGGAAACGCAGCTGCGCGTCGATGCGGTGTTCGACACCGGCGGGACGGCCTATCGCATCATCGTCGGCGATTTTCCGACCTCGAACGACGCTCAGCCGCTGCGCGATCAGCTCACGCAGCGCGGCTACGGAACGAACCTGCTCATCGTCAAGCGTCCGGCCGATCAGGCGTTCGAGAAGAAGCACCAGATCGTCGACGACGAAGGGGAGCACACCACGCTCGACGGCGAGTCGGTGCTGGTCATGCCGGTCAGCGCCGACACGCTCACCATCGCCGACAAGGTCTACCGCACCGCGGCGCGCGTGTTCATCAATGCGCGCGGCACGTACAACGTCATCAATGAGCTGAACATGGAGGACTATCTCCGCGGCGTCGTTCCCGCCGAGATGGGTCCGAAAATCTACGACGAGCTGGAGGCGCTGAAGGCGCAGGCCATCGCCGCCCGCACATACGCCGTCCGCAATCTCGGGCAGTTCCGGCGTGAGGGTTACGACATCTGCGCCGGTCCCGCTTGTCAGGCGTATGACGGCATCTCCCGCGAGGAGCCGCTGACCGACCGCGCCGTGCGCGAGACCGCGGGACTGGTGGCCACGTACAACGACCAGCCGATCGATGCGCTCTACACCGCCACCTGCGGCGGCGAGACCTCCGACGTCGGGACGATGTTTCCCGGCCGCGCCGAGCCATATCTGAAACGCGTTCGTTGCGTGGAAGAGGAAGTGCTGACCATTCCCGGCCGCGCCGACAGTGTTATTTTGAATGATCAGCAGGTCAACGCGCGGCTCTTTGCCTTGATCGCCGGATTGCCGGAGAGCGGCGCGTCGTGGAGCGCGCGTGAGGTGTCGCAGGCGGTGACGGCGGCGATGCAGAAACTGCATTTCGATCCGCGCAGCAATGTGGCCCCGGTGTCATCGCGACGCGGCGATGTGCTCACGTATCTCGCGGCGGTGTTGGACTTCGATCGCTATTCGACCGTCGTCACCATGCCCGAGGATCGCAGCTACTACTTCCCGCAGTCGTCGGCCAAAGAAACCACGCCGTATCGTGCCGCGGCGTTCCTCATCAAGTTCGGATTTCTGCCGGCCGAGGGGATCGATCGGGTCGATATGAACACGGCTATGCCGCGCGAGGAGCTTTACGGACTCCTCGGGTCGTGGATTCGCAAGCACGGCGTGATCACCGATTCCACCGGCAAGATCCTGTCCGTCAACGGAACGGTGGTCACGCTGAAGATCGACGGCAAGCCGACGCGCTTCACGCTGCCGGCGAACACTCCCATCTTCCGCAAGATCAACGATCGCTATCAGGAATACCGCAACGCGCCGGTGACGATTGGCGATCGCGCCACGATCACCTCGGAAGGCGGCAAGACGCCGGTGGCGCTGGTGATCAACGCCTACCTCGACGGCGCATCGTTCGATCGCAGTTCCAGCTTTGCCAGCTGGACGCGTAGCTTCCGCGCGGACGACCTGGTCGTCTCCATCAACAAACGAAATCCGATCCATCAGCTGCAGGGAATCCGCCCGCTGACGATCGACGCATCGCAGCGCATCGCCGAGCTGGAGGTGACCGCCGAAGGGGGCCGGACCTTCGTTTTGAAAGGCCTGCCGGTGCGCTGGTCGCTCAACGTGCCGGACAACCTCTTCGTCTTCGAGAAAACGCAGGACGCCGACGGCATGGACCGCTACACCTTCTACGGCAAGGGCTGGGGACACGGCGTCGGCTTCTGCCAGGTCGGCGCGTTCGGCATGGCCACGCGCGGCTGGACGGCGCAGCAGATCCTGACGCACTACTACACGGGGATCGAGATCGTTCAGCAGTCCATCCTGCGCGGAGACGCAGGATCTCCGGTGGCGCCGCGACCATGATGATGACCACACTCAGCGCGATTTCGCCGGAGATCCTGCGTCTTCGCGCAGGATTAAGGCTCTGAACCCAGCACCAGCACCGCCAACCCCACCGCCGCCCGGCGGTCGAGGGTCGTCCCCGGATTGAGGTCGAGAAGATCCGCGTGGCCGGACGCATCCGGGCGCCGGACGATCCATCCCGCTTCCTCGCCGATCCAGGTGATGCGGATGTTCGACTGATAGGCCGGCGCAAACGTGCCGAATGCCTTCCGCACCAGCGCGCGGCCGAGCGATTCCTCGATCGCTTCGCCGCGAGCCAGAAAGTCGTCTGCGCTGTCGATCGACCAGCGGTTACGGCCGAAACGGGAGAAAAACGACCGGGTGATGCGGCCGATCGGCTTCCCGTCCGCCGTCGACACGAGATAGGTCACGCTCGGAAAGCCGATCCCCGATTGCTGGATGATGGTGATCGTTGGCGTGGCGCCGTCGAAGATGGTCACGTTCACCGGCGGGATGAGCATGACGATCAACCCCGCGAAGATTGCACTGAGCAGCAACGCTGCCAGCGCCGGCAATGGTCGTTGCTCCATCACCAGGAGAAAAAGCATCCCCATCGCGCCGGCGACAAGCACCACCGTCGATAGCAACGCGGCGATGATGCCGACGACACTGGCGAAGCTGCGATACGACAGCACCGCGTTGCCATCCTCACCTCGGATGTAGGCCGTCTCGCCGGCCGGAATCCCGCGCATGAACTGAAAGCGCGAACGGTCGAACGCCGTGGGAGGTGTGAGTGGCGGGGGAACGGGAGCGGGCGCTGGATTGGACTGAGGGAGCGGCGGGAGGTCGGGCATCGGCTCGGTGGGCGGGTCGGCAACCGCCACCGTTTCGTCGTCATCCGCTACTCCGCTTTTTTTTTTAGCTCCGCGGTGCTGATCTGCTCGTGCGGCTGGGTCGAGAGAGAGAAGCGATCGTGCTGCGAGGTCGGCGCCGCTTCGAGCTGCGCGGAAAAGTCTGGCACGGCGGCCGGCATCGGAATCGGCAGCGGCTGTTCGAACGGCTCCGACGCCACCACTTCGTCGTTCTCCGTCGGCAGCTCCTCGGAGAACCGGCCGTGCGTGTTTCCCATACGCACTTTGGCCGAATGGGTCAGCGGCGCCACGCGGACGCGCTTGCCGTTGATGTAGGTGCCGTTGGCGCTGGTCAGGTCGTGGACCACGAAGAATCCGCGTTCGAAAATGATCTCGGCGTGATGCCGCGAAACTTTCGGGTCGCGGAGAATGATGTCGTTGCCGGGGTCGCGCCCGACCGTGAACGGCCGGTGCGTCTGCAATCGATAACTCTTCTCAGTGCCGTCGAGCCCGACGAAAAAGAGCTTGGCCATGGATGCGCGGATTGTAGCTGATTGACGGAGTGAGCTGTTTTTGACCCGTTTACGTGGCTTCGATTTCCGTCACCAGCTGCTCGATCGTCACCGGCTTGACCAGCCATCGCCTAATGCGCGGGTCGATCTCCTCGGGTGCCGACTGGCCGCTGATGACGATGACCGGAACACCGCGGCTGCCGTTCTCCAGTTTGCTGAGGACCTCGCCCCCGTCCATCAGCGGCATGAGCCAGTCGAGGAGGACGACGTCCGGCTTTTCGGCGTTGATGCGTTCGACAGCCTCGGCGCCGTTCGCGGCAAGCTTTACCTCGAAGCCGCGCTGGTTCAGGCCGATGGCGTACAGCCTGCGGACGTCAGAGTCATCCTCGACGATCAGGACCTTTGGCTTGGGGACCATGCGGCCGTGCCTGCATGTTTCATGCGCGAACGGCAGGGACGAGGGATGAGGGACGAGGGGACAGGCTTTCCGCTCGTCCCTCGCCCCTCTTCCCTCGTCCCTTACAATCCCTCCCATGCGAGCCGGCTGGAACGAGTACTTCATGGGCATCGCGCATCAGGCGGCCACGCGCTCGACCTGTCCGCGCAAACACGTAGGGGCTGTAATCGTGCGCGATCGCACGGTGCTGTCGACCGGTTACAACGGGTCGCTGCGCGGGCTGCCGCACTGCGAGGATTCCGGCTGCGTGATGGAGGACGGGCACTGCATCACCACCGTGCATGCCGAGGCGAACGCCATCCTGCAGGCGGCTAAAAACGGCGTCGCCGTCGAGGGCGGAGAGATCTACACGACCGCATCCCCTTGCTGGAACTGTTTCAAATTGATCGCAAACGCCGGCATCCGGCGCATCTACTACGGCGAGTTCTACCGCGAACAACGCTCGATCGAGATCGCCAAACAGATCGGGATCGAGTTGATTGACATCGGTGGCTCGGGAGTCGGAAACCCGTAATTCCCGCTCATGCTCATTCTCGCCGCCGACGTTTCCCTTCCCATCCTCTCCGTCGCTCTCGTTCTCGATGATGCGCTCCTCGGCGCGATCGCGATGGAAGGGAAGTCGTCACGCAATGAGAAGCTGCTGCCGGCGATCGATTGGTTGCTGACCGAGGGGGCCATCGACCGCAAGGCGATCGATCTGTTTGCCGTCACCCGCGGGCCGGGCTCCTTCACCGGCGTGCGCATTGGTCTGGCCACGATGCAGGGACTCGCCCTCGCCCTCGGCAAACCGGTCTGCGCGATGTCGACGCACGAGGCCATCGCCCCAGACTCGGGATGCGTTGCCATCGTCGACGATGCCGGCCGCGGCGAGTTCTATGTCTCCATGTTCGAAAACGGACGGGAAGTTGTCGCGCCGCATCTGGCCAGGCGCGATGAAGTCGATGCCCTCGATCACACCATCCGTATCGCCGAGGTGATGCAACGCGAGAACGTGGCGCTGGCTTGTGCCCGGCGGGCGCACGCGATCGTCGCTCGCGGCGATGGAGAGCGCTATCGCGACGTCACGCCTATCTACGTCCGGCTCGCCGAGGCCGAGGTGAAACTGCAGCAACAGAAACAATGATCGAATGATTGATCATCGAGCGTGCGGTCGCCGCCGATATCCGCGCCATCCACGCCCTCGAACAGCGCTGTTTCCCCGCGCCGTGGCGCCGCGAGTTTTTCGAGAGCGAGCTTACCAACGACGGCCGCTACAACCTGGTGGCCCGCCGCGACGGCGTCATCATCGGCTACCTTTTCGCCATGTGGTTCATGGACGAGATGCACGTCAACAAGATCGCTGTCGATGCATCTGCGCGGCGGCAGGGAATCGCGCTGGCGTTGATGCAACGCTGTACCGCCTTCGCCATCGAGCAGGGAGTGACGTCGATCTCCCTCGAGGTGCGTCAGTCGAATGACGAGGCCCAGCAGTTCTACACCTTCCTCGGCTTCGAGGCGGAGTACATCCGCAAGGGGTACTACCCGGATGGGGAAGCGGCAGTGGTGATGATGAAGGAGATTTAGTCAGTTCGCCAGCGTGGTGAATCCCGACCCTTCGAGAAGACGCTCGTCCGAGGTTACGAGTCGCGCATCGTAGTGACGTGCGGTTGCAGCGAGAAGACGATCAGCGGGATCGGCATGAGAAATTTGAACCTCGCGAGCGGCGAGGATTACTTCGTGAGTTAACGGAGCTTCATTCAGCGTGAGAGCATCGCTCACTTCCGCGAACCAGGCTTCGAAAGGGGAGTTCAACCGGATACGGCCGCTTTCGGAAAGGAGGAGGACCTCCCATGTGCTGACCGGCGATAGCCAGAGTTCTGTTGAAGTCTTCTCGAAGAGTCGCCGAATCCGAGCGGTGATCCGCCGAGGCTCGAAAACGCTCCAGATGAGAATGTGAGTATCGAGAAGAAGCTTCAACGGCCGGACTTCCCTTTTTCCAATTCCAACCAGGGGTTGGCGTGCACCAGATCGCCCTGAACTTCCATTCTCCCGGCCATGAAACCGAGAACCCGTTTTGCAGGAGCTTCCGGAGACGGCGCGACGACTTCGGCTACTGCTCTACCGAAGCGTGTGATGCGTACTGGCCGTTTGGTTCTTCTGACCTCTTCGAGGACTGCCAGGCAGGTGGCCTTGAACTTCGAAATCGGCATTTCTTTCATGGCATAAACGTACCATGGTCAATGACCATGGTCAAAATTCGACTGCGATTAACGAGCCACTTTCGTAATCCACCGAACCCGATACCGCGGCGCCGGCCGCAGTTTCTGGATCAGCGCGTCGCCAACTTCGATCGATCCGACGACTGCCGTCGCGTGTCGCGGCATCGCCGCGATCAACACGGCTTCCTTGTCGGGATCGCCGCCTCCGTTTGGGCGGAAGGAGAAGGCCAGCGGATCGGGCGTGACCCAACGTCCTTCCAGCGCGGCGATCGCTTCGATCAGCGTCGGCGGCTCGGCCACGAGCTCGCCGTCTTTGCCGCGGGCGAATCCTTCTACCAGCAGCGGCTCGCCCGGGACGCGGACGACGATGCGCGCCGGCAGCGGGTTGTAGACCAGATCCGCTTCCGCTTCGAGCTGCTCGGTGTCTTTGTCCTCCGTCAGGCCGTTGACGCCTCTTCGAACGGCATCGACGAGATCGTGCTCCTCGGCAGTGAGTTGCAGCGGATGCGGATCATCCTCATCGCGGAACAGCGTCCCGAAAAGGTCGGCGGCACGCGGCGGGTGCTCGTTCATGTAGTCGTACATCGCCCGCACGGCGTTGAAATACTGCACGGCGCGCTCGGAGTAGGCGCGCAGCTTTTTCTCGGCATCGTCGCGCTGCGCCCGCGTGGCTCGGGTCGAGGTGCCGGGATAGATGGCCAGCTCCGCCCAGCCGTCGCCGCGTGTGACCACGGCGGAGACAGCGACATCGAAGAAGATCTTTTGCAGGTCGGCGTTGTCTACGCGGGCGCTCCGCTCCGCGCGAATCAGCTCTCCGCGGGCGCGATCGAGCACGACGCGGTACGACTCCGGATTGGCGTTGGCAAAGCGGAGGCTCCACTCATCGCGGCCAGCCAGGATGTCGTCGCGCAGCCGGTCGTCGCGGGCGCGGTCCTTTGAATCCTTCGTCGTCGGAATCGACGTCGCCGCGGCCACGGTGACGTGCTCGCCGGTCTCATCGAACGTCAGTGTCAGATCGTGATGGACGATGTTCGCGCACGAGGCGGCGAAGAGGAAGACTACGGCGGTGAAGGCCGCGCGTCTCATGCTTCCTCGCGAATGGCGGCGATCGGATCGAGCCGCGAGGCCATCCGCGCCGGGTACCAGGTGGCGATGATCGAGAGGATGACCGCCACCACGTTCACGCCGAGGACGTCGCTCGGATCGATCGTCAGCGGCAGGTAGGGAATCGGATAGATGCCGGCGGGCAGCGGGATCAGGTGATATTGATTGATGAGCCACGAAATGCTGATGCCGGCAACGTTGCCGAGGATCGTGCCGGAGAGACCGATCAGCAGGCCGACTTCCAGGAAGATGGTCAGGATGGTCCGTTCCGTGGCCCCGAGTGTGCGCAGCACGCCGACCGAGGGACGTTTTTCGAGGATGAGCATGGAGAGGGATGAGATCAGATTCAGCGCGGCCACGAAGATGATCAGCGAAATGGTCACGAACATCACGATCTTTTCCAGCCGCAGCGCCAGAAAGAGCGGCCGGTTGATTTCTTTCCACGTCTTGACCTGCACGCCCGGAAACTGTTTCGCCAGCTGCCCCTGAATCTCCTCGGCGCGATCTTCCGAGCCGTACATCTCGATCGACGTTGGCCTGCCGCCGGTGCCGAAGAGGCTCTCCGTTTCGCCGAGGTTGAGGATGGCTTCGGCGGGAAACGATTCATCGGAAGAACGCTCGTCCGCGACGAACGGCAGCAGTCGGACGATGCGGTACTTTTTCCACACCGGCATCGGACCGAACGGTGTAAGCCGCGTGCGCGGCGCGACCACCGTCACGGTCTCGCCGACGTCGAGCGACAGCGCCGCGGCAAACTCGCGTGTCACCGCGATGTCGCTGTCCGACGGCAGCTCCTTCGCCGCGCCGGAGCGGATGCGCATCGGCCGTCCGCGTTTCTGCCGGTCGTTCGCCCCCCAGCCGATGCCGCTGACGAGCGGCCGAACGTCGCGCATGCCGAGGCGGCGTCCGGCGGCGGCGATGGCCTCGGCGTTTTCGATCGACGGCGCGCCGGCCGGCTCGATCAGCAGCTGTGGGCTCGATGCGATCAGCCGCTGCTTGATCTGCCCCTGCAGTCCCGCCATGAGCGCCAGCGAGATCAGTAGCGTGGCCACGCCGAGGGCCAGGCCGAGCATCGAGATCGACGAGAGAAACGCCGTATGCGCCCGCTTGCGAGCGGACCAGAGATAGCGGCGGGCGATTCGGGTTTCGATCACGGTTCCCGTATTGGACGCATCAGCGGAAACAAGATCACATCCCGGATCGACGGCGAGTCGGTGAGGATCATGGTCAGGCGGTCGATGCCTACGCCTTCGCCGGCGGTCGGCGGCATGCCGTACTCGAGGGCGTTCACGTAGTCCTCGTCCATCTGCATCGCTTCGTCGTCGCCGAGCTCGCGCTCGCCGAGTTGCTGGCGGAAGCGGCGATCCTGCTCGTCGGCGTCGTTGAGCTCGGAGAAAGCGTTGGCCACCTCCATCCCGCCGATGTAGAGCTCGAAGCGCTCGACGTAGTTGGGATCGTCCTTGCGTTGCTTCGACAGCGGCGAGACCTCGGTGGGGAAATCGGTGATGAAGGTGGGGTTGATGAGGTGCTGTTCGGCGACGGCTTCGAACAGCTCGGCGATCAGCTTGCCTTCGTTCATCTTCGCCAGGTCCGCTTCGTCGCGTCCGCCTTTTTCGGCGAGATGCTTCTGAAGTGCGGTACGGTCGTTCAGACTTGCGATATCGATCGCACCAAAGTGCGCGATCGCCTCCTTCATCGTGAATCGTGCGAACGGCCGGGCAAAGCTGATCTCGTTTCCGCGGAACTGAATCTTCTCGCCGCACACCTCGCCCGCCAGCCCGCTGAGCAGTTCCTCGGTGCGGGCGATGAGGTCGTTGTAGTCGGCGTAGGCCTCGTAAAACTCGAGCATGGTGAACTCTGGGTTGTGCTGCGTGGAGATCCCCTCGTTGCGGAAGTTGCGGTTGATCTCGTAGACGCGCGAGAGCCCGCCGACGATGAGGCGCTTGAGATAGAGCTCGGGCGCGATGCGAAGAAAGAGATCAATGTCGAGGGCGTTGTGGTGCGTCTGGAACGGCCGCGCCGCCGCGCCGCTGGCGATCGGCTGCATCATCGGTGTCTCCACTTCGATGAAGCCGTGACCATCAAAATAGTTGCGGATGTAGCGGACGATCTTCGCCCGCGTCTCGAAGGTGGCCTTGACGCCATCGTTGACGATGAGATCGACGTACCGCTGCCGGTAACGCTGCTCGACGTCGGTCAGCCCATGCCACTTGCTCGGCAGCGGCCGCAGCGCCTTGACCAGAAACCCGAGGTGGGTGGCCTTGACGGATAGCTCATTGGTCTTGGTCCGGAACAGCGTCCCCGCCACCTCCACCCAGTCGCCAACATCGAGGTTCTTGAACAGCGCCCACTCCCGCTCCGGCAGCGTATCCATCCGGCAGTAGACCTGAATGCACGCCGTCTTCTCGGAGAGGACGAGAAAGGCCGCCTTCCCGAACTCGCGGACAGTCATGATCCGCCCGGCGATCTTGACGGTGACGTGCGCCGCGTCCAGCTCCGGCCCCGTCTTCCCGCCATACGCCTTCACGACCTCGGCGATGGTGGTATCGACATCCGCCTTCGTCGGATACGCATCAAAGCCGAGTCCGGCGATGCGATCCAGCTTCTCGCGCCGAACGCGGATCAGTTCCGACTCGGAGACTTCGGGTTGTTCTTGGTCAGGCATGCGGAGGACATGATATTGCGACACGAGCTGCGATACCGAAGCGCTGTTTCACGCGGAGGCGCGGAGACGCGGAGGGAGTTAGCGCTGGTTTTCTCCGCGACTCCGCGGCTCCGCGTGAGGTTGTCCCAATTCCCAGATCGCGATGAACCGTAGGCGGTTGGGGTATGGCGGATCGGGGCGGAAAGTTCGTGGCGGGTCGCCGAGGTCGTAGGCGAGAAGGGCGGCTTCTTCGGCGAATGAGGTGGCGTCGATGCCTTCGGAGCGTGATTGCTGCAAGAGACGCGATGCCGTCGTCAGGTCGTTCTGCGACCAGGCGTCGCGCGCTTGGATCAGGGTCGTGACGGCGGGGCCGTCTTCGGCATCGGATGACGACGGCGATGGGCCGAAGATGTTGAGGTGCTCGCGGGCGGCGAAAAGACGGAGGGCCGCGAAGTCGGTGGTATCGGGCTCGGCGAGAGCCACGGCGAGGCGGAGACGGCGCTTGAGCCCTTCCGCATCTCCTCGGCGGTCGGCGACCCAGGCGGCGAAGACGTCGGACTCAAGCTCGCTTTCGACCAGGCCAGCGTCGTGCGCCTTTACCGCGGCAAGATCGAACCTCTCCTCGGCCTGCGCGAGGTCGTTCATGCCGACGCGGGCGACGCCGGTGAGCACGCGCGATTCGATGGCGATCGGCCAGAGGTTGGCGATGGTGGCGCTCTCCGCGGCGGCATCGAACAGGCGCGCCGCCTCGGCCGGCTTTCCAGCGGACCAGGCGATGCGCGCCTGCGTGTAGGCGAGGAGGGCAGGGCGGCTGGTCAGCTTGCTCCGTTGTAGATCGCGCATTGCCCCGGCGATATCGCCGAGGGAAGCGCGATCGGCAAGGACGATGCTCAGACGGCGGTCGTCAGGCGCGCCGACGTCGATCTGCTGCAACTGCGCGAGCGCCGCGTTGTTCTCGCGGCGGCTCAGATGAAGATGCGCCAGCCCGAGGCGCAGACGCCACGCGCGCGGACGCAATTCCAGAAGCGATGACGAGAGCGCCATCTCCATCCGCCCTTCGTTCTCGGGCAGCAGGTAGCGGCAGAGCAGCGCTTCGTAGGGGGAGGTCGCGTTGGCGATGCGGCGCCGGGTCTCCGCCGACCATTGCTCGCCGCCCTTCCGATCGCCGTTGTAGTGCGCGAAGGAGGCGAGGAAAGCCGCTGGCAGCGGCGCCGCCGGACTGCGCCGGGCCGCTTCGCTCAGAAGCTGGATCGCTTCGGATCGATCGCCAGCGCTGTCGGCGTGCAGCGCCAGCGCGGTCAGTCGCCGCGTTTCGTTGTCGCCGGTGATGTCGGAAGCGCGCAGGTCGTAGCCGTCATCGACGATCTGCCTGCCGCGCGCGATGGCTGTGAAGAGGATGGCCGCAGCGATGATGGCGATGATTGACAACCCCCAGAGCCACCTCGACGGCCGCCGTCGCGGCTGCGGCGGCAACGGACGCGTCGGCGCCGACACGTCCAACTCCCGCAGCGCCTTTGCTACCTCGGCGCCATTCTGAAAACGCTCGGCAGGCTTTTTCTCGAGGCAACGTTCGACGACCGATCGCATCGCCGGCGGCACCAGCCGGGCGTCGTGGTGGCTGAACGGCTCGTCGCGCATCACCGAGGCGATCACTTCCATGTTGCTGTCGCGCTTGAACGGCATCTGGCCTTGCAACATCTCGAAGAGGACGCAGCCGAACGAAAAGATATCGGTCGCAGGCGTGAGCGGCTTGGCGGCGAGCTGCTCCGGCGACGTGTAGCCGATGGTCCCCATCAGCAACCCCGGCTCGGTGAGCGCGGCGGTTTGCACCACGGAGTCGAACGGCGCGCCGGCGTTCGGGAGCATGCTGGCCAGGCCGAAGTCGAGAATCTTTGGAGTGCCGGTCGTGGTCAGGAAGATGTTTTCCGGCTTCAGATCGCGATGGATGATGCCTTTCGCGTGCGCCGTGGCCAGGCCGTCGGCGATTGCGGTGGCGATGCGCAGCGTCTCGTCGATAGACATCGGCGAGGCTGCCAGCCTGGCGCGCAACGTCTCGCCTTCCAGCAGCTCGGCGACGACGAACTGCGTGCCGACCTGGTTGCCGACGTCGTAGACGGCCACGATGTTCGGGTGGGACAGCGCGGCAACGGCGCGCGCTTCGCGCCGGAAGCGGGTCAGCGACGTCGGATCGCCGGCGAGATGCGAGGAAAGAACCTTGACGGCCACCTCGCGATCGAGCCGGGTGTCGGTGGCGCGATAGACCTCGCCCATCCCACCGCGGCCGATCATCTCTCCGATTTCGTACGGCCCGAGGCGCGTGCCGAGGGGGAGAGTCATCGCGTAAGTATGCACGCGGAGCGCGCGTTGTCTGCGGCTTCGCCGCGTTGTCAGTTATCTGCGCGCCGTGCGTGGCCGCTCATCGAAGGCACGACCCCAATCTTCAATATCGGCCACGCGCCCCGCAGGGCGCAGACAACCGATAACGCGCGAAGCGCAGACAACGCGCGAAGCGCAGCTACAGCGGCGGCTTCGCCGGCTTCGGCGCCGGTTGGGATGGAGCGTTGCCCTGTTGCGACGGATCCGTCAGCGGCAGTGACGGCGTCACGATCTGCTGCGCCGAAGGCTGCAGGGACGGCGCTTCCAGTCCTTCCTGGATGTAGCCGGGAGGGGCCGGCTGGAAGGACATGCTCTCGCGGGCGTGCTCGGTCGGATAGGCCTTCAGCAGCGCCAGGTCGATCAGCTTGCTGTCGAGGATGCGCGGATTGACGCGCACGTCGAGCAGCGAGTGATTGATCAGGAACGCCTTCGCGTAATAGTCGATGGCGGCGCGCTGATGATTGCGTTGCTCCTCCATCAGGCCGAGCTGGAAAAGCGCCGCCGAGTGGCCGGGCTTGTAGTGAATCGTGCGGGAGAAGGCGTAGTGCGAGCCGGCCAGCTCGCCGCGCGACATCCGCACAAGGCCGAGGTTGTACCAGGCCGGGTAGAAATGCTTGTCCGCGTCCACGGCACGCTCGAACTCGCGCTCCGCATCCTTCGGAAAGCCTTTCTGCAGGAGCAGCTGGCCCAGGCGATTGTGGAGCGTGGCCGAGCGCGGGCTGGCCTGCAGCGCGGACATCGTGCTGGTGATCTGCGCGTCCAGCGACGAGCCGGTATTCAGGTAGCGCTGGTAGAACGGATGCGCGTACGGATCCTGATCGTGTTTCGTGGTGATGGTGCAGGCGGCCAGCGCCAGCGTTGCGGCTATGAGTAGGAGTCGTTTCATCATCATTCCTGGATCGGTTTCGCTTTCAGCTTCACTTTGCCGTCGACGACGTCCACCCGGAAGGCGACGACGGCGACATGATATTTCTCGCGTACGAAATCGGTCTGCTTCTGCACCATCATCGTCAACTGCTCGAGGGTGATGTTCGGAAGCTTGCCGAGTCTGAGGTGCTCCTTCTCGATATCGCCGTAGAGCTGCCGGATCTCTTCGCCATTCGTGCCCGCGGCCACCCTTACATACGGATCGGCCCTCGGCGACGTTACGCGCGGATCCCGCGATGGGGCTGGCTTCGGCGGCGGTTCTGAGGGCGCGTTCAACAACGCCGAACGGCGCCGGAAGTCGAGAGGCCCCTCCTCCCGCTCGCGCATCTTCCGTCCCCACAGCTCGCGCAGCTGGTTGTAGCGGGTCAGCAACTGCGAGTATCGGAAGCGGCGGGTGTTCTCGCGGATCTTCTGCTTGCCCAGCTCGTGGATGTAGACCTCGAGCAGACGCCGCTCGTGCATCGGCGGGAACTTCTGGATGCCGGAGAAGAACTGGTCGTACTTGTTCTTCAGCTTGCGGATGTCTTCTTCGAGCTTGTCCAGCTCGTCGTCTTGTTTGATCACGATAGGTTCGCCGACAGCCCACTACAATACGCGCTCCATGGCTAAATCGAGGCCCGATGCGGGAGATTCCGCGCTCCGGAGCATCCCGTCCGTCGAGCGGATTCTCTCCAGCGATGCGTTTGCCGAGGTGATCGCCGAGTTCGGACGCGATCGGGTGAAGGACGCGGTGGTCGAACATCTGGAGACGCTGCGCCGTGCTCGCGGGACGTTCGACGAGAACGCCGCGGTCGACGATGCCCGCAATCACCTCGCCGCCGCGACCGCGTCAACCCTCCGCCGCGTGATCAACGCTTCCGGCGTGATCATCCACACGAACCTCGGACGCTCCCCGATCGATCCGGCGATCTGGTCGCGCGCCGCGGCCATCACTACCGGCTATTCGAATCTCGAATTCGATCTCGACGAAGGATCGCGCGGCCGCCGCGACGAGCATCTGACCGATCTCTGCCGCACCCTCTTCGGCTGCGAGGCGGCCATCCTGACGAACAACAACGCCGCCGGAACGCTGCTGGTTCTTGCCGCGGTCGCCGGCGGACGCGAAGTGATCGTCTCCCGCGGCGAGCTGGTGGAGATCGGCGGCTCGTTCCGCGTCCCCGACGTCATCCAACAGGGCGGCGCGCGACTCCGCGAAGTAGGAACGACGAACCGCACCCGCGCCGCCGATTACGCCGCCGCGGTCTCCGACGCCACCTCCGCCATCCTGCGCGTGCACCGATCGAATTTCGAGATCGTAGGCTTCGCCGAGTCGCCGTCGATCGACGATCTGGTGACGGTCGCCCACGCCCACAATTTCCCGCTGCTCTACGACGAGGGGAGCGGCCGCGTGGTCGACGTCGCGCCGTACGGTTTCACCTCCGCGCCGACGGTCCGCGACCTGATCGCCGCCGGTGTCGACGCCGTCTCCTGTTCCACCGACAAACTGATCGGCGCCACCCAGGGCGGCCTGATCCTCGGCCGCGCCGACATCATCAATCGCTGCCGCAAGCATCCGCTCATGCGTGCGCTACGCGCGGGCAAGGAGTCGTACGCGGTCATCGCCGAGACCCTGCGCGCTTTCGCCACCGGCCGCCATGAATCCGAGATCCCGATCTACCGGATGCTGGCCACGCCGCTCAATGTACTCCGTTCGCAAGCCGCCGAAATCGTGCAGGGAACGTCCTGTCGCGTCGTAGACAGTGATTGCGCCCTCGGCGGCGGCACGACGCCGACGGAAACGATCGCGTCGATCGCGATCGAAGTGCCAGGGAACGCCAGCGAGATCGCCGCGCGCCTACTGCGTCACGATCCGCCGATCGTTGGGCGCATCGTCGATGACCGATTCACGATCGAAGTCAGGACGCTGAGCGAAGAGGATCGATCCGTCGTGGCGGAAGCGATCCGCCAAGCGTAGCGCCGTCGGCTCGGCGGCTGTACCGCCAGCGGCTCGCTGGCGGTACTCTCGAACACCGCCGCCGAGCCGGCAGCGGTACAGCCATCGAGCCGATGGCGCTACGCCGGCGACGCCAGCATCTCCTCGATCTGCCCCCGCGATTGCTCGAGCAGTGTTTCCTTCGCCCGCACCCCCAACCCTGCCGTCTCGATCGGCGTGCCGACGCGGATCGTCACGATCCCCGGCGTGATCTTCTTCGCGCCGACGCGGAAAACCTCGTAGGTCCCATCGATCGCCAGCGGGAGGATCGGCAGCTCCGAACGGATGGCCAGCAGGAACGCGCCGCGTTGGAAGGGGCGCATGGCCACCTCATGCGAGCGGCCTTCCTCAGGAAAGATCACGATCGTGTTTCCCTTGCGGATGCGCTCCACGGCCAGGTCGAACGACTTCACCGCCGTGCGCCGGTTCTTGCGGTCGATGGGGATGAAGCCGGCGCGGCCGATGGCCCAGCCGAAGATGGGGATGCTGAACAGGCTCTTCTTGGCCATGAACCGGATCGGCTGCGGGATCGCCGCGAAGATGCAGGGGATGTCGAAGTACGAGTGATGATTGGCGATCAGGATGTAGAGTTTCTCGCGATCGATGGTCTCGACGCCTTCGCCGAGGACCTTGATGCCCGCGCCCCAGAGGATCAGCCGCGCCCAGAGCCTGATGACCGGATCGATCCACGGCGATGCCGAGGAGAGAAGGGCGATGACCATCACCGTGATCGCCAGCGGAATCGTCACCACGACGGCTACGATTGCCGCCCAGATCGTTCGAAGCATGAGGGCGCATCTTATATGCGCTTCGCGCGTTGTCTGCGCTGGCGCGCGTTGTCGGTTGTCTGCGCTGTCGCGCGTGGTCGGTGCCTGTCATTCTGAGCGACGCGAAGAATCCCCGGCTTGGGATACGGGGTGCGAAGGTTGACGCGATCCATCGCGGGCGGGTGGTCATGCGCGGCCAAACGTTTCGCGCTTGATCACAGCTCGCGTATGCCTGCGCAAGAACGATCTTGCAGCGCACGACCGCCCGCCCTCGTACGCGCCGCGTCAACGCTCGCACTCCGGCTTCCGAGCCGGGGATTCTTCGCGTCGCTCAGAATGACAGGCCCGACCACGCGCGACAGCGCAGACAACCGACAACGCGGCGCAGCCGCAGACAACGCGCGCCAGCGCAGTAGCTGCTACAATCACCGGCCTCGCAAATGAGCCCCTTCCAGGTCTTTTCAACACAATCGTCCGAAGGAGAATGACGTGCCCGATAGCATGACCGCGACGGCGGTGCTCGATGAACCTGTGACCGGCGCCGCCTCCATCGTCAACGACTGCACCA
>Ga0157378_10001152_pt1 | contig 24031 bp, 13 predicted proteins | sample M65metaG_FD_115309 | JGI IMG/M metagenome (GOLD analysis project Ga0157378, IMG submission 115309) | Miscanthus rhizosphere microbial communities from Kellogg Biological Station, Michigan, USA - M6-5 metaG | ecosystem: Host-associated > Plants > Roots > Rhizosphere > Soil | place: USA: Michigan...
ATATTTCGGGATAAAAGTTTCCTGATATGGAAGACATCCCCTTTGCACCCATCTGCAAACTGTACATGGCATTGGGTGAATGGGCATCGTAAAATTCGAGTCCATTCTTACTCTCTTTAAGAATATCCAGCTTGGCTTTTACTTTTTCCAGGTCGATAGAAGTATCCTTATGGTATACCAGCCTGTTGGATGACAACAATGTTTTAAAAACTTCCGGACCGATAATTCTTTTGTAGGGCGCCGGGCATTCATACATACCCAGCGGGATATTGGCGGTCAGCCTGAACATCTTATCAAAATTCTTCAACAGTACTTCGTCGCCGTCCTCGATATTGGCATAATGGCCGGTAATCAATATCACCGCATTGATACCGGTATCGTATATTCTTTTGCTGAACTCCGCTTTGTCTTCAATGGTTAAACCAAACGATCCGGTAGCCACCACCGGCACACGGCCATTCACATACTTCACTACATGTTTGGTGAGTTCAATTCTTTCGTCTTCACTAATGCTGTACATTTCACTGCTCAGGCAATTGGCGAAAAAACCTTTTACTCCCGCAGCCAGGTAAAAGTCAATAAGGTTACTTACTACGTCCAGGTCCACTTTTGCCTTCAGGTTAAAAGGCGTTATCATTACCGGGACAAATTTCTTTTCGATTGCATTCATACATTATTTTTTGCTCCCGGGACTGCATCCCGGGTTATTCGGATTACGCCCTTTCGGGGCTTTATTCTCGCAGGCTGCACACTGCCTTTACTCCCAGGGCTATACCCCGGGTTATTTATATTACGTCCCTTCGGGGCTTTACAATCAATCCCAAAAGGCAGAAGATCGCATCGCAACAGCCCAATTCCCAATTACAAATTCTCAATTACATATCTACGCAACAGTATTCACCAGTTCTCCAATTCCTTCTATAGATATTTTTATACTATCCCCACTCTGCAGTGTGAATGTATTATCCGGCACCACACAGGTTCCTGTCATTAAATACGCGCCGGCTACAAACGAATACTCCCTGTACAGAAAATCGACCAACTCTGCGTGTTTACGCTTCATCATATCAATCGTTACATTGCCACCGAAAACAACTTGCCCGTTTCGTTTTATTTCGATTGCGATAATAGTTGAAGGTGAAATGGCTTCTTCGGTTACCAATATGCACGGTCCCAGCGCAGCACTTCCATCGTACATTTTTGCCTGCGGCAGGTACAAAGGATTTTCACCTTCGATACTCCGGCTGCTCATATCATTGCCAATGGTATAGCCAATAATTTTTCCTGAAGAAGTGATTACCAGTACCAACTCCGGTTCGGGTACATCCCAGCTACTGTCTTTTCTTATCCTTACTTTTCCATTGGGACCTACTACCCTTTGGGCGTTTGATTTAAAAAACAATTCCGGCCGCTCTGCATCATATACCTTATCATAAAAAGTGGCGCCACCACTTTCTTTGCTCTCTTCCATGCGCGCAACTTTACTGCGGAGATAGGTGACGCCAGCGGCCCACACTTCCTGTGAACCGATCGGCGCCAGCAGTTCCTTTTCCTTAAGCCATGCTTCATCTCCGGCTACTGCTAACTGGTATATTTCTTTTTGTACCTGCGACCACAGATCGTCTCTATTGATAAATACATCCCAGTCTGTTTCGCCGGATATAAAACAGTCTCCTTTATACTCAATAATAATTTCCGAATTTGTTTTATAAATTTTCATGTTGTTTTTTTAAGCAATTTAATCCAAACCTACTCAATAGCGTCTATCCAACAATCCTGATCTGTTGGCTTTTCCTTTTGGCGTATGTCAATAGCAAGCCTGTCAAAAAAATAGTCAGTGTTCCACCCGCAATTACCATATTGGCATGAAACGGGTTCCGCAACCATTCGTATTTTGCAGGGAGTTTAGCTGAGAATGTCATCCAAACAATTACGATAATACCAATCAATACCGCCGTAAACGCTTCCCGGTTTTGCGTGCGCCGGCTGATCAGTCCAAGCAGGAACAAGCCCAGCATACCACCGGCAAAAATGCCCGATAGCTCCCACCACGTATCCAAAACACTTTTACTGCCAATCATAGCAAGACCAGAAAACAATCCAGCCATACCGAATGCAACAGTACAAATGACGAGTGTACGCAGGTAGGGACGATCGACCAGTGAAGGCCTGAAATATTTTTTGACTATATCAGCCGTAAACACAGTGGCCGAAGCATTCATACCCGAACTAATCGTACTCATAGCGGCTGAAAGAATTGCAGATACTATTAATCCCAATAAGCCGGTAGGAATTTTTGTCACCATAAAATAAGGCAATACTTTATCGCCATAATCCCCCGGTTGCAACTGGGCCGCGTTTGACCATATTTGCTGATTTGACGCAGTACTGGCCAAACGTTCCGCCACAACTTTTAATTTAACCGGTTCAATCAATTGCGGGTTCAGCTTGTAGTAAGCAAACAGCGCCGTACCGATAATAAAAAACAGTAAGGATGCCGGAACATAAATAGCGACGCACATCCATACCGATTTCGCTGCCTGTTTTTCGGACTTTGCCGTGTGATAACGTTGTATATAATTTTGATCCATGCCAAAATTATTCAGGTTGATAAAAAATCCATAACACAGCACCATCCAGAAAGTAGATTCGGTGAAATTGAAAGAAGCGCTGCCCAGGCTGAACTTATTATCAGCAGATGCAATACGGATCATCTCTTTCATACCCCCGGGAATTTCTCTTATAACCAGGTATAGAATCAATACGGCGCCCAATGTCTTAATAATACCCTGCACCACTTCAGTCCAGATAATCGCTTCCATACCGCCCATAACAGTATAGATAATAATACAGATACCCATTACTATCATTATAGAAGCCATAGCAAAACCTGTCAGGGCCTGTACACTCAAGGCCATACCAAAAAAAATAGAGCCCATGCGTGCAAATTGTGTCAACAGAAAACAAATGACCACATAGGTTCTTGCCCAGGGACCGAATCTTTTTTCCAGGTGGGTATAAGCCGATACTTCCCCCGTGCGCCGGTAAAAAGGAACAAAATATTTTGCGGCTATCCATGCGGCCAATGGCATAGAGAGGCTAAATACAAACGCGTTCCAGTTCGTTCCAAATGACTTGCCCGGCACACCCAGGAAAGTGTTACTGCTCAAAAAAGTTGCATAGATGGAAAGACCGATCGCCCAGCCGGGAATCTTTCCTGAAGCCACGGTGAACTGCGCCGCATTCCTGTTGCGTCGCGAAAAATAAATACCCATCAGCACCATGGTCAACAGGTAACCTAGTACAATCGCAATATCAAATACGGGTAGTTTATTCATCAATCGTAATTGGTATTAGTCCTTCGATGGCTCCGTCACTTTTACCACAAAGCCCGGCCATTTTTCATCTACAATCGGTTCCAGTTTTAATTTGTTGGGATCAATCATCACATGCTTGATACGCTCTCTCCGCCAGGTATAAACGATGTGTACCATACCATCTTTTGTTTGTATCACCGATGGATAAGAGTACTGGCTGATGGGTGAGTCTTCAAGTATTATAGCAGCATACCATTGTTTTCCGTCTTTTGATATAGCAACATTCAACGGCGTTCTGGCACCTTTTCCATTTGGCAGGCTTGAATCGGGTTTCACATGATTGTATACGAGTAATTGCCTTCCATCTTTTAATGTTACGGCATCTGTTCCGGAATTATTATTGGGCAAAGACGATGGCTGCATGGCACTCCATGTTTTGCCGCCATCCCTGCTCCAGGATTCATTGATGGTACGGTTCTTACTGCGGCACATGATCTGCAAACGACCATCGGCATATTTCATTATGCTGGGTTGGATGGCGGAAATTTTTATTCCATCATTCAGATCTGCTGATTTAGTCCAGGTCTTACCCGCATCTTTTGTGTATTCAAAATGTACTTTCCATCCATTTTTTTCCGTACTGGAAGGACATACCAATATACCATTCAATAAAACAGGTTTATTTTTTATTGGCCCAAGAAAACCTTCGGGCAATGCTTCGCGCTCACTCCAGGTGAATCCATTGTCTCTGGATCGCTTCATCCAACCCGTCCAACCCGCTACATTGGGACCAATCTTGTAAAACAATAGTAATTCTCCGCCCGGCACCTGGTACAAAACCGGGTTGTAACACGCGTAACGGATGCTATCGCTTATAACACCATCGGCCGCTATTGCTGGAGCAGTCCATTTATTATTAATGAGGTGGCTGGTCCAGATACAAACATCTTTATTACCTTCTTTGGTACCACCGAACCAGGCAGCGATCAAGCCGGCAGGTGTTTCGGCAATCGTACTGGCATGGCTTTGGGGGAAGGATGCCTGTTCAAAAATAAATTCATCTACCAGTATTCCTTTCTTCCACTTATCCTGCGCCACAACGGTTGTGCAGTATGAGAGGCAAAGCAATATCGATGCTATCATAAACGGGTATTTCATGCTGCAAATTTTATTGTTTATTTTTCGCTGCTACTTTGAATGTTCTTTTCATAGTATCTATTTAATTGCCGATACCAGTTCATATTTCCCGCTACCGGCTTTGAACACTGCAACACCATTATCCCAGCGAAGGAATTGCATGCCTCCAGTTTCGCCAGCATTCTTTCCTGATTCTTTAATCTCGCTTTTTGACCCGGATGGAACATAAATAATCGCCGATGCATTGGCCGGTATTTCTATATTCCAGGTTAGTGTATTGTTCTGTTTTGCCCAGTGGCTGCTAATCTTCCCATAGGCTGATTCATAATCTGCATCGGCGTGGCTCAAATTAGTTTCAAACGAGGGTTTCATAATAATCTGTTTAAAAGCCGGCAGGCTGTCGTTGCATTTAATGCCCCCGATATTTTCAAACATCCAAATCAGCAGATCACCCAGGAGCATTACATGATTTTGTGAATTCATTTGCGGATTAGCTGTATTGCCATTCCACAATTCCCAGATAGTGGGTGCGCCCGGTGTAACCATGTAGCCCCAGCCAGGATAGCTGGTAGTACTGGCAATGGAATAAGCGGCATCAGCACGATTGTTTTCCGTTAACCCGCGCATTAACCATTGTGTGCCGATAACGCCCGTGCTGATATGCATTCCATTGGCCTGCAGTTTGGCATAAATGCTTTCAAACACTGCCTGATTTTTTCCAGTGGGCACCATATCAAAATACAAGGGCAGCAGATTGGCTGTCACCGTATTATTATCGTACTGGTTCAGCGGTGCATTGAAAAATTTCGCATTGAACGCATTACGGATACTGATTGCCAGCGCATCAAATTCTTTTACATCATTGGTATGCCGGCTGATAACGGCAAACCGCTTCATGATCTGCAACAGGCGATAGTAATAAGCAGTTGCCAGCAAGGCTCCGTTGGTATTGCGCGTACTATCCTGTGAACGTATCAGATCAGGGCTTTCTGGTGGAACGCACCAGTCGCCATATTTATCTTTGGTTACAATAAAATTTTTCATGTACCTGGCTTTCATGTAAGCCAGCCATTTTTTCATAGACGCATAATGTTTGATAATACTTTGTTCGTCGCCAAACTGCCGGTGCAGCATACCTGCTACCAGTATATAAGTGCCGGGCCAGGTAATATTATCACTGTAATAATTCCAGAATGCCGGGGCTACGTCGGGTAAGGAACCTGCAACGGTTTGTGATTCTTCAATATCGTTCAGCCATTTTGCATACAGGGCTGCATTATCAAATAAAAAACTTTCGCCTGAAGACCCGGTTGCCCGATCACCCAGCCAGGGCTGTCTTTCATTGCGCTGCGGGCAATCGATGGGCATGCCTTTATAGTCAGATGCTATTCCCCACCAGGCGTTCTTTGCAATGGCATTGATAATTGAATCAGAACAGTTAAAAGAACCAATCGTCTGCAGATCATCAAACACCAGTTCTCCTTCAAAATCATTCAACGATGGTATACCAGGGTAACCATTGATTTCAACATACCGGAAACCATGATAAACAAAAGACGGCTGCCAGCTTTCCTCCTGATCACCTTTTAGTGTGTAGATATCCGTTACCCGTGCATCGCGGAGGTTGGCTGTGTACAGGCTGCCATTGGGTTGCAGGCTTTCTCCAAAACGCAGGATCACTTTATCTCCGCGGTTACCTTTAACTTTCATCTTCACCCAGCCGGAAAAATTTTGTCCCATATCCATAATATACCTTTCTTCACCTATACTTTTTATAGATACCGGTTTAATTGCCGCCATTATTTTCATGGGCGGGTTCATCTGCGCTTTTAATTGCCCGGTTGGTGCAGTCACCAGTTCGGGCTGTATCCATGCTTTTTCGTCGAATCCAATCCTGTTCCAGCCCGGGAATTCTTTTGTTGCATCGTACTCTTCGCCATCGTATTCGTTATTAGTCCGGATGGGACCATCTGTATTCAGTTTCCAGCTATTATCGCTTACAATCATTTTTTTTGTACCATTCGCATATTCAATCTCCAGCTGCAGCAATAATTTTGGAAAGCCAAACGTGTTTATTTTTTTTGGTTTGTATGCCTGGCGCATGGTAAAAAACCGGCCATTGCCCAATACCGTTGCGATAACATTTTTTCCGGTATTGATATCAGCGGTCACATCGTACGTATTATACAAGACCGATTTCCGGTAATCGGTGGGTGCCGGTGCCAATACCTGGTCGCCGATTTTCTTTCCATTCAGGTACAACTCGTACAAACCAAGTCCCGAAATGTATATAGTTGCCTTTTTTATTGCAGTGGCTGATTGAAATTCCTTGCGGAGGTATCGCGCTGATAGCCGCGACCATTGCGTAATGCTATCCCAGGCGGCGGCTTTATCATAGCCAATCCATCTTGCTTTCCAGTCTGTTTTATTGAATAATCCCATCGACCAGTAAGCCGTTTCGCTCCATGCCGATTCTCCTTTATTGGTAAATGATTTTATTTTCCAGAAATATCGTTGTCCACTTTTTAATGGCTTGCCATGGTAAGGCACCATTACCGATGCAGTTGAATTTATTTTTCCGGACGACCATAGATCACCCTTGTTTTGCTGCAACTTTTCCTGGCTGGAAGCGACGATGATACTGTAGGCAGTTTGTTGAACATTTCTTTGTACCGATTGCAATTGCCAGCTTAAGCGGGGTGCCATTGCATCAATACCCGATGGGTTCAAACGCCATTCACATTTAAGACTGGCAACGGTTACCTGCGCCTGTAAGGACCGGTTTGCAATCGTTATTAAAAAAATGATATAAACAATATAATGTCTCATGCCTAATTTAAACTAAATTAATGCTGTGCACCACCCTGTCCTTGTGGCTCTGTGGTTCCTATCTTACTCCCCGAATTTGAAATACAATACCATTTTCAATGCGCGCCCCGGATCTTTATCATAATCATAAAAAATATTTTTTTGGCCCATGGGCCCCGTGGTTTCATTTCTTTGTGTTTTGGTGCCAATGGCCGCTATCCCCTGCATAAACGAAATATCTCCATTGGGGAAAACCGGTTCATAATTATGCCACTGATCTGTTTTCCATGCAGGCGTAAATAAGCGCAGAAACAAATCTTCATTTTCCGTGAAAACGGTGAATGGCTGGGTGTTTGTAACAACCCTGCACCAGTACAAATTTGAATAATAACCTTTAAATTCAGGATATACCCATGCCTCCCCGGTTTCGGTAGTATTGTAATTTTTATTCCAGGTACCAAAACGATTTCCTTTCAAACGGTTTTTCCATACGCGGTAAGGCCCATTGCCCATGTACTGAACAGACCTGATATCCGCCTCGGGAAAAGAGAAGTTCAGGCCAACGAAATTGGTAAAATAGGCATCGGGGAAATAGTGGACTTCCATCCGCAGCAATCCACTGGCATAGATGGTCCATTGCAAAGTGTTGAATGCATTTTTTTTATTGAACGAAGATGCAATCGTTATTGAATCTTTTTCTTCTTTAACCGTAAACCCTGAAAAATTGCTTATCCCTTCCTGCACTATGGGGCCATTATCAAAAGGAATCTTGCTGTCTCCTTTTTTAATTTCCTTCAGCAGACCTGTTGCCTTGCTAAATTGGTAACTGATGTCTGACGCAGTAATCATATAAGCTGAATCGCTTTCTGAAAAGACCATAAGCTTATCAGCTCTCTTATCAATCATTTTTTGAGTAACCGTCAACGGCATCACAATCGGGAAACTCCAGGTAAAGATTTCGCGTTGGTAAAAATCTTTCGCAGTAAGATATAAAACATCGTATGTTTTCCAATTTGCAGGCAAGGCTATTTTCAATTTTCCTTGCTCAGTGGGTTTAACAGAAGGTGCGGATATTGTTCCGGTTATTGAAGATGCAGCATCCAGTTTTTCCAGTTTCCAGCTAAAATGACATTGATCGAGATTGGTAAAATGATAACGGTTTTCCAGACTTAGCGTACCATCGAAAGGAGGTGTTATATCTTTTTTTTCTATGTGCACCGGGCTCCATATTTCTTTGATGGCAAAAAAACTGCCTTCCTTTTCGTGGAAGGGGCCTACAATGCCATCGGCACCATGATTACCATCGGTATCTATTGAATCGTGCCTGTCTTTTCTTACCACGCCTTCATCGGCAAAATCCCAGAGAAAACCGCCCGCGCTTAATGGATTCTTCCACATTGCTTCCCAATAATCTTCTAACCCCGCGCCATGCCCGCCATCATATAAGCCATGTAAAAACTCCGTTGGCATGATGATCTCATGACCGTGTTCATAATTGCCAATGCCATAGCCATATTCACGGTAATGCTGTGTTTCTATACCGCCGAACAATTGCCAGGGATGCACCACCGGTCTTTTTTGAATATCGAGTTCTGTAAATACATGATCCAGTTCAAGATTGTGGCCACCTTCATTGCCGTTGTTCCAGAAAATTATGGAAGGATGATTGCGATCGTGATCCATCATTTCCTTTAACCGTTTAGTACCAGTAGCTGTATCATAGAACCCATGCCAACCTGCCAGCTCATCCATTACAAACAATCCAAGCGAATCGCAGGCATCCAGGAAATGATCGTCGGGTGGATAATGGCTCATCCGCACCGCGTTCATGTTCATGTCTTTCATCAGCAGTACATCTTCAATGCTTATTCTTTTAGACGTAGTTCGCCCGCTGGTCGGCCAGAAAGAATGGCGGTTTACGCCTTTCATTTTTACCTTAACGCCGTTCACGTATATACCATCCCGTTGTTTTACTTCAACCGTTCTAAAACCAAATTTCTGGTTTACTGTATGCAATAGCCTGCCTTTGTTGTAAATAGTGAATACGGCTTTGTACAGGTTGGGAAATTCGGGGCTCCACGGTTTCGGAGAAAGAAAGCTATGTGTTACAAAAAAGGCATTGGCATTGTCACCTATATTGGTGCCCGTAGCCACTCCATACAATTTTCCTTCGTTTGTAAAAACCTGTATGGTCGCTTTGTCGGCATATCCACTGGTAGTAAAAGAAGCAATGAATTTTCCGTCTGCCTTTGCATCGATCGCAATATTTTCAATGTGCGTGGCAGGTAAAGCCTCCAGGTATACTGGTCTGAATATTCCACCAAACAACCAGAAGTCAGCCCGGCGCTCTGCTGCATTAACAGAAGCATTGGCAGAATGTTTCGATACGGTAACCTCCAGCAGGTTTTCCGCATTCCATTTTATCAACGGCGTAATATCATATTTAAAAGCGTAGAAAGCGCCCTGGTGCAGTTCGCCCGCGGACTGGCCGTTTATCTTTACTTCTGTATCCGTCATAGAACCCTCAAAAACAATTTTAATTGTTTTATTCTTCCATGCAGGCGGTATCCTAAATGAATTTTTATACAATCCCTTCTCTTTTCCGCGTACGCTGTCTTTGGCGAAACCGTAATCGTATTTGCCAAAGCCCTGCAACTCCCAGCAGGAGGGAACTGCGATACGGGTCCATTTACCGCTATTCATTCCTGCAGTGCAAAAAAAATCCCAGTCCACGGTATTGTCATTACCGGTACCCGATAAATATTTTATTTCCGTCAATTGACTAAGCAACAGCAAAGGTAGCATCGACAGAAAAAAGATTGATATGGTAGGAATGTATCTATTCATTCAAGCAGTTGATCTTTTATTTAAATTCTTTTTCCAGCGGATTATCCGTCCTGAACGGAAAAGCCGGCAATCCTTCCCTGTTGTACAAATTGGGATGTTCTGCTTCGTTCCAGTTAAACCGCACGGCTACCGGATGCTGGATACTGCTTACCATTACTTCCACTTCATTGTTTTTGATAGTGGCGGTGGCCGGAACAAATTTTCCGTCTGCATCTGCTATCATAAATCCTTTTAGTGGCTGGCCATCCTTACTTACTAACCCGCCACCTTTGTAAGTAAAGTCAATAACAGCAATATCTCCATTTATTTTTACATGTTTGTACAACGGTCCCATGGGAAGAATATCTTTTCTGTTATATGTTTCACCAAGGGCACATAGTGCGAGCCGCCTGCCAATCTCCCATTTAAAATGAGGATGAAGATTGTCCAGGTCATTATTGAGATCAGTAGTAGCCACCATCGCAGTATGCGGAATTTTTAATGCTGCTGCCTGCGCTTCCCAAAATTCCGGCAGGCTTTCTTCAGTATAGTGCATGTTACCGGATGTTTTGGAATATGCGAAAGGCGCAATCTGCACATAATAAAATGGCATAGTATTGTTGTTCCATATTTTTCTCCATTGGTTCACCAAGGCCTTCATCTTATAGCTGTACTGGATGCGTTCGTTCAGAAAACAATTGCTTTCGCCCTGGTACCATAAAAATCCTTTAATAGCAAATGGCGCCAGTGGAGCTATCATGGTTTGATAAAACTTACCCGGTTCTCCGTCTATTTTATGCGTCGAATCTGTTTGATCCCTGAAAAACGGCAATGCCGTAAACGCATCCTCCGGCATCCAAGGTTCAATACGGCTACCAGGCACTGAACTGGATATAACGCCTATCGGCACCTGCAGTTCCTGGTATAGCTTCTTCGCAAAAAAATACCCGACTACAGAAAAAGATCGAAGCGCCGAATCTTCTGCTATACTCCAGCCCGCATGCGCAGCATCAGGTTTCATTTTTTTCCTGTCCACCAAAAAAATCCGGATATTTTTATTATGCGCGATTTCCAGTTCATTCACGGGCCAATCGTTTACGCCTGCCGGCATCTTTAGCTTGCTATTCTTGCGCATGCTGTATTCCATGTTCGACTGGCCCGAGCACAACCAAACCTCTCCGACCAATATATTTTGCAATGTGATCATCTCCCCGTTGGAAGATTCAATATGCATCGTTTCCGGCACAGCCGAAGCCGGCATTTTATCCAGGATAATTTTCCACCCGCCGTCTTTGTCCGCGACAGCTTTCTTCACCTGCTGGTGAAAACGAACGGTAACCGTGGCACCTGCTTTCGCATTTCCCCAAACCGGCACCGGTCCGTCTCGTTGCAAAACCATATCGTTTCCAATGATCTTGGTTAACGACAATTGTGCTTTTGAGCCGGACCCAGCCAGCAAAAACAAAAAAGACAATATCAGTCTTACTATACTCATCGTTATATCCTGCCGGTCATCTTCATTAGTTTATTTGCCGACGCTATTTTTTTACCATTCGACCAAATGGTTAAACCCTTTCCTTTTTTATATTTTGTACCGGTCTTATCCCAGATAATTGTAAGAATTTTGTCATGATACAAGATATTGTCCAGGCAAAACCAATCCCATTTACCAGCGGGCAGTAAGGGATTTACTTCAACAATATTATCTGCCCTGGGTCTCAAGCCTATTAAACCGGTTATAATAAGATCATTGTAAGTTGAATGATTATAATAACGGCTGCGTTCTTCTCCCTTCAGCCATTCGTCTGTTTTTTCGTCGAGGTATTCGCCGATATAAGGTTTGCCTTTCCAGTATTGTGATTTGGTATAGGTCTCCAGCAATCCAAAATAATCATTGTTACCTACATAGTTTTGCTGGTAATTGTTCAACAGGTTAGCCATGGCCGTTAGGGTTTGGGAACTGGCGAAGGGCCAGACCGCTCCATCCCATTCACATTTACAGCAGCCATGTGTGCGGAAACCGGGGTGACTGCGATCTGCCGTAGTAATGCCGGAAGGTGCGCAGAATGTCTTTGTATCAGACACCGATTTCCAGGCAATATTGTAATTATTATCAGGAAGATTAAAATACCAGGGAATAAATCCAATTTCTTCTTTCACATTTGATAGGGTATCGCCCTGTTCTTTACTTACCTCAAAAAAACTATCCCTGCCATTCCACAATTTTGTTTGTACGTTCTGCTGTATACTGTCCGCCTTTGCAGCATAACGTACACTATTTTCTCCATTTAGTAAGGCCATTGCCGCCAGTGCCCTTGCATTGCCATACATATAAGCATTGATGGAAGGCCTTGGGTTCTTCTCCTTTCGCCCGCCGCTGATGGTTTCTTCCATCGCATCCCTTACATCATATTGCCAGTACAATCCACCAGGTAATTTTTTTTCCTGTTCCCAGGCTGTATAGTCTGCTTCCAAATCCGGTAACAGATCCAGTATAATTTTTTTATCGTTGTTCACCAGGAAGCGGTTGTATATGGCATCCATATTCCAGCTACTGTAAAAACGCAATTTTTTTAAAGGTTTGCCTTCATTTCCGCGGTACCAGATTTTTAAATCATCATCCATGTATTCCTTATCGTGCAGCCATCTTGATTCATAGATATGGTGCCCCAGCGCACTCGCAATCAGGTTATATTTATCGGCGTAGGTGCGAGGCACCAGGAATTCCGTAAACACATAGCCCTGCTCTGTTTTCCTGATATGCTTACGCAATGTCCACCAGCGGTAATAAAATATTTCCTCAAAGTCCCGTTGCGGACATTCAAACAGCGGAATATTTCTTTTCATCCAGGCCCAGGCGCTGTCGTTCGGTATGGCCTGCCTGATATTTTCATCTTCCATTTTGTTGAAGTAATCGACATAATGTTTAAATGAAACAAACTTCAGTACCAGTGGTTTTGGCTGACAAAGAGCAGACCTGCCCGACAAAATAAACAGGAATAATATGGCAAATAATCTTGTCATAGTCTTTTCATTACTCATCAATGTTCAGTAACTGTTTTCAAATAATGAATAAAATAGGTAGCTTCTTTATCCCTGGTGTTGGCATTGGGCAAGTCGTACGATTGATCAGTAGGCGTATCCGCATCGGGGAACCTCCTGGTAGGTCCGGTACGGAATACAATTCTTGACACGGAAGATACCGGTGCAAAACATAAATTGTTGCTGGCTTTTGCGCCGTTGATACTGCAGGTGTAAAAACGGGTACGTGTATTCAATACCAATTTGATATCTATTTGTTCAGCAGCCCCATATTTTCCAAGCGATTTATTGCGGTAACCGGCTTTTGTGTATAGCACGCCAGTTGAATCGAACATCAAACGGATGCAGGGTGTTCCTTTACTATCGGTCAACTCCACCTCCAGTATACCGAAACCGTTCTGTTGTGGCGTTACCGAAAATTCTATTGAAACTTTTTCAGACTCCGGAAAAACGCGTTCGGCTTTTGCATAATCGAATGGATCACTGTCCTTCAGCGAAAGAAATTTACCAGAAGCATTTTTTTCTATGGTGGTTTTACACCACAGCGGACTAAAAAGATTCCACCGTTTTAGTTCTACCCCGTCCCGCATATCTGCAAATACTTCATTTACATCTGATGTTTCTTTTTCTGTTATCGGTACCGGTATTTCGCTGATCCAGATATCTTCTTTATTCATGCTATAGGTAACCCACAAATTGCCGCCCGGTGGCACGCCATCCATTTCCTGTATGCCGCGTACATATTGCGGACCATAGCTTTTATAAGCGCCTCCATAACGTAAGGAACTGATCTCACCGTTTACGAGCAGCAGGTTTTTATAGTTCAATCCATCGTCACTAACGCTGATGGCCAGGGGCCACCTGAACTCGGATGGATTGTACACCGTGGCATATTTACCGTCGCTGGTGCGCTGTCCCCATATTTTTGCGTTGGCATTTACAAAACCGGGTGCACGTAAAGGATTATATAACCAGGTCTTCCCCTCATCAACCGTAATACTGGTTAATGCATATTTCCAGAGGCCAACAATTTTTCCATTGGGTAACCGATAATAATTGAAGGCTTTGAAATCTTTGTGTAATGGGATCAACGGATCCTCATGATCTGATTCTTCCACCATCTGCTGCATCAGCAATGGTGTTGATAATATCTCTTCGCAGGCCAGCACCAAACCTTTGTCTTTTGAAGAACCATAAAACGGATAGGAAGTATTTTTTGTGCTGAACCCATGGTTGTACCGCAGGAAATAAATGGGTCCATAGCTGCCATCAGATTTTATTTCACGAATGACCCGGCCAATACCATTACCATCATTGGGATCATCTTTCTCTCCCAGTACAATACCATAATAAGCCAGTGCAAATAAACGTTTGCTTTTAGACGTATAAAAACCGATGCGCTGGTGCATGGCTGCATAGGCGTTATGCGCGGTATCTTTCCTTCCTTCCTTTACAGTTCCATCCGGAATTTTATATGGCGGAAATATTACAATGGGTTCGGACCATTGGTATCCATCTTTCGAGGTCTGCAATAATGTTCGGCCTGGCGGCACATGTTCCCCCACCGGATCGCTTAAATATTCAAGATAGAACTGGTTGTTCCAGTAGGCCAGCATGGGTGCATGATTATAGGTCCAGTTATTAACGGCATTGGCCCGGTTGGCGCGAAAGGTTTGGATATTGTGCACGCCAATAGCCGGACTAAGCTGTCCATGATGATAGTCAACACTAGCCAGTGTTGCGCCGGTATAGCGCACGGTATCCTGCGCGCGTGTTGCAGTGCTTATAAAAAAAGCTATTAGCACTAACCATATAAAGCCTTCCCGATTCATTTCGATTGCTGTTTAATTACCTCACCCCTGCCCCCGTCCGAACCGGTCGTCCGGGCAGGCTCTCCAAAGGAGAAGGTGTTTGATTAGCATCAGATCAATGCGTAGCCAGCTTCCGAACGCTGTTCAACAATTGCTTTATAAAACTTTTCTTTACTGTTACAATTGTTCCGTGTTTGTGACCGGCGGGCACATTGATTTTATTACTGATATCCGTAAATGTCTTAAAGTCCTTTGTTGCCACCGCTCCATAAACTTTCTTGCGGTAAGAATCATAGTATATCAGCCATTCGTCTTTAACCTTTACGACTGCTGGCCCTTCCGTATAGTTTTCTGAAAAAGCTTTTGAAACGTTTGAATAAGGCCCCATGGCCCGGGCAGAATGTGCTATTTTAATATCCCGTTCCATTCGTGTATTGTCTTTTAATACCAGGACGTAATCATCTTTATCTCGTTTTACGATTACTGCATCAATTACACTGAACCCGGGATCGAAAAACAATTTTGCCGGGCTGAAATTTTTAAAATCAGTTGTGGTGGTCACATAGAGGCGATGATTATTGCTGTCTTCCTCCTGGCCCTTCTCAAAGCGGCCGGGTATGCAGGAAGCCCAGATAATCATGTATTGCTTTTGTTCATCATCGTAAAACAATTCCGGCGCCCATACATTCACCGTGGCGGGTTCATTTTGCATGACGGGTATAAATTGCTCTTCACTCCAGTGAATCAAATCTTTGGAAAAAGCATAGCCAAATCCTTTATCGCCGCGCCAGCTACTGGTCCATACCAATCTGAAAACACCATCCGGCCCCTGCAACATAGAAGGATCGCGCATTACTTTCTGATTACCTACCTGCGGTTTTAATAAAACGGCATCCAGGTCTTTCCAGGAATAACCATCATAACTATACAACAGGCGAAGGCCTTCGTTGGCGGGTTCATGAAAAGAAGTAAACAGGTAGGCTTGTCGCTGGCAGGAAGACAGTAAAAAAATAAACAGTACTATGGTCGGTAACAGTCTCATTATTTATTTGCTCCCTGCAGCAACAGTACCCAGTCGTTGCCTGCTTTTTCATCTCCCGGTGGATTAAATTCAACAACTGTTGCCTTTTCAAATTTGCCAATGGCTTCAGTATGGCCGTTTTTCGGGTTATACCATTCTGCAGCGGTTGCTTTAAATGATAGTTTTGAAAAGTCCACACTGAAATTTCTTCCGGTAAATGTGTAAACCATTGCATAGTTCGTTCCTTTAGTCGCAACGACATAACCGTATTTATCCTGCGCATTGTCTGCAATAACTTCCTGTGCCGGTATCCTGTCAAAATATGGTTTTGATAAGATGAGCTGTTTCAGGTATTTCATTTGCCCGGCTCCTTCTGCGTGAATCGTTTCTGTCCAGTTTTTATTGACACCATAATTGGCGCCTTTATTTGCCATCCTGTTAAACTGCATAACCGCGTTTTCTCCGTAGGTGAAACCTGCGCCCCCGGCAAATACACTCCACCAGGCATAACGTCGAACGTCAGCCGCCGTCCATCTGGTGGCGAGGCTATCGTGCAAACCATGTGGAATATTCTCGTACGAGGGCTCGCCGTCCATAGTAGGTTTTACGGGTGTTTGTGCATAATCTTCCCTCACATATTTCCAATTGTCTTCTCCAAAATGATGTTGTTCATTGCTGCTGGTGTCCTGCGCGTAGTCTTTGTGTCCGCTCTGGAACATATTAAAATCCAGCCAGGGTGCTTGCTGAAACCATTCCGAAGAAGAAGTTCTTCCGCGCGGATGAAACCCAACTAGATGTTTATGATCATATTTTTTTATGGTGGTACCAATGGTGTTCCATACCTCAAGGCCGTCTGAACCTTTGATATCGCCACCATTCAGCCAAATGATATTATTGTATTTGCCATAGCGTTCCGCCAGAAACCTTGCGTACACACCGGCCTGCGCAACGGAAACTTTCCCTTCTTTTACATTGCTGCCCCAGACAGGCACCAGGGCCAGGTAGATGCCGCGTTTGGCAGCTTCTTTTATTACAAAATTAATATGGCTCCAGTAATCATGGCCAATAACGCCTTGCTGTTCTGTTTTTGGCTTTGCAATATCGCCATTTACCAGGGCAGAATCTCCGTATACGTTTGCTGCACTTAATGTATGCAAGACCATCACCTGGATCACATTGAATCCCTGCTGTCTTCTTGTTTCCAGGTATTGAATGGCTTCTTCCCTGCTGCATTTGGTAAACAATAACCAACCTGTATCCCCCAGCCAGAAAAATGGCTTTCCATCGGCCGTCTGGAAATACCTCTTGTTAGCGGAAATTTTTAACAACGGCAACGGCTTTTGCGCACCGGTTGCTACGGTTATTAAAAACAATCCTATTGCTATTATAATTTTTGTCATTATATTAATGTCCCTATATTAATTTCATCCCTTCGGGATTTCGTTCATTCACATTTCCACATTTTCACATTTCCACATTTCATTTATTCAGCAGCCAGATAATTCCGGTACCGGCTGGTACATCAACGCTTGTCTTTTTTCCTCCTGTTATGCTGCTATCACTTGTTGCTGTGCCATCTTTTGTACTGAGGAATTTTAGCCGGTAGATTCCTTTCAGTTTGGCAAGGTCGAGCTCAACCGTTTTTTCATTGCCCGCATAAACAATCATTCCATTATTTCCCTCCAATATATATTTACCAGTTTCATCAGCAGGCTTCATAGCAATGGCTTCGGATAGAAAAGAGGTATCAATGGTCGATGGCAATACCGGCAATGAACCACCCGCCATAAAAACAGCCCAGCCAAATTCCGGATAGCTATCACCTGAATACACAACCGCTTTTGCGGGATATTTTTGCCTGTATTCTTTTACTGCCCGGTATACCTGGTCAAAAGATGTTTTCTTTGGCTTCAATAATCTTGCGTGTTGCCGGGGCGCCAGGTTTTGCCCTCCTTCCGGTGCATACGCAACGCCATCCGCCTGGTAATGCCAGTAACGGATATCAATTAAATCTACCGTTGATGCATAGTCGGTGTTATTTAAGATCGAATCCTGCACATCTTTAGTCACGCACAACCCGATGACCTGCTTCCTGCCGTTTTCCTTTTCCCAGTCTTTGATGGTCTGCAGCCAGAACTGTACAAAATGCAGGGGTCCGGTAAACTCTTCCCCGATAAACTGGATAACACCATTATTGTCTTTAAAGTTATTCAGGCATTGCCGGATGAACTTTTTATGCAATTCACGACGAACAGGATTAGTGATATCATAAAACTGTTCTGCCATAAAAATCCGCTTATCACCCGCAAAGGGCGGCGGCTCGGGGAAGCCCGTATTGTTAATATTGTTAGCACTTCGCCAGGGGAAATCAACATAGTGCGCTCCGGCTTCAATAATATTATGCTGGAAATAATTTTGGTGCACTAACAACAATCCCTTCTGATCGGCTAAATCTGCGTATTGCTTTAACCTGCTCCAGTAAAACAAATTGTATTTGGTAAGATCATATTTGCTCAAACCATCCCAGGCTGTTTCTTTACCGCTGCGTGCAAACGGCAATTCATAAAACGGTGGCCATACATCGCCATCCATTCTCCTGATGCGTTCGTGATCATCTCTTCTTCTGTCGTACCACAATCCATAATTTTGTTCCATCCCGATAATGCCTTTTGCTTTCATTGAATCGGTCAATTCCAACAAATCATCGGTTAGGCCTTTACCACTGCGGCCCGGGACAAAACGGGTAATAGCAGGTAACGCGGCCTCCAGGTCTTTACCCTGTATACCGCCGGTCCACCAGGGAACAGATTGCCGTTTACCGCTTAGTATTTTATTGCCTCTTACCAACCAGCCGTTTTTTATTTGCATGATCGGTGATAATACAGGCTTGTTTATTTTTTTAATAGCGATCTGATCAACCGTTTTTACATTGATTGAAGCTGTTGAAAGCGGATTGCGACGGCAAGATGAATCTATCCATTCATTCAATTGCATTCTTGGCTTTACAGATTGCCGTATCAGTTCGGCAGCAACTTCTACAGTGGGGCTGCTGGATGCTTCCGTCGGCACATATAATATTTGCGCCTGGTTATCTATGTTCTTGTGTAAACGTGTGGCCAGTTGCCCGTAAAATATACTTCTTGGATGAATGGTATTATTTGATTCCGTCCAGTATCCATCACCTGCAAACTGGCCCCAGGAACCAAATGCCCAGTTTTGCGCCGTGGGTGGTTTGTAACAATCAATTCTTGCAGCACTGCAGTTCCATAACAAACTATTGGCAGCACACCAACCCGCACCATTGCCATCCTGTCCACGGTTGCCAAAACGCAATGCGTTGCCATCTATATTTACTACATCGAACAAAATACCGCATGACCAGCTATCGATGGTGCCGCTGAAATTATACGGCAGGTGCGATTCACATTGTACAAATGCATTCGGACCTGGTGCACAATAACCAGTGGCAAAATCGTGATAGCCGCTTTCTGCATAACAACGCTGAAATAAAGTTTGCTGGCCTGCGGTTAAAAAAGTACAGCGCCGTTGTCCGCCAATTTCTGAAACAGGATGCAATGATTTGCAGTCTTCAACCGTAATGCGCTTAGCCGTTTCCAAAACACTTACGGCAGAACCTGCAAAATTTTCAAAATTGATTTGACGCACCCAGGCATCTTCTGCATTTTCAATATTGATGGCGTTCCAGCGGTGATCTTCATCTTTGGTATTGCTTTTATCATATACAGAAAAGCAGCGCAGGTTTTCTATTCCGGCATTATTTATTCTTCCATTCCAGTTGTATGCAGCAACTGTTCCTCCGCCGTAATTAGTATCAAGGGCTGTGGTCAACGGTGCGTCGATAGAAAGCTTGTTGCCATCTACCTTGGTTATTGTTCGATCAAAAAACAGATCGCGGTCGCCCGGTTTCCATCCCAGTGCAGAAATGCCTCCGCCGAACGTTTGTGTTCCCAGCAATTCGATCCATACTGCTACAGAAGGACGACGAATAATAATTTTATCGCCCGTTTTAAATGAACCTGCATCCGCTACAGAAAACCGCATGGCGTTTACCGGAACATACCCATCGGCAATTTTTACTGCATTGCCAATCTGCCGGTTATTCTTTCCTATTATTTTCATAAGGGCCAGCCGGCCGGTTCCGGTTCCAATAAGTGTAGTGCCGTTTTTATCCATGCCGCTTCCCCGCAACACTACACCAGATGCATTGATCTGCAATTGGCCGGCAATCTCATACGTTCCTTTTTGTAACAATACCGCCCCACGAAAACCATTTTCATCTAATGGCAATGCGCCAACATAATCGAGTGCCGATTGAATGCGAAGGGTGGCATCGCCTTTTATGGGCGGCACAACCATTTTTATATCTATTGAAGGAATGGAGTGGTCAGACGCTTTGTAACCACAATAAGAAAAATCAGGAATACGGTTACCCAGTGAATCGGGTGTATACAGTATGGCGCCTTTATCCATATACAAAGGAGCAGGCCCTGCATTTTTTTGTGAATGCAAAGCCTGCGAAAAAACCAACACTGCTGCTATGAAAAAAAGGTGTTTGTATAATACTATTGTGTTCATGATCTGTTGGACCTCATCCATCAGTTTCCGAAGTCTGCCCGCCGGGTAGGCAGGAGCGAGCCACGGCTGTGTCAGGAAGATGTCCGTTTTATTATTTATGGTTGCCATCAGTTAAAAATAGTCAACCTCAACCAACTTTACCTCTCTTCAAAACAGATGAAGATTGATTTACCTATTTAACCGGCACCACATTTTTTATATTCACCACACTGTTCAAATACTTTTCAATATTGCTGTAGCCGCTGGCCGTAATTTTTGCAGCATCGGCAGCATTGTTTGGATTTAAGCCATTCCTTTTTTCCCAGTCATCGGGTATGCCATCATTGTCGCTGTCTGTATAAGGCTTGCCTTTGTAATCGGGATAACCGCCTACCTGTATAGGATCAGTGATAATACCCTGTTTATACGAATCAATCGGCAAGCGGCGATGTTTGAATTGGGTTTCTGGTAATTTTACATTTTCTATGTAGTCAATTTTACCGGTAGCGACCTGCTTAACAATCCTGGCATCCACCGCATCTCTTTTGGGTAATGTGGCACCGGCATTTTCCAGCACATATTTTCTTGCTGTTACTGCATCAACAATCGTGAGCGGCGGCATGGGCATCGGCTTCAGCCATCTTATTTCATCGATATACTCACCGGCATTGGATTCTTCCTCTACCTGTACGCCACCGTTCCAGTTATCTTTTGTTATCTCAGGGTAGCCTTCCATGATATTGCCCTTTACATAAGCACGGCCGTATACGTGGTGGTTCAGTTTACTGCGACCGCTTTCCGGTTTTAATATACGATGACCTACATTGTTTTTAGGCGTTGCGGGTCCGGGTTGAAAATAATTATTGATGATATTGAACCGTGCCCGGTAATCACCACCGTCTACAGAACGATGTACCCAGTTAAATACCACATTGTTGACGAAATTAAAAATACCGTTCCAGCCCACTGACGGATTACGGCCGGCATTGTTTGCCCAGAGGTTTCTGACAAATGCGCAATTCTCTCCACCCAATGTACTTCCAAACGCATGGTTCCAGGTGTCCAGCGCTTCGCCAAAAATGGAATTCTGTATGGTAATATTTACAGTGCCGAATTTATCTTCAATTTTTCCGGTGCTGTCGTTATACATGTGCCGGTACATACTCATATTTTCATCAAGGCCCCAACTGGCACTTACATGATCAATCATAATATTACCAATGGGATTGCCGCCGATTGCATCATCCCTTCTACCTACCCAGGTTTCACCACGACGAAAACGCATATAGCGGATGATAACATCATGTGTATTTATCCAGACAGTTTCACCTGCAAGACAGATACCATCGCCCGGTGCTGTTTGTCCTTCAATGGTAATATAGGGTGCTCTTATAATAACAGGGGATTTGATACGGATGATACCGGCTACATTGAATACAATGATTCTTGCGCCGCCCTGTTCGCAGGCCCAGCGAAAACTACCCGGACCATCATCATTAAGATTGGTAACCACGAGCACTCTACCGCCCCTTCCGCCGAAACTAAATTTGCCACCCCCTTCAGCGCCCGGAAAAGCCGGAATCTCTGCCTGCGGTAACTCATCGACGCGCGATGCCCAGGGAATATAAGGCTTACCATGTTTGGCTTCCTGTTCTATTATGGGATAAGCGATGGCCCAGGCCGAATCAGAATGTTTGGTTGCTGCGTTCATGAGTGAATCTGCAGCATGCTTTACATCAGCGGGTATGTCGGGATATTGTGCGCTGGCCGCGAGTGTGCAAGTTGTAAATAAAATGCCTGCGAAAATTTTTCTTACTGTACAATTCATTACTTCGGTGATTGAAATTAATTAGAGGCTATTTTATACAAAAAACTGCGGTCCGCTTCAATTATTTCCCGTTAAATATTTATGCTGATAATCGGTTATACGAATGCGTTATACATGGTAACAGCAGAAGCCGGCAACCTGCTACGTTGGCAAAAAACCATACGCTTTATCAAACACTTACAACTGTATATCTAACCAGGTATTACAACGGTTCCAGTAATTCCGTTTCAAATAATGCTTATTTTATTGGGTTGAATTAAAAGTACCGGTAGCCCCGTTATAATCCTGCCATCCCACATTTTGCTGCAACCATGGATTGTATGACAATATGGTAGCAGTTAAACCGGAAAGATAGTAGTTGGGCCTGAACAAAATATTTACTGGCGTACTACCGTCAAGATCCAATGGTTTGTCAAGCGGGGTCATTACAAATTTAGATTTATACAATGCCTTAAGGTTCGCTATTTGGGTGGCAAATGTGGCGGGAGATGCATCCGGATCTATTACCACTGAAGCTTTATCTGCAGCCGTTAAAGGATCTGAGCTGGTATAATTAATCGCCTGCCAGTAATAACCCGTCCTGTTTGTACCATTGATGGGTGTAAGGCCGAGTTTTGAAACGGTGTTTGCCGTGGTATTGGTTGAAGACACACCATCATACAATAACCATCTTTGCACATCCCAATACCGTTTGCCCTCATAGGCCAGTTCTACCCTGCGCTCGTATAAGACAGCTTCAATTGCAGCATATTTACTGGCCAGTGTTCCGATGCCATAATTATTCGCGCTGGGTATACCTACGCGTGCACGGATTTTTCCCAAATAAGCAACGCAGTTAGGAATATCACCCTTTGCTGCATAACACTCCGCAATGTTCAGTAACAATTCTGCGTACCGGTATTCAAAAATATCTGTGCCCGAAAATGCCAGGCCGGTACTATCTGCCACAGGATTTGACATTTTGCGGACAACTACCGGACTGGTTGTTTGAGAACTACCGGCTGAATACACGGGGTTTCCTGTAGCACTTGGTTTCCACCTGTATAACCATTCGGTTTTGTTTGCATTGTTTTTTACGCCCCATTTACTACCAGAAAAAGCAAAAGTGCGGTAAAACCTTGGGTCCCTGTTTTCAAAAAAGAAAGTATCTACATATCCGTTAGTAGCTGTTGGCCGGGCGCCGTTTGCCAGGGGAAATAAATCGATCATTGCCTTGGGTACAGAAACGCCGTTACCGCTACCGCCGGCATCTTTCAAGCGCACGGTATTTTCCCAGGAATTGTTTGCCCCCACAGAAGATGTAACAGTATTTGAAAGCAATTGGGGTACTATCGCTTCTTTGTTGAAAGCATTATCATTCACATAACTCATCTGCTCCCAATCTTTTGCAGAACTGCCATACAGTCCATAACCGTTGGATGTTAAAAACGTTTCGGCCTTTAAACCAGCATCCAGTGCCGCTTGCCATTTTGCACTGCCCGGATTGTCCCAATCGCTGTTGAACAATGGACTGGCAGCTAACAAGGTAACCCGGCTTTTCATTGCCAACGCAGCGCCGCTTGTAAACCTGCCATAATTTGTACCCGAGCTCGCCCAAACAGCAGGCAGTAAGGCTGCTGCGGAATCAAAATCTTTAAGTATCTGGGTGAAGCATTCCGTAGCGGTA
>Ga0157378_10001154_pt1 | contig 24017 bp, 20 predicted proteins | sample M65metaG_FD_115309 | JGI IMG/M metagenome (GOLD analysis project Ga0157378, IMG submission 115309) | Miscanthus rhizosphere microbial communities from Kellogg Biological Station, Michigan, USA - M6-5 metaG | ecosystem: Host-associated > Plants > Roots > Rhizosphere > Soil | place: USA: Michigan...
GCGATACCGAGGAACATCGTCGTGCGGACCATGCCGGCAGCCTCTGGCTGACGAGCCATGGCCTCGATGGCCTTGCCGACGACGTAGCCGATGCCGACACCTGGGCCGATCGCGGCGAGGCCGTAGGCGAAGCCGGCGCCGATGGCGGCGTTGGCAGCTTTGGCCTCGGAAGGCGTCTGCACCGGATTGGTGTCAGCGATGAGGCGGGCGATTGCTTCCATGTTGTTTCAATTTCTCCGAGTCAATTTTTGTTGGGTCAATTGGGTTGGTGAGGTGTGTAGGAGAGCAGGTTCTCGGCGATCAGTGCACGGGATGCCGAGCGGCGTCGATGTACACCGCGGTGAGGATCGTGAAGATGTAGGCCTGCAGCACGCCGACGAGCACTTCGAAGGCGGTGAGGAACACGAGCATGAAGAACGGCAGGATGCTGAGCGGGATCAGGGCGATCTTCTTCGTCTCGGCGAACACCAACGCGTTGGTGAGGAACGCGAACGTGATCAGCAGCATGTGACCGGCCAGCATGTTGGCGAAAAGTCGGACGGCCAGGGAGAAGGGCCGCAGGATGATGTTCGACAGGAATTCGATGACACCGACGAGCGGACGCATGAACACCGGCACACCCTTCGGCCAGATCATCCCGCCGATGTAGCTGAGCCCGTTGTGCTTGAAGCCGACGACGTTGTAGACGATCCACACCGTGAGTGCGAGGAACAGCGGGATCGCCATGCGTGCCGTCGCGGGCATCTGGAAGAACGGGATGATCCCGGGCACGTTGCAGAGATAGACGAAGATGAAGATCGACAGCAGGAACGGAGTCCACGGCAGCCCGTCCTTGCCCATGGTCTGCATGACGATGTCGTTCTCGATGAACGTCACCCCGGACTCGGCGAGGTTGCGCACCCCGGTCGGCGCCTGCAGCGGATCCTTCTGGCCCGCAGTCATGAAGATGATGATCCCGAGCACCGCGGCGATGACAGCGATGATCCCGACCTTGTTGAAGCCTGGAAAGACGTCTCTCCAGCGGATCAACTCGTTGATCGGCGGGAACGTGAGGGAGAGCATGCCGAGATACTCCTAGTTGCTCATTGGGTTGCTGGCAGCACCAGTGACGGACTTGGGGGTGGGCTTGAGGCCCGGATAGGCGAGCGAGATCGCCACGTACTTGAGCTCCCATACGAGGAGACCCAGGTGGGTGAAGATGATGGTCGCTCCGAGTGCCGGCAGCGAAATCCATCCGGCGTCTTTGACCAAGTAGACGGCCAAGAAGATGAGGCCGAGCCGCACGAGGTAGCCGAACATGATCGACGCCATCATCAGGCGCAGGCTGATCTTCGCGGTGACCGCGACGATCGCTGCGGCGAGCGCGAAGTTGACCAACACGATGGCGATCGCGTAGGCGCTCGACGCCGCGCCGTTGGCACCCCAGATCAGACCGCACACCGCGATCAGCAGCGGTGCGACCAACAGTCCGCGCTTGACCATGTCGTTCGACACGCTGACTTCGGGCGCGGGACCGGGCAATGGCGCGGCCATCGAGAATGCGATGTCGTTCATGGACGGTCTCCCTGGGACGAACGGGAAGCGGCGCTCGCGGCTCGTTGCGCCTCGAGCACCTTCATCCGGGCATCGTAGTCATACCAAAACCGCACGAATTCACCGATGAGGGCGAGCACGACGAAGGCGATCATGAAGATCGGCTTGGTGCCGAGCCAACGGTCGAGGGCCCAGCCGGCACCGAGGAACACGAGCGTCACGAGGGCGACGTCGATGCTCTTGCCGAGGCGATCGTCGGTACCCCTGTTGATTCGAGTTGATCCGGTGAGGAGCGGCTTCACTGGCGTGGTTCCTAGAGCGGGACTTGCGTGCCCGTCACGAGAGTGCAACGAGCTTGTGAACGCATACACAATCTACCCGAAGGTCGAGAGTCTCTCCAAACTAATCCCCGTTGCGGACGTCACATTCAAGCTGCTCTGTTACGGCGGATCTGGGGGTGGAACAACGTGTACAGCAGCAGGCCGAGCGCGGCCGCGCCGATCGGCACGTACGAGATGAAGCTCTGCGTCAACACCGGGTACAGAACGAACGCCGACAACAATGCGGTCCACGCCCACAGGATGATCACGCTTCTGCGCTGACCGTGGCCCATCTCCATCAGCCGATGATGAAGATGCCGCTTGTCCGCAGTGGCGACACCCTGACGGCGCGTCGCTCGCCGAATGATCGCGAACAGCGTGTCGAGGATCGGCACGCCGAGGATGAAGAGCGGGATGAAGAGGGGCGCGAGGAAGAAGTACGTCTGCCCGGCGTAGCCCTGCAGGTTCGGATCGGCGCGTCCACCGACCACGCTCGTGCTGACTGCAAGGAGGAGGCCGAGCAACAGCGCGCCGCAGTCGCCCATGAAGATCTTGGCCGGGTTGAAGTTGTGTGGCAGGAAGCCGACGCAGATGCCGACAGTGATGATCGCGATCAGCGGCCCGATGCTCGGCGACGACAGCAGCCGCACGGTAGGGTCGGCGAGACGGAGGCTGTAGATGAAGAACGCCAGCGCGCCGATGGCGACGATGCCTGCGGCCAATCCGTCGAGGCCGTCGATCAGATTGATCGCCTGCGACATGCCGAGCAGCCACACGACGGTGATCAGCAGGATCCAGTCGTCGCTGACAGTGAAGACACCGACGAACGGCAGACGGAAGTAGAACATCGTCACGCCGTAGTAGGTGAGGACCGCGGCAACGCCGATGGTCCCGATCACCTTGGCCGGCGCCGAGATCTCGCGGACGTCGTCGAACAGGCCCACGACGAACATCAACGACGCCGCGAGCAACACACCGCGGGGCTCGTCGTTGCGGGCGAAGATCGTGTCGAAGTGGTCGTCGAGCCGCGCCGCACCCATGGCGATGACCAGACCGGCGTACATCGCGATCCCGCCGACATCGGGTGTCGGCACGAGATGGATGCGACGCTCGTCGGGCTCGACCACCCAACCCCGCATTCGGGCCAGGCGGCCGACGACCGGAGTGCACACGAACGTTGCGACCGCGGCCACGAGACCGATCAAGAGGTACGAGGTCGTCGACGGCATGAGCGCAGGCGACTCTAGCGATCAGCCGTACGCGGGGAACTTCGAGCAGAGCGCGGCAACCTCGGCACGTATCGCCGCGACGTTCGACTCGTCGGAGCGGTCGCGCAGCACACGGGCGATCAGTCCGGCGATCATCGCCATCTCCGGTTCCTTCATCCCCTGCGTCGTGACCGACGGTGTGCCGATCCGCACTCCGCTGGTGACGAACGGGCTGCGCGGGTCATCGGGGATGGTGTTCTTGTTGAGCGTGATCCCGGCACGGTCGAGCACCGCCTGCGCCTCCTTGCCGGTGAGATCGGCGTCGAACGGTTGCAGGTCGACGACCATCAAGTGGTTGTCCGTGCCACCGCTGACCAGGCGGAAGCCTTCACCGGCGAGGGCCTCGGCGAGCGCGGCCGCGTTGGCGACGATCTGGTGGGCGTACTCGGTGAAGCTCGGTTGCAGCGCCTCGTAGAAGGCGACCGCCTTGCCGGCGATGACGTGCTCGAGTGGGCCGCCCTGCCATCCGGGGAACACCGCCTTGTCGACCGCTGCCGCGTGATCGGCCGTCGACAGGATGCAACCACCGCGCGGACCGCGCAGCGTCTTGTGCGTAGTGAACGTGACGACGTCGGCGTACGGGACGGGATTGGGATGTGCACCGCCGGCGATGAGACCCGCGAGGTGCGCGGCGTCGAAGAGGAAGTACGCGCCGATCTCGTCGGCGATCGCCTTGAACGGCTCGGGATCGAGCCGCCGCGGATAGCTGGTCGTACCTGCGACGATCATTCGCGGCCGATGTTCGAGCGCGAGGTCGCGGACCTGATCCATGTCGATGCGCTCGTCGCCCGGCGTGACCTTGTAGGGCACGAAGTGGTACAGCTTGCCGCTGGCATTGACGGGCGAGCCGTGCGTGAGGTGGCCACCGTGATCGAGGCTGAGGCCCAACACCGTGTCGCCAATGTCGAGCAGCGCTTGATACGCGCACATGTTGGCGTTGGCCCCGCTGTGCGGCTGCACGTTGGCATGATCGGCGCCGAAGAGCTGCTTGACCCGTTCGATGGCGAGTGCCTCGACGCTGTCGATGACGGCGTTGCCGCCGTAGTAGCGCTTGCCCGGATAGCCCTCGGAGTACTTGTTGGTCAACACCGAGCCGACGGCGCGCATCACCGCCGGTGACGTGAAGTTCTCACTGGCGATCAACTGCAGGCCGGTGACCTGACGCTGCGTCTCGTCGTCGATGAGGTCGAACAACTCGGTGTCGGGGGCGGTGTCGGACGGGTACGGCATTGGTTCACGACTCTCTTCACGTTTGTTCTGGTCGGGATTCTTCGGCCTCGATGGCCATCACTTGGGCGACACGGCGGGCATGGCGGCCCCCTTCGAAATCGGTGGCGAGAAAGGTGGCAAGGATCTCCTCGGCCAGACCGACACCGACGACCCTCGCGCCCATGCTCAACACATTGGCATCGTTGTGGGCCCGCGCCAGACGAGCGGTGAACAAGTCGTTGCACAGCGCGGCGCGCACGCCGTGCACCTTGTTGGCGGCGAGCTGTTCGCCCTGCCCGCTGCCACCGAGCACGATGCCGACCTCGGCCTCACCGTCGCGCACGGCGCGTCCGACCGCGGCGCAGAACTGGGGGTAGTCGCAGCTCTCGGTGCTGTCGGTGCCGAGATCGATCATCTCGTGCTCACCTTCGAGTATCCCGATCAGATGCTGCTTCAACTCGTATCCGGCATGATCGGAGCCAATCGCGATTCGCGGCATCAGCCGAGTCTACGAAGCGCGCTCCCCGCGGTGAATTCCCTTAGCGTGGCGGGGATGGCAGTCGATCCGCGCGCCCCGGTGATCGTCGGCGTCGGTCAGATCGCCCAACACACCGACAACCTCGACGAGGCATTGGACCCGAGCCTGTTGATGTGCTCGGCCATCGGCGAGGCCACCGTCGACGCCGGGTTGCGGTCGATCCCCAACCCGCAGTCCGTCCGCGTCGTGAACCTGCTGACCTGGCGTTACGGCGACCCGGCGTACCTCATCGCTCAGCAACTCGGCCTCTCCCCCGAGGAGACCGCGTACACCACCATGGGCGGCCAGAGCCCGCAGGCCCTCGTCAACGCGACCGCCGACGAGATCGTCGCCGGCGGCCTCGACATCGCGATCCTTGCCGGCGGCGAGGCACGGCGCACCAGAGTTCGCGCCCGCAAGGCCGAGCACGAGCTGAACTGGCCGACCGCGCCGGAAGGCCAAGTACCCCGCACCATCGGCGACGATCTCGTACTGAACCATCCGGCGGAGCTAGAACGCGGGCTGATGATGCCGGTGCAGATCTATCCGATCTTCGAGAGCGCCGTTCGCGCGCATGCCGGACGTTCGACCGACGAGCATCTGCAGCGCATCAGTGAGCTGTGGTCGCGCTTCAGCCACGTCGCCGCGCACAACCCGTCAGCGTGGTCGCAACAGCCGCGCACCCCGCACGAGATCCGCACGCCGTCACCCACCAATCGGATGGTCGGTCTGCCGTACACGAAGTACATGAACTCGAACAACGACGTCGACATGGCCGCGGCGCTCATCATGTGTTCTGCGGAGAAGGCCGAGGCGCTCGGCGTGCCACGCGACCGTTGGGTCTTCATCCATTCGGGCACCGACTGCCACGAGCATCCGTTCGTCAGCAACCGTTGGACCTTCGCCGAGACCCCGGCGATCGAAGCCGGTGGAAGATCGGTGCTGGAGTTGGCGGAGTGCACCATCGACGAGATCGCCCTTCTCGATCTGTACTCGTGCTTCCCCTCGGCGGTGGAGCTCGGCGCGCAGAGCCTCGGTGTTGGTCTCGACCGGCAGCTGACACGGACCGGCGGACTGGCCTTCGCCGGCGGTCCGTGGAACAACTACGTGATGCACGCGATCGCGACGATGGTCCACGACTTGCGCAAGCACGCAGGCGAGCGCGGGCTCGTGTGGGCCAACGGCGGATACGTGACCAAGCACTCGTTCGGGATCTACTCCACGGAACCTCCCGCGCACGGGTTCCGCAGTGATCATCCGCAGGAGGCGGTCGACGCACTGCCGCGGCGCGAGTTGGCGACGCCGGTCGAAGCTGCCGGCGCGGCGACCATCGAGGCGTACACCGTGATGCATTCGCGCGACGGAGAACCGGAGACCGCGATCGCCGCGTGCCTGCTCGCCGACGGCCGCCGGGCGTGGGGCATGTCGGCCGATGCCGGTCTGGCCGCGGCGATGTGTCGCGGCGAGTGGGTCGGTACGCGTGTCGCGCTCAGCGACTCGGGCGACCTCATCGCCGATTGACGCTGACGTTCCTACAGTGCGTCCCCCACGCCGCTCGACGCGACGTCGGGGCAGTGCGCGGCCAAGTACGCGTCGGTCAACGGCGTCTCGACGGAGTCGACCACCAGGCTCGGATCTGATGCGAACGGCGTCACCGCAGCACCGAACGCCGCGGCCGCCGCCTCGAGGCGACCTTCGAGCGCCGGGTCGACGGCAGGCAGGTCGATCACAGCGTCTGCCTCGGCCCGAGTCGACAGCGCTTGCTGCCACGTGGCGCTCAGCGCGGCAAGCTCGGCAGGCGTGACACCCGCACCGGTCAACGCGTCGACCGCCTTCTGGGCCCGTCGTGCAAACGGGCCGACGCGGTGCTCCAACACGAGATCACGTTCCGGTTCCAGTTCGGCAGGCCACGAGGAACTGATCGATGCCGCGGCCTCGACCAGTTCGGGACTGGCACGCAGTTCCAAGATCGCCAACTGATCGACCGACAGCCCTCCGAACGAACCGGCGACACCCAGCGCCTGCAACGTGCCGGCGTACGCCGCCCACGCCGCGCAGAACGGATCGGTCGCAGCGAGCCCGGGCACACCGGTCGGGTCGGGAACGTTGGTGGTCGCGACGCTGGCGACAGTCGTGACGCTCGTGGCCGGCGCAATCCCGACATCCGGTGGCGTGGAAGTCGTCGTCGCCACGGTCGATGACCCGGCGTCGCTGCATGCCGACGGCATCAGCATCAAAAGCGCCAGGCACAACAAACCTCTCGACGCCACCTCACGATGGTAACGGTGGCATGCTCTGGCGGTCATGGCACCCACAGAGCGCCTGCCCATCCTCCTCGATTGCGATCCTGGTCACGACGACGCGATCGCGTTGGTCGTTGCCGCACGCCACACCAATCTGTTGGGGATCACCACCGTCGCCGGCAACGCACCGCTCGAGTCGACGACGCGGAATGCAATCGTGCTCCGCGATCTGTTGGGGATCGACGTCGCCGTCCACTCCGGCGCCTGCCGGCCGTTGATCGCCCCTCAGCTCTCCGCCAGCTACGTGCACGGCGAGAGCGGACTCGACGGGGCCCACTTGCCGGAGCCATCGGGGCCGCCGGCAAGTCGCGATGCGGTCGGCTTCATCATCGAGACGGTGCGGGCGAACGAAGGGGTGTGGTTGGTGCCCACCGGTCCGCTCACCAACATCGCCCTCGCTCTGCGTTCCGCGCCCGACATCGCCTCGCGTGTGGCGGGCATCTCGTTCATGGGTGGCGGCCTGTACGGAAATCGCACGCCGACCGCCGAGTTCAACATCTGGGCCGATCCCGAGGCTGCCGCAATCGTGCTGTCGTACGGCGGGCCGTTGATCATGGCGGGCCTCGACGTGACCCACCAGTTCCAGGCGACACCGGAACGCATCGCTCGGCTCGACGCCGTGTCCGGACAGCTTGCTGCGACACTCCGCGAACTGTTGAGGTTCTTCAGCGCCGGCTATGTGAAACGCCACGAGAACATGAGCGGAGCCGCGGTGCACGATCCGCTGTCGGTGCTGGCGCTGACCCATCCGGATCTGTTCACGCGTCGCTTCTCCCACGTCGTCGTCGAGACCGCCGGCGAACACACCCGCGGCATGACCGTGATCGATCAACGAACCCTCGTCGACCGGCCCGAACCGAACTGCGATCGCCTGACACAACTCGACAGCGACGCGGCGTGGGACGTCGTCACCGAGGCGATCACGCACTTCAGCCACTGAAGCCCGAGGGGTGAGGAACTACGGTCGCGGCAATGCGCGCAACCGTGATGCGAGACTGGCAGCTCCGGGTCGACGACCTCGCCGACCCCACTCCCGGGCCCGGCCAGGTGCTGACGAAAGTGCTCGCCTGCGGGATCTGCGGCAGCGACCTGCACATGTTGCAGCACGGCGCCGAGAGCCGGCGGCTCATGGAGGAACTGACCGGCGATCGCCCGCCCGATCCGATGCAGATCAAGATGTTCGAGCCCGGCCTCGACACGGTGATGGGCCACGAGTTCTGCTGCGAGGTGGTCGAGCTCGGTCCCGGCTGCTCGAACCTGAAGACCGGCGACATCGTCGTCAGCCTTCCCGTCGCGTTCGATGCCGGCGGTCTTCACGCAGTGGGATATTCGAACGTGTACAACGGGGGCTACGCCGAACTGATGGTGCTCAACGAGATGGTCGGTGTCAAAGTGCCGGCAGGGCTCGACCCCGATCTCGCGGCCATGACAGAGCCACTCGCGGTCGGCGTGCACGCCGTCGCCAAGAGTCGCATCACGGCCAACGAGAGCGCCGTCGTCCTCGGATGCGGCCCGGTCGGGCTGGCGTGCATCGCCGAGTTGAAGATGCGCGGCATCGGCCCCGTCGTCGCCGCCGACTTCTCCACGAAGCGACGTGCGCTCGCCGAGCAGTTGGGTGCCGACGTCGTCGTCGACCCACGAGTCACCCCGGCGATCGAGGCGTGGCGTGCCGCCGACGGTGTGCGCACCTTGGTGATCTTCGAGGCCGTCGGAGTGCCGGGCATGATCGATCAGGCGATGCGCGTCGCTCCGAAGGACGCTCGCATCCTCGTCGTCGGGGCGTGCATGCAGGAGGACCGGATCCATCCGATGCTCGGCATCGGCCGCGAACTGAACCTGCAGTTCGTGCTGGGCTACGAGCCGATGGAGTTCGGCTCGGCGCTGGCAGCGATTGCCGACGGAAAAGTCGACCTCCGACCCTGGCTCACCGCGGCGGTCGCCATCGACGACGTGCCACAGGCGTTCCTCGACCTCGCCGACCCCGAGGAACACGCCAAGATCATGGTCAAGCCATGGATGAACTGACGGCAGCGGCACCGACCACCGACTCGTTCCCCCGGCAGTACGCGCGCACGCGGCGGTTCACCCTCGGCGAACCGCGCAATCTGGTCGTCTCACCCGACGGCAAACGCATCGTCTTCATCCGCAGTCGAGCCGGCGACGATCCCGTCAACTGTCTCTACGTGCTCGACGTCGAATCCGATGAGGAACGACTGATCGGCGATCCCCTCACGCTGTTGATCCAAGACGACCCGGACAACATCCCGGCCGAAGAGCAGGCCCGCCGCGAGCGCATGCGCGAGACGGCCTCTGGGATCACGACGTTCGCGACCGATGCCGCAGTGACCGTTGTTGCGTTTCCATTGGCCGGGCGACTGTTCGTCGGCGGTCTGCTCAGCGGAGTGGCGCGTGAACTCGTGGTCGACGGTCCGGTCTTCGATCCTCGGCCCGATCCGACCGCTCGACGAGTGGCCTATGTGTGTGGGAATTCGCTGCGCATCGCCGAGCTCGACGGCAGCAGCTGGGAGCTGGCGAGCGACGAGGACCCTGAGGTGTCGTGGGGTTCGGCCGACTTCATCGCGGCCGAGGAGATCCACCGCAACCGTGGCTACTGGTGGAGCCCGGACGGCTCGGCCGTGGCCGCCTGCCGTGTCGACGTGTCGCAGGTCGACCATTGGTACATCGCCGACCCCGCAGCACCGGATCAACCCGCGCACGAGGTGCGCTATCCCGCCGCGGGCACTCCGAATGCCGTGGTGGAACTGCATGTGCTCGCCCTCGACGGCGGCGAGATCGACGTCGCCTGGGACCGCGATCGCTTCCCGTACCTCACTGCGGTCTCGTGGGTGTCGGAGGACCGGTTGCTGCTCACCGTCCAGTCACGTGATCAACGCGACCTGCAGGTGCTGGAGGCCAATCCGACGACGGGCGACACGTCACCGATCTTCGTCGATCACGACGACCATTGGGTCGAGGTCGTACCGGGCGTTCCCGACCAACTCGCCGACGGCAGGCTGGTGATGGCAGCGGACCGCGACGGCGTGCGTCGACTGCTGATCGACGGCCAACCGGTCACGCCGACCGACCTGCAGGTGCGGGCGGTGGTCGCCACCCGCGAGAACTCGGTGCTCGTCCTCGCCAACCATCCCGACGATGCGACCATCCAGGACGTGTGGCAGTGGAGCGAGGACGGCCTCATCCCGATCGGTGATGGAACCGGGGTCGTCAGTGCCGCCGTCGGTGGACCGACCACGGTCGTGCGGTTCACCACCCTCGATCGGTGCGGCGCGACCACCAAGGTGCTCGGCGGTCCGACGCTGACGTCGAATGTGGAAGCACCGTTGATCGACCCGAACGTCACGATTCATCACTACGGCGATCGGCGCCTGGCCACCGCGGTGCTGCTCCCCCACGATCACGACGGGTCACCGCTTCCTGTGCTGCTCGACCCGTACGGTGGTCCGCACGTGCAATACGTCTTGGCCGCGCGCACCCGCTTCGCGTTGTCGCAATGGTTCGCCGATCAAGGTTTCGCCGTCGTGGTCGTCGACGGTCGCGGCACGCCGGGCCGCGGCAGCGAGTGGGAACGCGCCGTCCATCTCGATCTGGCGACAGCGATACTCGACGATCAGGTCGAGGCGCTGCACGCCGCCGCCGAGGAGCATCCGCTCGATCTCGACCGTGTTGCGATTCGAGGATGGAGCTTTGGCGGCTACCTCGCCGCTCTCGCGGTGATGCGCCGACCCGACGTGTTCCACGCCGCCATCGCCGGCGCTCCGGTCACCGATTGGCGGCTGTACGACACGCACTACACCGAGCGGTACCTCGGTGACCCGACCGTCGACGACACTGCGTACGCCAATTCGTCGTTGCTGCCCCTCGCGTCGTCGCTCACCCGGCCGCTCTTGCTGATCCATGGCCTTGCAGATGACAACGTCGTCGCCGCCCACACGTTGCAGCTGTCATCCGCGCTGCTCGCTGCGGGTAAGCCGCACGAGGTGCTCCCGCTCGTAGGAGTCACGCACATGACCCCTCAAGAGGTCGTTGCCGAGAACATGTTGCTGCATCAGCTCGATTTCCTGCGTCGCCACGTCGCGCCGCTCCCTGGCTAGGTTGCTGCGGAGATGAACCAGCAACTGCGCGACCTCTACAGCCATGTCTCCGTTCACGCGACAGCAGACCGCGAGCACGAGGCCGTCGTTGAACTGCTCCTTCTCGTGATGGTTGCCGATCAACATGTGACGGAGGACGAGCTCGACGAGATCCGCATCATCAGCGAGGACTCGGGATGGGAGTCGTCGACGTTCTCGTTCGACCAATACCTCGGACAGGCGATGGCCAAGGTGCGCCGCGCCGTCGGCGAAGGAACGACCGACGAGCTGCTCGACGACATCGACGGCCGCATCGCCAGCTCGGTCCTGCGCCTCGCCTTGTTCTCCGCGGCACGCGACGTCGCCGGCGTCGATCGCGACATCGCCCCCGAGGAAGAGTCACTGCTCGGCCAGCTGGCCGCCCGCTTCGCCTAGAAACCCGGCCGACGCGCGGCGACGACCCGATCCTTGCCGCTCAGGTCGGGCGACACGGTGACGTCGTCGTAGCCGGCTTCACGAAGCAGCGCTGTCACAGCCTGGCCGTGTGACGCGCCGATCTCCATCACCAGCCATCCATCGGGAGCGAGCCACTCGCCAGCGTCGGCGACGAGTCGGCGAACTTCGTCGAGGCCGTCGGACCCGGCGAACAGCGCCATCGCCGGTTCCCAGTCGCGCACGATCGGTTCGAGCTCCGAGTCGTTGTCGGCGACGTACGGAGGGTTGGAGACGATCAACGACAATCGCCCACGCAGCTCGTCGGGAAGAGCTGCGAACCAGTCCCCCTCGGCGATCCGCACATTCGCAGCGGCGCGTCCGATTCCAGCAGTATTCGCACGGGCGACGTCGAGGGCATCAGGAGATCGATCGGTCATCCACACGGTCACACCGTCGTGAGGAAGTTCCATGGCGAGTGACAGGCCGATCGCACCGCTGCCCGTCCCGAGATCGGCACACACGATCGGCAGGTCCATCGAACGGGCATGGTGCAACGCGACCTCGACGACACCCTCCGTCTCGGGCCGCGGGATCAACACCCGGCGGTCCACCATCAAGTCGAGGTGGCGGAAACCCCAACGGCCGAGCACGTACTGCAACGGCTCACCGGCGGCGTGGCGAGCGAGCATGGAGTCGAGGTGGGCGACACCTCGCTGCGATGCCGGCTGCTCGAGGGCCTCCATGAACTCCTCACCATCGAGCCCGGATGCAACCTCACACATCCAACGCGCCTGCGGGCGACCGACGCGCTCGGCCGTCTCCGTCCACAGCCAGCCCCAACTGACGGTGCCGTCACTCATCGCCGGCGAGTTGGCGGGCCCGTTCGTCAGCGGCCAGCGCGTCGACGACGTCGTCGAGGTCTCCGGCCAGCACCTCCTGCAATCGGTAGATCGTGAACCCGATGCGGTGGTCCGTGACGCGGTTCTCCTTGTAGTTGTAGGTGCGGATCTTCTCGCCCCGACCACCGCCGCCGACCTGCGAGCGACGCTCGGCCGATTGGGCGGCGTCGTGCTCCTCCTGGGCCAGCTGCAGCAACCTGGCACGCAACACCTGCATGGCCCGGGCCCGGTTCTGCAACTGGCTGCGCTCGTCCTGCATCGCCACCACCACACCGGTCGGCTTGTGGGTGATGCGCACAGCGGAGTCGGTGGTGTTGACGCCCTGACCGCCTGGCCCACTCGACCTGTAGACGTCGATCTCGAGATCGCGCTCGTCGATCTCGACCTCGACCTCCTCAGCCTCCGGCAGCACCAACACGGTCGCCGACGAAGTGTGGATCCGGCCCTGGCTCTCTGTCGCAGGCACACGTTGAACCCGGTGCGTTCCGCCTTCGAACTTCAGTCGGCTCCAGGCCGTGTCGCCGTTGATGAGGAGCGTCACCAGGTTGACGCCGCCGAGATCGCTGGGGTCGTGTGAAAGGACCTCGACGGTCCAGCCCTTCAGCGCGGCGAAGCCGCGGTACATCTCGTAGAGATCGCCGGCGAAGAGATTGCCCTCCTCGCCGCCTTCGGCGCCACGGATCTCCATGATCACGGCTTTGCCGTCGTTGGGATCCTTCGGGAGCATCAGGACCCGCAGCTGTTCCTCGAGCGCGGCCAACTCGGATTCGGCCTCGGCCAACTCCTCGCGCAGCATCTGCCGGTCGGTGTCCGACGCGTCGACGAGCAGTTCGCGGGCAGCCTGCGCGTCGGCGGACCGTTCCCGGTGGGCGCGCAGGCATTCGACCACGGGGGTCAGATCCTTGTAGCGCTTCGACACCCGACGTAGCGCTGACTGGTCACTGACCACGTCGGGATCGCTGAGGCTCACCTCCAGCGAGATGTACTCGTCTTCCAGGGAGGCCAGCCGTTCGAACACCGACGGAGCAGGCTACGGCCTCAGCCGACGGGAACGACCGGAATGGGTTCGAGCAGCAGGTCGGAGATCTCGGTCTGCACCGGCACGGCGTCGCGAGCCGGCACGACGATCCGTGTCGGATGCCCGGTGGCCAAGCGGCCATCGGTGGCGAACGGAACCACGTCGAGGTCGACCCCGGCACTGACGACCAACGTGAACGACACCCCGTCGATCAGCGCGTCGGCGAGCGACGGTTGCGGGTCCTTCAAGTTGCGGCGCGGCACGGGCGACGGCAACGGTTCGACGACCGAGGCGCCCACGAGCCCGGGGTTGTCGATCAACGTGGCCCGCAGCGCCTGTTCGCGACCGAGCCGGTTCAACGGATGTGGCGCTGCTCCGTTCTGACGGTGTGGTGCCACGGCGGCCACGACCTTGGCGAGCGCCTCCACGGTCGGGATGTCGCCGTGCAACATCTGGAACGCCTCGCGATCGTGTTGTCCGATGCCGACCTCCAGCCGCGTTGCGCCGGTCGCGGCATCGTCGACGACTCGACACACTTCCAGCCCGCGCACCTCTCCGATCAGCACACCTTGGTCGGCAACCGGTGTGGCGCCGCCCTCGCGGATCAGAGCGCGGAAACGTTCGTGTTCTTCGGGCACTTCGAGTTGCATGGGCAAGGGTTCGGCGATCGCCGGTAGCAACGTCCGATCGTCGACATGCCAGACCTCGATCGGCAGCCGGAACGCCTCGGCGCGACGGGCGAGGGTTCCGGTGGCCTCATCCGCCAACACGTGCAAGCGCTCGACACCGGCGCGCACCGCCCACGCCAGTGACGGCCCGAGTCCTGAGTGCGGTCGTTCGTCGAGCAACACCCAACCCGTGGTACCGGCGATCGCCGCCGCACCGAGTGCGAACGGCATGGAAGCAAGATCGGTTTCGCCGGCGTGGTCGCGAACCAGCGCCGTGAGCTTCAGACCGAGCAGGCGCCCGCGCCGCGATTCTTCGACCATCGGCGGGTCACCCTAGTGAGCGTTTGGTGTTTGCGGACCCGTATGGGGTCCCGAGCCTCCACACGCTCGTTGTTGGTCGTCAGTCCGTGAAGTAGCCCACCACGTCGGCTACGAGGTCGATGACACCGCCGTTGTTGTACATCATCACTGCGCCGTCGGGCCCGACCCGGGCCAGCACCATGTTCGGTATCACCTGGCCGGCGGTGACGTTGAGGTTGGACGCCAACGGCCGGTCGGTGCCGCTTGGGTAGACGGTCACGAACGTGTTGGCGGTCGGAGCGACCGCCGTGACATTGAGCATCACTCCGCTGACGCCGGTCGAGGGAACGCCGCCCCGACCGAGCAACGTGACCGGCAGAGGACTCTGCCCGACCTGGGCCAGCGGGGCACCGGTGCCGTCGCGGGTGTCGAGCACACGCCTCGGACTCAACGCCACGTATCGACCGCCGGCATCGGTGTCGAAGCAACCGAGCACATCGACGACGACGTGCGTCGACCCGCTGTTGTTGAAGATGCTGATCATGCCATTCGCACCAACCCGCGAGAGGACCATGTTCGGCACCGTCTGTCCGGCGACCATGTTGACGCTCGACGCGAGCGGTCGCGGTTCACCCGACGGCCACACCGTGAGGAAGCTCCCCGCGGTCGGCCCTGTGACCGTGACGTTGAGCGCGACCGCCTGAGGTTGATCCGATACCCCTCCACGACCGGCCACTTGAAGGTCGATGATCTGTCCACCACCGATCGGCACGCCCGCGTCACGGGTGTCGAGCAAGCGAGCGGGCGCCAGCGGGGCCATGCCGACCGATGTTCCGTCGCGGAAGTAACCGACCACGTCGGCCAGCAGATCGACGCTGCCGGAGTTGTTGAAGAAGTTGACGTCGCCGGCGAGGCCGAGCCGGACGATCGCCAGATTCGGGACCGCCATTCCCGGGACCGGATTGAGGTTCGACGTCGTCGGTCGATCCTGCCCGCCTGGCCAGGCGGTGACGTAGGTGCCCGTCGTCGCGTTGACCGCAGTGAGGTTGATGGCGACTGCGATCGCCCCGTCGGGTACGCCGTACTGACCGCGAATGGTGAAGGGCCACGACTCACCGGCACCGAGCGGGCCGAGCCGGCCGCCGGTCCCGTCGCGAGTATCGAACAACCGCTGCGGGTTCATCGACACGAATTCGGTCGGTCCCGACGGCGGATTGATCAGCGGTGGAACGCTGCCACCGGGCGGTGGATCGCCGGGGCCGATCAGGAAGAAGCCGAGGTTCTGGAAGGGACCGTTGAGAATCGTCGAGCCACCGCCGCCCATCCATCCGTCGAGCACGGTGCCGAGCACGTGCCGGAAGTCGGTCGTCATGTCGAAGCGATCCCATTGGTCGTTGATCGTGGCGAACGACGACGGTTGTCCGTAGTGCCCACCTCGCACGTTCGGCCCCATCACGAACTGCACGTTGGCGGTGCCGTGATCCGTGCCGACGGAGTCGTTGGAGTACGGCGTGCGGCCGAACTCCGACATCGTCATCACGGTGACCCTGTTGTAATACGCCGGGTCGAGTGTCGAGAAGAACGTCGCCAGGCCGGTGTCGAGTTGCGTCAACAGACTGGCGTGGTGGTCGGGTTGCGAGTCGTGCGTGTCGAAGCTGTCGAGGCCCAGGTCGAGCACGCGGAAGCCGAGGTTCGCGTTGATCAAGCGCGCCGCCACGGTCATCTTCTGCACGAACTCGTCGCCCGTCGGCGCCGGCGTGTACACCGGGGCGACGTCCTTGGCGAGATCGAGTTGGGTCTTCAGCACCGTGGCGAACATGTCGTGCCACTGCCCGACTCCGGCCGGCGTCGCCAGGGATCGGAGCCCGTTGTACATCGCTGTCTCTTGGACGCTGTCGCCGGTTCCGAACATGCCGGATCCGTTCTCCGGAACCGCGACCGCGCGATGAACGGCGCCGAGCAGATGCAACGGCACCGACGAACCGATCGTCGCTGCCATGAGATCTGCGGTCGCTGCCGGTTGACCGTCGAGCCAGCGACCGACCCAACCGGTGCTCGCCGGCCCCACACCGAAACGCCCGTTCATCCAGATCGCCATCGAGGTGAAGTGCGACAGGTCAGGGTTCGGGTAACCGACGCCGTGGACGATCGCCAGTTGACTCGCGTCCCACAGCCGCTTCATGTACGTGAGGCTGGGATGGAAGCCGAACGTGCCGTCGAGCGGCAGCAGGTTCGCGGCGGGGATCGCCAGGTTGCCGTTGGCCGGCCCGCGCACGTCGTAGTACTTGCCGTTGGTGTACGGGACGATCGTGTTGAGTCCGTCGTTGCCGCCGTAGAGCACGATGTTGACGAGGATGCCGTCGTGGGGACCGATCGGCGTCGCCGCGAATGCCTCCGGCATGTCGAAGCCGAGATGCCGCAGGCCCAACTGTCCGCCGAACGCGTTGAGGGCTGCCCCGCCGAGCACGCCGCCGCCGACGGCCTGCAGGAACTTGCGACGCGTCCAGCCGTGCGGCCCGTCCATATCGCCGCGATGAGCCGGCTGCGACAGCAGGCGACGGGCGTCGGCGGTGGAGATGTCAGGGTCGAGCATCGTCATCTCCTAGGCCATGTGGAATTCGGGAGAGAGCATGGTCTGGATCAGCAGGTTCGGCGTGGAGTACCACTTGCCGGCCGCGCTCTGGCGGGCGCTGATCAACGCCGTTCGCGTCGCCGTCGACAGCGGAAAGATCCCGAAGTAGTTGGCGACGTAGTCGACGGCGTTGGCGGCCGTCATCGCCGCCACGTCGGCAAACGCGGGATCGTCGCTCAGCTGCCACATCACCGAACGGGCGAAGTCGGCGCGGCCGGCGACGGCGCTGGTGTTGAGCCAGTAGGCGTTGGGCTTCCACCCGGCGACGTTCGGCGGCTGGAACATCTGCTGGCCGGTCGACTCGGCCCGCCACGACACGCCGAGGTCATCGGCGGTGAGGCCGCTGTAGTAGCACAGCGCGACGATGAACTCGATCGGTGTGCGCACCAGACCCTGCTTCGCGGTCGTGCTGTAGAACTCTGGACGGTTGAGGATCAGGCGCACCAGGTTCGTGATGTTCCAGTCGGCCGCGAACGCCGGCGCGATCGCGTCGAGCACGGCCGTCGGTGGGCTCGGATGGGCGAGGAACTCCCACAACTTCTTGGTGATCAGCCGCGCCGCGATCTGTCGCTTGCCGGCGTTGTTCAACAAGATCTCGTCGATGATGTCGGGCCCGTTCCAGTTCTTGGTCGTGCCGAAGAACGTCTTCAAACCGGTGTCGTGACGGTTCGAATAGAAGGTGTAGACGTAGTCGGGCCAGTCGGCGTTGTGTCCCGTCCACGCCCGTGCCGAGGCCTCGACGTCGCCTTCGGTGTAGTTGCCGACTCCGAGCGTGAACAGCTCCATCAACTCGCGCGCGAAGTTCTGGTTGGGTGAACCCTTCACGTTCTCGGCGTTGGACAGGTAGACGAGCATCGCCCGGTCGATCGCCATCGCCTGGGTCAGATCGCGGAAGTTACCCAGCGCGTTCTGCCGGTACATCTGCACCTGCTGCATCATGTGGAAGCCCTTGCCGACGTCCCACCACGCGCTGACGAAGTGGCCGTGCCAGAAGAGGGTCATTTTTTCTTGCAGCGGTCGCGGCTTGTTGACCATCGCGTCGATCCAGAAGTTGCATGCCGCGACGTACTGGTCCCAACCGCTGACCGGGTCCTCGGACATGAAGTACGCGGGCAAAGGCGCGCTGCCGTTCAGCCCGACGCCGAGCACGTTCTCGACGGCCGCCGCGTACGTCGAGAGGTCGAGTGCTTTCAACTCGGCGAGACGGCTCGGGCGGACGACGAACTCCGTTCGCCGCAGCAGGTGAGCGAGGTCGTCGTCGGATACGGCCACGCAGAACTCATCGGCCGTCGCCAGGTTCGCCTTGAGGGAAGTTGCGTGTTGAGTTCGTCAAGCAACCGTGCCGGAACGCGCAACGACCCGGTCACTCGGACCGGGTCGTCGTCGAAAGATCAGTCGATTACTTGGACTTGCGCTCGCCGTAACGCTTGTTGAAGCGCTCGACGCGGCCACCGGTGTCGACCAGCTTCTGCTTGCCGGTGAAGAACGGGTGGCATTCGTTGCACAGTTCGACGTGCAGATCGCCCGAACGCGTGGAACGGGTGACGAACGTGTTGCCGCAACTGCAGACAACCGTGGTGTCGTTGTACGAGGGGTGGATGTCGGTCTTCATCAGTCTCTCCGTTAAATCGAACCCCATTGTATCGGCGCAAATCCCCCGAACACGAGGCATTTACCGTTGCAGCGACTCGCTACCCGGGTTGTTTGCCGATTTCGTTGAGGAACTCGTCGTTGGAGCGGAAGGTGCGCAACCGGTCGACGAGCAGTTCGAGGCCTGGGGCGGCGTTGCCATCTGCGGCCAGGCCGCTGAGGACTCGGCGCAGCTTCCACACCATCTGCAGCTGCTTGCGGTCGAACAGCAACTCCTCGTGGCGGGTGCTGGAGGCGTCGACGTCGATCGCCGGGTAGATGCGCCGCTCGGAGAGCTTGCGATCCAGCCGCAGCTCCATGTTGCCGGTGCCCTTGAACTCTTCGAAGATCGCGTCGTCCATGCGGCTGTTCGTCTCGACGAGCGCGGTGGCGAGGATCGTCAGCGAGCCGCCCTCTTCGACGTTGCGCGCCGCACCGAAGAACTTCTTCGGCGGATACAGGGCGCCGGCGTCGATGCCGCCGGACAGGATGCGACCGCTCGCTGGGGCGGCGAGGTTGTACGCACGGCTCAGTCTGGTGATGCCGTCGAGGATGATGACGACGTCCTCGCCCTGCTCGACCAGCCGCTTGGCCTTCTCGATGGCCAGCTCGGCGACGTGGGTGTGCTCCTCGCTCGGCCGGTCGAAGGTGCTGGAGATGACCTCACCCTTGACGGTGCGGCGCATGTCGGTGACCTCTTCAGGCCGTTCGTCGATCAGCAGCACCATCAGCTTGACCTCGGGATGGTTGTGCTCGATCGAGGTCGCGATCGTCTTCATGATCGTGGTCTTGCCGGCCTTCGGCGGCGACACGATGATGCCGCGCTGACCCTTGCCGATCGGCGAGATGAGGTCGATGATCCGAGCCGTCATGTTGTTGGGGTCGCCGGGCTGCTCCAGGTTGAGCTTCTCGTCGGGGAACAGCGCCGTGAGATCTTCGAAGCGCGGCCGCGCCTTGGCCTTGTCGGGATCGAGGCCGTTGACCGAGTGGATCTCGAGCATCGCCGGGTTCTTCTCGTTGCGACCCGCCGGGCGGCTGAGGCCGGTGACGTAATCGCCCTTGCGCAGTCCGAACTGCCGTGTGAGCTTCACCGGGATGTAGGCGTCGTCGCGACTGGCCAGATAGCCGTTGACGCGGAGGAAGCCGTAGCCCTCTTCGCGCAGGTCGAGGTAACCGGCGACGCTGACGGGCTCCAATCCGATCTGCGGACCGTTGTTGTCATCGGGGCGGTCCGGGCGTTGCTCGAGGCGCTCCTGTTCACCGCCCGGAGTTCCGTCGCTGCGGCCCTTGTTGCGGCGCCGGCGGCGACGCCTGCTGTTGCGGCTCTCGCCGTCGCCGTCGTCGCCCTCGCCATCGTCGGCGTCGTTGTTGTTGTTACGCGACTGCCCGGGCGCACCGGCGGTGCCCGACGCCGCGGGCGACACGGCGAGTTCGGTGACCGCGACCTCGCCCGACTTGATGAGTTCGATCTCCCAGTCGGCCAGCGGTTCGCCGTCCGGCCCGAGGATGACCTCCGGCTCGCCGGCACTGACCGGCGTCTTCGGCGCAGCAGGGGCCGGCGAAGATTCGTCGGGCGCGGCCGCCGCGGCGGAGGCCGCCGGACGATCCTCGGTCGACTCCTGATCGGGTGCCCCAGCCGGGGGCGGAGCGTCCTTGGTCGCCCTTGCGGCGCGCCCGTTGGTCGGCGGTGGCGTCGCGGGTGCTGCCCCGTCGCCTCCGCCTGTCGTCTCCAGGATCTTGTCGATCAGCGTCGCCTTTGCGGCGCGCGCCGTTGTCTTGATGCCCAATGCCTGGGCGATTGCGAGCAGCTGCTCTTTGTCCTTGGATTCGAGCATCGACTGTTCGAGAGCTTCCGCGGCCACCGGCCACCTGCTTTCTGGGGAACGACGGCGGGCTCGGCGTGCAAATGAACGCACGACCGGCGGCCCCACCACCGAGATGATTCGCCCCCGCCGCGCCACCGCACGGTATGTGAACCTGAGCGGTTGCAGCGAGATCGTCCGGGAATCCGGACAGGTCGAACTGTAGCGAACGCGTGCGCGATGCGCAACGTGAACGGCTGATCAGGCGCTACGCAACCCGGTGCAGCCGTAGTCGGCCAACGCCTGGCAGGCCCGCCGACCCATGCACTCGAGCAGCTGCCGGCCGCGATCGTTGGCCGGATCGAGGTTGGCCGCGGCGATGACCGGAATCGACATCTGCAGCATCACGGACTCGTGGAAGTCGGCGTAGGCGTCGTCGATCGTGTACCCGACGACTCCACGGTCGACCAGGCCCCGATGCCACCGCCGGAGCAATGCGTCTCCGTGTTCGCGACGCATGTCGGTCGTCATGCTCTCGACGATGAAGTAGCCCACGTCGAATGCTCCGGACGACCGCACGGTGAGCTGCCAGTCGATGATCGTGACGGGCGCATCGGCACGGCCGAAGAAGAAGTTGTCGAGCCGGAAGTCAGTGTGAGCCAAGGTGGTCGGACGGTTCGCCATGATCCAGTCGTACGTGGAGGCAAGCTGCGGGCCGATCCGCTCGCCGACCTCCAGCGCCACGGCAGGGGCGTCTGCGAACATCTCGGCGAACGCCGGCCACGACTGCACGTACTGGTCGCCGACACCCATGTACGCCGGGTTGTTGAGCGGTCGCAGCCAGGTCAGTTCGTCGAGCCGCGGCGACTCCCACCACGTCGAGTGCAACTGCGCCGCCGCATCGATCACTGCGCATGCGTCGTCGAGATCGGCACCCGCGACCTGATCGGCCATTCGTGCGTCGCTGAGGTCCTCCATCAGGATCAGGGTCGCGGCGCCGTCTTCGCTGACCTCGCTGAGGTAGGTCACCGGCGTGGGTACGCCGAGGCCGATCGTCGAGGCCTGCTGATAGCACCCGGCTTCGGTGGTGTAGAACCCGTACATCTTCGCCAGGTACTGCGCCACCGGATCGACGATGGGGAACTTGGCGACCATCGCGTCGGGCAGGCCGCCACTCTCGCCGTCGTAGCTCATGCTCAAGCGCGCCAGCTGCCCGACGAAGCCGACGCCGGCCCCCAAAGGAGTCGCCTCGACCGTCTTCACCGAGCCGTTCGGCAGGTGCCCGCCGTACCGCAACACCTCCGTCAGGTACGCCGGCGTGAGTTCGGCGATATCGGTCGGCAGCGTGATGTAGTCCCCCATGGCACGCACCGTACCCTGCGAGAGTTCAGCCGAAATTCACCGGGAGTTCACCGACGGACGCGGTCCTCCACGAACTTCTGCACGGCGCCGAGATCGTTGGGAAGTTCAGTGACGAACTCGGGCCGACCCATCAGGTCGGCGAGCTGCGCGGGAAGGGGCGGCCGGATTCCGGTTGCCCGTTCGACGGCATCGGGGAACTTGGCCGGATGCGCCGTCGCCATCGTCACCACCGGTCCGCGAAGTGCCGACCGCAGTCGCTCGACGACGCCGAGGCCGACGGCAGTGTGGGGGTCCACGAGCATGCCGGTCGAGGCGTGAACACGACGGATCACGTCGACGGTCTCGTCATCGTCGATCCGCCCCGCCATGAACACCCCGTCGACGAACTGGGTTCGCTGGTCGGGCTCGATCGACAACGAGCCACTCGACCGGAAGCGCTGCAGCTGCTCCGTCGTCAGCCCACCGTCGCGGCCGTTGATCTCGAACAGCAGGCGTTCGAAGTTGGACGACACCTGGATGTCCATCGACGGGCTGAGCGAGGGCACGACCGGCCGGGTGCTCATGTCGTTGTCGCTGAAGAAGCGGGTGAGGATGTCGTTGGCGTTGGAGGCGACGACGAGCCGGCCGATCGGCGCACCCATCTGCTTGGCGATCCACCCCGAGAACACGTTGCCGAAGTTGCCGCTCGGCACGCACACGTCGATCTCGCCGCGCAGGAGATCCGTCGCGGTCACGTAGTACACGACCTGAGCCATCACCCGGGCCCAGTTGATGGAGTTGACGGCGCTGAGATCGAGCCGGTCACGGAAGTCGGCGTCGGCGAACATCGCCTTGACGAGATCCTGGCAGTCGTCGAACGAGCCGTCGATCGCGACGACGTGCACGTTGGGCGACTCGACAGTGGTCATCTGCCGGCGCTGCACCTCACTGGTGCGACCCAGCGGGAACAGGATGACGATGTCGGCATGGGCGCAGTGTTTGATGCCGTCGATCGCTGCCGACCCGGTGTCGCCCGACGTGGCGCCGACGATGGTGACCCGACGGTCCTGTCGCGACAGCACATGTTCGAACAGTCGACCGACCAGTTGGAGCGCGAGGTCCTTGAACGCCAGCGTCGGACCGTGGAACAACTCCTCGACGAAGTGGTCGTCGTCGATCTGCACCAGCGGAACCACGGCCGGGTGGTCGAACGCTGCATAGGCCTGTGCGCACATGGCCGCCAGCGCGTCGGGATCGATCTCGTCGCCGACGAACGTCTGCATGACCTGCGCGGCGCGGGCCGCATAGTCCATCCCCTCGAGGCGCGCCGGCAGGCTGGGCCACTCCGCCGGCACGTAGAGGCCGCCGTCGGTCGCCAGACCGGCCAACAGCGCTTCGGTGAACCCGAGCTCGGCAGCGCGGCCCCGGGTCGACACGTAGCGCACGTCAGCTGCCGATCACGCGCAGCAATCCGCCCACGTTGCGGACCACGTCGAGGTCGCGCAGCTCGCGCACGGTCGCCTGCACCGCCGATTCGCGTGCCTCGTGGGTGATGAACACGAGACGTGCCTCGGGCCCGTTGCCCTCCTGTTCGGCGGCGCGGATGCTGACGTCGTGACGGGCGAAGACACCGGTCACAGCGTGCAGCACGCCCGGACGGTCGAGCACGTCGAGGCTCAACAAGTACTCCGCCGACGTCTCGTCGATCGCCCGCATGTGCGCCCGGCCGAACGAGCCGATGGAACCGTGCGTGCCCTTCGACAGGTTGACCGCGGCGTCGATGACGTCACCCAGCACCGCGCTCGCCGTCGGTGACCCGCCGGCACCACGCCCGTAGAACATCAGCGAGCCGACGGCGGCACCTTCGACGAACACCGCGTTGAAGCTGCCGTTGACGCTGGCCAACGGATGGCCGAGCGGCACCATCGCCGGGTGCACTCGTACAGCAATGTCGCCGGTGTCGCCGTCGATCTCGGCGATCCCCAACAGCTTGACGACGTAGCCGAGGCGCTTGGCCATGGCGATGTCGGCGGCGGTGATGCCGCTGATCCC
>Ga0157378_10001158_pt1 | contig 23978 bp, 18 predicted proteins | sample M65metaG_FD_115309 | JGI IMG/M metagenome (GOLD analysis project Ga0157378, IMG submission 115309) | Miscanthus rhizosphere microbial communities from Kellogg Biological Station, Michigan, USA - M6-5 metaG | ecosystem: Host-associated > Plants > Roots > Rhizosphere > Soil | place: USA: Michigan...
CCACTTGAAAGGCGCCGTCGTACACGGGGCACGCGCACGAGACGAGCGCGAGGCCCGTCACAGGGTCCGTGTCGCCGGTCTCGGTGCACGGCGCGGTCATGCAGCCGGCGTAAGGTGACGCACCGCACGTCGTCTGCCTGATGTGCATCTCGGACGTGAGCGCGAGGCTGAACGTCGAGATCAGGTCGGCGCGCGGGATCAGCGCGTTTTCGTTGATCGACCTGCAGACCGGAGCAGGCGTCGGGCTCGTGGGAAGGCAGCCGCTGCCGTCCGAACCGCAGACGTTCACGGTCTCGAGGTAGACGTCGAGATTGAGGATCGCGTTGATGTCGACGAAGTAAGGGGCGCCTTCGGGCACCTTGTAGCAGGTGCAATCTGCGATCTTGCCGTCGGGTCGCAGTTCGCAGGGCGTCGTGCCCTCCGGACCCGAGTAGTAGCACAGGGCGATCGAAGCGCCCTTGCACATGAGGAAGTTCGACGGCTCCAGGATGATGTTCGCCCAGGCGGGCGCGCCCGGGGTGGTCTCGAGCGTGTTGAGACGGAAGCGGCGCGGCGCAGTCGCCGTCTCGACGAACCCGGCGTTCGAGAGCGTCCAGGGCGTCCCGCTCGCTCGGGAGCGCTGCGCGCCCAGGTCGGCGCGCGATACTTCGTCGGGCGGCGCTGCGACCACTGAAAACGCAACAACGGCGGCGATGCTCGCCGCGAGGCGAGCAAGCAGACGGCGTTCCATGGGCATCCCCCCTCCCACCCGGGGAGGCAAAACTAATCTTGCTCCTGGGAATTTGCAAGGGGCGGTCCAGGCTGTGGACCACAAGCGGGAGCTGCGCCGCTCGCATCGGATGCCCGCCTCTGCCGCATCAGGCGTCGGTGCAGAACTCCGGCCCGTCGAGCTGGCGCACTTCGCACTCGATGTCCCATTCGTCGCCGTGGATCAGCAGGAAGCGGCGGGTCAGTTCGATCGCCTCCTCCTTCGAGGCCGCGTCGAGGATCGCATACCCACCGATCACTTCCTTTGTCTCCGTGAAGGGGCCGTCCGCCACCGACAGTTTGCCGCGACGCAGACGCACCCGAACCCCCTCCGCGGTCGGTCGCAGCCCGGCGGTGCTGATCAACCGGCCGGTGCCGGTCAATTCCTCGATCAGCTTGCCCATGTCCGTCATGAGCTGCTTGCTGGGCACTTGGCCGGTGTTCTCTTGAATGCGGATCATCGACAGGAATCGCATGCTCTTCTCCTCGGTCGTTGCACATTGGCGCGCGGGGACGGGGCGATCGCTTCGTCCAACGCCCCGCTATCACCTAGTCGAACGAGAATGGGGTGAATCGACAGAACGCCTCATCGCTGGCCAGGGCAACGAGCGTTAATGAGCATTTTAGGGGCGCGCCGCGTCTTGGCCACGCAAACAGGGCAGGCGTAGCGTCGCGCAAGGCGTGCGCCACAATATGCGCCGGCTCGCCCTGGTTCTCCCAAAGTATCCCCGCCCGTAGTTTGATACCCTGCGCCATCCCTATCACCGGCGTCCGTTCCCTTCATGAAGATCACCGCATTCGGCGTGTTGTTGTGCCTCCTCTGCGCGTCGTTCGACGGCGCGCTTGCCGATGCCTTCGTCGAGTCGTTCGGCGGCACGGACCTCGACTGGTGCCGTTGGGAAGACGTCAGCCAGCAAGGCGCCACGGTCAGCCAGGCCGATGCGCTCCGACTCGCCACGAATGGCGCCGTGGCCTATTCGAACGCGCAAGTCCTGTCACAGGCGCGGTACAGCAATGATTTCGACGTCGAAGTTAAATATCGTCGAGTCTCCGGGTTCTCGCCCGCGCCTTCGGGTCCCGGCCTCCTGATCAGCGGTGTCGGACTGTATTGGGACCAGGCGCGCAACATCCAGTACCAGAGGATCCTCTCCAGCGGTTCAGATCGCTTTGGCGTTTACTCGTCGCTGCCGCAGCACGCCGGAGGTGGACTACCCTCGGCGCCGTCGACGGAAGCAACGGGCGCGATGCGCATGGTACGAACCGGCTCGACGCTCAAGTTCTTGTACGCCACGGGATCGGCGTGGGTGGAGCTGGGCTCGGTGACCGTTCCGGCAACGCCGGTCCACGTCGTGCTGTTTTCGCTCAACACGGGAGAGCCGCGCAGCACGGTCGTGACCTTCAATGACTATCGCGTCAATGCCGCCACGACGGATGACGCCGTCGAAGGACAAGGCGCGTTCTTCCACAAGCGGGACGATTTCGCGGTCGGGGCGTTCACCGAGAACTATCCGGTCGAGCGCTATTGGCGCAGCGGCTTCACGACGACGGCGATGTTCAACACGTTGCGCCAGGCCGGCTTCGAGTGGTCCAAGACCAGCGTGACCACGGAGACTTCGCCGGAGCTGGCCGCCACGTCGCCCGGACAGTGGCGTTCGATCGGCTGGAAGGACCGCTTCTGGTCCTCGCGCGAGTATGCCGCGCAAACCCTCGAGGACTCGTCCAAGGCGGGGATGCGTCTCGAGGTTCAGCTGTTGCTGAGCCCGCACGCCGCGTATTGGGGCTACCAGCAAGCGCCCCCCGCATGGGCGGGAAAATCGGTCGCAGAAATCGCCGCGTTGCTGGAGGAAAACGTCTACCAGACCGCGAAGTACTTCAAGGACCGCGGCCTGAACGTCGAGCGCTACGCTATCGGCAACGAGATCGACATCGGCATCCTCGACTTCCTGCCCAACGTCCGCGTACCCGTCTCCTCCAGCGTCGGCTTCACGCAGGACATGGAATGGCTTCGGGCGAACATCTGGCAGACGGAGGCGACGCTACTGCGCGCTGCGATCAACGGGGTCAAGCGCGCCGAGCCCGGCGCAGCGATCATCCTCCACATCGGCGGCCTCGAGTTCAACGACGGAAACGTCTTCCCGCCCGCGTTCTTCCAGGCGATGGACGACTTCGGCGTCCCGTACGACTTCGCTGCGCTCTCCCACCCGTACGCGGCGTATCCCTGGAAGCTGGATCGCTACACGACGGCATGCTGGTTCAAGCGCCTCGCCCGGACCGTTGCCCGCATCCACTCCCTGTCGGGCAAGCCCGTCATGATGGTCGAGGCTTCGTATCCCGGGCGTATGGATGCCGGGAACGTGGCCCCCGCGATGCGCGAGTTCTCGTTCACGCCGCAGGGCCAGGCATCCTGGGTACGCGAGCAGCTTCGCTTCGCCAGCACTCATCCCGAGATCAAGGGGTGGCACTACTTCTATCCGGACATGCCGCGCGATCTCATGGATCTGAGTTCGGCCGACCAAGTGCTGGCGAGCGCGTCCAGCCTCTTCGAAGCGGCAGCGTCGCCCCGGCCCGCGCTGGACGAGTTCAAGGTCAACCTGATGCAGCCGTCCCGCAACGCGGTCGAGTTCTACAACGCCACGCTCGATCACTACTTTGTGTCGGCATTGCCCGCCGATATCGACGCGCTCGACTCGGGCCGCTTCCAAGGTTGGGCGCGCACGGGGCAAGCGTTCCGGGTGTTTCCGTCGGCTCGGGAAACGTCATCACCCGTATGCCGCTTCTACCTTCCGCCGGCGAACGGCGACTCGCACTTCTACTCGGCGTCTCCGGCGGAGTGCGCGGACGTCGCTGCGCGGTTTCCCGCCTTCGTACAGGAATCGACGGAGGTGATGGACGTCTTTCTCCCCGCAATTGACGGGGCGTGCGTCGCCGGTGCGCAACCGCTCTTCAGAGTGTGGAACGCCCGCGGGGACACCAATCATCGCTACACGACCGACCCGGGGATCCGCGACCGCATGGTTGCACGCGGCTACGTACCCGAGGGCTATGGGCCGAATGCGGTCGCGATGTGCGTACCACGCTAGCCGCCTGCGGCGGCCATGACCCGGCGTTCGGTTCCACGCTCACATTCGTCCCTGCCCACCTACCTGCTGGCTCAGATCGGGCCCATAGCGGACATACCCTCAACGCCCCTCTCGAACCTTGACGACGACTTTCCCTTTTGCACGTCCCTTTTCGACATAGGCCATCGCCTCCTTGGTCGATTCAAATGGGAATACCCGGTCCAGGACCGGGCGTATGGCGCCCGTCTCGATGAGCGAACCGATCTGTCGCAGCTGGTCCCCGCTTGCTCTCATGAAGAGAAAGGAATAGTTGACCTGATGACGCTTGGCTTGTCTTCTGATCCGGAAGCTCAAAAGACGCATCACCAGCTCAAGTATCCGGCTCGATTCAAGTTCCCTCGCAAACTCCGGATCCGGTGGCCCGGAGATCGAAATGAGACTTCCGCCGGGCTTGAGCACTCGTAGCGACTTCGTGAGCGTTTCGGCGTCCAGACTGTTTAGCACCACGTCGCAATCGCGCAGGACTTGTTCGAACGATTCCTTCTTGTAGTCGATCACGATGTCAGCACCCAGTCGCTTCACCAAGTCGATATTGGCCGTGCTCGTTGTCGTCGCTACGGTTGCGCCAAGGTGCTTCGCAAGCTGAATTGCGAATGTTCCGACCCCGCCCGAGCCCGCGTGGATAAGAACTTTCTGCCCCTTCTTCAATTTCGCCTTTTCGATGAGCGCTTGCCAAGCGGTCAAGCCGACCAAGGGAATGGAAGCCGCTTCCTCCATCGTCAGGCTCTCGGGTTTGATCGCCAGGTGTTCTTCGCTGACCGCGATGAACTCGGCAAAGGTCCCGATGCGGCTCTTGTCAGGTCGTGCGTACACCTCGTCGCCGGGCTTGAATCGTCGCACGAGAGGTCCGACCCGGATTACGACGCCGGCCAACTCGTTGCCGAGAATGAGCGGGAGTCGATACGGCAGGATGAGTTTGAATTCGCCATCCCTGATCTTGGAATCCAGCGGATTGACTCCCGCGGCGTGGACCTCGATCAGGACATCATCGTCGCGCATTTCCGGATCGGGCACTTCGCCGGAGCGCACGCGATCCGCGCTTCCATAGCGATCGACGATGAATGCTTTCATGTCGCGCGCGCGGGACGGCGCGGCACGATCAGGTTGCCCACGGACACCTGCACGGGTTGGTCGTCCTGATTGAGCGTCGTGGTTCGCACCTTGACGACGCCTTGGTCCGGACGAGACTTCGAGGCCCGTACTTCGAGCACTTCGCTTTCGACCCGAAGCTCATCCCCTGGCCGTACCGGTCGGGGCCAGCGAAGCTCGTCGAAGCCCGCGCCGACAATGCCACCGGCCGGGGCAAGCTCGCTCTCGACCAGCAGCCTCATCGTGATGGCGGCGGTGTGCCAGCCGCTTGCGGCGAGACCGCCGAAGATCGAGTCGGACGCCGCACGTTCGTCGAGGTGAAAGGGTTGTGGATCGAATTCGGCGGCGAAGCTCCTGATGCGCTCGCCATCGACGGCGATGCGGCCGGACCGAAACGTTTGTCCTGCTTCAAAGTCTTCCAGGTACCGCCTTATCACGTCGGTCATGGCGCTCTCCTGATCCACTATTTCTCGAAGACCGTGGTGCGAGGCGACAACGCTGTCGGCGCGTCGAGCCGCAGGTCCTTTCGAATGCCCGCATCCAGCAGTGCAACAGGTGCGAATCTCCGCAGCAACCGCAGCCGATTTGCAAGCCCGCCGGCCGCGTAGCGGAGTTTGGGGTGGTCGGCGACGGCCGCCTCCAGCACAACATCGGCCACGACGGTCGGATCGTCGGCCGCTGCCATCACATCCTTCAATACCTTGTCCAGCAGCGTGCGCACTTCGCGATACTCATCGAGCTTGGCATCAGGGGCCATGAAGTTCGCGTCGAATTGCGTCTTCGTGTAGGCGGGCTCGATGACGGAAACGCGGATGCCTCTCGTGCGCAACTCATGATCGAGCGACTCCGAATAGCCTTCGACCGCATGCTTGGTTGCCGCATAGAGGGCGCCGTAAGGCATCGGAAGGAATCCGAGCACCGAGCCAATGTTGAGGATGCGGCCGCTTCCCTGGCGTCGCATGTGCGGGAGGACGGCACGCGTCATGCGGACGAGCCCGAAGAAGTTGGTCTCAAAAATGGCCTTGGCCTGCTCCATCGAACTCTCTTCAGCGCCGGCAGGGGCAACGCCGAAGCCGGCGTTGTTCACGAGCAGGTCGATGCGGCCCTCCACGCGAATGAGTTCCTTCACGGCGGCGTCGACCGAGTCATCGGTGGTGACGTCGAGGGGCAGCATCGCGAACGTTCGCTGACCCGCCTGAACCCCACGCCTGCTGGTGCCGTAAACCTTGTAGCCGGCCTTCGCGAGCCGCTCCGCCGAAGCCTGGCCGATGCCGGATGAGGCGCCCGTGACGAGCGCGACGGAATCTTTGATCTTCATGAGAACACCTTTCGGAGGTGGACGATGATTACAAATATGATGCTTATCATACTAACGCTCGTGCAAACCGGCGGCCTTTCGCGCAAACAGCGTCAGCCGGGATTGGCGGTGAGGTGCTGCAACGCCGCCTCGCGCAGCGCGTCGGAAAGCTTCGGGTCGTCGACGGCGCGTGCCAACGTCAATGCGCCGACCATCGTCGCCACCGTGACCAGGGCGTGCTCGTGCGCCCTCTTCTGCCCCCAGTCTGGCGACTGCCGGGCGACGAGGTCGATCATTTCCTTGATGCGGCGCGTGGCGACGCGCCGCACGGCCGGCCCCTGGCGCGCCATCTCCGAACCCAGCGCCGCCGTCGCGCAGCCGTTCTCGACGCTTGCGACATGCGCCTTGGAGAGGTAAGCCTTCAGCATCGCCGGCAGCGCCTGTTCCGGCGGCACGGCGGCGGCGATACGCCGCATCAATTCCACGCTTTCGCTGCCGGCCCGGTCGGCGGCCTCGGCGAGCATCGCCTCACGCGAACCGAAGTGGGCGTAGAAGCCGCCATGCGTCAGGCCGGCGTCCTTCATGATGTCCGCGACCCCGGTGCCGTGGTAGCCACTGCGTCGGATGGCGCGCGCGGCGGCATCGACGATGCGGTCGTGGGTAGCTTCCTTGGATCGACTGGCGACTCGCTTCATATGACGGTCATCATATTTGATTCGAGCGGGCCGCGCAAGCCCTTCTTCTGCGATTGCGCAGCTGCCCCCAGACGTCACGTCTTGTGGGTGCCAATTTCCGGGCGCGGGGGAAGCGGACGCTACGCTGGCGGCCGCGGGCGCCGATGTCCCGCGGTATCACTCACCGCTTGGGCGGTGCGGGGACTGGCGCGCTCGAGCCCGCGCCCTCCTCGACACTCGCTACTTCGATTTGCTGAAAGAAGACTCGCAGCATGCGTTTTTCGCCCAGCACTCGGCCGAGCTCGCGGATCACGCAGTAATCGAGGATGACGACAAGCAGGATGATCTGGAGTGCCCAGAAGTGCGGCCAGACGATCTCGGATAGCAACTTCTGGTTGCCAGCGACGATTCCGCCGGCCTCCTTGGCGAAGTCGTAGAGGCGCTCCAGATAATGGATAAGGCTCGCTACCGCATAGTAGATGACGGTCTTCCAGACGATGTTGTAGATCAGCGGCTTGTGCGGAAACCGGTTGATCGGCGGCCAAAGGTCGGCGAGCAGCACGGCCTTGCCGATGATCAGCGCGGCAACCGCGATCTGGGCCGACGAAGTGACCGGCAGCCCCGTCCCCTCCGTCATGAGGACTCTGACCCACCCAACGATGTGCAGCGCGATGAAGAAGAAGAGAGTTGGCGGCAACAACGCCAGAAGTTCTTCCTTGAGCTTTTCGACCGCTTTGCTCATCGCAGTGACGCGCTAGTTCGCCGCCACGAGCGCCGGCGGATTCCAGGTGCCCTCGCCGGGCGGCAGAATCGACGGGGCCTCCTTCCTGGGCCAGTACAGGCGCATCACCAGGTAGATGGGCCCATCCGGCGCCGGCAGCCAGTTCGACTCCTTGTCCTTGCCGGGCGAATCCTTCTGGATGTAGAGCTTCAGCGATCCGTTCTTGTCCTTCTTCATCGAGGGCATCATCGGCGAGTTGATCAGGTAGCGGTTGATGGGGTTCTTGATCAGCAACTGGGTCTTGCCGTCGTACATCGTGACCGACCAGAAGGCGTTGATCGGCGGGAACTGGTCCTTGGCGAACGTCAGCGTGTACTTGTGCTTGCTGCCGTCGAGCGTGTCGCCATTGGCCAGCGTCTTGGTGAGGGGATACATGGCTTCGACGGCATCGTTGCCGTAGATCCCGCCCTTGGCGGCGGCAGCGCGCTTCAGCCAGTCGCCCTTGTAGAACTCGCGGTCGCCGAACAGCGAGCCGACCTTCCAGCCGTTGATGTTCTTCTGCCCGGCCAGCAGGTACTTTTCGACCTTGGTATCGCCTTCCTTCATGGCCAGCACGATGGCGGCCTTGTGCTCGGCCGAGAGGTCCTTGAAGTTGAACTTCTTGCCAGGCCCGATGCCGATGCTGGCAAGCTTGGCGCGGATCGATTCTTCCTCGGGGCCGGCCGGCGCGAACTGCAGCGCAAAGTCCAGGTACTCGAAAAAGTTGGTCTTCACCAGCTCCTTGTCGATTTTCGGAAAATCGATGGCCGGCGCCGCCGGAGGGGGCGGTTGCTTGAGATACGCCGACAGTGGCTGAACCTTGTAGCCGGCCTGCACCTTCTCGACGTTGGGCATGTCCTTGGAGTCGATGAGCTGCGTGCGGTACGCGGCAAGCGAGAAATCGGTGGTCGAGCGGAACACCTTCTTGATGCCCGCAGGCGCGTCGCCCTTCCAGCTCGGTCCGCCGATCAGGTAATCGCCCGCGTCGCTGCCGGTGGCGCGGCTGCCGATGTAGCCGTAGTTGAAGGTGTTGCCGTCGTTCAGCATCACCGAGTAGTACCGCTTCTTGTCCACCGCCGGCACGGACAGCACCATCGGCTCGGCGCGCAGGTCCATCCACAGGATGGAATAGGGCGTGTCGCTGTTGGGCGTGATGATCGCCGTGTCCTCGTAGGTGAACACGCGGGCTTCGTTGTGGATCTGGTTGAACGGTGCCTTGAACTGGCCCGAGTTCTTGTCCACCGCATACTCGTTCATGACCGCGTAATTCATCACGATGGGCAGGCCGTAGATGAACCCGTCCTCGGCGATGGCCTTGACCTCCGCGAGACCCGGCGCCGGAACGCCCTTGGGCGCCTCCTGCTTCGCCGCCTGCGCGACGGGGTCGTCCTTCTTCCCGCATCCGGCGAGCAAGGCTGCAGCTACGATGCCGAGCCCAAGGATCTTCATTGCCGCTTGCATCTCGAGTCTCCCCATTGTTTGAATGTGTTGGTCCGCTCGTACCTTCGGCGCCGAGCGAACGCATAGCCGGCCACTCCCCGCCGCGCGCCGGGTGATCATTTTCTGGCGAGAACCGTGCAGCAGACGCGTTGACCTGATCAATCACGCCGCCCAACCGCATACCGCCGTTCGCTTGGGCGGCGGCATTGTAAACGGAAGCGTGCCCGGCTGGGTGAGCGGAAAGCTTTCTCCGCGCCAAGCGTGATCAGCGGCGCGCCAAGCGCTTCCGCGAACGCGAGTAGAACGTCAGGCGAGGTGCTGGCGAGCGGACTTGAGCCGCTCGCCAGTGTTTCGACGGTTCTTAGGGATTTCCGCCAGCGGTGATCAGGTTACCTATCACCTGCGAGAATCCTGAAACGAACGGTTGTCCTCCGGTTAGCAGGTTGGCCTTCGTTTTGAAATCAGCCACAAAGTCCGGCACGATACCGATGTTCTCGATATAGGGAGCAGCGGGAAGCTCTGGCGTCGAGACGCTGTGATTCCGCACGATGATCGACTGCGTCAACCCGACTACGCCTTCGCCATAAGGACCGCTTGCGTAGTTGAATTGGAAATTGCTGCCGCCGCCTCCATCGGTTCGTACCCCATATACAGTTACACGACCCAAATCCTGCAACTTCGCCGCGAACATCTCGGCAGAGGAGATGGTGAAATTATCAGTCAGCAACAGGATCGGTTTCGTGAACGCAATGTTGTTGCCCAGAGAGTCTTTTGCGGGACCATATACCAGTCCCCCGGAGCCGTTGCAAAGGGCAACCGGAGCGTACAACTGAAGGGGATTGGTCAGCCCGTGATTCTGGGCGCGGGCCCTTTGAATCTCCTCGATCATTCCGGACGTCAAGTCGATGTCGCTCTGGGGTTTGCCGGTCGTCTGTTGAGTGAGGAGAATGTTTTCCAAGGCCAGGAGCCACCGCTCCGACGCTCGTACTGCGGCCGGCAGCGCTTGGAAAGGCTGCGGAGACAAGAACTGCACGAGATTGTGCGCGTAACAGATGTTCCCGCCCCCATTCGACATCAAATCAATGACCACACCGCTCGTATTCTGCTGAAAGAATGTGATCTCGGCACGAAATTGATTCAGAGCGTTGGTTCGGCTAATGGGAGAAAAACTCGGGATACGAATGAATCCGGCGGTGCGGCCAGCGACCGGAAATGTTCCGCTTACGAACTCATCGGTTGACTTCCCTCCAAGGCGCAGCTTGAATCCGGGTGGAGGCGCGAAAGCGGGAAAGAAGGCGCTGAACGGGACAAGGGAGCCGGCGAGGACGTGGTCGGGTTCGAACGCCGAAGCCTCTTGCAGCTGTTGGATCCGTTCCAGGCCTTTCGGTGCACTCGGTACTTCGCGTGGCGGACGCTCTCCGGTCCAGAGCTGCCACGCGTTCTTGTCCGCCCGTTCTATCTGCCGCATCGATCGCCTGACTGATGCGTCCGAAACAGCGGTCCTCCCTGCAAACGGCTGGGCACCTGGGTTCGGCACCCGTCCTGGTCCATCGAACGGGATGCCGATCGTTACCCACGGTATCACGTAGCTGGCGGCGATCCCGTTCTGGCCCCTCACCACGATCGTGGCTTTATCTCCAGCCCTGGTATCGTTTGCGAAGGGGTAATAGCCCTGATAGCGGTCAAGCATTGTGGCGATTGCCAGGCGATCGCGACTGACAGGATTGCCTTGTCCATTCACGGCGTACGGCCCGAGCAAGCGTGCCCACTGCTCAACCGATTTGCCGTCCACTGAGACCAGTTCGTCGCCGACGGCGAACGGGTACGCCGCTTGCGGAAGTGCGATGCGATCGATGAAGTCGATCAACACCTTGCCGTCATATCGATCCGCGAGGATGGGCAACCACGCCTCATAGAAAGATGGAACCACGTAAAAGTCGTGAGAATCCTGCAGGCTTGCGATATACCGGACGGAAATGTCGTAGAACGTCAAGTCGTCGTGAGACGAATTTACTTCGGCGAGCCACGGTTGCAGTTGCAGCAAGTCAAAATCAAACGCTTGCACCTTCCACTCGTAGGGAGCGTATTGCTTGTTGTAGAGGGCCACCAGTGACATGAAATCATCGAGCTTTTGCTGATGGGTCAACTGGGCGAAGCAAGCGGGAGCGCACAGAACGGTCGCGAGGGCCATAAGTAGTCTTTTCACATTTCCTCCGTAAGAAATGGAATCGTTCGTACAGCTCGGCACCTGGGCCGAAGCGTTGGAACGCCAAAGACTGTGCATCGAAGCGACGATTTTCGAGCGTCGAGGCTCGAACTTTATCCGCCCTTTGAGCCGATGGCCATACTTTCGCGCCGGTAATAATCGCAAACCAGGCATTCAACGCCTTGCAGCGATTCGGCCTTTCCAGTATTTCGAGATGTCGATAGTGCCGCCGGGCGCGACGTCGAAACGCGGCGGGCGCCGGGCCGGCCTCGTTGCGCGCTCACATCGTCTCGTACGCGCCTCGATCGCGGCGCGGCAGCGCGTCAGGTCGAACAACGGAGGCCTCATCCGCTGACACGCGAGCCTTCTGTGACCGCGTGGAGGGCAAAATCCCCCGGCCTGGGCTAAAACCAGGGACCCGCGTATAAACAGATCACCGCGGACTTGCGAATTTTCCGGTACTTACGTCAATTCCTTCCCGCAATTTCCGCGGGTTGCCGCACGTTCATGCCCCGCTCATAGGGAGCTGTGGCCATGGACTGCGGCCGGCCGCGACAGTCGAAAGACCTAAGGTGAGAGTTCTTCCAAGACTCTGCCCTTTGTCTCGATCGCGAAGACCAACGTCACGAGTCCCCCGACGAGCGCGACCGCCGCAAAGGCCGCGAATACATAGCGAATGCCAAGGTCTGCGACGATGACGCCGACCAGGACAGGTCCGATCGCCGACCCGGCTCGCAGCCACGCACTGCCGAGCCCAGTTCCAATGGCGCGCAGTCGGGTCGGATAGAGCTCAGCTGAATAGAGGTACAGTGAGAACGTCACCGTCTGCAATATCGCGTAAGACGCGGTCGCGAGAATCAGGACCTCTGTAGCCGATGTGGCACCGAGCCAGGCGAGCGTCAAAAGTGGAATGATCGCCAACAGGAACGCCGACACGTACCAGACCTTGCGACCCACCTTGTCGATCAACAGGGCGCAGATGACCGACGCTACAACGCCGACGGCAGACGTGATCCACCCATACCCCAGGCTAGTCTGCAGCGGAAGCTGAAAAACCTGCTTATAGAGGGTGGGCAACCACGTGATTAGGCCATTATTGATCATGTAGGCGCATACCCACAGGCCCCAGATCGTCAACGTCCGCTTCAGGTAGATGCCTCTGAACAGCTCGCGCCAGTCGGATCGTGCGGTCGCCCTGAGGTCGATGGGCCGCACCACAGGCTTCGGCAAAGCGATACCGCGCCGCGTCGCACTGTTCTCGAGCATTTTCACGACAGTGTCCGCTTCCGCCATGCGGCCCTTGGACGCGAGCCAGCGCGGCGATTCCGGCATGAACCAACGCAGCGGTATGGTTATCACGGACGGAATCAGGCCAACGACGAACATTGCCTTCCAGCCATAAATGGGAACCAGAAAGTATCCGGCGATGCCGGCAAACATGAGTCCAACGGGAAAGATGACTTCGTAGAGCAGGAAGAAGCGACCGCGTTTTTCCGCACCGATAAACTCGTTGATGTAGGCGCTCGCGACCGGCACTTCCCCGCCTGTGCCGACACCCTGAAGGAAGCGAAATGCAATCATGGCCATTCCGCTCCAAGCGAACAGGCAGGCAACGTCCATCGCCACAAAAAGCATAATGGTGACGAAGAGGATCTTCAGCCTCCCATACTTCTCCGCTAACGATCCGAAGATCACGGCCCCGAAAAGCTGGCCGACATAGCCCGCCGAGAGGATCAAGCCAACCTCGCCTGGAGTGAGTTTCCACTCGGACACCAGGCTCGGCATCGCAAAGGCGATCGCAAGTACCGTGTATCCGTCAAAGAAAGTCGCGATGCCTACAATCACGCGGATCAGCATCAGCCTTGGGGTGACGGGAAGCCGCTCGAGGCGAGCTACCAGCTCTGCATTGGCAGTGCCGTGTGCCGATGCGCCATCCGCCGTGATTGCCGTCATAACGGTTCCTCCTGGTCCTTGGAATGAGCCCGCGGTCTAATCGCCGCGCTGCCGGATAGCTAAAACACCTGAAGCGTCGCGTCGATATCGTCGCGCGCGATATTGCGGGTGATGAAGACGAGGCGGGTTCGCCGATCCGCCCCCGGCCACTTGTCCAAAACGCGAGGCGGGTGAAAGATGTGTTGCACACCATGTATGACCACTGGCCGGTCGGGATGGTCCAGCACGTTGACAATGCCTTTGACGCGCAACAGATCCGCACCGCGCATTGCAGTAATCATCCCCAGCCATGACTCGAACTTGGCTAACGAGATCGGCTCCTCACGCACGATCGAGTACGACTCGATGTCTGCATCATGGTGTGCATGAGCATGGTGATTGTGGTCGTGGTCATCGGATGGCTGTTGGGCTGCTTCTTCGATGCCCTCCAGCCATGTATCGCCCGTCGGTACGTTTTGTGACGACGCACGAGCCCGAAACAAGATGTCGGGATCGATCGCCCCATGATCGGCGACGTACTGTGGCGCGAACCGGTTAAGCCCGCGGAGACGCTGCCGCACCGCGGTTGACGCTCCGTCACTCACCAGATCGAGCATTGTAAGGACGAGCCGGTCTGCCATTGCAACTTGTCGCCTCGCCACCGGATGCACATCCAAGGTCGCCATACCGTTGAACGCATCCACGGTCGTGACGACGTGCTCGAGGTGGAACCGTGCGACGGTGGGAAGGTCAGCCATGAGCGAGTGCAGGATTGGCGCCGGATCTGCCAATCCCGTTGTCTCGATCACGACACGATCGACGTTAAAAGCGGCGCGCCGCTCGTCAATGTGCTTCAGTGTCGCCAGGAGGTCGCCGCGAACGGTACAACAGACGCAGCCATTGGAGAGCAGCACCAGCTCTTCGCGTGACTGTTCCAGCAGTTCGTGATCGAGACCAACCTCGCCGAATTCGTTGATGATGACCGCGGTACGGGCAAAGCGCGGGTTTCGCAGTAGCCGCGCCAATATCGTCGTCTTTCCGCTGCCCAGAAATCCCGTCAGCACGGTGACGGGAACCGTCGGGCCATTGGATGCTGCGGAATTCCTTTCCATGGCGGGCACGGTCAGCCGTGCAGTCTCGCGAAGGACCGAAGCGTCTTGCCGAGTTTCTCCAGCACAAAGGGCGGAATGTCGGCCTCTTCGAGTCTCGTGGCCGGCGCCCTGCTTAGATTGGTCAGCAACATCGCAACGCTCGCCTGCCCGCTTTCGGGCTTGAACGCGTTGTCTTTGAGATAGGCGATGACCTCGACGCGCTTGTTCCGCTCGGCCTGCCCGATGACGTAGTCGACGATGTCCTGCTCGAAATCCTGCAGTTGAAGGGTCACGCCGCCAATGCCGCAAGCGCAGCTAGTACCCAACGAGACGTGACGGCTCGACACACGTTGCCAAATATCGAGCAACTCGAGCGCATCGGAGCTCCAAGCCTCAGTCACGACGATCTGCACGATTCGCTGTCAGCCCAGGGTTTCGTACTCGTCGCCCGGCGAGATCTGTGCGCCCGCCTTCCGCTTCGTATTCGATTGGCGAAGGCTGGCGGTGACATCCTTGTTAAGCTGACCGTCTGCCGTCAGGGCGACCATGTACACGGATTTCGCCCTCTCGCGACTGACGTATCCTTCTCGAACGTCATGTGCCACGAGCTCGGGGTCTCGCTCCGCGGGATCTCCGAACCCGCCACCTCCGCCGGACAGCATCTTGTACGCGTCACCGCGCCCGAGGCGTACGTTGAAGATCTTCGCGTTCGGGTGGTCCTCTTTCCACTTGCCATCCTTTCGAATGGCAATACCGTTGCCCGCGGCCTCATGGCCGCCGTGAAGGCCCCATGGCTTGCAATGAACGCGATCGATCCGCGTGGTCACCGAGAACGGCGACAACGCCTGGACCACCATCTCGGCACCCAGTCCGCCGCGCTGTCGGCCGGGTCCGGCGCTATCCTCTCGCAGGCGGTAGCTTTCCACGAGAATCGGGTATTTCGCCTCGAGTTGTTCGGACGGACTGTTGTGCGTGTCTCCATCATTGATGCACACGGTGGCCGAGACGCCGTCCTCCCGGGCTTTCGCGCCCCACCCTCCCCCCAGCGGCCCGATGCCGACGATGAACAGCCGTCCATCCTCCGGCGAGATGCCGTGAATGTTGGGAAAGACCAGGTCGGCATGGTGACCGGCGATGGATCGCTCGGGAATTGCCTGAGCCAACGCCTTGAAGACTGTATCGATGACAGTCATCGGGAAGGTCATCCACACGCGCATCGGATAGGGTCGCTCGGCGCTAATGACCGTGCCCATGGGCACAATCACCTTCAGCGGGCGAAAGCTGCCGTCGTTCACGGGATAGTCCGTCGGCGTAGTCAAGCATTTGTAAGCGACCTGCGCGCACGCCACGCCCGTGGTGAATCCTGAGTTGTAGAAGCCCCTCACCTGCTTGCTGACGTCGGTGAAGTCGATCGTCATCTCGTCGTCCTTGACGATGACCTTGACCCTGATCGGGATGCGTGTCCCGACTTCGAGACCGTCGTCGTCCATGAACGACTCGGCCTCGTAGACGCCGTCGGGAATTGAGCGGGTGTTGGTCCTGGCGAGCGCTTCGGAGTGATCCATGATCTGATCGATTGCGCTCCTGACTGCAGGCCAGCCATACCGCTGCACGAGCTCCAGATAACGCCGCTCCCCCGTCGTGATCGCCGTTATCTGGGCGCGCAAATCGCCCATGGCCCGTTCGGTGAGCCGGACATTCATGCCGATGATGTCGACCAAGTCCTGGTTCACCTCGCCCTTCCGGCGATATTTCACGATCGGGATCTGAATCCCTTCGGAATAGATATCGGTAGTTATCTGGCCAAGCGTGCCGCCTACGTCGAGCCAGTGCGCCATGCAGCACGTGAAGCCGATCAGCGCTCCTTCATGGAAGACCGGCATGGTGAAGGTGAAATGGTTGAGATGGCTTCCGGTCGTGTACGCGTCGTTGGTGACAAGGATGTCGCCCGGATGTATGCCTTCCACGCCGAAGTGCCGGATCTTGGCCTTGACCGTCTCGCTCATGCCGCGGATGAACATCGGCAGCCCCAAGCCGATCGAGATGCTGTCGCCTTCCTTGGTGAACAGTCCGACGGTGAAATCCAGCGCTTCGTAGATGATCAGGTTGTAAGCCGTTCGCATCAGGTTCGTCTTCATTTCCTCGGTCACGGCGAAAAGCCCGTTCCGGACGATTTCGACCGTTACGGCGTCGGCGGCAGGCGTTGCTTGGCTACTGGCGCTCATGCTTGGTCGCTCCCGATCGTAAGTTGCAGGTTCCCGTACAAGTCGACGATTGCAATGTCGCCCGGTTGAATGACCGTGGTGGACGCGTGCTCCTCGACTAGCGCGGGGCCCTTGACCGTGTTTCCGCTCCGCAACAGCGGCCGCCGATACACTGGCGTGCTCACAAAGCCGGTACTGCGGAAGTAAACCTGTTTGGTGCCGCGCAGCGCATCCGTCGGCGGCGCCGCCGTGCCTTCCTCCACAGCATGCCGTGGAGGCTTTCGCATCATTCCGCTAACCGTTACGCGCAGACTCACCAGATCTGCGGGCTCCTTGGGCGCAGAGGTCCCGTACCTGATCTTGTGGATCGAATCGAAGCGTTCCTTGATCGCCGCCCGATCCTGGCGGCCGAAATATTCGGAGGGAAGATCGATCGAAACCGCGTGCTCCTGTCCGACGTACCGCATGTCGGCGCCGCGGTCGACCTCGATCGATTCCGGCGTCACCGCCGACTGCGCCAGGGCCGCGCGCCCCTCTTCCTCCATGCCCTTATAGATCTTCTCGATTTCGTCGAACGACATTTCCTCCAGCTTTCGGAACACTGAACGAACGTAGTCATAGCGAAGGTCGCTGAAGAGCATGCCGTACGCCGAGAAATAGCCTGGTGCGAAGGGAATCAAGACCTTGCGGATCCCGAGCTCCCGTGCGATTGCCGAGGCATGGAGCGGGCCTGCGCCGCCGTAGACGACCATCGTGAATGCGCCAGCATCAAGGCCCCGCTCCGTCGTGACAGCCTTCACGGCGTGCGACATCGCCGTCACCGCGATACGAAGAATGCCATCGGCCGCTGCGAACGGATCGATGCCCAGTGGCTTAGCGATCTTGTCGTCCATCGCCCGTTGCGTTGACTCGAGGTCGAGCTTCATCTCGCCGCCGAGAAAATTCTCCGCGTCGAGCCTTCCCAGAAGGAGATTTGCGTCGGTCACGGTCGGCGCAGTTCCGCCACGGCCGTAACAAACGGGGCCCGGCATTGATCCCGCGCTTTGTGGGCCAACGCGGAGCGCTTTGCCCACCTCCAACCGAGCAATACTCCCGCCGCCGGTACCGACCTCGAAAATATCGATCATCGGTATTTGAATGGGCAGCGCTCGCTCATATCCCCCGATAAGTGCGAAGCTGCTGGTCAGAGGCTTGCCCTCGCTAATGACGCCAGCCTTGGCCGTAGTACCGCCCATGTCGAATGCAATGGCGTCGCCGAGACCAAGCTGCCCGCAGATCGCCTGCGCGCCGATAACCCCGGCCGCCGGTCCCGACTCGAGCATCCTGACGCACCCGACCCGAGCGTGCGCCGCCGGAAACAGGCCGCCCGTGGACTGCACGACGTAGAAATCGCCGGGGAAGCCCTGTTGGACCAGGTGAGACTCGAGCTCCCCCAAATAGGCGGACACACGCGGTCCCACATAGGCATTGCACGCCGCGGTGGACACGCGTTCGAACTCGCGGTACTCCTGCGAGAGCTCATGCGACGCCGTGACAAAGGCGTCCGGCAATTCCTCACGGACGATCTCGCGCACGCGGATCTCGTGCGCGGGATTGCGATAGGAGTGCAGGAGCAGGATAGCCACTGCTTCAACGCCTTGCGCCTTGAGCTCACGGGCCATCTCACGCACCTTGGGCTCGTCGAGGTCGCGATAGACCGAACCGTCTGCGAGCAGGCGCTCGGGAACCTCGTACCGCAGCGAGCGCGGAATCAACGGCTGATGCTTGGAGAAGAAGAGGTTGTATGCATCGGGACGGTTGACGCGTCCGATCTCGTAGATATCGCGAAAGCCCTGCGTGATCAGCAGCGCGGTTTTCGCGCCGTTTCGCTCCAGAAGTGTGTTGATGGCAATGGTCGAGCCATGCAGGAACAAATACGCTTCGCCAACATGAGCCTTTGCACTGTCGAGAGTGTTTTGGATGCCGTCCACCAACTTGCCATGTGTCGACAGGGCCTTGCCGAAGGAGAGCTCGCCAGTCCGCTCGTCTAACACCGCAAGGTCGGTAAACGTTCCGCCGATGTCGACTGCGACGCGCAGATGGCCCTTCCTGTCGGCCGCAGATCTCGTGTTGAGTCCCATACCCTGTCTCCCGTGTTTGCAGTTGCTCTATGCGGCCCTTACGACGTTGCGCAGCGTACCGACGCGCGTGATATCCACCTCGACGACGTCTCCGGCCTGCATGTACACCGGTGGCTGCCGGCGGTCTCCCACACCCCCAGGCGTTCCGGTCGCGATAAGGTCGCCAGCGCTGAGCGGTGTGAACGTCGACAGGTATTCGACGATGAGCGGTATGGGGAAGATGAGGTCGGCAAGCGACGCCTGCTGCATGACCTCGCCGTTGAGGCGCGTCGTCAGAGTGACCTGGTCCAGGTCTCCAACCTCGTCGGCCGTCACGAGCGCGGGACCGAAGCCGCCGGTATTTGGAAAGTTCTTGCCAGGGCCCCACTGATGCGTATGGCGCTGCCAGTCACGTACGGTTCCGTCGTTGAAGCACGCGTACCCGGCGATATGCGCCGCAGCTTCGGACTGCGGGATGTTGCGTCCCGCTTTGCCGATGATCACCGCCAACTCGCCTTCGAAGTCGATCATTTTTGACAAGTGGAAAGGCATGAGCAGCGGCTGGTCGTGCGCCGTCAGACTGTCGGCGAATCGCATGAAGATCGACGGATGGTCCGCGTCCGGCCGCTTGGTCTCGCTGACATGCGACTTGTAGTTCAGGCCGACGCAAAAGACCTTCCTGGGGTTTTGAACCGGGGGGGAGAGCTTTACGTCCTTCAGCATCAGGGCGGGCTTGCTGCCCTCGGTCGCCAATCCCAATGCCGGCAAAGCTTGTTGCTCGAGCAACGTCCGAACATCGGGACACCGGGAAAAAAAGGATTGCGCCGGCTCGACGATCCCGTCGTCTTTCAATACGCCATAGCTGGCTTTGCCGTTCGTTTCGAACGCTACGACTTTCATGTGCATCCTCCTTGTGACTAGCGCAAGTGACGATCCAATATGAGCCGGCCGGAACTATGCGAGAAGACACAGATCCTAGATGTCAGCAATGCCGGAGCGCGGATATCGCGCGGGACGCCTCCGCCCGGCCTTTGGTCCGACTCCAGTTGCCCGCCACCCGGTTCGGACCTCGGCGCGATACGTGATTTCGCGCGCTGGGCCGAGCCCCTCCAGACCTTTTGCGCAGGTTAACCGTAAGACTTCGGGCCCGGGAAAGAGGGAATTTCGCTTGGGATCATCTGTAAAACCGATGCCCCAGGGAAGGCAGGTCGCGATCGCGGGCTGCCATGCCGCTTAGGGATATCTGAAATGCGTATGTGCCTAGTTCACGCATAGCTCCGGCTGCCATAGACTGGCTGCAGGTCGCGCCTTCGGGGTCCGGCCGCCCCCTTGGAGCCACGCGTGAGAATGGGTAGTGAATTTGCGGTCCATGACTTCGTCCCACGGAGGTGCCCGGTCTTGGAGATGCGGCAAATCCGGTATTTCGTTGCAATTTATGAAGCGGGCAGCGTAACCAAGGCGTCTGTGCGCCTGCGGGTCGCACAGTCGGCAATGAGCCAGCAGCTGGCGCAGCTCGAGGAGCAGCTTGGCGTACTTCTGTTCACCCGTTCTCCGCAAGGCGTGTCCCCGACTGCATTCGGCCAGGTGTTCTATGAACATTCGCGCGAGATCCTCCAGCGCGTTAGCGACGCAGTGGAGTCCGTGCGGCAGCTAGGTCAGAACCCGAGAGGGACCGTGACGGTGGGGATGCCGGAAACAATCTCGGTCATGCTCGGCCTGCCTTTGCTGCAGAACGCGAAGCACCGTGTTCCGGAAGTGGGTCTCCGCCTTACGGAGGATGTCAGCGGGAACCTGAAGGACAGGCTCAGGGAAGGCAGGCTTGACCTTGCGATCCTGTTCGACGATGGGGTGAACGATGCCCTTACCGTGACCCCGCTCGTGGACGAGCCTCTCCTCCTGATTTCCCGCCAGCTGATCGGACAACAGGAGACCGTAGCACTATCGGACGCATTGGCGTCGCCTCTCGTGCTTCCGGATCCTCGGGACGGGCTTCGCCTGACCATTGAAAACGCCGCGCGAAGAGCTGGGATACGCATTACGAATCTTGTTTCAGAGGTAAGTTCATTGACGGTGATCAAGAATGCGGTGTTGCAGGGTATCGGTGCGACGTTCCTCCCCGTCTCTGCCGTCCCGGCCGAGCTTCAACGAGGCGCGGTGCTTGCGCAAACAACCAATCCGCCCCTGAGCGTTACCGTAGCGCTCTACACGCGCAGAGATGCGCTGCTCGATCGCGCCGCCGCTTCGGTATACAGACTGGCTGCTACCACTGCGAAGGAGCTTTGCGCGAGCACGACTTGGGCCGGAGGAACGTTTGTCGACCAGGGGCACATGACAAAATCCTAGACCGGGCAGCCTCTATCTTCTCGCTACGCGTGGCGCCTTCCCGCGTCGGTTTCGCTTCGTGCTCGCTGCCGGATCTCGCGTGTCCGCGAGCCGCAAACCGCCTTCGGCCTCGAGCTCCTTTGCGGTCTGTTGCAAAAGTTGCATAACGACTTTTGACGCGAGTGTGAGAGATCCCTTTTTCGGCATCGCCAGGGTAACGAACCGCTTCAGGTCGGGGTTGACGATTCGCGAGGCTTGCAGGCGGCCCGCGCGCACGTCCTCCATCATTGCGTAGGGCGCCAGCAGCGTGTAAGTGTCGCCTCTGGCCGCGACGTGTTTCTGAATCGCGACAGAATCTGCTTCAAGAACGACGGAGAGGGAGATGCCCTTGCGCCGGCTCACATCGTCAAGCAAATGGCGCCAAGCGCTCGGTCGGCTCGGTAGGACTAGTGGAAGGCGATCCAGCCGTGAAAACGGAATGGTGGAAGCGCGGGTGATTTCGTCGTCCGGAGCACCTACCAGAAATGTGTCGACTGTGGCGAGATGCTGTTCATCGAACCGAGCGGTCTTTTCGCTGCGGAAGAGAATTGCCAGGTCGACGTTGCCGCTGTCTATCAGCGCGTCGAGCTCGGCACCCTGACCTTCCCGGACGCTTAGCCGCACCTGCGGGTATCGTTCTCGTACCCTCTCGTAGACTTTGGTGAAAAGCGGGTGGGCCGCCGAGGGAAGAATTCCGATGCGTACTTCCCCGGCGGGCTCGTGGGCGCTCGATTTTATATCGTGGACGAGCTGGTCCGTATCCGCGAGCCATGCCCGGACTCGCGGCGCGATGCGCTCGCCCAGTTCGGTCAGGACGACGCCGCGGCCGGTGCGTCGAAACAGCGGTGCGCCGCACTCCTTTTCAAACTCGCTGATTTGGCGGCTGATGTGCGATTGCACCGTCCGGCGCGCGATCGCAGCCTTGCTGAAGCTGCCCAGGTCCGCGACCTGGAGAAAGAGCTTGATGGTAGCGGGAAACATGGTTGCATCCCGGTCAGGTATGTCGCGCCAGCATAGCTCATTGAAGAGGAGTGCGTGTGGCGGGGGGCTTTACGAACCTGGTTCCAGTTTCGCCGCAACGCAGGAGCCTGCAACGTCGAGGTTCCTATTCTGCTCCGGTGGCGTAGGCTGCGTGTTTGTCGAAGCCAATCTCGACGTCAACTCGCGCCCGCAGGATCGCTGTACGTCATTCACTCCGCCGATCGCTCATATGCGCCAGCTCGACAGCTACGCCCACATCTTTCCGCAGGACTACTTCGCACGAATGACGGCGATGGCGCGGGATCACGGTGCCATCAAACGTTGGCTGAACATCCCCGTCCTGCACGACCTCGATGCGCGGCTGAGATTGATGGAGCGCCACCCGACATATCAGCAGATCCTCACACTCTCAAATCCCCCGATCGAGATGATCGCAGGACCCGCCGAGGCACCGGAGCTCGCACGGCTCGCTAACGACGGAATGGCGAAGATTCGGGATTCGCACCCGATCAAGTTTCCTGCGTTCGTGGCATCCCTGCCGATGAACAACGTGCCAGCTGCGCTAGAAGAGCTGGACCGCGCGATCCGCATCCTCGGAGCCCGGGGAGTTCAGGTATTTACCAACGTCAATGGCAGGCCGTTGGACGATCCGGAATTTTTACCAATCTTCGAAGCCGCAGCGAATCTTTACGATGTACCCGTGTGGATGCATCCGGCGCGCGGGGCGGGGATGCCGGATTACCTGAGCGAGGCAAAGTCCAAGTATGAAATATGGTGGACTTTCGGTTGGCCGTACGAGACCAGCGCGGCGATGACGCGCATGGTGTTCTCGGGCTTTTTTGAGCGCTGGCCGAACCTGAAGGTGATTACGCACCACATGGGTGGCATGATTCCGTTTTTTGACGGGCGAGTCGGACCCGGCCTTGATCAATTCGGCACCCGCACTCCCGACGAAGACTACGCCGGACTCCTTCGGCGCATGGCCAAGCGACCCATCGACTATTTCCGGATGTTCTACGCCGATACTGCGCTCGCAGGCGGCAGCAGCGGCATTCGTTGCGGCTTGGACTTTTTTGGATCGGAACAGGTTGTATTTGCAACCGATTGCCCGTTCGACCCCGAAGGGGGCGCCATGTTCCTGCGCACGATTCCACAGGCGATCGACTCGCTCTGCTTGCCGAGAGAGGCACAGGAAGCCATATACTTTCGAAACGCGCTGCGCCTGCTGAAGCTCCCCTGCCATTGCTAAGCGCATCATCAAGCGTCTGGCCTTTGCATACCTGATCCATAGATCTTTAGACTTGAACTCCCACCAGTCGAATCGTGACGCGCAACAATCTGTTCGCTGCCGTCATCGTTTCGCAGTTGTGGCTCGAGGAGACGACAATGCACCGCTATACCCGCCAAGAGATGGCCGAGCGCGTAGCGCGTTCCTTTCCCAATGGCGCTTATGTGAATCTGGGAATCGGTCTTCCTACGCTGGTCGCCGACCACATGCCGAAGGATCGCGAAATCATCCTGCATACTGAAAATGGCTTGCTCGGGATGGGTCCGCGGCCAGCGCCTGGAGACGAGGATTACGATCTCATCAATGCCGGTAAGGAGCCGGTCACAACTTTGCCTGGCGCATCGTACTTTCATCACGCTGACGCATTTGGGATGATGCGAGGTGGCCATCTCGACTTCTGCGTCCTCGGAGCGTTCCAAGTGTCAGTGAAAGGCGACCTCGCGAATTGGCACACGGGCGCAAAGGATGCCATTCCCGCTGTAGGCGGCGCCATGGACCTGGCGATCGGCGCGAAGAGCGTTTACGTAATGATGGATCACCTTACTAAGAAGGGCGAATCCAAGATCGTCCCGACGTGTACCTATCCCGTCACTGGCCTCAAGTGCGTGAATCGAATTTACACAGACTTGGCAGTGATCGAGGTGACTTCGAAGGGCCTCCAGGTGCTCGAGATCATCGACGGCTTGACGC
>Ga0157378_10001160_pt1 | contig 23959 bp, 26 predicted proteins | sample M65metaG_FD_115309 | JGI IMG/M metagenome (GOLD analysis project Ga0157378, IMG submission 115309) | Miscanthus rhizosphere microbial communities from Kellogg Biological Station, Michigan, USA - M6-5 metaG | ecosystem: Host-associated > Plants > Roots > Rhizosphere > Soil | place: USA: Michigan...
ACTGACCTGCCAGATGACGCCCGAGCCGACCAGCGGCGTCCACGAGTCTCCTCGCAGCCATGTCGCGCCGGCGTTGAGGTGGACGTACAGATTGCCGAACTGCTTGCTCGCCGGGATGTTGAACTGAAAGCCGGCACTGCCGTTACCCAGACCGTCGCCGTCATCGCCCGTGGGGATAATGGCGCTGAGCCGGGGCGACACCGCGGGGCGGCGCGAAGACTCGGCCAGGAGTTGATACCGGTAGTGCAGTTGGGCGTCGTTCAAGCCTCCAGCGGATCTCGTTCCGGCGAACGGGATCGTGTAGGAGAACTGATGGGTCATGGTCGGCGCGGGCCATTCCTGCGTAAACGCGGCCTGCCAGGTGCCGTGCGGACCGCGCGTCCACACGAAAATATTCTGGAAGACGCCAGCTTCCTGGTTGAACGCTTCTTCGATGAGAAATGAGTTGTCAGTGATCTGCCACTTGTCTGTGGCCAGTTGCTTGTCGGGGGTCTGCTGATTGTCCGGGGCCTGCTGCGCCGTGGCGGGCCTGCAGGCCATGAGAGCGATAAGCAGCAGGACTGGAACGCTCGTTTTCAATACGCCAGTAGTCTAATTTTGATTACTCAAAATTACAAGGCGACTCCCGTCTCAGGCCTTTTCGACTTCGACGAGCAGCTTGGACGCCGCGCGCGCGCCGATCGTCAGTGGGTCACGATTGGCCCGGCGCAAACGCACTGCGTCGGCCGCCGTATCGCGCGTCTCGACTTCGATTCGCTGCCCGGGCTTGAGGTTGTTGCTTTCGACGAACCGCAGAAACGCCGGGTCCTGATCGGTGATCCGCGTGACTTTCAGCGTCGTGCCCGTCGGACACGTCAGAAGGTTGTCGATCGGCAGCGGCGCGATCGCGCCGTCCGCGCTCGGAATCGGATCGCCGTGCGGGTCGTGCGTCGGCCGGCCGAGCATCTGGTCGATGCGATCGATCAGCCGGTCCGAGACGACGTGCTCGAGCTGCTCGGCTTCGTCGTGAACTTCGTCCCACGCCATCCCCATCACCTGGACCAGAAACAGTTCGACCAGGCGATGCCGCCGGAGCACGAGCGCCGCGAGCTTGTCTCCCGCCTTCGTCAGTCGCACGCCGGTGTACGGCTCGTACTCCACGAGCCCCGACTCCGCCAGTGCCTTCACCATCGTCGTCGCCGTGCCGGGCGTCACCGAGAGCGCTGCGGCGACATGGCCCATCGGCAGCAGACGCTGGCCTTTCGGCAGCGCCGACTGGCCGTGGTGGATCGCCTTCAGATAATTTTCGACGGTGCTCGACGGGAGCATGGGGGATATTATCCGCCGAAACCAGATGGCCCTGAGAGACGCGATCGCCACGCCCGCGGGCAAACAGACGTACGTCCGCCGTTTGTTTGCGACGATCGCCGATCGTTACGATCTCATTACCGTCGTGCTGTCCTACGGGCGCGACCGCACGTGGAAAGAGCGTCTGGTCGCGATGGCATCGGCGGGGCCTGGAATGCGCGCCGTCGATCTCGCCACCGGCACCGGCGACATCGCCTTCAGTCTTGCCGATGCCGGCGCCGTCGTTGTCGGCCTCGACGTGACGCATCGGATGATTGAGCTCGCGAACGCCAAAGCACATCACGTGAGCGCCGCGCCCGCGTTCCTGGTGGGCGATATGATCGCGTTGCCGTTTGCCGGCAACGCGTTCGATCTCGTGACGGCGGGGTATGGGTTGCGAAACGTTCCGGATCTGCGCGCGGCCATCGACGAGATCCATCGCGTCCTGAAAGCCGGCGGGACGATGCTGTCGCTCGATTTCAACCGTCCGTCGAATCCGATCGTCCGCGCGGTGTATCTTGCGTATCTCAACGTGACGGGCGCCGTGCTCGGGTGGCTGCTGCATCGCGATCCGGACACGTACCGCTATATCCCGGCGTCGATCCGGAATTATCCCGGCGCGGCCGGCGTGGCGAAGATGCTCGAGGCGCAGGGATTCGATCGCGTGGAATAGCAACCGGTGCTCCTGGGTCTGATGGCGATTCACGTCGCGCGAAAGAAGAGTTGATGAACGTCGATGTGTCGAAGTGGTCGGGTGAGGGAACGTTCACGCAGACGCTCGTCGATCGATTGAAACAGATCGACGGGCTTGCCCTCGTGCGCGTCGAAGACGCACCCGCCAGCCGCTCGGAAGCCGACTACAACTTTATGAGCAACGAGATCTTCGTCGTCTTCGAGACGGGCACGCGCGACGAGCCGACGCGGGTGCTCGGGCTGTTTCCGGGGAAGCGCGCGGTGATCTATAAGAAGATGTCGGTCGCCGACCTGGAAAAAGTGCTCACGGCTGCACCCGAGATCGGCGCCCCGGACTACGCAGACGACGCGATGCTGCAGTACTTGAGGACCGAACGCGTCATCCCGCCGTACCAGACGAAGGGGTACAAACTCGTGGAGCTCGTGCGGGTGTACGAGGCCGGCACACCGCGGCGCGACTAATGATCGAGCCGCAAGTTGCCGATATGTGCATGTGGCGATGAGCCTTGTACCTTCGCTCCTCCAGGCGATAGTCAGCATCGACGGCGAAGCCCTCGTCATGCACGCGGGCGACAAGCCGTACGTCGTCGCGCCTTCCGGTCAGGTCGAACTGGCCAGCAAAGGCCTCACGCTCGACGCCGTCAACGGCATCGTCCAGCAGCTGCTTCCGCAGGACGTGTTCAATGCGCTCGACGAGTTCGGCGCGATTCAGCACGAGCTCGCCGCGCAGCCCGGGTTCACCGGTGAGAGCTTCACGGTGGTCGCCGCGCGCGGTGGAGACGACGTCTGGGTAGAAATCCGCCGCCGCCGAATCCTGGACGACGATCGCGTCCCTGACGATCTGTTCGGCGCGCCGCCGCCCACGGCGGCCGCGTCGGTGTCGTCATCCGCGCCTCCGATCGACGATTCGATTCCTGATTTCGAGGACGCGCCCGCGCCGGCGCCCATTGCCGCCCACACGCCAGACATTCCCCAGGCCGCTGCACCTGAGATGCTGGAGGCAGACGACGACCTGTCGCTGTCGTTGCCGGATTCCGGTCAGCTGTTCGGGGGATCGAGAGCCGCGCCGCCTGCGCCAAAGCCTGTGCCCGCGGTTTCGAAACTCGCGCCGCCGCCGCCCGCGCCGCCGAAGCCTGCGCCGTTGAAACCAGCGCCCGTCGTCGCCGCGCCGGTCGCTGCGCCCGTCGTCGCCGCGCCGGTCGTCGCTGCGCCCGTTGCCGCCGCGCCGCCGCCGCCCGCGCCGAAGCCCGTGGCGCCGCCGCCGAAACCCGTCGCGCCGCCTGCGCCGCCGCCCATGGCCGCGCCTGTTGCGCCGGCGCCTGCTGCCGTCGCGCCGCCGCCTGCCGCGCCACCGGCGCCCGCACCGGAACCGGTTCCGCTGCCGATGGCGCCCGCCGCATTCACGCCGCCTCCAGCCGCTGCCGCGCCGATCCAGCCGCCGCCGATTGTGGCGCCGCCCGCGATCTCGCTGCAGCCCGAGCCGATCTACCGCGCTCCGGCGCCGCCTGTGGCGCCCGTGCTGCCGCTCACACGAAGTCCGATTCGCATGGACACGCCGGCGCCGATCGTGTCGTCAGGCCTCTCGGATCTCGATCGACTGCTGCGCATGGCCGCTGCGCGAGGCGCCTCCACGCTCTACCTCTCGTCGCACGCGCGGCCGTCCGTCCGCGTCGACGGCGAGATCCAGATGCTCGAGGGCGAGCCCTCGCACGGACCAAACGACGTCGAGTCGCTCCTGCTCACGATGATGCCGGAGCGGACGCACGAGGCGCTCCGCACGGGCCAGGCGACCGAGTGGGTGACGGATCTCGACGGCGTCGGCCGCGTCCGCTGCCTGAGCTTCCGCGATCATCGCGGTCCCGGCGGCGTCTTCCGCATGATGCCCGTCCGCGCGGTGTCGACCGAACAGCTCGGTCTGACGCGCGAGGTGCAGTCGCTGGCGATCGAGCCGGAAGGCATCGTGCTCATCGCGGGCCCGCGTCTGAGCGGCAAGCGGACGATGATCTCCGCGTTCGTCGACCTGATGAACCGGACCCGGCGCGATCACGTGATCACGATCGAGAACGAGATCAACGTCGTCCACGAGCGTGGGACGTCATTCATCAGCCAGCGCGAAGTCCGCGGCAGCCACGAGGACGTCGAGGCCGTGGCGCGCGCCGCGCTGCGAGAAGACCCGGACGTCCTCGTCATCGAGTCGATGCGGACCGCGCCGCTCATCAACGTCGCGCTCGAAGCCGCGGCGTCCGGACAGCTCGTGATCGGCGGCTTCCCGGCGCACGACACGACGGCGGCCATCGATCGCATCATCAATCTTTATCCGCCGGAATATCGCCGGCAGGTGCAGCTGGCGCTGGCCGAAAACATCCGCGGCGTCGTCGCGCAGGTGCTGCTCAGGAAGCACGGCGGCGGGCGGCGGGCGGCGGGCGAGATCGTGCTCAACGACCCCACCGTGTCGGGCATCATCGCGGAGGGACGGACCTCACAGCTGCCGCTCGCGATCGACGGCGGCCGCCGTCAGGGCATGCAGCCGCTCAACGACGCGCTGGCCGGTCTGGTGCAGAGCGGATCGGTGGATGTGCGCGAAGCGTACCGCCGCGCCGCCGACCGCGCGGGACTGCTCGCGCTGCTCAAGCGTCTGGGAATGGATACCGCGCTAATCGAAAGGGCGGGATAGGCGGGACGGGCGGGATGGGCAGGACGGTCAGAGCAAGGCTTCCAGTTCGCTCAACAAGAACCCCAACAGATCTTCGTCGGTCAACGCGCTGATGTCGGCCGTCGCATTCAGCACGAGCTCGGTCTGCGTGACGTCGCCGGCGTGGACGCGGCTCGCCCGGCAGAGCAGTTTCGGCGCCGAGCCCTTCGTGTCCAGCGCGATTTCGAGGTACTCGTCGTTGCCGCGGCTGCCCATCAGCCGGACGGTCGACCCCGGCGTAAAGACATCGAACTTGAAGCCTTCCGCGCGGAGGACGTCCGCGACCTGCTTGAACAGCGGCACGGCCACGCGCTTGAGGAACGCGTCGAATTCCTGCGTCGCCTGATCCGTCTGCGCGCGCCGGTCCGCGCGCCGGTCGGCCTCCGGACGTTTGATCTGACGCAGGAGCTCGAGCACGCGCTGGCGGACGACGGATGTCTCCATCAGATCACCCCGCCGGCGCGCAGTTCCCTGACCGCATCGGCCGACAGGTCGAGATCCTTCTGCAGCACGCTGTCGGTGTGCTGGCCGAGCGTCGGCGGCGGCGTCCTCTGAGACGAGGGCGTCTCCGACAACTTCAACGGCGAGCCCAGCACGCGGATGTCGCCGGCGGCAGGATGCGTCATCGGCACGACCATGCCGCGCGCCGCGATCTGCGGATCGGCAAACACTTCCTCGAGGTTGCGCACCGATCCGCAGGGGACGCCGGCGCCGCGGAGTTGTGCGATCCAGTACTCCCGCGGATGTTTCTTGAGCGCCTCGGCGACTTTCGGCCGCAGCTCGTGATAGCCGGTCACGCGGCCGCGGTTGGTCGCGAACGCGTCGCCGAGATCGATGCCCGCGATCCCGCAGAACTTGCGCCACTGATCGTCGGTGCCGACGGCGAGCATGAACTCGCCGTCCGACGCCGTGAACGTCTCGTACGGGACGATCGTCGGATGGCGGTTGCCCATGCGCACCGGCGGCACGCCGGTCGCGAAGTAGATGCCGGCCTGGTACGTGAGCATCGCCGCGACGGTATCGAGCATCGCGATGTCGACGTGCTGTCCCTTTCCGGTGCGCTCGCGCGCATACAACGCCGCGGAGACTCCCTGCGCGGCGAACATGCCGGACGCGATGTCGGCAATCGCGACGCCGAGGCGGAACGGCGGCGCCTCAGGTGATCCCGTGAGACTCATCAATCCGCCTTCGGCCTGCAGCACGGCGTCGTAGCCGGCTTCGGCGCTGCGCGGGCCGCTGTGACCGAAGCCCGACAGCGAGCAGTAGACGAGCCGCGGATACCTTTTCGAGAGCGTCGGGTAGTCGAGCTTCATGCGCTCGAGCGTGCCCGGACGGAAATTTTCGACGAGGACGTCCGCCTTCGCGATCAGCTTGTCGAGCACCGCCCGGCCCTGCGGTTTCTTGAAGTCGAGTGTGACGCTCTCTTTATTCCTGTTAATACTCAGGTAGTACGCGCTCTCGCCGCCGAGAAACGGCGGACCCCACGGACGCGTGTCGTCGCCCTTGCCGGGCTGTTCGATCTTGATGACGCGCGCGCCGAGATCGCCGAGCAACATTGTGCAATACGGTCCGGAAAGCACGCGCGTCAGATCGAGAACCGTAATCTCGTGAAATGGGCCCATGACTCCTGAACTATACTGGCCTTTTGCCAAAAGCCGTGACAGCCGACACTGAAGAAGTCGCGCTCGATCGCACGATGAATCCTGCTGCAGTTCCGCACCTGGCGAGAATCCCCGCTGGTGATTTTCTGATGGGCGCCGCCGACGGCGAGGCTGACGAGCGCCCGGTACATCGCGTGCGCCTGAGCGAATATTTCATCGGCCGGTTTCCGGTCACCAACGACGAGTACGCGCGCTTCATCCGCGCCACGGGATATCCGGCGCCCGCGGTCCGCGGTCTGCCGATGATCGCGGCGTCCGGCCGCGATGAGGTCTTCAAGGAATTCGCGGCACCCTACGCGTGGAAGGAGGCCGAGCCGCCGCAGGGCCGTGGCAATCATCCCGTCGTGCTCGTCCGCCAGGACGATGCGGTGGCGTACTGTTCGTGGCTGTCGACGGCGCTCGGCCGTCCGTGCCGGCTGCCGACGGAAGCCGAGTGGGAACGCGCCGCCCGCGGCGGCGTGGACGGCACCAGATATCCGTGGGGCGACGAGATCGATCAATCGCGCGGCAACTACCTCAACGACCCGTCGGCGAAACCTCAGCGCGGCACGCGTCCAACCGGCACGTATGCACCAAATGCCTACGGCCTCTGCGACGTCGCCGGCAACGTGTGGGAGTGGGTGAGCGACTGGTACGGCGCCGAGTACTACGGCCAGGGCGATGTCGACAACCCGAGAGGTCCCTCCGGCGGCTCGCTTCGCGTCGTGCGCGGAGGATCGTGGGTCACTGACGACGTGTCGATGTTGCGCTGCGCCTATCGCCACAAGGTTCCGCCCGACACCTACGCCTACAGCATCGGCTTCCGCATCGTCTGTACCGACTGAACGTGACTCCGGCTGAATACGACAAGGCGCGCCGGCAGCTGATGCGGCGCGACAGGATTCTCGGCGCTGCGATCAAACAGATCGGGGCGTGCGGTCTCGCCGAGCGTCAGCGGAAGGATCATCTGACCGCGCTCGTCGGCGCGATCGTCAGCCAGCAGCTGTCCACGAAGGCCGCGGCGACGATCTTCGGCCGCTTCGTCGCGCTGTTTCCCGACGGTCATATCCATCCCGACAGAATCCACGCGCTCGACGACACCGTGCTGCGCGGCGTCGGCTTGAGCGGACAGAAGGTCGGCTACCTTCGGGATTTGTGCGCTCGCATTACCGACGGACGCCTGCAGCTCGAGGAACTCGAGGCGCTCGACGACGAACTGGTGATCGAGCGGCTGACGTCGGTGAAAGGCTTCGGACGCTGGACCGCGGAGATGTTCCTGATGTTCCGGTTGCACCGGCCCGACGTGCTGCCTGTCGGCGATCTCGGAATCGTGAACGCGATTCAGCGCTTGTACCGGCTTCGCAAGCGGCCGGACGCCAGGCGGATGCTGAAGCTCGGCGAGGCGTGGCGGCCGTACCGATCGGTGGCGTGCTGGTATCTCTGGCAGACGCTCAAAGAAACGAAAGTTTCAGAGACAGCAACGCGATCCCAAGGCCGATTGCGATCAAAGTCCCGCGCTCGCTGAAGAGCGTCTGCTTCCACGAAAACACCGCGGGCTCTTCCGGCAACTGCCGCGCGCGCGCCGACCACCGCGGCACCCACCGGGGCACGCTCGCGACGTAGTCGGCGTACGGCTCGCCGATCCGCCCGGTCAGCAGCCGTTCTTCCCACCGCACGATCGCGTGATACTCGAGCGCGAGCAGAATCACGACGATTGGGGTCAGCCACAGGAGTCGCGCGCTGATGGAGAAGCCGGCCCAGAGCAGGATATTTCCCAGATAGAGCGGATTCCGCACGTACGCGAACGGTCCGGTCGCGATGAGCGGCCCCAGGCGATCGCTTCGCGTCCGCGAGATGGCGCCGATGTGATGGACGGCCCACAGGCGGACGGCTTCGCCGAGCCCGACAATTAGAAGGCCGAGCGCCCAGAGGGCCGAATCCGGCGGCCCGGCCGGCGGAATGCCCAGAAGTGCAGCGACAAGCGGGAGTGGCAACCAGCTGCGTTGGCGGAACAGCCACCCCCCGGTGCGCTCGACGAAGGTCAACGGTTTCAGATTATAATCTCCGACTGGACTAGTCGTAGATACGACCTCAATGGCATCCGGACCCGTGACGCCGGAGATCGGCGTCTCCATCCTCGATCTGATCGGCCGTACGCCTCTTATCCGGCTTCGCCAGATAGAGAAGTCGTGCCCCGGCGTCGAGATCTATGCGAAGGCCGAGTGGCAGAATCCCGGCGGCTCGGTGAAGGACCGCGCGGCGGCGCGGATGATTGCCGACGGGGAGCAGTCTGGCCAGCTGACGAAAGACAAGACGATTCTGGACGCGACGTCCGGGAACACCGGCATCGCCTACGCGATGATCGGCGCGGCCAGAGGTTACAAGGTCAAGCTGTGCGTGCCGGAGAACGCGAGCCCCGAGCGGAAGCTGATTCTGAAAGCGTTCGGGGCCGAACTCGTCCTCACGAGCCCGCTTGAAAGCACCGACGGCGCGATCCGCGAAGCGCGCAAGCTGCATGCGGACAACCCGGGCACGTACTTCTACCCGGACCAGTACTCGAACGACGGCAACTGGCGCGCGCACTACGACTCGACCGGTCCGGAGATCATCGAGCAGACCGCGGGGCGCCTGACGCATTTCGTCGCGGGTCTCGGCACGAGCGGGACCTTTGTCGGCACGTCGCGCCGGCTCAAGCAGTTCAACCCGTCGATCAAGCTGATCTCGTTTCAGCCCGCCACGGCGTTTCACGGCCTCGAGGGCCTGAAGCACATGGAGTCGGCGATGGTGCCCGGGATCTACGACGCGAGCATCGCCGACCAGGATCTTCGCGTCGAAAGTGAAGATGCCTTCGACATGGTCCGGCGCCTGGCGCGTGAAGAAGGCGTGATGGCGGGCATCTCGTCGGGCGCCGCGATCGCCGCGGTGCTGCAGGTCGCGAAGAATCTGAAGACCGGCGTGATTGTGACCGTGTGTCCCGACGGCGCCGAGAAGTATCTGACCGAGAAGTTCTGGAATGACTGAGACCCGGACCGTGAAGCAGACGCTCGAGTGCGACGCGACGATAGACGCCGAGATCCGCCGGCACGGCGAGGAGACGTATCCGCACGAGTGCTGCGGCGCCCTCGTCGGCACGGGCAACCGCGTGACCGCGACCGTCGCGCTGCCGAACACGACGGAAGAAGGGCCGCGCCGCCGCTTCATGGTGCGGCCGTCGGACTACCGCGTCGCCGAACAGAAAGCCTCCGAGCTCGGCGGCGACCTGCTGGGCTTTTATCATTCGCACCCGGATCATCCGGCCAGGCCGTCGCAGTACGATCTCGATCACGCGTGGCCGACGTTCGCGTACATCATCGTGGCCGTCGCCCAAGGCAAGTCCCAGGCGATGACCGTGTGGTATCTGAAGGAAGACCGTTCCGCTTTTGACGAGGGCGAGCTCAATGGCAACTAAGATTCTGATTCCTACGCCGCTCCGGCCGTTCACCGACAAGAAAGACGCGGTCGAGGCCAACGGCACCACCGTCGGCGAACTGCTCGCCGATTTGACGACCAAGCACTCGGGCCTGAAGGCGCATCTCTACAACGACCAGGGCAAGCTCCGTAGCTTCGTCAACATCTACGTCAACGACGAAGACATCCGGTATCTGCAGAAAGAACAGACGCCGATCACGGCCGGCGACACGGTCAGCATCATTCCGTCGGTCGCCGGAGGCGCGCCGACGGCGGAGGCTCCCGCGATCCTTCCCGAGCTCTCCAAAGACGAGATCAAGCGCTACAGCCGTCACCTGATTCTTCCGGAGGTCGGCCTCGAAGGGCAGAAGAAGCTGAAGGCCGCCAAGGTGCTCTGCATCGGCGCCGGCGGCCTTGGTTCGCCGGTCGCGATGTATCTCGCCGCCGCCGGCGTCGGCACGATCGGCATCGTCGACTTCGACGTCGTGGACTTCAGCAACCTGCAGCGGCAGATTCTTCACTCGACTCCAGACGTCGGCAAGCCCAAGCTGCAGTCGGCGAAAGAGAAGCTGACGGCGATGAATCCGCACGTCAACATCGTCACGCACGACGTGGCGTTGTCGTCGGAGAACGCCCTCGAGCTGTTCAAACCGTACGACATCGTCGTCGACGGCACGGACAACTTTCCGACGCGGTATCTCGTGAACGACGCGTGCGTGCTGCTCGGCAAGCCGAACGCGTACGGCAGCATCTTCCGGTTCGAGGGACAGGCGTCGGTGTTTGCGACGAAGGAAGGCCCGTGCTACCGGTGCCTCTATCCGGAGCCGCCGCCCCCCGGTCTCGTCCCGAGCTGCGCGGAAGGCGGCGTGCTGGGCGTGCTGCCCGGCATCATCGGCTGCATCCAGGCGAACGAGACGATTAAGTTGATCATCGGCGCCGGCGAACCGCTGGTCGGCCGGTTCCTGATCTTCGATGCGCTGCGGATGAAGTTCCGCGAGTTGAAGCTGAGAAAGGATCCGGACTGCCCCGTGTGCGGTACGCATCCGACCGTGACCAAGCTCATCGACTACGAGCAGTTCTGCGGCGTGACGTCGGCCACGCAGGAGGCACCCATGTCAGGCAGCGCGACGGAGATCTCGGCCGTGGACTTCAAGAAGCGGCTCGATCGGGGCGATGTGCTGAAGATCGTCGATGTTCGCGAGCCGCACGAGTGGCAGATCTGCCGGATTCCCGGCGCGGAGCTGATGCCGCTGAACGACGTGCCGAAGCGCTATGTCGAGCTCGACCCAAGCGACGAGATCGTCGTGCACTGCAAGGTGGGCGGGCGGAGCGCCAAGGCCGCGGAATTCCTGAGGTCGAAGGGCTTTACGAAGGTGCTCAACCTCAGCGGAGGCATCCTCGACTGGATCGACAAGGTTGACCCCAGTCAACCGAAGTATTAATATCGGACTGTAATAGTCGGATATATGCTGAGGCTCTCAAAAAAGGCGGATTACGCCCTCATGGCCATGAAACATCTGGCCCTCCGAGGCGACCGGGGCTCGTCATCGGCGCGGGAAATCGCGGCCATGTACGACATACCTATCGAGCTGATGGCAAAGGTGTTACAGCGTCTTGTCCGCCGGGGCCTTCTGGCGTCCCACCAGGGGACCCGGGGCGGATACGAACTGGCGCGCCGCCCGACACAGATTTCGGTGGCCGACGTCATCCAGGCGATCGACGGCCCGGTGACCGTGACCGCCTGCTCGACCGACGAAAACCAGTGCGAGCAGTTCGCCAAGTGCAACGTCCGCGATCCGCTCTGGAAGGTTCGTGAGCGAATCCTCACCGCGCTCGGCGAGTGCACGATTGCCGAACTTGCGGCGGATCCCGCGCCAGTCCCCGGAACGGCGGCGCGGCCGGCCGTGTTTCACACGCACCAATAGGAAAAACGAATGTCAGTGACCCTTCCGATCTATCTCGACTACCACGCCACCACCCCGGTCGACCCGCGCGTCGTCGATGCCATGCTGCCGTATTTCACCAAGCATTTCGGCAACGCCGCGAGCCGCAACCATCCGTTCGGCTGGGAAGCCGAGGAGGCGGTGGACAAGGCGCGCAAACAGGTGGCCGATCTGATCGGCGCCAACGCGAAGGAAATCGTCTTCACGAGCGGTGCGACCGAGTCGGACAACCTCGCGATCAAGGGCGCCGCCGAGATGTATCGCGAGAAGGGCAACCACATCATCACGTGCGTGACCGAGCACAAGGCCGTCATCGACACGTGCAAGCGCCTCGAGAAGGAAGGCTTCCGCGTCACGTACCTGGCGGTGCAGAAAGACGGACGCATCAGCCTCGACGAGCTCAAGGCCGCGATCAGCGACAAGACCATCCTCATCTCGATCATGGCCGCCAACAACGAGATCGGCGTCATCCAGCCGATCGCCGAGATCGGCGCGATCGCGAAAGAGAAGGGCGTGCTGTTTCACACCGACGCCGTGCAGGCGGTCGGCAAGATTCCGTTCAACGTGAACGATCTCAAGGTCGACATGGCGTCGATCAGCGCGCACAAGATGTACGGCCCCAAGGGCGTCGGCGCGCTGTTCGTCCGCCGGCGCAACCCGCGCGTGCTGCTCGCCCCCCAGATCGACGGCGGCGGCCACGAGCGCGGCATGCGCTCGGGCACGCTCAACGTGCCCGGCATCGTCGGCTTCGGCAAGGCCGCCGAGCTGTGCAAGCAGGAAATGGAGCAGGACACCAAGCGTCTGAGCGGGCTGCGCGACCGGCTGAACGAGCGCCTCCACAAGGGGCTCGACGAGATCTACATCAACGGTTCGGTGGAGCACAGGCTCCCGCACAACCTCAACATCAGCTTCGCGTATGTCGAGGGCGAATCGCTCCTGATGGGCATCAACGACGTCGCCGTGTCGTCCGGATCGGCCTGCACGTCGGCCAGCCTCGAGCCGTCCTACGTGCTCAAGGCGCTCGGCGCGGGCGACGACCTCGCGCACTCCTCGATTCGTTTCGGTCTCGGACGGTGGACGAAGGAAGAAGAAGTCGATTACGTGGCGGACAAGCTGATACAGGTGGTCACGCGTCTTCGCGAGATGTCGCCGCTCTACGAGCTGGCGAAAGAAGGCGTGGATCTTTCAACGATGCAGTGGCAGACGGAAGGACATTAAAGCGCAGACCTGAAGGTCCGCGCCTACAAGGAACTTATGGCTTACTCAAACAAGGTAATTGATCACTACGAGCACCCGCGCAACGTCGGCTCGCTGCCGAAAGACGACGTCAACGTCGGCACCGGGCTCGTGGGCGCGCCGGAATGCGGCGACGTCATGAAGCTGCAGGTGAAGGTGAACCCGCAGACCGGCGTCATCGACGACGCCAAGTTCAAGACGTTCGGCTGCGGCTCGGCGATTGCCAGCTCGAGCCTGGCGACGGAATGGCTGAAGGGCAAGACCGTCGATGAGGCGCTCGCGATCAAGAACACGGACATCGTGACCGAGCTGAGCCTGCCGCCGGTCAAGATTCACTGTTCGGTGCTCGCGGAAGACGCGATCAAGGCCGCGATTGCCGATTACAAGAAGAAGCAGGGGAAGGACACGGGCGCGGACACTCACGCCCAGCCGACGGCGTAAATGATTCAGATCTCCGAGACCGCAGCGCGCAAGATCCGCACGTTGATGGCCAAGCAGGGCATCGACGAGGGCGGGCTGCGCGTCGGCGTCAAGGGCGGCGGCTGCTCGGGCTTGAGCTACACGTTCGCGTGGGAGAAGCAGGCGCGGACGGGCGACGAGGTCTTCGAAGGGCCCGAAGGCGCGAAGATCTACGTCGACAAGAAGAGCCTGCTGTTCCTGAACGGCACCGTGCTCGAATACGACACGAATCTGGTCAGCAAGGGATTCGTCTTCAACAACCCGAACGCGAAGTCGACCTGCGGCTGCGGCAGCTCGTTCGGGGCATAGAAAGGTTCCGGGTGCGGGTCCCCGGTTCCGCGTGCAAATGAGCTCGCAGACAGCATCTCCACTTCAGGTTTGCAAGGATTGCGGCGGGGGCGCGCCGGTGGACGCGCACTTCTGCCCGCAATGCACGAAGATCCTGTCGATCAGCCGTCACGGCGACTACTTCAGGTTCATGGGACTCGAGCGGAAGCTCAATATCAGCGCGAACGATCTCGATCAGCGGTTCCGCGGCCTCAGCCGGCAGTTCCATCCGGACTATTTCGTCAACGCCCAGCCCGCCGAGCGCCGCGCCAGCCTCGAACGTTCGTCCTACTTGAACGACGCGTACCGCACGCTGAAGACGCCCATCTCCCGCGTCGAGTACCTGCTGCAGCTCGAAGGCCTCGCGGCCCGGACTCCGCAGGAAGCGTCGAAACAGGTGCCGCCCGATCTGCTCGAAGAGGTGTTCGCGCTCAACGAGGAGCTCGACGAGATTCGCGACATGCGCGCGTCCGGAACGCCGGCAGACGCGTTGAAGGCGCGGCTCGAGCAGGCGCGCGGGCCGATCGAAGAGAAGCGGGCCTCGCACGAGGCGCAGCTCGAAGCCCTGTCGGCGAAATGGGACGAGGCGGTCGATCGCGGCGCGCCCGATGCCGAACGCCACGCCGTACTCGAAGCGCTGCGTGAGCGTGTGCTCGAGCGCAACTACATCAACAACCTGCTGGCCGGCATCGAGAAGGAGATGTCGTCGAGTGTCTAAGGTTGTGGGCATCGACCTCGGCACGACCAACAGCCTCGTCGCCTTTGTGAAGGACGGCGCGCCGGTCGTCATCCGCGATCGCAGCGGCGACGGGCTCGTGCCGTCGGTCGTCTCGGCGGCCGAGGACGGAACGATCTACGTCGGCCGCGAAGCGCAGCGGCGCCTGCTGACCGACGCCGCGCGCACCGTCTATTCCGTCAAGCGCTTCATGGGCAAGGGCCTCGACGACGTCAAAGGCGAGGCGAGCCTGCTGCCGTTCGCCGTCAGCGGCGACGCCGGCGGCGTCGTCAAGATCGGCCTCGGCGCCCGCGAGTTCACCCCGCCCGAGATCTCGGCGTACATCCTGCGCGATCTGAAGCACCGCGCCGAAGCGTTCTTTGCCGAGCAGGGCGAGATCGACAACGAGGTCGATCGCGCGGTCATCACGGTCCCCGCGTATTTCAACGACGCCCAGCGGACCGCCACGCGCGACGCCGGCAAGATCGCCGGCCTCGACGTGATGCGCATCATCAACGAGCCGACGGCCGCCTCGCTCGCCTACGGCCTCGACAAGCGCCACACCGGCCTCATCGCCGTCTACGATCTCGGCGGCGGCACGTTCGATATCTCGATTCTCCGCGTGGAAGACGGCGTGTTTCAGGTGCTGGCGACCGGCGGTGACACGCATCTCGGCGGCGATGACATCGACCTGCTGCTGATGCACAGAGTCCTCGCCGAGGTCGGCTGGTCGCAGTCGGCAGAGAAGGTGCAGGAGATCCGCAAAGCCGTGATTCAGGCAAAGTGGGATCTCTCGGATCGACAAGAGACACAGCTGAACGGCAAGCGCTACACCCGCGCGGAGTTCGACACGCTGATCCGTCCCATCGTGGACCGCACGCTCGAGCCCTGCCGGCAGGCGCTCAAGGACGCCGGCCTCGAGGCGGCGCAGATCGACGAGATCGTCCTCGTCGGCGGCTCGACGCGCATTCCGCTCGTGCGGACCCTGGTCGGCGAGCTGTTCGGCAAGACGCCGCACAGCGAGCTGAATCCCGACGAAGTCGTCGCGCTCGGCGCCGCGGTCCAGGCCGATATCCTCTCCACCGGCAACCGCGAGATGCTGCTGCTCGACGTCACCCCGCTGTCGCTCGGCATCGAGACGATGGGCGGCGTGATGTCGAAGATCATCATGCGCAACTCGACGATCCCGGCGACCGGCAGCGAGATGTTCACGACGGCCGCGGACAACCAGACGGCCGTCGACATCCACGTGCTGCAGGGCGAGCGCGAGCTCGTCGTCGACAACCGCTCGCTCGCGCGCTTCCGCCTGCGCGGCATCCCGCCGATGCCCGCCGGCCTCGCGCGCGTGCAGGTGCAGTTCCAGATCGACGCGAACGGCATCCTGAGCGTGACGGCACGCGAGCTGCGGACCGACATCGAGCAGACCATCGAAGTGAAACCGTCGTACGGCCTCACGGACGACCAGGTCGAGCGCATGCTGCTCGATTCGTTCGAGCACGCCGAGGCCGACTTCGCCGCGCGCCTGCTGATCGAGGAGCGCAACGAAGCCGAGTCGGTCATCCACGCGACCGAGAAGACGATGCGCGCGCCGGAGTTCGCCGAGATCGCGAAGAACGATCTCGCGCCGGGCGAGCTGCAGCGCATCGACGCCGCGCTCGCGGATCTCAAGGCCGTCATCGGCGGCGAGGACCGGGAGCGCATCCACGACAGCACGCACGCCCTGAACGAGGCAACCAAGCACCTGGCCGAAATCGCGATGAACCGGTCGGTTCAGGCAGCGCTGTCCGGCAGGAACGTCAACGAGATGTAAATGCCCAAGGTCACCTTCATCATCGACGGCGAAGAAAAAAGCGTGGAGTTCGAGCACGGCAAGCTGCCGTACTCGAATCACGGCAAGCCCGAGTCGTTCCTCGACGTCTCGAAGCACTTCAATCTGGGTCTCGAGCACGCCTGCGGGGGCAGCTGCGCCTGCACCACCTGCCACGTGATCATCCGGAAAGGCGCGCAGAACCTGAGCGAGATGCAGGACGACGAAGCCGACCGCCTCGACACGGCGTGGGAGCTCACCGTCGACTCGCGGCTCGGCTGCCAGGCGGTCATCACTGGCGACGTCGTCTGCGAGCTGCCGATGTACACCCGCAACTACGTGCAGGAAGGCGGCGGCATCCAGCTCGGCAAGTCGGACCGCAAGAAGGACGCGCGGAACGGGGAGGAAGTCGCCCGATGAAGTGGCAGGACGCGGAGGACATCGGCATCGCGCTGGCCGAGAAATTTCCCGGCGTGGATCCGCTGACGATTCGATTCACCGATCTCCGCGAGCGCGTGCTCGCGCTCGACGGGTTCGACGACGACCCGAAGGTCTCGAACGAGCCGAAGCTCGAAGCCATCCAGATGGCCTGGTACGAGGAATTCAAAGACGCGCAGTAGCATGCGTGGCTATTACGTCCCTCTCGTCGCCGGCCTCGTCCTGATTGGCAGCACGTTCCTTCCCTGGATCAGCCTCGGCAACGCGTCGCTCCCCGGCATGCCGAGCCTTGCGGCGCTGTGGGCGGCCGGGCTCGGCGCCCTCGCCGTCATCCTCGCGACGCTCAGCCTCATCACGCGAAAGAACTCCCGGCATCCGCTCCTCGTGGTCGGCCTGTTCGCGATCGGCATCATGGTCATCTCGTGGCGCGTGCTGCCGCGATCGGTCTCGGATCGCGCGCGCAGCCAGTCGCAGGCGGCGGCGATTGTCGAAGGCGGCGACCCCGATCCGACGCCTGAGGCGCTCGTCGGCATCGGCATCTACCTGGGCACCACCGCGTCGGCCATCATCGCGCTCTTCGGCCTGACCATCGTCGTCAAGCGGGTGGCGCGGCCGTACGCCGTCGCCTCTCAGGACGACGACGTTTAAGGTGGCTCGCGAGGATCGCGGTCGCGGCGTCCTGGTGATTGCGGCGACGCCGCTCGAAGCCACGCTGATCAAGTCGTCGGGAGCCGATCTCGCCATCACCGGCATCGGCGCCGTCAACACGGCGCACGTCCTGACGCAATACCTCGCGATGAATCGCGCGCCCGCGATGGTCATTCAGACCGGCATCGCCGGCGCGTACGTGCCGGCGAACATCGAGGTGGGTGCGGTGCTGCTGGCCGACACCGAGATCTACGGCGATCTGGGCGTGATGACGCCGGCAGGGTGGCGTCCGCTGGAGGAGATCGGAATTCCGCTGGTCGAAGCGGCCGGCCGGCGTGAGGCCCGGTTCAACTACTTTCCGCTCGACGCCGGGCTCGTGCAGCGCGCGGTGAAAGCCGCCGGCACGGCGGTGGCCCGGACGGGAAAGTTTCTGACGCTGTCGCAGGTGACCGGCGTGCGCGTGCTGGGCGACGCGCTCTACGAGCGGTTCGGCGCGCTGTGCGAGTCGATGGAAGGCGCCGCGGCCGCGCACGTGTGCGCACTGCACGACGTGCCCTTTCTCGAAGTGCGCGGGGTCAGCAATCTGGTCGAGGACCGCGACCGGAAGACGTGGAAGATTCCCGAGGCCGCCGACGCCGCGCAGCACGTGGTACTGAAGCTCCTCGAGAAGCTCTCGTGACACCCCTGGAACCTGTGGAACCTCTGGAACCTCTGGAACTTGCGTACTCCCCGTGTCCGAACGACACGTTCATCTTCACGCCGTGGGTCGAGGGCCGCATTCCCGCTGCTCCGCCGGTCGTCGAACGCTACGAGGACATCGACACGCTGAATCAGATCGCCCTTAAGGGAGACGCCGACGTCGTCAAAGTGTCGTTTCATGCGCTCGGCCACCTGCGCGACAAGTACTACCTGCTTCGCAGTGGCGGCGCGCTCGGCCGCGGATGCGGACCGCTGATCGTCGCGAAGACGCCGTTTGGCGGAAAGGCGCTGGCCGGGAAAACGGTCGCGATCCCCGGCAGGCTGACGACGGCCGCGCTGCTGATGCGGCTGTTCGCGCCGGATCTGCCCGACGCCAGCATCACCGTGATGCCGTTCGAGCAGATCATGCCCGCGGTGTGCGAAGGCAAGGTGGACGCTGGCGTGATCATCCACGAGAGCCGGTTCACGTATCAGCGTCACGGCTTGACGCAGATCGTGGATCTCGGCGAGTGGTGGGAGCGCGAAACCGGACACGCGATTCCGCTCGGCGGAATTCTCATGCGGCGCGATCTCGGTGACGATCTCGTGCGGAGGACCGAGAGGGCCCTGGCCGAGAGCGTCGACTTCGCCTTTGCGCATACCGATCTCGTCTGGCCGACGGTCCGCAAACACGCGCAGGAGATGGAAGACGACGTGATGCGGCAGCACATTGCGCTCTACGTCAACGAGTTCACCCGGAATTACGGGCCCGAGGGCGAAACGGCGATTGCGTATCTGCTGTCGACGGCTGAGCGGCTCGGCGTCGTGCCCCGCCAGGAGAAGCCGCTCTACGTCTGACAGGCTTATAATCCGCGGCATGCTGACACGCCGCAGGTTTATCGCTGCCGCCGCGGGCGCTGCCGCCGTGACGCCCTTCGGCCGCTTCACCGATCTCGTCGCCGCCGACTACGATCTGCTGATCAAAGGCGGGCGCGTGATGGATCCGTCGCGCCGGTTCGACCAGAAGAACTGCGACGTCGCCGTCAAGGGCGGGAAGATCGCGGCGATTCAGCCCAACATCCCGGCCTCGAGCGCAGCAGAAACGATTGACGCGGGCGGGAAGCTGGTCGTGCCCGGGCTCATCGACATCCACACACATGCCGGGCGCGAAAAGGAAGATCCCGATCTCTGTCTGGCCGACGGCGTGACGTCGCTCGTCGACGCGGGCTCCGCCGGGTCGGACGGCATCGACGCCGTCGTCGCCATTGCCAAGGCCGCTCCCAATCGCATGCGCGTCCTCATCAACGCCGGCAAGAAGGGCATCATTCCCGAAGGCGACCTGATGGATCCCGCGAACGTGGACGTCACTGCGATGACGGCCGCCATCGAGCGTCACCGAGACGTCGTCATCGGCATCAAGGCGCGGTTGTCGACGCCCGTCGCGGGCAAGAACGACGTGATCGCGCTGAAGCTCGCGCAGTCGGTCGCCACGCCGCTGCGCATCCCGATCATGATTCACATGGGGCAGACCGAGTCGCCGCTGCCGGACATCCTGGCGGTGCTCAAGCCCGGCGACATCGTCACGCACATGTACGCGCCGCCGCCGAACGGAATCTTCGATGCGACAGGTAAGCTGCTGCCGGCCGTGACCGCGGCGCGGAAGCGCGGCATCTGGTTCGACTTCGGCAACGGCCGGGTCGATCACTTCACCTGGCCGATCGTCGAGCACGCGATGCAGCAGCGCGTGTATCCGGACACGATTTCGACCGACTGGGGCCAGGCGGCCCGCACCGATCAGGTGTTCAACTTCGGCCACGTGCTGTCGAAGTTCCTCATGGTGGACATGCCGCTCGACCGCGTGATCGCCTGTGCGACGTCGAACGCCGCGAAGACGATTCCCGCCTACAAGGACCTGGGCGTGCTGCGCGTGGGCTCGCCGGCGGACATCGCGATCCTCGATCTCCAGCAGGGGACGTTCGAGTTCGAGGACAACTACAAGGGCAAGCGCACGGGGCGCCTCAAGCTCGTGACGACGGCCACGTTTTTCGGCGGCAAACTTCGCAAGGCATGATCTCGCGCCGGGAGTTCCTGGCGGCCGCGGCGAGCTTGACCTCGGTACCGCTCTACGCGAAGGAGGGCGACGGCCGCTTCGATCTGGTTATCAAGGGCGGCCGGGTGATCGATCCCTCGCGCGGCGTCGATCGCATTGTCGACGTCGCCATCGCGCGACGACGGATCGCCCTGGTCGCGTCGAATCTGACGGCTGCGGAAGTTGTCGACGCCTCAGGAAAGCTCGTCCTTCCAGGCCTGATTGACATCCACACGCACGCGGTCCGCGGCCGAGACGATGCTCGTGCGTGTCTGGCCGACGGCGTCACGTCGCTGATTGACGCGGGCTCACGCGGATCCGACAACATCGACGAGGGCGTCGAGGTCGCCAAGCGGGCGCCGAACCGGATGCGGCTGCTGATCAATATCTCGAGAACCGGCAACGATCAGCAGAACGGCGAGCTGAACGATCTGACCAAGGTCGATACGACGGCCACGCGGAAGGCGATCGAACGCCATCGCGGCGTCGTCGTCGGCATCAAGGTGCGCGTGTCGGATTTCGTCGCGGGGAAGAACGACCTGCCGGCGCTGAGGCTCGCGCAGCAAGTCGCCGCACCACTGAATGTCCCAATCATGGTCCATATGGGCCAGTCCCTGTCGCCGCTGGCGGACCTCCTCTCCGTTCTTAAGCGCGGCGACATCGTCACGCACCCGTATTCGCCGGGGCCGAACGGGATCTTCGACGACGAGGGCCGTTTGTCGCCCGCGGTGCTCGATGCGAGAAAGCGGGGGATTCTGTTCGACGTCGGCAACGGGCTGAACAAGCACATCACGTGGGACATCGCGGAGCGCGCGATGAAGCAGGGGCTCACGCCGGACACGATTTCGTCCGACTGGGTGCCGGCGGGACGAACCGAGCAGATCTTCAATCTCGGCACGGTGATGTCGAAGTTCCTGATGCTGGGAATGCCGCTCGCGAGCGTAATCGCCTGTGTGACGTCGAATGCCGCGAAGGCGATCCCGGCATTCAAAGGACTGGGCACGCTGGCCGTTGGCGCGCCGGCGGAGCTCGCGATCATGGAGCTCCAGCAGGGTAGCTTCGAGTTCGTCGACAACGACCACGCAAAACGTATCGGCTCGCAACGACTGGTGACCACGCGGGTCATCGGCGGAGGCAAAACATGAACAGGACGTTGCTTCTCGTCGTCGCGCTCGTGAGCGGCCTGTCGGCGCAGACGCCGGCGAAGAAGACACCCGAGCAGCTCGAGTCGCTCATCAAGCAGCACAAGGGCGATTTCGATTACCTGCTCGGCGACTGGCAGTTCGTCGCGGACAACAAGCAGTTCGGGAAGTCGAACGGCCGCTGGAGCTGCGTGAAGACGGCAACGGGCCAGCTCCTCGACGAGTACCGGCTCGTGGACGACAAGGGCGCGACGTTCTACGTGACCTCGACCATCCGCAACTACAACGCGCAGGCGGATCGCTGGGAGCTGATCGGCATGGACTCGGCGAACGGCCTGCAGGATTTCGGGACGGCGCAGAAGGTCGGGAGCGAAATGCACATCGAGCAGCGCTTCGGTGTCGCCGGCGGCACCCCGAACACGCTGCGCATCCGCTACTACAACATCAAGCCCGACAGCTTCTCGTGGGCGGCCGATCGGTCGGACGACGGCGGCAAGACCTGGACGAAGGACGCCATCCAGATCGAGGCGAAGCGCGTCGGTCCGCCGCGAACGCTTCCGGCGCTCGCGGGCGCGAAGTAGATCTCACTCCGTCCGCAGCGCCTTCAGTGGATCGACCCGCGTGGCGCGGTACGCCGGCGCGAGCGTGGCGGCGATCGCAACGGCGATCACCACGACCGATACGGCGGCAAACGTCGCCGGATCATGGGGTCCGATGCCGAACAGCAGGCTCGTCATGACCCGCCCGAGAAGCGCCGCGATCGCCAGGCCGGACACGACGCCCACGACCGTGGGAGTGAGGCCCTCCATGACAATCGTTCGCATCACGGCGGCGGCCGGCGCTCCCAGCGCGCGCCGGATGCCGATTTCGCCGACCCGCTGGCTCACGCTGTACGAGAGCACGCTGTAGATCCCGACCGCCGCCAGCAGAATCGCCAGCCCCGCAAACGCCGAGATCAGCATCATCGCGAACCGCTGGTCGCCCATCGACCGGTCGACGATGTCGTCCATCGTCATGATGTCGCGCACCGGCAGCAACGCGTTGACGCCGTGGATCGCGTTCGTAATGGGCTGCGTCAGCAGCTCGGGCGCCATCGTCGTGCGGACCGCGAGAGAGAAGAATCCGGCGCGTGGGGCCGACATGAGCGCCGTGATCGGCACGTAACTCGCGGCCGCCGGTTGCCTTACGTCGAGCCCGTTGAGCTTCACGTCGTTCACGATGCCGACGACGGTCAGTGGATCTCGAGAGGTGAGTGTGGATGCGAAGCGCTTGCCCAGCGCGTTTTCGTTCGGCCAGTACAGCCGCGCGAATGTCTGGTTGATGAGCACCGAGGTATTCGGATGCGACATGTCCCATTCCGAAAGGTCTCGCCCGGCGACGACCGTCATGCCCATCGTCTGCAGGAAGCCGAGGCTGATGGCGCGCCCCTGGACGATGGGCTGCTGGGCGACCGGCAGGACGGGCCGGCCTTCGATCGCAATCGGCAGGTTTGATCCGCCCTGAAGGGGCAACGAGTCCGTGAAGCTCGCGGACTGAACGCCGGGCAGCGCGCGCACGCGCCGCAGCACCTCTTCGGCGAACGTCCTGCGCTGAGCGGTGCGCTCCTCCGGAGACGCGGAGGCCGCCACGGGCGGCGCCGCCACCGTCATCGTGAGCATGTTGTGCGGGTCGAAGCCGGCATCGACGCTCTTGAGCTGCGCGAGCGTGCGCAGCAGCAGGCCGGCGCCGGTCAGCAGCACGATGGCGAGCGCGACTTCGCAGACGACGAGGATGTCGCGCACGCGGCGGTCGCCGGCGCCGCTTCCCGAACGGCCCATGCCGCGCTTCAACGCGTCGCCCGGATCCGCGCGTGTCAATCTCCATGCCGGTACGACGCCGGCAAGCAGCGCGGCGGCGACGGCAACGACGAGCGTGAACACCAGCACGCGCCCATCGAGCGCGATCTCGCTGACGCGCGGCAGCCGCTGCCCGATCGACTGCGTGATGGCGGTGACGCTCAGGCGCCCAAGCAGCAGCCCGAGCGCGCTGCCGCCTATGGCGAGCAGCAGTGTCTCGGTCAGCACCTGCCGGACGATGCGGGCCCGGCTCGCGCCGAGCGCGGTGCGAACCGCGATTTCGCGGGACCGGCCGAGCGTCTTCGCAAGCAGAAGGTTTGCCAGGTTCGCGGATCCGATCAGCACCACGAAGACGACGGCGCCCATGAGGACGAACAGCGCGAGGCTGACGTCGCCGACCAGATCATCATGAAGCGGCAGCACGACGGCGCCCCAGCCCGCGTCGTCTTCCGGGTACTGCCGTTCGAGCCGTTGTGAGATGACGCTCATCTCGGCCTGCGCGGCCGCGACGTCGACGCCGGGTTTCAGGCGCGCGATCGTGACGTAGTTGTGTTTGCTGCGGACCGCGCGCTCCTGCGGCGTCCAGACGAGCGGCACCCAGAGGTCGAAGTCCTCCGGCAGCGCGACGCGACGCGGGACGACGCCGGTGACGAGGTACGGCTCGTTGTTCAGCGAGATGGATCGACCGATGACCGACGAATCGGCGCCGAAACGGCGGCGCCACACGCCCTCCGACAGCATGACCGCGCGCGGGGCTCCGGGCGCGCTGTCGGACGGACCGAGCACCCGGCCCGCCAGCGGCTGCACGCCCAGGATGGCGAAGAAATCCTCGCTGACGATCGTC
>Ga0157378_10001161_pt1 | contig 23957 bp, 24 predicted proteins | sample M65metaG_FD_115309 | JGI IMG/M metagenome (GOLD analysis project Ga0157378, IMG submission 115309) | Miscanthus rhizosphere microbial communities from Kellogg Biological Station, Michigan, USA - M6-5 metaG | ecosystem: Host-associated > Plants > Roots > Rhizosphere > Soil | place: USA: Michigan...
CACCCCCCGCCTCCGTCGTCGAAGTCTGCGATTTCGTCGCCCGCTGCATCGAGCCCCTCGGCGGCTCCTCGCTCGAACTCCGCGCCGCCTGATCCCCCCATGGCCACGGAAACTACCGAAAAGCCCGCCAGTAAGACGGACACGTCCCTCTCCTCGCCCTGGAATGTAATCGTCCACAATGATCCCGTGAACCTCATGAGCTACGTCGCCATGGTCTTTCGCCGCGTCTTTGGATACGCCACCGAGCGCGCGCAGAAGCACATGCTCGAGGTCCACGAACGCGGCCGTTCCGTCCTCTGGACCGGCGACCGCGAAAAAGCCGAGCTCTACGTCCAGCAGCTCCACGGCTACCTCCTCCTCGCCACGCTCGAACGCGCCGGCGACTGAATTTCTCCACGGAGGAAACGGCGAAAACGCGGATTTTGTTCCTCCGCTTTCTTCGTTATCCTCAAAGGAACCATGGAGTTCCACCTTTCCGGCAAGTCGCGCTACGGCTTCCGCCACATGCATCCCCTGCTGGCGGAACTCGTCCGCAGCCTGCCCACGGTCATCGAGCCCGACACGCTCTCCGACGCCGCCGAGCAGCGCTTCTACCCCGCCCCCACCACCGCCGACGATCTCGACGACCTCCGCGCGGACTGGAAAGCCTTCGTCGAACCCGGCCTGCACGAACACTTTCGCTCCGCCCGCGACATCGTCGCCACCGACCTCAAGAGCCTCACCGAAAAAAAAGACCTCTTCGAACTCACGATCCCCGTCAAACACGCCGACGCCTGGCTCAACGTCCTCAATCAGGCGCGCCTCGCCCTCGCCGCCGACCTCGGCTTCGACGAAGAACTCCTCAGCGCCCAGGAGCCGCCCGACCTCGCCAGCGACCGCGGCCTCGCCGCCTTCCGTATCAATCTCTACGCCTTCATGCAGCAATGCCTGATCGACCAGATGGAATGACTTCCACCACCAAGGCACCACGGCGCGAAGAGGGATTCCACTCGTTTGCATCCTCCGTGTTCTTGGTGCCTTGGTGGTAAAATCCCTTGGAAAAAGCCCGCGCCATTCTGATCCGTCGCATCCGGTTTTCCGAAACCAGCCTCATCTGCGTCTGGCTCACCCGCACCCAGGCGAAGGTCAAGACCTCGGCCCGTGGCGCGTTGCGACCCGGCGGCGCCTTCACCGGCAAACTCGATCTCTTCTACGAGGCCGACATCGCCTTCGCCCGCAGCCGCACGAGCGACATCCACGCCCTGCGCGAAGTCTCTCTCCTCCAACCCTTCGACGGCGAAGGCCCGCATTACGCAAACCTCACCGTCGCCGCGTATTTCGCCGAACTCATCGACCGCGTCACCGAGCCAGCCGGCCACGCCGAGGAAGTCTTCGACCTTCTCCAGCGCGCCGTCGGCTATTTGCGCACGGAACGCGCCGCACCTCGCGCCATCACCCATTTCGAGGCGGAACTCTGCCGTGCCCTCGGCATCGAGGATGCCAGCGGCCGCAGCGATCCCCTCCACACCCTCGCCGCCCAATGCGGCCGCCTTCCGCCCGGCCGCGAGCGCGCCCTCCGCGCCTGCGTCGGGAGAGTTGTTAGTTGAGAGAAGTTAGTTGAGACTTTTCAAGGTGCCGGAGGCGCAAATCCGACTCTCAACCATCGACTCTCAACGATAAACTTTTCCCAATGCGCGATCTTCCTTCCGCGGGTAACATGACCGGCTCGCTGCTCGTGGCGCACCCGAGTCTGCGCGATCCGAACTTCCGGCGCACCATCCTCTTTCTCTCCCATCACAATGCCGAGGACGGCGCCGTCGGCCTCGTCCTCAATCGACCGCTGCGCAAGACCATGGCCGAGTTCCCCGCCCACGCGACCGAGACCGGCCCCCTGCGCCGCGTCCCCGTTTTCTATGGTGGACCGGTCGGCACGGACGAACTCCTCCTCGCCAGCATGCAGTGGCACGAGGCTGCGGGCGGCAGCGGATCGGACGCGCCCAGCGCCATCGCCTTTCGCGGCTTCGGCAATGCGAGCGAGGACCCCGTGATCCCGCCGGAATTCCACCCCGGTCTGCGCGCCTTTCTCGGCTATTCCGGATGGAGCCGCGGCCAGCTGGAATCCGAAATCGCCGAAAAATCCTGGCTCGTCCTGCCGCCGGCGCGTCCGCTGATCGAGATGAAAAACCCCGCCACCGCCTGGCGCGACCTCATGCATCAGCTCGGTCCGGTCTATCGACTACTCGCCGACATGCCCGACGATCCGAGCCTCAACTGAGGCCATGGTTGAAGGTTCATCGTTGAGGACTTTCCACCCGCCTCCGACAGCACTCGAACTCTCAACTACCAACTCTCAACTAAAAATTCCTTCCTCACCATTTCCGCACGCGCCACAGCCAGAGCACGGCGAAGGCGGACGCCGCCGCAAGAATGTTGATCAGCACGAACGGCCACAGCCCCTCTAAGTCCTGCCCGGGGATCTTCACGTTCATCGAGAAAATGCTCACGATGAGATTCGCGAGCATGATCGCAATCGTGATGATCGTGAACTTCTTGATGAGATGGTTGAGATTGTTGCTGACGATCGACGCGCGCGAATCCATCAGTCCGCCGAGCACCTCGGAATAAATCTGCGCGCGACGGAAGCACTGCTTGTTCTCGATCGAGATGTCCTCGAGGACGCCGATCTGGTCGCTGTCGAAGCCAAGTCGCGACGCGCTCAGGCGCAGCTTTTCACAGAGCGTGCTGTTCGAGCTGAGCGAGTTCAGGATGTAAACGAGGCTCTTCTCGAGCGCGAACATGTTGAGGAGGTATTTGTTCTCCATCGACTTCGCGAGGCGCTTCTCCAGCGAGTCGGAAAGCATGTTGATCGCCTTTAGGTGCCCCTCGAAATGCGAGATCGACTGGTAGAGCAGGCGCAGGATCACGTCCTGCAGCGAATGCACGGGAAACGCCGCGCGTCCCTCGAAAAGCGGCGCGTCGTCCGGCATGATGACGACGAGCAGATCCGCGTAAAGAAACGCGCCAGTCGAAGTCACCTTCAGCAAAAAATTGTCGTCGGCGCAGTAGCTCTTCGGCCGCTTGAAAATGACGGCCGCATGGTCGGGCTCGAACTCGAGACGGGAAAGCTCCTCCGGATCGAGCGAGGATTGGAGCGTGTGGTTGTCGATGTTGAATCGCTCGAGCAGCTCGACCTCTTCGACGGGCCCCGGCGCGTTGTAGGCGATGATCTGCGCGTCGCCCTCGTCGCAAGGAACCGGGCGCCCGTCCAAAAGACGAAAGAAACTTCGCATCGGCGTCACATCGGGCGGAAAGGCCGCACCCGAACCGGCGACCGGACGATCGAGAATGGCGGTGGTTTCGTTCATCGGGCGCGGCTTGCGGTTATTCTCGCAATACAGCCTAATTCCAGAGCCTGTCCAGTCCCCGCCGCGTGCAATCGAACAATTCGTCGATCTCGGCGCGCGTGATGATGAGCGGCGGCGCGAACGCGACGAGATCGCGAATGCCGCGCACGATGGCGCCTTCCTCTCGAATCAAGTCCGCCGCCTTGATGCCGAGCATCTTGCCGGGCGCCGATTTTCCACCGAGCTCGACGAGTTCCGCCGCCCCGATGAGATTGTCTCCCCGCACTTCGCCGACCGAGGGATGGGTCGCGAGCTCGGCCAGCTTTTGCTGGAAATACGGGCCGACGTCGTTACGCACCCGCTCGACGAGGCCGAGGTCCTCGATCACGCGCACGTTCGCCAGACCCGCCGCCGCGCACGTCGGATGCCCGGTGTAGGTGTAGCCATGCGCGAAATAGCCGCCGGAGTGGATCACGTCGGCGATCTCATCGCTCACGAGCGTCGCGCCGAGCGGCAAATAGCCGCTCGTGAGGCCTTTCGCGATGTTCAGCAGATCGGGATCGAGCTGCTCGCGCTCGCTCGCGAACCAGCATCCGAGCCGACCAAAGGCCGTAATGACCTCGTCGGCCACGAAAAGAATCTCCCGCTCACGACAAAGCTGCCGCAGCCCCTGCAAGTAACCCGGCGGCGGCACGATCACCCCGCCCGCACCCTGGATCGGCTCCACGAACATCGCCGCAATCGTCTCCGGCCCCTCCCGGTCCATGATCGCCGCCGTCTTCGCGAGGATTTCCGCGCCAAACGCCTCGGGGCTTCCGGTCGGCTGCGCGGCCCAGGCGTAGGGCGTCGGCACGTGAATAAAATCCGCCAGCGGCAGGTCAAAGGGATCGGAGCAATTCGGCAGGCCCGTCAGGCTGGTCGCGGCCAGCGTCACCCCGTGATACGCAAAGTCGCGTGAGAGCACCTTGCGCTTGCCGGATTTGCCCCGCAGCTTCCAATACGCGCGAATGAGCTTGAGCGCGGTCTCGTTCGATTCGGAGCCGGAATTCGAATAAATCACGCGGTTCAGCCGGGTCGGGGCGTGCTTCGCCAGCCATTCCGCGAGCAGCACAGGCGGCTCGGTGGTCGAATTGAAGAAGGAGGGGTAGTAGGGCAGCCGCTCCATCTGCGTGTGCACGGCCTCGACGATCGCCGCGCAATTGTAGCCGACATTCACGCACCACAATCCGGCCAGGCCGTCGAGCAAACGGCGGTCGGATTCGTCCACGAGGTAACAACCATCGCCCTCCTTGATCCATCGCGTGCCCTCCCGATGCAGATCAGCATGGTTGGTGAACGGATGAATGTGGTGCGCGCGATCTTTTTGGCGCAATTCCTGCAATGTCGGATGGCCCATGGCCCAAATTATCATGCGCCAGCCGCAAATGCCAGCCGGGCCGCGCGTCCCCGCGCAAGCCCGCAGGGAGGCCATTGGCCGGAACCCGCTGAATGCCCGGCGCTTGGAGCCGAAACCGGCGCCCTCTGCAAGCCTCTTTCCAACCGGTTTTGCGCTTGACGCGGCCAAGGGTTTTGGGTTGTTTCGCCGCGTTTTGAATGAGGGGAAAAACTGACCGATTCGATGGAAACGGTTCTAAATAGTTATATCTGGAGCATCTGCTATCTCGTGGTGCTCATCGGTCTGTCGGCCTATGGCATTCACCGCTGGTCGATTATCTACCTGTTTCTCAAGCACATCCGCCGCGAGGTGCGGCCCCAGGGGCATTTCGACGACCTCCCCACGGTCACCGTCCAGCTGCCGCTCTTCAACGAATACTACGTTATCCGTCGCCTGCTGAACGCCGTGGCGAAACTTGATTACCCTCACGAAAAACTGCAAATCCAGGTCCTCGACGATTCGACGGACGAGACCCGCGCTGTCGCCGCCGCCGAATGCGAACGCCTGCGCGCCCAGGGCCTCGACATCGTCCACGTCCATCGGACGGACCGCACCGGCTTCAAGGCTGGCGCCCTGGAAAACGGTCTCCGCACCGCCACCGGCGAGTTTATTTTCATCCTCGACGCCGATTTCGTGCCGCAGCCCGACGTGCTCCTGCAGTCGATCCACTATTTCACGGATCCGAAAATCGGCATGGTCCAGATGCGCTGGGGGCACATCAACCGCAACGAATCCCTGCTCACCCGCATCCAGGCCATGTTCCTGGACGGCCACCTGCTCCTCGAGCAACCCGCCCGCTGCCGCAGCGGCCGCTTCTTCAATTTCAACGGCACCGCCGGCATCTGGCGCCGCCAGGCCATCAAGGATGCCGACGGCTGGCAGCACGACACGCTCACCGAGGATCTCGACCTCAGCTACCGCGCCCAGCTCGCCGGCTGGAAGTTCGAGTTCCTGCCCGAAATCATCATTCCCGCCGAATTGCCGCCCGACATGAACGGCTTCAAGAGCCAGCAGCACCGCTGGACGAAGGGCTCGATCCAGACCTGCAAAAAAATGCTCGGCACCATCTGGCGCGCCGACATTCCGTTCATTCTCAAGGTCGAGGCCACGATGCACCTCACCTCGAATTTCGGCTACCTCCTCCTCGCCCTGCTCTGCGTGCTCATGCTGCCGCAGACCATGTCCAGCCATCACACCGAGGGCGCCTGGCGCACGCTGCTGGTCGATCTCCCGATCTTTTTCGCCACCACGGTCTCGATCGCAACCTTCTACATTTGCGCCCAGCGCCACCTGAACCCCAAGGGTTGGATGCGCGACATGCTCCTGCTGCCCATGCTGCTCTCGCTCGCCATCGGCATGTCGGTCAACAACGCCAAAGGCGTCCTCGAGGCCCTGTTCAACCATCAGACCGGCTTCACCCGCACGCCGAAATACGGCTCCGCCATCGCCCCCGCCGCCACGAAACGCCGCAGCTACCTGCCCATGAAGTCGCTGCTGCCGATCATCGAACTGCTTTTCGCGGGCTACTTCGCCTTCTGCACCTCGAAGGCCCTGCTCGCCGGCCAAATCACGTCCGTTCCCTTCCTGATGCTCTTTTTCGTGGGCTTCTCCTACGTGGCGCTGAAATCCGCCCGGTCCTGGCTCCCGTCGTTCACCCCGCCCTCGACGGCGGTCTAAGTGGACGCCGCCTGGACGCCGCGCCAGCGGCTTTTCTTTTGGGCCACCCTCGCCGCAGGCCTCGGCTGGTGCGCCATCGTCATGTTCGCCTCGCCGGGCTGGAGCCTCGACGATGAACTCTCGCATTACCTCCGCTCGCGCAGCGTCTGGGAAAATCCCGCGCTGATTTTCGATGCCTGGACGCGCATTGGCCGCAATCTCTTCCACGTTCTCCCCGCGCATTTCGGGCTCACCGCCGCGCGTCTGTGGACCCTCGCCTTCGCCGGTCTCGCCGTCGTTCTCACGGCCAGGCTCGCCACGCAACTCGGCAGCCGTCGCGCCTGGCTCGTCCCGCTGCTGCTCTGCTTCCAACCGTGGTTCGTGGAGCTTTCATGGGGCGTCCTCACGCAGCTCCCGTTCCTGCTTTTCCTCGTGACGGGCATCTGGGCGCTCACCAGCAACCGCCTGCGCCTCTCGGGCCTCTGCTTCGGCTTCCTTCCCCTCATCCGCCACGAAGGCATCGCGCTCACCGCCATGTGGGCCGCCCTCGTCGCCGGGCGCGCCATCCTTCACCGCCCCGCCTGGCGCCGGGCCGTTACCGCGCTCGCCTTCTCCGCGCCGCCGGTGGTCGCCTACAATCTCGCCGCCTGGCTCTGCCTCGGCGATTTCCCCTCGCGCCTCCTTTTCGCTGCCAAACCCACGGAAATCTACGGCCACGGCACGCTGTGGCATTTCATCCCCATTTCCATTCTCCCCGCCGGAGTCTTCACCCTCGCGCTCACGAGCGTCGGCCTCCCCACCGCCTGCCGCCAATGGAAGACGACCTGGCCCCTCGTTTTCTACCCCGCCTACTTTGCGCTCCACAGCTTCATCTATTGGCGCGGACTCTTCGCTTCCGGCGGGTATTACCACTTCCTGATGCCGATGGCTCCCGGCCTCGCCATCACCGCACTCTTCGGGGTGGACGCACTCCTCGCCCACCAACGTCGCCGCCTCGCCGCCGTGCTCCTCGTCGGCGCCGTCCTGCAGGGCCTGTTGCTCGTCCATCTCTGGCGCGACGGCCGCCCGCATTTCACCTTGCCGCGCGACCCCATCGTCGCCGCCCTCGACGCCGCCTTCGCCTGGCAAAAAGCCGAACGCCCGCACGCACCCGCCGTCGTCTGCCATCACATTTACGCCGCCTATCGCGAGGATTGGATCGAAACCCCCTCGCGCCGCGCTCTCGACGCGCTGCCACCGGCGGACCTCCCCGTCGGCGCCGTCGTCCTGTGGGACGAAAAATACTCCGACCTCACCGGCCTCCCGCTCGCCGATCTCCGCACCGATCCCGCCTGGACCGAGCGCGCCGAATTCGGTGGCGGCGCGGTCCGCGTGTTTGAAAAAATGCGCTGAGGAGTTGCGCCCGCCTTCCGTCGCCACGATTAATTTCCAACTCATGCCCATCCGCCTTTCGTCTTTTCTTTTCGCGGTCGCGCTCCTGCTCGGCGGCTGCGCGCAGGATCAACGCCACGTCATGATCATCAGCGTCCCCGAGCAGCGCATGGTCGTCCTCGACCGCGGCGTGCCCATCGCGAGCTATCCGGTCTCGACCTCGAAATTTGGCGTCGGCGACGGCTTCGGCACCTATCGCACGCCCGCCGGCCTGATGAGGGTGCGCAAGAAAATCGGCGACGGCGCCCCGTCCGGCGAAGTATTCAAATCCCGCCGCCCCACCGGGGAAGTCCTCGCCGTCGATGCTCCGGGCCGCGATCCCGTCGTCACCCGCATTCTCTGGCTCGAAGGAAAGGAACCCGGCAACCGTCACGCCTACGACCGCTGCATCTACATCCACGGCACGCCCGAGGAGCGAAACATCGGCACGCCCGCGAGCTTCGGCTGCATCCGCATGCGCTCCCGCGACATCATCGAGCTGTTCGGCCTCGTCGGCGTCGGCGCGCGCGTGAAAGTCGTGAATGGCGACTTGTGAATGGTGATTGGTAAAAGCAATCTAAACGGCCGCCACCCGCGAATAAGCTAGTCACCAATCACAAGTCACCTTCCCATGGGCTCCACCAATCCCCTTCCCCGCTGGCTCTCCACCATTCTCTGGGGCAACTCCGTCGCGTTGTCGTGGATGTGGGGCCTCGGCCTTTTCTTCTCGGTGCAGTTCACCACGCAGTTTGGCGTCTTTGGTCTGCTCACCTTCGCGATCCCGAATTTCCTCGGTCTGATGGCGTTCGGCCTGCTCACGCAACACATCGCGAACCGACAGAAAGGCAAGGGCTCCGAGGCGCTGGCGGGCTTCTTCGTGAGCTGGTCGCGTCCGTTCCGGCTCATTTTCTTCCTCTACCAGATCCTCGCCATCACGCTCACGATCTTCGCGGTCATCCACTACGTCTGGCAGCCACTCGGCCTGCAGCCAGCCTTCCTCTACCTGCCGCTCACGCTCCTCATCGTCCTCGCCGCCGCCATCCTTTTTGGCGAGGAGTTCAACATTAAGCGCATCAAGTTCAGCCACGGCGTGCTCTTCCTGCTGCTCGCCTCGGCGATGGTCGTCCTCGTCATCGGCGGCCCCGCGCTTCCGAACATCTCGAATCACCCGCCGCTGGCGAAGCAGCCGGTGAACGACTGGAATTTCTGGGGCTACGCCGTGCCGATCTGCATCGGCTTCCTCGTCGGTCCCTGGCTCGACCTCCAGCAGTGGCAGCGCGCTATCCAGATGCACCGCGAACGTGTGTCGATCGGCTGGGGCTACGTCTTCGGCAGCGTGGAATTCCTCGCGCTCCTGCTCTTCCACGGCGGCCTCACGATCTGGGCCGAGACCAAGGGCGCGAGTGAACTCATCCGCCACGGCATTGCCGGCTACACCTACGGGCAGGACATGCTCATGCGCTTCTTCTTCGACAACATTGTCGGCCACCCCGTCGTCTTCATTGCCTACTGCGTCTTCGTCTGCGTGTGCATCCTCACCACGCTTGACAGCGGCTACATCGCCTTCCGCTGGTTCCTCCAGTCAAACGTGAACACGAGTAACGCGGCCATCTTCTCGCTCATCCCCACGCGCCTCGTTACGTCGCCGATTCCCATCATGCTCGTCTGCGGTTTCCTCGCGCTCACCGCCGCCGTCCTCGGGCTCGAACTCGAATATTTCATGATCTTCTTCGCCACGTTCCTCGTCGGCTACGAAGCGCTCGGGATCGCCCGCTGCTACATCTTCAGCCCGGCGAACGCCATCCCGCAGGTGAAGATGTTCTGCATCGGCTCCGTCGCCGTCGTCATCTTCGCCTTCGGCTACTTCCTGCACCAGCCCGTGCTCCAGATCATCGGCTCGCTCCTGCCGCTCGGTTACGTCTTCTGGCTGCTCGTCAAGCCGGGCTCGGCCGAGGAATTCGTCTCGAATGCCGACGAGCTCGACTCCCCCGGCAACACCGCCGGCATGCTGCCCGCCGACTCCTCCTACGCCCCGTCAACGCCCGCGCCAGCCGTTCCCTCGCCCGTCTCGCACCCCGTGGCCGCCGCCGCCGCCGCCCTCGGCATCCACGACCTCACCGGCCATTTCGAGGGGAAATGGTTCGTCCACAATTTCGTCGCGACCTACGCGGACACGAACTCCGTCGGCAACGTCTATTTCGGCATGTATGCGATGTGGGTCGGCAAGACGCGCGAGCTTTTCTTCAACAAGGTGATGCCCAAGTTCAACTTGAAGGACACGCCGTTCTACATCCTCACGCGCTCCTTCGAGCATAAGTTCGTCCGCGAGACCCGTGAGTTCGAGGCCGTGAGCGTGCGCATCAAGATCGCCAGCTTCAACCGCAAGTTCGTCACCCTCGAGCACGAGATCTACGACTCCCGCGAGCAGCTCCTCGGCAAGGGCAAGCAGAGCCTGCTCTTCGTCTCCTCGACCGACTACCACATGCTCGACATCCCGCCCGACGTCCACGCCGCCTTCGTCGTGCATACGTGAGGCAACGTTGATAGTTGAGAGCTGATGGTTGAGAGGAAAATTCCCGGTCCGCCGTTGCGCCTCCGCACCTTCGCGCCTCCGCGAGAGTGCTTCCTCATCCTCCTCTCGATCCTCCTCTCCGCCTGCGAAAAGCCCGCCTCGCCGCCGCCTCCTCCGTCCAAGCCAACTCCCACCGCCACTCCTCGGCCCTCGCCCACCCCGACACCGATCCCCGTCATCGACCGCAAGCGCATGGCGGTCTCCGAGCTCTTCAACGACCTCCCCGTCACCAGCCGCGTGGAAATCCTCCGCAGCCCCGAGACCGCGTCGCAGGACCGCACCCAGCCCGGCAGCTATCAGGTCGAGCTCACCGTCCGCGCAAACGTCCCCTCCCCCAGCACCACGCTCTCCCAAATTACCCGTAACGATCCCGCCCTGCCCGCGGCCCTGTCCGGCCTCGACGCCCGCCTTGCCACCGCCCGCGTCTCACCGTCATTCGAGCAGCTCTACGCCCTCAAGCTCGACTACCTCCAGGCGCGCCTCGCCCGCATCGACACCCTCCTCTCCCCGCACAATTTCTACGACCTCGAGACCGCGCTCGAATTCGAAAATCCCGCCACCGGCGCCCGCGCCCTCTTCCTCCAGGGCGACATGGACGTGAATACCGACGGCTCCGACGGCGACCGCAATTTCCCCGCCGCCGCCGCCACGCAGTTCTACCAGCCTCAGACCAGCTACCGTTGGAAGCGCCTCACCCCGCGGCCGAATCCCTTCTTCGCCATCGCCACCAAGCGCCTCGCTGCCCTCGAGGCGGAATACACCCGCCCCGGCCTCTCCCCCGAGCGCAACCGCGAACTCCGCGACAGCATCGCGAATACCACGGCCACCCTCTACGAAATACAGCACTACAGCTTCCTCATCGCCGGCGCCGATCCCTTCATCGTGCTGCCCGCCTTCATGCTCCGCGCCGCGCCCGGCCCGTTCACCCCTACCGTCGGCGACTATGCCATCGTCGTTCACGATGGCACTGCCTACCCCGCCATCGTCGGCGACGCCGGCCCCTCCACGAAATTCGGAGAAGCCTCCACCCGCCTCTGCAAGGAAATCAACCCCGCCTCCACCGCAAATTCCCGCCCCGAAGACCAGCTCAAGGTCACCTATCTCGTCTTCCCCGGCAGCAAGGACCCCCCGCCCACCCCCCCCGATCTCGACAAATGGCGCGCCCGCTGCGCCGAACTCCTCACCGCCCTCGGCCTACAACCGACGAACCTCCACACCTGGCAAAACCTCATTCAGCCCTGGCCGACCCCCACGCCAACTCCGACTCCCACCCTGTCCCCCTCTCCGACGCCCGAGCCAACCGAATCCCCCGCCGCGACACCCACGCCCACGGCAAGCCCCGACTCTCCCTCGCCTTCAACTTCCCCCGCAACGACGCCGTAATCTCATTTTCCTTTAGCCCTCAGCCCTTACCGTTCAGCCTTTCCCTTCCATGTCCGATTTCCTTCACGCCGCCATCGAGGCCGCCCAGGCCGCCGGCGGTTTGCTCCGCGCCAACTTCGGTCTCGTCCAAAAGGTGGACGAAAACCTCGCTCACGACATCAAGCTCGAGCTCGACAAGCGCTCGCAGACGCTCATCGAATCGCTCCTCCTCGCTCGCTACCCCGACCACGCCATCTACGGCGAAGAAGGCATGCGCGGCGATCCCGACAGCGAATACCAGTGGATCATCGATCCCATCGACGGCACCGTGAACTTCTTCTACGGCATCGCCCACTTCGCCGTCTCCATCGCCCTGCGGCGGGGTCGGGACATCCTCGTCGGCGTCATCTACGATCCCCTGCGCGACGAACTCTGGGCCGTCGAGAAAGGCCATCCCGCCACGCTCAACGGCCTTCCCATCCGCGTGAGCGACCGCACCGAACTCGGCGAAGCCACCGTCTCCATCGGCGTCTCCAAGACCCTGGAATCCGTCGAGGCCAGCCTCCCGCTCTTTCACCGCATGGTCCGCGAGGCCAAGAAATGCCGCATGATGGGCTCCGCCTCGCTCGACATCGCCTACGTCGCCTGCGGCCGGCTCGACGCCTACATCGAAGGCCAGATCAGCCTCTGGGACATCGCCGCCGGCCTCCTCCTCGTCGAAACGGCGGGCGGCGCGATCGACCTCCGCCCCCACGCCACCCTGCCCGACAAATTCTCCATCGCCGCCACCAGCGGCCGCATCGACTTCGGGATTTGAACCACCAAGACACGGAGACACCAAGAATCCGGAAAAGATTTTCTCCCTCCTTGGTGTCTTGGTGGCTTGGTGGTTAATTTTTCACCTTCATGAATACTGTCGGCATCGGCTACGACGTCCATCGCTTCGCGGATCACCGCCCGCTCGTCCTCGGCGGAGTGGAAATCCCCCACGACCGCGGCCTCGACGGCCACTCCGACGCCGACGTGCTCAGCCACGCCATCGCCGACGCCATCCTCGGCGCCGCCGGCGAACTGGACATCGGGCATTTCTTCCCGAACACCGACGAATCCATCCGCGGCATCAGCAGCCTGGAAATCCTCCGCCGCGTGCGCGAGGCCCTCACGGCCAAAAATATCGAGATCATCAACATCGACGCCACCCTCGTCGCCGAGGAACCGAAGATCGCCCCGCACCTCGCCCCCATGAAGGCCGCCCTCTCCGCCGCCCTGCTCCTCGCGCCCGAGCGCATCGGCATCAAGGCCACCACGAACGAAGGCATGGGCTTCCTCGGCCGCGGCGAAGGCATCGCCGCCATGGCTGTCGCCAGCGTGAACCGACCGTAAATGCCGATCCAGTATTTCAATAGCCTCACCCGCCAGGTGGAGCCCTTCGCCCCGCGCGAGGAGGGCCGCGTCTCGCTCTACACCTGCGGCCCCACGGTTTACAACTACGCCCACATCGGCAACTTCCGCGCCTACAGCTGCGAGGACCTCCTCCAACGCCACCTGGAATTCCGCGGCCTAGCCGTCACCCGCGTGATGAACCTCACCGACGTGGACGACAAGACCATCCGCGGCTGCCGCGCCGCCGGCGTCCCGCTCGCGGAGTTCACGCAGCCCTTCAAAGAGGCTTTCTTCGCCGATCTTAAAACGCTGCGCATCAAGCCCGCCCAGCATTTCCCCGAGGCCACCGCCGCGAAACACATCGCCCGCATGATCGCGATGATCGCCACGCTCATCGAGCGCGGCCACGCGTATCGGGCCGACGACGGCAGTGTCTATTTTCGCATCGCAAGCTTCCCCGCCTACGGCCGCCTCGCGCACCTCAACCTCGACGAACTCCGCCCCGGAGCCCGCGTCGCCAGCGACGAATACGAAAAGGAAAACATCGGCGACTTTGCCCTCTGGAAAGCCTGGGACGAAGCCGATGGCGACGTCACGTGGGACAGCCCCTGGGGTCGCGGCCGCCCCGGCTGGCACATCGAATGCAGCGCCATGGCCACCGGCATTCTCGGGCCTCGCATCGATATCCACTGCGGTGGCGAGGACAACATCTTCCCCCACCACGAGGCCGAAATCGCGCAGACGGAATGCGTCACCGGCCAGCCCTTCGTGCGCCTCTGGATGCACTGCAAACACCTCCTCGTGGACAACCAGAAGATGTCCAAGAGCGCCGGCAATTTCTACACGCTCCGCGACCTCCTCGACAAAGGCCGCACCGGCCGCGAAGTCCGCTACACCCTGCTCTCGGTGAAATACCGTGAGCCTCTCAACTTCACCATGGAAGGCCTCGACGCCGCCCGCAGCGCCCTCGCCCGCCTCGACGAATGGAGCCGCCGCCTCGACGAAATCGCGGGACTCACCGCCGAGCCCCTCGACCTCGATCTCGCAGCCTTCGGTGCCGCCTTGGACGACGATCTCAACATCTCCGCCGCCCTCGGCGCGGTCTTCGAGGTCATCCGCGAGACGAACCGCCGCCTCGACGCCGGCACCCTCACCCCCGGCCAGGCCCGCACCCTCGCCAACTGGCGCGACCAGGTAAACTCGGTGCTCGCCTTGGAGCCCGAGGCCGCCGCGATCCCGCCTGAAGTCGAAGCCCTCCTTGCCGAACGCGCCGCCGCCCGCACCGCCAAAAACTTCGCGGAAAGCGGCCGCCTCCGCAACGCCATCGCCGCCCTCGGCTGGACCGTGAAAGACACCAAAGACGGCCAGAAAGCTTCAAAAAGCTAAAGCCACCAAGACACGGAGACACCAAGGATGAAAAAAGGCTTCCCGCCTCTTCACCCCTTGGTGTCTTGGTGCCTTGGTGGTTAAATTCGCATCCATGTTCGCGCCTGACAAATTCCTCGACCTCTCCGAAACCGAGCACGGCCTGCTCTTCGAGGACGTCGAACACGTCTGGCAGGCCCTGCCGAAGATCGCCGCCTACCTCAAGTTCCGGCTGAAGCCCGCCATCCTCGGCAAGGTCATCGGCAAGCCCTTCATCAGCGACAAGGTTTACATCGGTAAGGGTACCGTCATCGAGCACGGCGCCATGATCAAAGGCCCCGCCTGGATCGGCGAAAACTGTGAGATTCGCAACGGCGCCTACATCCGCGAGAACGTCATCCTCGGCGATGGCGTCGTCGCCGGGAACTCCAGCGAATTCAAGAACTGCCTCGTCTTCAACGACGCCGAAGTCCCGCACTACAACTACGTCGGCGACTCCATCCTCGGCCACAAGGCACACCTCGGCGCCGGCGTCATCCTCTCGAACGTCCGCCTCGACCGGCGGCCCGTCACCGTCGCCACCGCGGAGGGGCCGCTCGATACCGGTCTGCGCAAATTCGGCGCCGTCGTCGGCGATCGCAGCGAGATCGGCTGCAACGCCGTCCTCAGCCCCGGCTCCCTCATCGGCCGCAGCTGCATCGTCTATCCCGGCACCCAATGGCGCGGCATCCTGCCCGACCACAGCATCGCCAAGCTCCGCCAGGACCTCCAGATCGCCCCCCGGCAGGCGGATTAACCAACGGAAACGCGGAAGAGTTTCATAAGAAATTCCGCAACTTCTTCCTCCGTGGTTTAAAAATCCTCCCTCACCGCATCCAGATCCGCGACAGCCGCCGCATGCGCCCGGCCACCACGTTGCCCTCGGCCCGATCCTCCGCCCGTTTCGCCTCGCGCAGCCAGTTCACCGCCACGAAGGCCACCACGTCCAGCAGCAGCAGCACCGCAAAATAGACGCTGTGCCGCCGCCAGGTGAACCACCCCGTCGCCAGCTCGTAGCCGCCGATCGCGTCCAGCGTCACACCCCACATCACCGGGGCCGCGCCCAGCCCGAGACTCGTGATCACGGTGAACATCGCGAAGAAATGGTTCCGCCCCATCTCGGGCATCGTAGCCATCATGATCCGCGTATTCGCCACGTTGAAATTCGCCGCCGCCAGGCCCGTCAAAAAATTCAGCGCCGTCACGATCGGCACCGAGCACGGCAGCACGCCGCCGGCGATCAACAGCCAGCCCGTCAATACGAGCGCAAAAATCGCCAGCGCCGCGCGCAGGATCGGCTTGCTGCCCACGCGATCAATGATCCGCGCCGTCAGCATCAGCGAAAGGATCGGCCCGATGAATGCGACGCCGGAGAGCATCAGCACGAGATTCGCGTCGAAGTGCTGGTATTCCTTCAGGTATTCCACCGTGAAGACGCTCAAGCTCCCGATCACCGCCATGAAAAGGAGGTTGAACCCGAGCAGCCGCAGGAACGGCGGATGCCCGACGATGGCCAGCCAAGGCACGGGCTGCGCCGAGCGCGACATCGTCTCGCCCGCCGGCGCGTCCGGGATGCGCTTGATGAACCACAGGCTCGCGGACCCGCCCGCGGCGCTGATGAGAAACACCACGGAGAATTCCCACGGCTCGACGTGCCCCCGCATGACAAACGCACACGCAAGCAGCGAGAGCAGGCTGCCCGTGTAGGTGAAAAGCTGATCTCGCGCGAGGAAGCGCCCGCGCACCGGCTCGTCGATGATCGCCGCGATCCATGGCATCCAGCCCGCGGAGGAAATGCCGCGCAGCAGGTTGAAAATGAAGAGCGCCGCCAGCAGCACGGCCATCTTCGACGCATTGTCCAGAAACCCGAGCAGCGGAATCACCGCCACGAGATAGATGAACACCGTCCGAAGCCCCCACCCACTCAACACGAACTGCCGATACGTGTAGCGATCCAAAAATCGCGCCGCCGGCAGCTGCATCACCGTCATCAGCGGCGTGAAAGCCGCGATAATGCCGACCACCGTGGACGAAGCATCGAGCGACTTCGCGAAGAGCACGATGGGTGCGCCCATCATCACCTGAAACGCGATGGCGTTGAAAAGATTGAACCAGTGCGAATTGAACGCCCCGCGGGGATATGGCGACGACACAAACGGAATCTGCCCCACGGAAGACACGGAGAACATCGAGATTTTTGAAATCCTCTCCGTGCCCTCCGTGTCCTCTGTGGTAAATTCCCCGTCCGATGCCCGACGCAAAAATCGACTTCAACGCCAGGCTGCGCGACGTGCCGCACAAGCCCGGCGTCTATGTCATGCGCGACCGCCTCAAGAAGGTGATCTATGTCGGCAAGGCTCGCGACCTGCGCCGCCGCGTCGGCAATTATTTCATGCCCTCGCGCAAGATGACGGCCGATCCCAAGACCCGCGCGCTCATCGACAGCATCTGGGATTTCGAATGGCACGTCGTGAAAAGCGACGCCGAGGCCGTGCTCTACGAGGGCCGCCTCATCAAGGAATTCCGGCCGAAATACAACGTCAGCTTCCGCGACGACAAACGCTTCCTCCTCGTCCGCGTGAATCTCGACGAGCCCTATCCGCGCTTCGGCCTCACCCGCCTCAAGAAAGACGACAGCGCGCGCTACTTCGGCCCGTTCGCCCACAGCGGCGCCCTGCGCACGACACTGAACGCCATTCGCAAGCGCTTCGGCCTGCGCACCTGCGCGCCCACCATTCCCGACGAAGGCGACTACCGCCACTGCAGCAACGACATCATCAAAAACTGCTCCGCGCCCTGCATCGGCCGCATCACGCAGGAGGACTACCGCCACCGCGTCGAGGAAGCCTGCGAGTTCCTTGAGGGCCAGTCGCTCAAGATGATCGAGCAGGTCGAGGCCGAGATGAAGGCCGCCGCCGAGAAGCTCGACTTCGAAAAAGCCGCCCAGCTCCGCAACCTCCTCGACGACCTGCGCACCACGCGCAAGCCGATGACGCGCTTCACTCGCAAGACGCTACCCAGCGCCATCGACCCCCAGGCCGACCTGCTCGCGCTCAAGGACGCGCTCGGCCTCGAGCGAATGCCCCGCATCATGGAGTGCTTCGACATCTCGAACATCAGCGCCACGCACATCGTCGCGTCGATGGTGCGCTTCCGCGCCGGCGTGCCCGACCGCGCCGCCTACCGCCGCTTCCGCATCGCCGGCGTCAAAGGCCAGAACGACTTCGCGAGCATGGCCGAGGTCGTCCGCCGTCGCTACAGCCGCATCCTCCGCGAGGCCGGCGGCGCCGCGGGCGAGGACGCTGAGTTCAACCAGGAGAATCCCTACGAAGCCGCGCAGCGCCTCTCCAACTCTCAACTCTCCACGAACAACCCTCAACTACCCGGCCTGCCGGACCTGATCATCGTCGACGGCGGCAAGGGCCAGCTCGGCAGCGCTTGCGCGGAGCTCCAGCGCCTCGGATTGCACGAGGTTCCCATCATCGGCCTCGCCAAGGAATTCGAGGAAATCCATCGCCCCGGTCGCGCGCTCCCGCTGCGCCTGCCGGCGGACAGCGGCGCGTTGAAATTGCTCCAACGCATCCGTGACGAGGCCCACCGATTCGCCAATGGCTACCACAGCCTCCTGCTCAAGCGCCGCATCAGCGAAAGCCGGCTCGACGACATCCCCGGCGTGAGCGAAACCCGCAAAAAGGCGCTCCTCACCAAATTTGGCAGCCTCGCGCGCCTGCGCCGGGCAAAACCCGAGGCGCTCGCGGAAGTTCCCGGCATCAGCCCCCGCCTGGCCGCCGAAATCCTCGACGCAATTCGCGAGCGATAGAGCGAATCCTCCGGCTCAATACCGCCGAATCACCAGCACGAGCGGCTCCGAGACATTGCCGAGCCGATCCGTCGCCGTCACCTCGATGCGATTGTCGCCGACCGATAACGGCACGAGGAACTTCCAATTCCGGTCGCCCTTCGCGAGCTTCGGCTCCGACTTCGCCTTGAAATGCTTCTCCTGGCGCGCTTTCCCAGTCGCCTGCAGACGCTGCCGGCCGTTCTTCTCGCGCTGGACCGTGTATTCCACCTTCGCGACGCCCGTGTCATCCTCCGCCGTGCCAGAAATCGTGTAAACCGCATCCCGCGTCACCCGGTCGCGCGCCTTCCGCGGATAAATCACCCGCACCCACGGCGCCACCGCCCGCGTGTCCGCCAGATAAATCCCGTCCTTGTCGCCAAAGGTCGCTCGAAAAACGAATTGGTGCAGATCGTTGAACGTGCCCGGTCCCGCAAAATCCACCGCCGTCACCTCCTGATCCCCCGAGGGTGTCGGGAGCTGGATGCCGTCCACCGCGAGCAAAACCGGCCCACCGCTAATGCGCTGGATCCAAATGCCGTCGCGCGTGCCGTCGTTCGGATAACGAATCCGCGCCTTGAAAATCACGTCGCCGGTCTCGTTGATCACCACGGAGGAAAACACGTCGTCGAACACCACCCCGGTTGCCCCTGGGACGGGATCGCCCGCCTTCACGATGGGGCGCAATGTCCCAGGCCGGCCGGCGAAAACCGCCGTGGACGAGGATTCCTGGCTCCCCGAGAGCGTCGCACTGAGCGCGACAAAGTCATTCGAGGCAAGCGAAGGTCGCGGCGACAAGTCCTTCATCACAAAACCCGCAATGCCCGGCGCGGCGTCTCCGGTGGTCGCCACGGGCTTCAGAGCATTCGGCAACCCGGCGTAAATCGCCTGCCTGGTGGACGGGGTAGGACTCGCCGCCGGGGTGGTGATCACCTTGAGAGCGACATTGCCCGACTCGTTGACATCGACTTCCGTTCCCGCCCGGTATCCCTCCACGAAGGGATCGGAATACACCGAAGAGTCGAAAATCGTCTTGGCCTTCACCTCTCCGGCCGGGCTCGGCAGCACATCGCCCGCGAGCAGAGCGTTATTGGCCCCCTTGCCACCCAAAATCGACAGCGCGTCCGTTGAAGCGAGGTCGCGATAGCGACTTTCCACCCGACTCTTGAGGCCCAAAATGGAACCCGCGCGAAAAGCCGCCGGTCCGAAATCCACCAGCGTATCCGGCACCTGCACGCCCGAGTTTTCCGCCCAAACGCCCGCTTGGCTGCTTTCGCCGATCTGCGTCATGGCATTGAATGCCACCCGCCCGTCAAAAGCGACCGACACCGCTTCAAAGGAGGAAAAGGTTCCGTCGCCCTCGGGCGTAGCGGAATCCGCCTTCTCAACCAGCCGCACGGTCCCAAAGGAACTCGCGACCACCCGTGGCGTGCCCGATTCGTTCAATCCGTCCAGAAAAGCCACCGTCCCGTCCGCTCCCAATTTCGGCAGGCCCAGGCGCGAATAAATTCCGCCCCCCGGCGCGCTCTGTCCGGTAAAGGCGAGCACTTGATAGCTCGCCCCCGCCTCCTGGGCAAATGCCGCATGGGAGAAAGCCATTGCCACTGCGCCGGCTACGGCACCCCCCGAAAGCCTCTCCAGCGAAAATACCCGTCCGAATCGCATAATAGCCGCCAAACTAACCCAAGTCATTGGACCGACAACTCCTTTTTGGCGCATCGTCACCTTCCAAACAAAAGCCCCGATGGGGATCTCCACCGGGGCTTTTCCGAAGAACCAAGCCGATCAGCTCAAACCAGAGCGCGACGACGACGCACTCCAAAGAGCACGACCACAAGGCCGAGTCCGACCAGAGCGACCGTGCCAGGCTCGGGAACGGCCGCGGGAGTTCCGGTAACCACCAAGTTCCCAATGGACGAAATGGTAGCCGCACTCGCAGAACTTCCTTGTCTAAAGGCAACGGCACTCAACGTCGCATCTTCGCTCGTAGTTCCACTCCAAGTTACCAAACCCGTGTAACTACTTCCGCCGACAGAAAGGGATCCCGTATCATTTAAGGCGCCGGCGACAAATGTGCGGACGAGCGTAACGTTATAGATCGTCCCGAAAGCGAGCTCGGTTGTTCCATAAGTGGGGGTTGCTCCGGTGGCGCCCATTTGTAACCCAAGCACGTAGCCGGAACCGGAACTCTTGGCGAATACCCGGGAATTATAATTCGTTGCCGAAGCTCCCGTGTCGAACGCGAGAAAATAGTCACCAGTTTGGGCGGCAGACAAACTTAGAGAAAAATTCAAGGTCAAGTCTCCACTGTTGACTGCGGAGGAAAAAGCGGTGCCCGCATCTTGACCATTGTTTGCCAGCGAAACAATACCATTCGTAACGGTGATTGGATTCACGACCGATGATCCAATAAGCGTCCACCCTCCTTGGCCGATGAGCCCTCCGTTGGTAAAGGTGGTAAAATCTTGAGACAGGAGGGTATCTGCCCGACCCAGTCCAATGGCAGTCACGCAAACAAACGCGATTAAGAGGATTTTCTTCATGATTTTTAAGCGATTTTTTGTTTAGCTCTACACAAGCGCGAAGATTTATCGAAATTCCCATGTCAGGAATTTTGAAATTGAAACGTTTGCGCCTTAATTCGATTTCGCCTTCCTTAAGCAGTTGCCGTGCCCAGAAATTTGTAAAACCTCCCTGCAAATCCTTTTTCCTATTTTTAAAATAGGGATTTCCCAAAACCTGGGTTCCTCAAAACCCTCGGCTGGATCGAGTTTCGAACGCCGCTACACTGGCGACGAAGGGCCTCGCCACCAACCCTACGGGCCGAGAGCCAAATCTGTATTCCGATTCACGGCAGTCACCCTCGTCACCGCTCAAGCGGTTCGATTAGAGCCCCTACACCAGCTCCGCGATCTGCACGGCGTTTAGCGCGGCTCCTTTGAGGAGCTGATCGCCGCAGACCCAGAATGCCAGGCCGTTTTCCAGCGCGCAATCGAGGCGGATTCGGCCGACTTCACAGTCGTCCTTGCCCGCCACTTCGAGCGGCACCGGATATTGGCGGGCGGAGGGCTCGTCCACGACACGCACACCGGGAAACGCTGAGATTGCCTGGCGGGCCTCGGCAACATTCACCGGCCGCTCGAATTCGGCGCTGATCGCCACGGAATGCGCCCGGTAAACCGGCACGCGCACGCAGGTGACCGACGCCCGGAACATCGGCAGGTGCATGATGCGCCGGCCTTCGTTCTGCATCTTCATCTCTTCCTTCGTGTAGCCCGCGTCGAGAAACGAATCGACCTGCGGGATCACGTTGAAGGCGATCTGATGCGAGAAAACGGACGGCTCCACGGCCACGCCCGCTGCGATGGCGTTCACCTGCTGGCGCAATTCCTCCACGGCCTGGGCCCCGGCGCCGGAGACGGCCTGGTAGCTCGACGCGAAGACGCGCTTCACGCGGAATTTTTGATGCAGCGGGTAAAGGCCCATCAGCGTGATCGCCGTCGTGCAATTCGGGTTCGCGATGATGCCACGGTGGTTCTTCACGTCGGCGCCGTTGATCTCCGGAACGACCAGCGGAACGGTATCGTCCATGCGAAAAGCCGAGGAATTGTCGATCACCACGGCGCCCGCCTGCACGGCCAACGGCCCGAATTCCTTGGAAATGCCGCCTCCCGCGCTGAATAGCGCGATCTCGACGCCTGCGAACGAATCCGGCCCCAAGGCCTGCACGGGCACGTCCTCGCCCTTGAACTTGAGCGTCTTGCCGGCGGAGCGTGGCGAGGCGAGCAGAGTGAGCTTGCCGACGGGAAAATTGCGCCGCTCGAGGACGTCGAGCATTTCCACTCCCACCGCGCCGGTTGCCCCGACGATCGCTACATGATACTGCCTGCTCATAAAGAAAAGAGGTTTATGACTAGCGCAGAATCCCCGACCGGCCAACCGGCAATTTTTCTTCGCGTGAGCGTGCCCGATCAACGGCTGGATCTCCTCGCCGACGGCACGGTGGTCGCGAGCTACCCGATCTCGACCTCGAAATACGGCCTCGGCACCGAGCCGGGCAGCTTCCGCACCCCGACCGGACGGTTCGTGATCGACGAAATGATCGGCGGCGACGCACCGCCCTGGGCCGCGTTCAAATCCCGTCAGCCCACCGGCGAGATCGCCACTCCCGGCGGCGAGGACGACGGCATCCTCACGCGCATCCTGTGGCTTGCCGGGCTCGAACCGCACAACGCAAACACCCGCGACCGTTTCATCTACATCCACGGCACGAATCAGGAGTCTCTCATCGGCACGCCTGCCAGCCACGGCTGCGTGCGGATGCGGAATGCGGACGTCCTCGATCTCTTCGAGCGCGTGCGCCCCGGCACGCCGGTCGAGATTATCGCCTGAGCGGCGGCCCGGCCCGCGAATTTCATTGTTTCGCGAAACCGATGTGACTTAATCGCGAGTAGCTACCAGCGCAGAAAGGAGGGGGAAATATTTCATGAAATTCGTCAAGATCGCGGCATTCGCCGTTTTCGCGGCCGCCACGCTCAGCTTGGGCGCGTGCGCCAGCAAGCCGAAGCCGGCGCCGATGCCTGCCTCGATGGGCACGACCAAATAATTTCCTTTAACGGAATTTGGGCCGGGACGGTTTTCAATCGTTCCGGCCTTTTTTTGCCCATAAACGGTGGCCGGGAATTTGATTGTCTCCCCCCAACCAATGGGCGTTACTCCCGGTGCAATTTGCAAAGGAAAGGGGGGAAACATTCATGAAATTCGTCAAGATCGCGGCTCTCGCCGCTTTTGCGGTCGCTACGCTCAGCCTCGGTGGCTGCTGCAGCAGCACGATGTCCAAGCCGGCGCCGTCGAGCGTTGGTTACTCGAAGTAATCCGCCAGGATTCAGTCCATTAAACCGGGACGGTTCCTCGCGAGCCGTCCCGGCTTTAATCCCGCGCGACCCGGGGCTTCACGCTCACATAAGCGCTCCCCGCCAGCGTGAATCGCCACGGCAATTCCGCCGCGGTCGAAATGCCGATCCTCTCATCGGCCACCAGCCGCGGGCGCCCCAATCGCGCGGCAAAGGCATGCTCCGCATCCGCGCAGAGATCGCCGCCGTGCCACGTGCCGTCGATGCCCAGCGCCTGCGTCAATCGCCCCGGGCCCGCGCAAAGCTTGCGCACGTCATCGAGCCTGCGCCGCTCCGCCATCGCGGCAACGCCGCGCGCCGGTTCCAACGCCCGCACGAGCACGAACCCATCGCCGCGCCTCCCCTTCACGAGCACGTTGAACAGCCAGTGCATGCCATAGTTGAGATACACGTAGGCGGTGCCCGGCGGATGATTCGCGACAAACGCCCGCGCGCTTGGCCGAAAAAATGTATGCGCCGCCGTATCTCCCACGGCGGCATACGCCTCGGTCTCGACGATGATCCCCGAGCACTCGCCCCAGCACAATTCCGCGCCGATCAGCTGACGCGCGCACACGAGCGGGCTGCGCTCAAAAAAATCGCGGGCCAGCATCACCGTCCGCTCGGGTGATCGATGAACGCCCACGGCAGCGCGAATTTCCGCGCGAGTTCCGCGCCGACG
>Ga0157378_10001162_pt1 | contig 23943 bp, 5 predicted proteins | sample M65metaG_FD_115309 | JGI IMG/M metagenome (GOLD analysis project Ga0157378, IMG submission 115309) | Miscanthus rhizosphere microbial communities from Kellogg Biological Station, Michigan, USA - M6-5 metaG | ecosystem: Host-associated > Plants > Roots > Rhizosphere > Soil | place: USA: Michigan...
ACGCCGATGCGGGCCACGCCGAGCGCTTCGGCCCAGATCGCGGCGAGGCGCGTCTCGATCTCGTTCGCCGGCGCTTCGTAGCGGAGGCGCCCCGAGGCCAGCTCCTCCGGCCGCGGCAGGTTCTGGCGGTCGATCTTGCCGTTGGCGTTGAGCGGAAATTCATCGAGGCGGATGAACCAGCTCGGGATCATCGAGCCGGGCAGCATGTCGCGCAGCCGCGCGCGCAGCGTGGCGGCATCGATTGGCGATTTCTCGGTGTAGTAGCAGGCCAGGGCTTGCTCGCCGTCGGGCTGGGCGATGGCTACTGTGACGGCGAGATCGATCTCCGGATTCGCCAGCAGAGCGCCGTCGACCTCGGCGAGCTCGATGCGGACGCCGTTGACTTTGACCTGGCGGTCGCGGCGGCCAATGAATTCGATGGTGCCGCCGGCAAGCTCGCGGGCGAGATCGCCGGTGCGGTAGACGTTGCCGTCGAAGGCGTCGTTGTTGCCGCCGAGGTAGCCGACGCAGCGGAACGGCGGCTCGATGTGCAACTCGCCGATGGCGCCACGGGCCACCGGCCGGCCGTCTTTCGTCAGCGTGATGCGCGTGCCGGCGATCGGCGTCCCGATCGGGACCATTCGCGCCGGATCGTCGAACGTCTCCGGAATGCGGTAGCAGAGTTTGGCGAGTGTCGTCTCCGAGGGGCCGTAGAGATTGAAGAGGGCGACGTTGTTGCCGAAGGTAGTGCGCGTGCGTTGGACGTCGCGGCCGAATAGCGGCTCGCCGGCAAAGAGGATGGCGCGGAGGTCAGGCAGCGGGACGTTCGCCTCTTTCAGCAGCAGGCGGAAGATGCTTGGGACGACATGCAGGTGCGTGACGCGCGCGTCGGCGAGCCAGCGCAGCAGGCGCGAGGTGTCGTCGCGCGCGGCCTGCGGCGGGACGCAGACGGTTCCGCCCGAGACGAGCGGGAGAAAGATGTCGCGCAGGCTGACATCGAACGTGGTCAGCGCCAGGTTGCTGACGCGGATCGAGGCATCGGCGCCCAGCTCGCCGCGCTCCCAGTCGATGAAGTGATGGAGCCCTTCGTGCGTGCCGATGATCGCCTTCGGCTCGCCGGTGGAGCCGGAGGTGAACATGATATAGGCGGCGGATTTGTCGAGCGTGCCGGTGAGTTGCTTGCGGAGCGATTCGATGCGTTTGCGCGGCTGATCGGGAGCGATCGGAGCGAAGACCGCGCCGCGCTTCATGACCGCGAGGATGGTGGCGATGTATTCGATGGAGTTGGGAAGGAGGATCGGGACGATCTCGCCTTTTTCTGCGCTCACCGATTGCGCGATCTCCTCCGCACGCGCGTTCAGTTCACCGTAGGTGATGCGGCCGGTTTCGTCTTCGGCGGCGATGGCGTCGGGCGTGCGGCGGGATTGTTCTTCAAACAAACCAAGGACGCCCCTGGGAGCGCGGGCATCTTGCCCGCTGTCGATGCTCGGCATCCTTGTGACAGGCACCAGCGGGCGGGACGCCCGCGCTCCCAGGGTCTCCGCGACGAGGTCCCGCCACTGTTCTTCGATCACGGCCAGCTGCGCCAGCGGGATGGCGTTGGCGTTGACGGTGAACTTCACCTCCAGCTCGTCGCGCGGGTGAACGACGATGCTGAAGTCGTAGTGCATCTGTTCGTGGGCGCGGATGTTGTCGATCTGAAGACCGCGCGGACCGGCGGCGCCGTCGAGCGGGTAGTTCTCGAAGACCAGCACGTGGTTGAACAGCGGGCGCGTCACGCCGGTCAGCAGCTGCATGTCGCTGAGCGGGTAGTGGTGATGCGGAATGCTGGCGATGGCGATTCGCTGGACCGACGCCACCAGATCAGCGAACACGGCATCGGGCGCGACGCGGGCGCGCATCGGGATCGTCTGCAGGAAGAGGCCGGCCATCTTCTCGACGCCCGGCAGCTCGGGCGGACGGCCGGAGACGACGACGCCGAAGATGACGTCGGGCTCGCCGTTGTACATCGTCAGGAGGAGGGACCAGAGCGCCTGGACCACGGAGTTGAGCGTGCTGCCGAGTCGCGCGGCGAGATCGGTCAGCGCGGTGGTGGTGTCGCGATCGAAGGTGAAGACGTGCTCGGCGAGGGTGAAGGTGTTCGCGCGGCCGAGGTTGGGGATCGATGACGGTGGCGGAGCGTTGTCGAGGAGCGACGACCAGAAGCGCTGCGAGGCGCTCTGATCGCGCGATGCCAGCCACTCCAGGAAGCGGCGGTATTGCGGCGCGGGAGGGAGCGCAACGTTGGGATCATCGTAGAGCGCGGCCAGCTCCTGTTGCAGGATGCCGATCGACCAGCCGTCGAGGATGGCGTGGTGGTGGCTCCAGACCACCTCGAATTCGCGTTCGCCCGTTTGCAGAACGGCCACGCGCATCAGCGGATCGCGGGCGAGATCGAAGCCGCGATTGCGGTCGTCTTCGGCGAAACGTGAGACCGCGGTTGTGCGGAGGAACGTCGTCTCGACCGTTCGATCGCGCAGCACGACCTGCATCGGGCGATCGCCGTCGGCGCGGATAACCGAGCGGAGGATTTCGTGTCGTCGCGCGAGCGCGCGCCAGGCGTCGAAGAAACGTGTGACGTCGAGATCGCCGGTGATGCGATAGATGAATTGTTCAAAGTACGCCGAGCGCCCTTCGAGCGAGTGAAAGAGCATTCCTTCCTGCAGCGGCGTGAGCGGCAGGAGTTGTTCATCGGGCATCGCCATGGCGGTCAGCTGCAGCAGCTCGGCGCGGAAGGCGGCCACGAAGCGCTCGATGGTGGCGCGGGCGTGGATGCGGCGGTTGTAGGAGACGGCGATGCGCAAGCGTCCGCCGATGACGGCGGTTTCGATCTCGACCAGCGCTCCCCGTTCGAGGGCGGCGGCCTGCGAGCGGCCGCAGGGTTCTTGAGAGAGAACCCAGGCGCCGTCCGCGTCATCGTCGAACTGTCCGAGGTAGTTGAAAACAACTTCCGGCAACTCGCGGAAGGCGGTGTGGGCGAGATAGCGGAGGATGCCGTAGCCGATCCCTTTGCGCGGAATGGCCCGGAGTCCATCGCGCACGCGGCAGAGATCCTCGGCGACCGCGCCGGCGTCGGTGAGATCGAGGGCGACCGGATAGAGGCTGGTGAACCAACCGACCGTTGCAGTGAAATCGGCGCCGGGCGAAAGCTCCTCCCGTCCGTGGCCTTCGAGGAGGATCCGCGACTTCGCCACGCCGTATTCGTTGCGCGCGGCACGGGCCAGCGCGGTGAGGAGGACGTCGTTGATCTCGGTCTCGTGCGCGCGATGTACGCGCGTCAGCAGGATTTCGGTATTGGCAGCGTCGAGCGTGCTCTCGACGGTTTCGGCGTCGCCGTAGCGGTTCACCGGCGAATCGAAATCGGCGGGGATCGACAGCGCCGGCACCGACTCCACCGCCTGCCAGTACGCGGCCTCCTCCTGCAACTCCGGACGCTGCGCGTACTCCTCCAGCACCGCCGCCCACTGCGCGTACGAATCGCTCTTCGGCGGAAGCTCCTGACCGGCGTACGCGGCGGCGAGATCTTCGAGAACGATGCGCCAGGAGACGCCGTCGATGATCAGGTGATGGGCCACCAGGAAGAGGCGGTCGCCGTCGGGCAGGCGATAGACGACGGCGCGGAAGAGCGGGCCACGATCGAGGTCGAAGGAGGCCTGCACGCGCTCGGCGTGCGGCGCGATGGCATCCGTTTCGACGATCTCCAGCGTGTACTGCAGCAGCTCGTGGCGCGCCTGCAGCGCGTCGAGCGCGCGCCTCAGCGCCGCCTCGTCGATCCGATCGCGCGAACGGAGCAGGACGGATTGGTTGAAGTGATGGCGGTCGCGCGTGTGGGTCTCGAAGAACCAGCGCTGAATCGGCGTCAGCGATGCCGAGGTCTTCTGCTGCGTTCTGCGCTCGGCGCGTAGCACTCGCGGCGCCAGCGCGGCGATGGTCCTGGCCTCGAACAGGTGGCGCAGCTCCATCGTCAGCCCGGCCTGATGGAGACGGCCGGCGATGCGCAGGGCCATGATCGAATCGCCGCCGTGGGCGAAGTAGTCGTCGTGGATGCCGATCGGCTTGCGGTTCAGCACCACTTCCCAGACCCGGGCGATCGTCGCTTCGACCTCGTCGCGCGGCGGCGTGTACTCGGTGCCGGAGGCGATCGCGGCGTCGTCGACCGATGGCAGCGCCTTGCGATCGACCTTGCCGTTCGACGTCAGCGGCAGCGACGGCAGCTGCACGAAATGGCTTGGGACCATGTACGACGGCAGCGTGTGAGCCAGGTGTGCGCGCAGTGCATCGGCGTGCAACGACTCGGCAGCGACGAGATAGGCCACGAGTTGGCGCGTTCCGTTAGCGCCCTCGCGGTCGATGACGAATGCCTTGTCGACACTCGGATGATCGAGCAGCCGCTGCGTCACCTCGCCGAGCTCGACGCGGTAGCCGCGTATCTGAACCTGATGGTCGTTGCGCCCGAGGTGCTCGAGCGTGCCGTCGGGGAGGAGGCGGCCGACGTCGCCGGTGCGGTAGAGACGCTCGCCGGCGCGGAACGGGCTGGGGAGAAAACGTTCGGAGGTCAGCTCGGGACGATTGAGATAGCCGGCGCTGACGCCGCTGCCGCCGACATACAACTCGCCGGCCACGCCAAGCGGCCGTTGACGCATCGACTCGTCGCAGACGTAAACCGTCGTCTCCGGGATCGGGCGGCCGACGATGCTCCTTCCCGTGGCGCTGTCGACGTCGCCATCGCGCAGGCGGTAGTACGTCACGTGCACCGTGGTCTCGGTGATGCCGTACATGTTGATGAGGGCGATGCGATCGAGCGGATAGAGCGCGGTCCAGTCGCGCAGATAGGCAGGCTCGAGGCGGTCGCCGCCGAAGATGACGTAGCGGAGATGCGTGTCGAGCGCGTGCGCCGAGGCGTCGCGCTCCGCGGCGATGAACGACTGGAAGGCGCCCGGCGTCTGGTTGAGCACCGTGACTTTGTGGCGGCGGACCAACTCGTGAAGGGCGCCCGCATCGCGGACGATGGCGCTCGGAACGACGATGGTGCGTCCGCCGTAGAGCAGCGCGCCGTACATCTCCCACACCGAGAAGTCGAAGCAGAAGGAGTGGGCGATAGTCCAGACGTCGCGCTCGTGAAAGTCGAAATCGTGCCGATCGATGATCAGCAGCCGGACGACGTTGCGGTGCGTGACCAGGCAGCCTTTGGGGTTGCCGGTGGAGCCGGAGGTGTAGATGACGTAGGCGACGTCGTCGGGGCCGCAACGGAGCGCCGGCGTCGCGCCGGCTGGCTCGGCGTGCGTCCTCGCCGCCGCGGTGCTTGGCAAAATGTCGGAGTCTGGCGGGACGGCGGCGGGACCCGCGCCGTGCCAGCCGGCGTGGACGCCAGCGCTCCTCGGCGCTACGTCCACGGCCAGCGCGCGCACGGATTTCGAAAGCCGCTCCGCGGTCTCGCATGTGGTGAGCACCACCCGGCAGCCGCTGTCTTCGATCATGAAGGCGGTGCGCTCGGCGGGATAGTCGAGATCGAGCGGGACGTAGGCCGCGCCGGTTTTGAGGATGCCCAGGATGGCGATAACCGTCTGCTCGGAGCGGTCGAGGAAGATGCCGGCGAAATCGCCGCGGCCGAGGCCGCGGGTGCGCAGGGCGTGAGCGACGGCGTTGGCGCGATCGTCGAGCTGTTGATAGGTCAGCTCGTTCTCTTCGAAAACGACGGCAACGTTGTCCGGCGTGCGCGCGACTTGCGCTTCGAAGAGATCGACCAGCGACTGGTTGGCCGGATAGGCGGCGGCGGTGTCGTTGAACGCGGCGAGAAACGCGCGCTCGTCATCATCGATCAGATCGATCTCGCCGATCGGGCGGTCGGGGTCTTCCAGGACCGACCCCAGTATCCGTGCGAAGTAGCCGGACCAGCGGATGATGGTGTCGCGCGTGAAGAGCGAGGTGGCGTAGGCGAAATCGAGCGAGAGCGCGCCCTCTTCCTCGATCACCTCCAGGCTGAGATCGAACATGGCCGCGGGGAGGCGGAACGGATGCGCGGTGAAGCGGAGGTCGCGGATGCGGAAGGCGCGCTCGCTGGCGTTTTCGTAGGAGAGCAGCGTGTCGAAGAGGGCGTTGCGATCGTGCGGGCGCGTGTCGTTGAGGCGGGCCATGGCCTCGAACGGAAAATCCTGGTGGTTGTAGACGTCGAGACAGTTGCGGCGCACGTCCTCGAGCAGCGCGCGAAACGGCATGCGCTCATCGACCCGCGTCCGGAACACGACCGTGTTGACGAACATCCCCACCGCTTCAGCGCGGCGCGGATCGCGACGGCCGGAGACGACACCGCCAACGAGCAGGTCGTCCTGCAAGCTGAGCCGGTGCAGCAGAACGTCGTACGCAGCCAGGAGCAGCATGTAGAGCGAGGTGTGCGTCGTGCGCGCGAGCTCTTTCAATCGCCGCGTGGTGGCCGCGTCGATCACGCCGAGGACGTGATCGCCGCGGAAATCGCGCTCCGCGGGGCGGGGGTGATCGGTGGGGAGATCGAGAACCGGAAGCTCGCCGGCGAGCTGCGCGCGCCAGAAGGCTTCGTCGTCGGGCGAGACCATCTCCTCGATCGCCAGACACTCGCGGAAGTCGTACGTGACCGGCGGCAGTTCGCGCCCTTCGTACGCGGCCATGATCTCGGCGGCGATGACGTTGAACGACAGGCCGTCGGCGACGATGTGGTGGGTGTCGGCCAGGAGCAGATGGCGATCCGGCGAGGTGCGGATCACAGCCACACGCATCAGCGGCGCGACGGCGAGATCGAACGGCTGCAGAAGGGCAAGCGCAAGATCGTCGACGTTCGCTTCGTCGCACGCATGACGTTCGATTTCGAAGCGCGGCTCGGCACTTGTCCGTAGCAGCAGCTCGCCATCGATCATCACAAAGCTGGTACGCAGACTCTCGTGTCGGGCGATGACTTCGCGGAAACACTCTTCGAGGCGCTCGACGTCGAGCGGTCCGTCGATCCAGAGCGCCTGCGGGAGGTGGTAGGGCAATTGTCCGCCGGGACGCTGGGCCAGCGCGTACTGGCGGCGCTGCGTCGACGACGGCGCGGCGAACTGGCGCGGCGCGTAGTGGTCGATGCGGAACGGAAATCCCGCCGCGCGAATCTCGGCCAGGCTCTCCCGAATCGCGTCGAGCACGTACGCCACCTCGGCGTCGCCATGCTCGGTGGAGAAGAAGCAGATGCGGCGCTCCCACGTGTAGACGCCGCGCTGCATGAGCAGGAGCCACAGCAGCTCCAGCTCGATCGGCTGCGCGTGATCAGCGTCGCCGAGGGGGACCAGGCGGAATTGCGAGGCAAAGTGTTTGGCGCGGAGCGGGAACTGCTCGCGCTCGAAATACCAATTGAGCGCATCGCAGAATCGCGTCGTTTGCGCGGAGACCTCGGCCTGCGGACGCGGCCCGGCCTCTTTCAACGCCGACAGCGCCGCGTGCGCGGTGGCCATCGTGGCGGGATTGCGGCCGAACGTTCCGCCGAAATAGATCATGTCCGACTGCGGGCCGGAGCGGTCGCCGTACTCCCAATAGCCGCCGTCGATGTAGTCGAGAAACTTTGCCTTGCCGGCAATGACGCCGATGGGCAATCCGCCGCCGGCGATCTTGCCGTAGACGGCGATGTCGGCGTCGATCCCGAACCACGCCTGCGCGCCGCCCGGATGGATGCGGAAGCCGGTGATCATCTCGTCGAAGATCAAGGCCACACAGCGCTCGCGCGTGAGACGGCGGAGTTTCTTCAGGAATCCCTGCGGCTGCAGATCGGGATTGCGGCTCTGCACCGGCTCGACCAGGACCGCGGCCAGATCGTCGATCCGGGCGATGGCGTCGAGCGATTCCCGCGCGCCGTAGTCGAGGATGATCACGTCCTCGACCATCGACGGCGGCGTGCCCACCCCGATGGGGACGATCCTCCCCTCTTCTTCCGCCGCCAGAACGCCGTCGAAGATGCCGTGATAGGAGTCGCGGAAGAGGACGATTTTGTTGCGCTTCGTAGCCGCGCGCGCCAGCCGGATGGCCACCATGACCGCCTCGGTGCCGGTATTGCTGAACGTCACGCGCTCACAGCCGGTCAGCTCGTGAATGAGCCGGGCGACCTCGCCAGTGAGATCGGATTGGGTTCCGAGCTCGAGCCCTTCGGACATCTGGCGATGGAGTGCGTCGTGAAGAAACGGCGCGCGATGGCCGAAGAAGTTGACGCCCATGCCGATGGCCAGGTCGATGTACTCATTGCCGTCGACGTCCCAGAATCGCGGCCCCTCGGAGCGCGCCGAGACGATCGGGTACTTGGCCTCTTTGAATTGCGACCAGAACGAGAGCGTGTGTTTCCAGTCGGCCAGGATGGCGCGATGCTCCTGCGTCAGCGCTTTGGAGCCGCGCGTCCGGTCGATGTGTTGCGCGACGACGCGATCGACGAAGGCGCGCTGCTCCGGCGTGAGCGGTTTCGGCGCATGGAGGTTGAGCGCGCGGAAGTTGGTCTTCGACGTCGCGGGGAGCGCGGGCGCGCGGCCGGCCTCCTGGACAGCGGACGCATCGAGGGCGGGTGAGCGAACGCCGTCGGGGCTCGCCGGCGCCCGGCGCTCCTCGGACAACTGTTGCTGACAAAGAATCGTGTAGTAGTGAAGCTGCTGCTCGAAGAGATTCGACGGAACGGGAGATGTCGCAATGGTGGAAGGAATCGCGGGCGGCGCGATTGCGGGAACGATCGTCGCGGCGCGTCTTCCATGCTCATCGACGTAGCGCGCCAGATCGTCGATCGTGCTCAGCTCCTGGAAGAACTGGCTGATCTGGAGCGTGACCCCGTACTCCTTCTCCACCTTCTGCCCCATGGCCAGGAGCATCAGAGAGTCGAGCCCCATCTCCATCAGGTTCTGCTGGCGGTCGATGGCACCGGCGGCCAGGCCGGTGATGCCGGAGAGGATGCTGACGATGTCATCTGCTGCGGTCGCGTTTTGTTTATCCATGATCGAGTCTTTCCTGAGCGGCGCGAGATCGAGCCAATGGCGTTGGCGCTGGAATGGGTAGGTGGGAAGGGCGACGCGGCGGTGCGGAGACGGAGCGTGGAAGGCACGCCAGTCGATGGTCTGGCCGTGGACGTAGAGCGTGGCGACGGCGTCGAGCATCGTGGCCACGTCGCGCGTGCCCTTTCGCAGCGAGCTGACGGCGACGTGCTTCGCGGGATCGAGCGTGCGCCGGACGAAGGCGGTGAGCGTGTCGCCCGGGCCGAGCTCGAGGAAGAGATCGTGGCCGTCGCGGGCCATGGCCTTGACGGCATCGGCGAAACGCACCGGCCGCACGAGTTGCTGCGACCAGTACGACGGCGAGGCAACATCGCGCAGAGCGAGGTCGCCGGTGGATGTTGAATAGAAGTGGAGCGATGCCGGCTGCGGCGATGAGGCCCGCGCGGCGCGCTCGAGGCCGGGCACGATCGGCTGCATCGATGGTGAGTGGAAGGCGTGCGAGACGGCCAGTCTCTGCCATCGGATGTCGCCAAGCGATTCGAGGACGCGCGCCACATCCTCCTCGGCGCCGGCGATGGTGATGCACTCCGGCGCATTCACGCCGGCCAGGACGACGCCGCTGCCGTCGATAGCGCGGCGCACGGTCTCTTCATCGGCGAAGACCGCGGCCATGGCCCCGCGCGCGGAGGTTTGCATCAGCCGCCCGCGCTCGGCGGTGAGCTTCGCCGCCGCTTCGAGGGTGAAGATGCCGGCGGCATACGCGGCGGCGTATTCGCCGATGCTGTGGCCGGCCACGGCCGAAGGCTGGATGCCCCACGATTTCCAGAGCTCCGTCAGCGCGACCTGAATGGTGAATAGGAGCGGCTGCGTGATCGCGGTCTGGGCGATGGCCGACTCGTCGTTTCGTTTGTACAGAAGGTCGGCGATCGAGAGATCGAGCAGCGCCTCGCAGCGTTCGATCGTTTCGCGGAACAGTGGCTCGGTGGCGAACAGCTCCTTCCCCATCGCCAGGTATTGCGAGCCTTGTCCGGTGTAGAGAAAGGCCACGCCACGTTTGGCGGCCACGTCCGGCTTGCGGCGATGAACGCTGCCCTCCAGCTTGCCGCGCATCTCCTCGGATGTTGCAGCGACGGCGGCGACGCGAATGTCGAGGTGCGAGCGCAAGGCGGCGGTGTGGCAGACGTCGCCGAGATCGACGTCGCCTTCGAGTGTGTGCGTGTAATTCGCGATTACGGCATCGAGAGCATCAGGTGTAGCCGCGGACAACGGCAGCACAGACAAGAGTGTCTGTGCCACATTGGAATCTGTGGGTGGCACAGACACTCCTGTCTGTATCAGATTGGAGTGTGGATGTGGCACAGACACTCTTGTCTGTGCTGGTGCCTCTTCGATCACTACGTGCGCGTTGGTACCGCTCAGTCCGAACGAGCTGACGCCGGCGATGCGCGGGCGGCCGTTTGACGGCCATTCCTCCAACTGCGCCACGACGCGGATCGGCGAGTTGTTCCAGTCGATGTGGCGATTCGGCGTGCCGAGGTGGATGCTCGGCGGGAGCGCGGCGTGCTGCATCGACAGGATCACCTTCACCACGCCGGCGATGCCCGCGGCCGCCTCGGTGTGACCGATGTTTGTCTTCACCGATCCGATGCGCAGCGGATGATTGAAGATCGCCGCCAGGGCGTTGTGCTCGATCGGATCGCCGAGGATCGTGCCGGTGCCGTGGGCTTCGACGTAGTCGACGGCCGCGGGCTCGACGCCCGCGTTCGCCAGCGCTTTGCGGATCACCGCCTGTTGCGCAAGTCCGTTCGGCGCGGTGAGGCCGTTGCTGCGGCCGTCGTGATTCACGGCCGCGCCGCGCAGCACGGCCAGGATGCGGTCGTTGTGGCGTTGGGCATCGCTGAGGTGTTTCAGCACCAGCACCGCGCATCCCTCGCCGCGGCCGTAGCCGCCGGCGTCATCGGAAAACGCGCGCGAACGGCCGTCGGTGGCGAGCGCTTTCACCTTGCAGAGAGCGATGTAACTGTCGAGCGAGAGCAGCAGGTTCACGCCGGCGGCGAGGGCGAGATCGGACTCGCGCCGCTGCAGACTTTCCATCGCCAGGTGCAGCGCCACCAGCGACGACGAGCAGGCGGTGTCGACGGTGAGGCACGGCCCGCGGAAGTCGTAGACGTAGGAGAGGCGGCCCGCGGCGGTGCTGAACATCACCCCACTTCCCGCGTGCGGCGTGATGCGCGTGACGTCGCCCGAGTGGATGTGCGCCTGGATGTAGTCGTAGTTCGTCAGACCGAGAAAGACGCCGGTGAGCGAGCCGCGCAGCTTGCGCGTGTCGAGGGCGGCGTCTTCGAGCGCGGCCCAGCTCATCTCGAGAAGGACGCGCTGCTGCGGATCCATCGCCTCCGCCTCGCGCGGGGTGATGTTGAAAAACGCGGCGTCGAAGGCGTCGACATTGTCGAGAAACGCGCCGCTGCGCGTGTACATCCGGCCAGGCGCGTCGGGATCGGCGTCGTAGTAGCGGTCGACGTCCCAGCGCGCGCGCGGAATCTCGCCGACGGCATCGCCGCCGCGCGCGAGAAGCTGCCAGAACTCCTCCGGCGACTCGCCGCCGCCTGGAAAACGGCAGGAGAGTCCGACCACAGCGATCGGCTCCTGGCGCTTGAGCGAGTCGTTCTCGGCCGCAAGCTCGCGGATCTTCACGGACGCTTTCTTCAGCGTCTCGACCAGTTTGGTCTCGTTGTCATTCATCGGGGATTCACCAGGTGATCGATTTCCTCCAACAGCGTTTCTGCCGGTGCCGCGTCGCCGCCACGGATCACGTCGCGCAGCAGGTATTCGGCGATGCGCTCGAGGGTCGGGTGATCGAAGAGGAGCGAGGCCGGGAGCGATGCGCCGATGTTCTTGCCGAGGCGGTTGCGCATGTCGACCGTCATCAGCGAGTCGAAGCCCTGGTCGAGGAGCGGGCGGTCGGCGGCGATGACCTCCGATTCGCCGTAGCCGAGAACCTCGCGAGCCAGCGATTGCAGATAGCTCTGCAGCAGGCCGCGGCGCTCGATCGGCAGCGCGGCGTGCAGTTCGGCCACGATGTCGCGCTTCGGCGTTTTCGATGTTGCAACCAAGCTCGTGGCCGCCGGCGCAATGAGTCCGGCGAAGAGGCCGGCGTTTCCGTCGATGCCGTGCGCTCCCGCGTACCTCTGCCAGTCGACGTCGGCGATCGCGCATTGCGCCAGGCCGTCCTGCAGCGCGATCTGCATGGCCCGCAGGGCATGCTCGGGATCGAGAAAACGGATTCCCTGGGCGGTGAAGCGCTCATCGCCGAGCGATGCGGCCATGCCCGCCTGCGCCCAGGGACCCCAGTTGATGCTCGTCGCGGCCAGGCCGAGCTTGCGGCGGGCGGCGGCCAGCGTGTCGAGAAAGGCGTTGGCCGCGGCGTAGTTGGATTGCCCGAGGTTGCCGATAATCGCCGCGATCGAAGAGAAGCAGATGAAGAAATCGAGGCGATCGAGGCGCGTGGCCTGATGCAGGTTCCAGCCGCCGAGGACCTTCGGCTCCATGACCCGGCGGAAGCGCTCCCACGACTGGTCGGCCAGCATGCCGTCGTCGAGCACGCCGGCGGCGTGGATCACGCCGCGTAATGGCGGCATGGTGGTTTTCATCAACGCGACCAGCTGCTCGACGTCATCGATGCGCGCGACGTCCGTCTGCGCCGTCTGCACGTCGATGCCATCCGCGCGGAGCGTTTCGATCGCGGCGAGTGCACGCGCGTTCGGAGCGCCGCGGCCGGTGAGCAGAAGATGCCGCGCTCCTTCTTCCGCCAGCCACTTCGCCACGAGGATGCCGAGGGCGCCGAGCCCGCCGGTGATGAGGTACGTGGCGTCGCCACGAACGAGCGGATCGCGCTGGCGGATCTCCTCGGCGCGCGAGAGCACAATCTTGCCGATGTGACGCGCCTGGGCCATGTAGCGGAAGGCCTCTTCGGCATCGCGCATCGGGAAGATGACCGTGGGCAGCGGCCGCAGCTCGCCTTTCGCAAGCAGCTCGACGACGTCATCCCACATGTTCAGGATCAGCGCGGGGTTCTCGCGGGCGACGGCGGCGAGATCGAAAGGGTGGTACTCGATGGTGGCGTCGTGGGCGCGGACGCGCGCTTCGTCCCAGATGCCGATCTTTCCCATCTCCAGGAACCGACCGTGCGGCGCCAGCACGTCGAAGCTGCGCGGGATGAAGTCGCCGTTGAGCGAGTTGAGGACCATGGTCACGCCGGCGCCGTGCGTGCGCTGGGCGATCTCGCTCGCGAAGTCGAGCGTGCGCGAGCTCATGACGTGGTCGACGCCGAGCGCGCGGAGGTAGTCGCGCTTCTCGTTCGACCCGGCGGTGGCGAAGACCTCGGCGCCGGCGGCGCGCGCGATCTGCACCGCCGCCAGCCCGACGCCGCCCGCGGCCGCGTGAATCAGAATGCGATCGTGGCTGCCGATGCGCCCGAGAATGTGCAGGGCGTACCAGGCGGTAAGAAACGTGGCCGGAAGGGTGACCGCTTCTTCGAACGTCAGCCCGGGTGGCTTGGGAAGTACGAAGCTCGCGTCAACGGTGAGGAAGCTGCCGATGCAGCCGGGGGCGGCCATGATGATGACTTCGTCGCCCGCCTTCAGCCGGGTGACGGCGCTGCCGACGACGGTGACGATGCCGACGGCTTCGAAGCCCATCAGCCCCGCGTCGCCGGGATACTGGCCGAGGGCGTTGAGGACGTCGCGGAAATTGAGGCCGGCGGCGTGGATCTCCACTTCGACTTCGTGCGCCGAGGGAAGTGTGCGCGGGCGGGGTTGAAAGGAGAGATCGTCGAGCGTGTGGCGTGCGCCGGTGGCGAGGTAGTAGCCGTCGCGCGGCATCGCTTTTTTCGCCGGTCGCGCGGCGTGGACCAGACGCGCCGCGTAGGCGTTGCCCTTGCGGATGGCCAGCTGATCGTCACCGGCGGTTTGATCGAGGAAAGCGATGAGCGCGGCGACCGAGGCTTCGTTCGGCGTTTTCTCGACGTCGACGAGGCCGCCCCACAGCTCGGGATATTCGCCGGCGATGGCGCGGCCGAAACCCCACAACGCGGCAGGGACGGCGTCGGCGGGACGATCGTCGGCCAGCACGGCCTGGGCGTTCTGGGTCACGACCCAGAGCCGCGCGAGCGGCTGCTCGGCGAGCGCGTGAACGACGTTGAGCAGCGCGGTGCAGAGAAAGCGCTCCTGCTCTTCGATGGCGCGCGCGGTGCGCAGCTCCGGCGCGGCTGGGGCGCCGTTCCAGAGAAAAACCACGCGCGCGGGACGCCCGTTGCGCGAGCGCAGCCAGCTCGTCAAAAGCTCCGTGGCTTGCGCCGGCGCCAGCGGATCGAGAGCCCAGCGCGCGGGCGCGATCTCTTCGAGCGCCAGCCCGGGGACGGCTTCGACGCAATCGCCGCCGCGCTCGCGAATCGAGGCGCTGATGGCGTCGACCCAGCCGTGCTCGCCGAAGATGAGGTAGTCGGGACGTTCGTCGCCACCGGACTTCGCCGCGTCGACCCATTCAGTTGTGTAGAGGAGGCTGCGGTCTTCCGTGCGCAACTCGCGGTAAAGAGTCGCTCGATCGGTCTGTTTGAGAAGGAAGTCGTCGATCTCCAGCGCGAGCGCGCCGTTGTCGTCGTAGCCGCGGATCGTGCTCTTCACATGCCCCGCGGCCACGCTGACGCGCGTGTGGCAGAGCAGGCCGCCGGCCAGCGAGCGATGCACGCGCACGGCGCCCATGTGCAGCGGGATGAGCACGCTGTCGCCGGCGAGCATCTGCGAGGCAGAGCGGTCGCACGCGGGAAGGACAGTCTGGAGAACGGAATCGATCAGGCCGGGATGGATGGCGCTGTCGTCGACCGGCACGCTCGGCGTGATGCGGCAGAGCGCTTCGTCGTCGCCCTTGGCGATCTCCGCGACGCACTGGAAATTGGGCCCGGTGCTGTAGCCGGCGCGCTCGATGAGCGCGTAGAAGTCGTCGTGCGCCATCGCCTCGGTGCAGCGATCGCGCGCGTCGTTCTCGAGATGCTGCACGGCGGGGACGAGCGCGCCGATCCGTCCGGAGCAGTGCGTGATCCACGATGCGCTGCCGCCTCGGCTCACCAGCTCGAACGTGCCGGCATCGCGATCGACGATGGTCTGCACGGTGCGGCGCTCGCCGTCATCGATCACCAGCGGCGCGGTGAAAGCGACGTCTTCGAGCGCGCTGGTGCCGGTAGCGGCGAGGGCCATGGAGACGTGCGCGGCCGCCGGCGAGATGATGCGGCCGAAGATCTGGTGCTCTTTGAGAAACGCCGGCTCGGCGGCGGTGAAGGTCGTTTCGTGGAGCAGGAGGCGCTGCGATTCGATGCGCCGGCCGAGGAACGGATGGCGCGGTGTGACATTGCCGGAAGCGCCGTCGACGATCGGCTGCAGGTAGTAGCTCTTGCGCTGAAACGGATACGACGGCAGGGCCACGCGCGCGCGTTTCCACGGCGCATCGAAGCCGCGCCAGTCGATGTCGACACCGCGCATGTAGAGCGCGGCCAGCGTGGTGAGGATGCGCTTCCAGTCGTCGTCATGACGGGTGATCGACGGGAGGAAGGTGCGATCACTGATGGTTCTCGCGGCCAGGCCGGTGAGAATCGGCATCGCCCCGATCTCGAGCATCACCTCCGCCCCCTCGGAAGCGAGCGCCGATGCAGCATCGGCGAATCGCACGGTTGCGCCGATCTGCCGCGTCCAGTACTCCGCGTTGGCCAGCTCGTTCGGCGCCGCCTTGCGGCCGGTGACGGTGGAGACGATCGGAAGCTGCGCGGCGCGATACGTCGCGGTCGATGCGATCGCTTCGAAGTCATCGATCATCGGCCGCATGAGCGGCGAGTGGAAGGCGTGCGAAACGCGCAGCGGCTGCGAGGCGATGCCGCGCCCGCGCAGCGTTTCGCAGATGCGCGCGACCTCGACGGCGGGACCGGAGAGGACCACTTCGCCGGGAGCATTGAGAGCATTGACGGCGGCGATGGCGACGTCTGTTCCGATGAGCAGCGATTCGACGTCACGCTCCGAGGCGGCGATCGCGGCCATGGCGCCGCCGCCGGGCAGCGCCTGCATCAACCGTCCGCGCGCTGAGACGAGGCGCATGGCATCGGAGACGGAGAGCACGCCGGCGATCACGGCCGCCGCGTATTCGCCGATGCTGTGCCCGCAGACGAGATCGGGCTCGACGCCCCACGCTGCCCACAATTTCGCAAGCGCGTACTCGACGGCGAAGATGGCCGGCTGGGTGAAGCGCGTCTGCCGCAACTCGTCATCGCTGGCGTTCGGACCGTAGAGAAGCGCGACGAGATCGCCATCGAAATGCGCGGCGCATTCGTCGAGCGCGGCGCGGAATCGCGGCTCGGTTTCGTACAGCGCGCGCCCCATGCCGGCGTATTGCGAGCCCTGTCCGGTGAAGAGGAAAGCGATACGCGGACGGTTCTGCGATGCGGACTTCGTGTCGCGCAAGGCCCGCACCATTTCGTTCTTGTCCGCGCCCTTGACCGCAAGCCGGTGCGCGAAGTGCGTCCGCCCCGTGCTGGCGGTGAAGCAGACGTCGGCAAGAGCGTCGCCGCTCGTTTCGAGCAGCTCGATGTAACGCGCCCGCAACTCGTCGAGCGCCTCGGCGCTGCGCGCAGAGATCGGGAGCACGTGCAGCGGGCGCGTGTCATCGCTCGCGTGCTCGATCTTCGGCGGTGCTTCTTCGAGCACGACATGCGCGTTCGTGCCGCTGAATCCGAACGAGCTCACACCCGCGCGGCGCACGCGAGATCCTCGCGGCCACTGCACGACCTCGGTGCTGACCGAGATCGGATACTGGTCCCACGGAATGTGCGCGCTCGGATTCTTGAGGTGCAGATGCGGTGGGATCGCTTCGTGGCGCAGACACTGGATGGTCTTGATCAGCCCCGCCACGCCGGCGCCCGCTTCGAGGTGGCCGATGTTCGTCTTGATCGTGCCGAGGCGCACCGGATTCGTGCGGACGTTGCGCATGATCCGGCCGATCGACTCGACCTCGATCGGATCGCCGAGGGGCGTGCCGGTGCCGTGGACCTCGATGTAATCAATGTCCGCGGGCGCGAGGCCGGCGTTTGCCAGCGCGCGGAGGATCACCTTCTCCTGCGCCAGGCCGTTCGGCGCGGTGAGCCCGTTGCTGCGGCCGTCCTGGTTGACCGCCGATCCGCGCAGCAGCGCGTGGATACGATCGCCGGCGGCCAGCGCGTCGGAGAGGCGCTTGAGAAGGACCACGCCGCACCCTTCGCCGCGGCCGTAGCCATCGGCCGACGCATCGAAGGTCTTGCACTGGCCATCGGCGGAAATCGTTCCCAGACGCGTCGACGAAATGTGAAAGACCGGCGAGAGGATCAAATTCACGCCGGCGGCGACGGCCAGGTCGGACTCGCGGCTGCGCAGACTCTGCAACGCCAGGTGCACCGCCACCAGCGACGACGAGCAGGCGGTATCGATGGCCATCGACGGCCCTTCGAAGCCGAAGGTGTACGAAATGCGACCCGCCGCCGGCGCGAAGCAGGTGCCGGTCAGCGCGTAGGCGTCGATCAACTCGGGGCGCCCGGAATGGCGGTGCGCCTGCGTGTAGTCGTCGGCGGAGATGCCGACGTAGACGCCGGTCTGGCTGCCGCGCAGCACGCGCGAGTCGATCCCGGCATCTTCGATGGCCTCCCACACAACCTCAAGCAGCAACCGCTGTTGCGGATCGAGGCTGATGGCCTCTTTCGCGGAGATGCCGAAGAAGGGAGCATCGAAGCCATCGATGCGCTCCGACAGAAAATGCGCGCGGGCCGCGTGCGTTTTCCCCAAGGCCTCGGGGGAGGGATCGTAGAAACGCGATGCATCCCATCGCTCCGGCGGAACGGCCGAATTGGAATTGCCGCCGCGCTCGAGAAAACGCCACAACGTTTCGGGATCGGACGATCCGCCCGGAAAACGGCAACCGATGCCGACGACGGCGATCGGTTCGCTGCGCGCGCTCTCGGCCTCGGCCAGGCGCTCCTGCGTTTTCTTCAGCGCGACAAACGTGCGTTTGAGAAGCTCTTCGTGGTCGGGTGCGTCGCTCATGATTGCCTCAGGTTCCAGTCGATGAATTCGCGCAGCTCGCGATCGGACATGCCGTCGAACACGGCCAGCTCCGCGTCGGGCTCGGGCTCGCACTCTGTGTTCGTGCTTCCGATCAGGAAAGCGGCGAGTTGACGCAGCGTCGGGTAGTTGAAGAGCACCGTGGGCGGGACGGCGATGGCCATGGCCGCTTCGAGCCGCGCGCAGAGGTCGAGCGCCAGCAGCGAGCCGAAGCCTTGCTGCAGCAGCGGCAGATCGTCATCGAGAGGCGGCAGCGGCGCGGCGCTGAGGAGCGTCCGCGCCAGCTCGTTGAGCGCTGCCAGAAAACGCGCGCGCCCCGCGGCGGTGGTGCTTTCCTGGGCCAGTTGCAACAGCGCGCCGGCGGCGATCCGGTCGGTGCCCTTCGTCTCTTCGTGCTGGAAGGGATAGAGCGGCAGGGCGATGCTGCGTCCCGCTGCCGCCGGTTCGACCGCGGCCGGCGTGGCATGGCCGGTCTCGACGAAGCGGCGCAGCCCGGCGATCCAGTCGCCCGCCACGGTGACGACGTGCTCGAACCGCATCCGGCCGTTCGCAGCGGTGTAGCTGATGTCGCGCGGCGACTGGCTGGTGCGGCCGAGGAACTCGATGTACCGCTCCGCGAGCGAGCGAAGCGCCTCCGGCGTCCGCGCGGACAGCGTCAACGCGTACTCGTCATCACCGGTGACCACTTCGACTTCCGGCGGCCCTTCTTCGAGGATCACGTGCGCGTTGGTGCCGCTGAATCCGAACGAGCTCACACCGGCCAGGCGAGGACGCTCGCCGCGCGGCCACTGCATCGGCGATGAGGCCAGCGTGAGCGTGGCGTCGTTCCAGGCGATGGCCGGATTGCGCTCGCGCAGATGCGGATGCGGCGGGATGACTTCGTGCCGCATCGATTCGATGGTCTTGATCACGCCGACGATTCCGGCGCCGGCTTCGAGATGGCCGATGTTCGTCTTCACCGATCCGATCACGAGCGGGCGCCGGCGCGGGTCCGCGCCGAAGACGCTGGTCAAAGCGCGGATCTCGACGATGTCGCCCAAGGGCGTGCCGGTGCCGTGGGTCTCGACATAATCAATGTCGTCGGGCGTGAGCCCCGCGCGCCGCAGCGCGAGCCGGATCACCTTCTCCTGCGCCTCGGCGCTCGGCGAGGTCAGGCTTCGGCTGCGGCCGTCCTGATTGACGGCCGTGCCGCGCACGAGGGCCAGAATGCGGTTGCCATCCTCCCGCGCCGCGGCGGCGCTCTTGAGCACCACCACGCCGCAGCCTTCCGCGCGCGCATAGCCGTCCGCCGCCGCATCGAAGCTCTTGCAGCGGCCGCCGGCGGAGAGGAGGTTCATCTCCGCGAGACAGACATAGAGATGAGGAGCGAGTAGCGCGTTCACGCCAGCCACGAGCGCCAGCTCGCAATCGCCGTCGCGAAGTGCCTGGCAGGCCAGATGAAATGCCACCAGGCCGGACGAGCAGGCCGTATCGATGGCCACAGCCGGCCCTTCGAATCCGAAGAAGTGCGCGATGCGGCCGGCGGCGGCGGAAAACGAAGCGCCGGTGGCGGTGAAGGGATCGAGATGATCGATGTCGCGCCAGATGCTGGCCGCCTGGTGATCGCCGGTGCTGATGCCGGTGTAGACGCCGGTGTTGCTGGCGCGCAGGCGGTCCGCGGGGATGGCGGCATCCTCGAGCGCCTCCCACGACGTCTCCAGCAACATCCGCTGCTGGGGATCGAGAGAGCGCGCTTCCCGCGATGAAATGCCGAAGAAGCCGGCGTCGAGCGCGGAAGGATAGGGAGGATCGAGGAAGCCGCCCCAGGGCGGGACGTTTCGTCCGCGCGGCGTGCTCAGGCGTGCGTCCCAGCGGCCGGCTGGCACGCGGCTGATGGCGTCGCCGCCGCTCTGGACGAATCGCCAGAATTCTTCCGGCGTCGTGCAGCGAGGCGGGTATCTGCAGGCCATCCCCACGACGGCCACGGTCTCGGTTCCGCTACCCATCTACCTAGGAGTGATTGTGACGGCAATTTCCATACCCCGGCTCTAAAGAAAATATTCCTTGACAGAGATAAAGCGTGTTTGTTTGAATGTTCGCAGGATCAAAGTAGATTGGGAAGTCCGTCTTTATATCGATAGAGAGAAGGAGAAAAAACCGATGGCCAGCAGGAAGAGTTCACGCGCCCAGACCGATCGCTCCGTCCCCACGCAGCAAATCAACACCGTGCTGCGTCGCTACCAGGAGCTCAACGCCGAGGAGAAATTGCTGCGCGAGAGAGGCAACGAGATCGTCACCAAGAAAATGTGGTGGGCGGCCGGCATCGGCCTGCTGCCGCTGCCGCTCATCGACTGGGCCTTCGTCACCGGCATTCAGGTGGCCCTGATCAACGACCTGGCCGATCTCTTCGTCAAGTCAGGCCAGCCTCCCGTCAAGAAGCAGACCGTGCGCAAGTGGGTCACCTCGCTGGCCGGCGGCTTCATCCCCACCTATCTGAAGGCCGTGCCCATCTTCGGAGTGACCGCCGGCATCCTCACCGGACCGCTGTTCTACGGCGGCGTGACCTACGCCATCGGAAAAGTATTCATCCAGCACTTCGAGACCGGGGGCACGCTGCTGACCTTCGACGCCGACAAGATGCGCGGCTACTTCGAGTACTTCCTCGCCGAGGGGCGGGAGAAGCTTCGCGTCCGCCCGCAGGAGGCGGCGTAGTCACGGCAAGATCTTCCGCCCGTCCGGATCGCGCGCGCATCCGGGCGGGCGGTAACGCATGCGCCTCTTCCAATTCCTGCGCAACGAGCGCACCGAGTCGTGGCGTCCCGTCATTCTGATGACGGTGGTGACCGGCATCGCCAACGGCGCGTTGCTGGCCCTCATCAACGCCGGCGCCTCCGCCGCGGCGTCGGAGCAGGCGGGAACGCAGATCCTCGTTCTCTACGTCCTCGCCATCGCGGTCTTCATCATCGCCAAGAACTACGGGCTCAACGCCACGCTGACACGCGTCGAGCAGATGGTGCGCGAGCTGCGCGTGCGCATCTGCGACAAGGTCCGCCGGGCCGATCTCCCCTTCATCGAGAAGCTCGGCCGGGGGCAGCTCTACACCACCGTGGCCCAGGACGCGAACCTGATCTCGCAGTCCGCCTTCATCATCACCAACGCCGCGCAGGAAGCGGTGATGCTGCTGTTCGCACTGCTCTACATCGCCTGGCTCTCCCTGCTGTCGTTCTTCATCATCGTCATCGCCATCGGCATCGGCGCCGCCGTTTACGAAAAGCACCGCCGGGCTCTCAATCGCGATCTGCAGCAGCTCACGGCCAGGGATGCCGAGTTTCTCGATTCGATGAGCCACGTCATCGACGGGTTCAAGGAAACCAAGCTCAATCGGAAGAAGAGCGACGCCCTCTTCGACTCGTTCCGCGCCGTCGCCGAGGATGCCGAGCGGCTGAAGGTCAACCTCGGCGTGCGCTTCGTGACTGACGTGATGTTCTCGCACGTCTTCGCATACGTGCTCATCGGCGTGATCGTGTTCGTGCTGCCGCGCCTCGTGCCAACGTTCAGCGAGATCGTTTTGAAAGTCACCGCCGGCGTGCTGTTCATCGTGGCGCCGCTGGAGATGATCGTCAGCTCGATGCCGATGACGGCCCGCGCGAACGTGGCCCTCGACAATCTCTACTCTCTCGAGCACCGCCTCGATGCCAGTCTCGATGATGCCGCCACCTCGGAGGCCGCGGTCGAGCCCTTTCACGATTTCTCGTCAATTACCGTCGACCACGGTTCCTATCGATACGGCCCCGAGTTCGGCGTCGGCCCGATCGATCTCCGCATCGAGCGCGGTGAGACCATTTTCATCGTCGGCGGCAACGGCTCCGGAAAATCGACGCTGCTGAAGGTGCTGACCGGCCTCTACCCTCTGACCTCAGGCGCACTCCTGGTCGACGACGAGCGGCTGAACGCGCGGAACCTCTCCGGCTATCGCGAGCTGATCGCCGCCATCTTCACCGACTTTCATCTCTTCGACCGTCTGTACGGACTCGACCACGTGCGCGACACCGAGGTCAGGAAGCTGCTGCGGCAGATGGAATTGAGGGAGAAGACCGACTTCATCGGCGGCCGATTCACCACCGTAGCGCTTTCGACCGGCCAGCGCAAGCGGCTGGCCCTGATCAGCGCCCTGCTGGAGGACCGCGAGATCTACGTCTTCGACGAGTGGGCCGCCGATCAGGACGTCCACTTCCGCGAGTACTTCTACAAGACCATCCTCACCGACCTGAAAGCGGCCGGGAAAACCATCCTCGCCGTCACCCACGACGACCGTTACTGGGACCTGGCCGACCGCGTTCTGAAGATGGACGCAGGCCGGATCGTCAGCGAATCGCCGGGCCAGGCCATGCGGAGTGCGTCATGAGAGATGCTCTCCGGCGATACCTCCGCAAGCATCGGACGCAGCTGCAGGTCAGCGGACTGATCGTGCTGTTTGTCTTTGTGCTGCTCTCGCCGCGCATCTTCGTCGTCATCGGCTCGGGCGAAGCGGGCGTCTTGTATCGCCCGCTCGACAACGGCACGGTGGTCGACCATGTCTACGGCGAAGGCCTCTGGATTCTCGGGCCGTGGAACACGATGGCCATTTACAGCGTCCGCATCCAGGAGACGAAGCGGACGCTCGATGTCCTGACCCGCGACGGCATGACGGTCACGCTTGACCTCTCCATCCGCTTCCGCCCCGAGGCCGGCATGCTGGGCGTGCTGCATACCACCGTCGGGCCGCAGTACGTCGAGAAGATCGTCGTCCCGGAAGTGTTCTCCGCGGTACGGCAGCAGATCGGAAACCGGACCGCGGACGAGCTGTACACCGGCCGCCTGGTGCCCGACATCGCCATCGACTCCATCGCCAACACGACAACCCTCATCGGACCGATTCCGCGGCTGACCTCTCCCCTGCCGCCTCTGCTCTCGTCCGACGATGCGCCGAATCCCGCTCTGCCGTTGCCGCGCGTGCCGCGCATCTCTGCCGCCGAGCTGCCGAATCCCGACCCGCAGCGCAACGTGACGCTGGCAGAGATCGTGGCCCGCGCAGCGCAGACGGTGTCGCGCCGCTATGTGGTCGTCGACGCCGTGGTGCTGATGAAGGCCAAGCTGCCGAAGATCGTCGACGAAGCCGTGCAGTCGAAGATGGAACAGAAGCAGCGCGCCGAGGCCCAGCTGTTCCGCATCCAATACGCGCAGCGCGACGTCCTCCTGCGCCAGTTCGAAGCGCAGGGAAACGCCGAACTGTCCCGCTCCCTCACCCCCACCCTTTTGAGGTGGAAAGGCATCGAAGCATCGAAGGAGCTGGCCGCCTCGCCGAACAGCAAAGTGATCATGATCGGCAACGGCGCCGGGAACCTCCCCATCATCCTCGGCGCGGGAGAAAAGCCGTGACGGGCTTACTACTCGTCAGCCGCTACCTCCCCTGGCAACAAGGCGAGCGGATGACGCTCTGCACACTGCCGCGCACGCTGGCGATTGTGGCGGTGTTCATCGCGGTGGCTTGGGCGAGCGCGGGGTAGAAACTGTCATCCAGAGGCCGCCGGAGCCGCCGAGTCGCGCAGCGACCGGATCGGCGGAGGACGGACGAAGGACCCCCGGCTGATAACCCGGTTGGCGGGGGTTTTCACGAGGCAAGTACGTAGGGGGTTCTTCGACCGTCCTCCGCCGATCCGCACTTCGCGCTACGCGGCTGCGGCGGCTCAGAGGTTGTGAGGAAATGCCCGGAACGAGCGAGGAGGATTTGTCATCCAGAGCCGCCGGAGGCACGAAGCCGCGCAGCGGCGAGATGCCGCAGGACGGCGAAGGAACTCAAGATAGGCAGCACC
>Ga0157378_10001163_pt1 | contig 23938 bp, 22 predicted proteins | sample M65metaG_FD_115309 | JGI IMG/M metagenome (GOLD analysis project Ga0157378, IMG submission 115309) | Miscanthus rhizosphere microbial communities from Kellogg Biological Station, Michigan, USA - M6-5 metaG | ecosystem: Host-associated > Plants > Roots > Rhizosphere > Soil | place: USA: Michigan...
AAACAAATAAGGCTCCCAACGGAGCCCCTTTTGTTCTCGTTCTGGTAGCGGGGGCAGGATTTGAACCTGCGACCTTCGGGTTATGAGCCCGACGAGCTGCCAGACTGCTCCACCCCGCACCGGCTGAACGCCCATTGTAGCGGAGCGGGGAGTCCCCTTGCAAGGAACTCTTTGCCCGCGCGCTCAGGAGCCGGTGCGGAAATTACAGCCCGAAGGCGCGGTAGCACCACGCGATCAGAGGGCCCCAGAACAGGCCCAGCACCAGCAGCGCGACGCCGTTGATCGACAGCAGCCAGCGCAGCGGCAGATCCTTCGGCAGCACCAGCGCGGATTGATCGGTCGGCGCGTCGAAATACATCACCTTGATCACGCGCAAGTAGTAGTAGCAGCCGACGATCGCAAACACGATCGCCACCAGCGCGAGCCAGTACATGCCCGCATCGACCGCCGCTTTCAAGACCAAGAGCTTGGCAAAGAAGCCGAACAACGGCGGGATACCGGCGAGCGAGGCCATCACCAGCAGCATGATGAATGCGTACCACGGATTACGCTGGTTCAGGCCGCGGAAATCGTCGATTTCCTCGGCTTCGAAACCAGCGCGTGCGAGCAGCAGAATCATGCCGAACGCGGCCGTGGTCATGATTGCGTAGGCGATCGCATAGAACATCGCCGCGGCGTAGCCGCTGGGCGTCCCGTTTGCCAGGCCCAGCAGCAGGAAGCCGACGTGCGAGATCGTCGAATAGGCGAGCAGGCGTTTCAGGTTGGTCTGCGCGATCGCGACGATGTTGCCGAGGCCGAGCGATAGCGCCGCCAGGGCGGCAAGCATCAGGCTCCAGTGCGGCTGCATGCCGGCGAGCCCGGCTTCGAGCAGCCGGTACGCCATGCCGAACGCGGCGATCTTCGGCGCCGAGCCGATGAACATCGTCACCGCCGTCGGCGAGCCCTGGTAGACGTCCGGCAGCCACATGTGGAACGGCGCCGCGCCGAACTTGAAACCGATGCCGACGACCAGAAACACGACGCCGAAAGCGAGCAGCACCGGCTGCGCGCCGATCAGCGCCGCCGATTTCGCGCCATGATGGATCGCCGCCAGGTCGAGCGTGCCGGTGGCGCCATAGATCATCGACATGCCGTACAGCAGCAGGCCGGAAGCCAGCGCGCCGAGCACGAAGTATTTCATCGCCGCTTCCGAGGCAATGCCCGAATCGCGATTGATCGCGACCAGGCCGTAGGTCGACAGCGCGAACAATTCCAAGCCCAGGTAAACCATGATCAGGTTGCCGGCGGAAACCAGCAGCAACATGCCGAGCACGGCGAACAGCACGAGCAGGTAGTACTCGCCGATGAACAGTTTGCGCTCGCGCAGGTAGTTCTGGCCGAACACGAACACGGCGGCGGTGATGCCGAGGATGAACACCTTGAGCACCGCGGCGACGCCGTCGTGGATGTAGGCGCCGCTGAACGCGACCGTGGCCGGATCGTGGTCGAGCAGGATCAGCACGCCGGTGACGATCACCGCGAGCAGCGACAACCAATGCGTGATGGCGCGCTGAGCGGGCTTGAGAAACAGATCGATCAGCAGGATCGCGCAGGTCGCACCGAGCAGGAAATCCTCGGGCAGCAGCAGCAACAGGTCGTGGACGTTGAAATTCATCATGGCGTGAGCATCAGTACTTGGCGGCGATCAGGCCGTCGACGAGGTGCTTGATCGACGCGTCCATCAGATGCGTCAGCGGCGCCGGCCAGATGCCGATGACGAGCGCACCGGCCGCGAACGCGCCGAGCAGCAGCGCTTCACGCGCATCGATGTCCTTCAGATGCGCGACGTGCGAATTGGCGACTTCGCCGAAGATCACGCGCTTGACCAGCCACAAGGTGTACGCCGCGCCGATGATCAGCGTGAACGCGGCACCTGCGGCGATCCACGGATTCGCCGCGAAGCTGGCCAGGATCACCATGAACTCGCCGACGAAACCGCTGGTGCCCGGCAAGCCGCAGTTGGCCATCGAGAACAGCACCCAGAACGCGGCAAACCACGGCATCGTGTTCACCACCCCGCCGTAGTCCTTGATCATGCGGCTGTGCACGCGGTCGTACAGCACGCCGACGCACGAGAACATCGCGCCGGAGATGAAGCCGTGCGAGATCATCTGCACCATCGCGCCGGACACGCCCAGATACGCCGCATCCTTGTTACCGGTGACGCGCACCAGCGCCAGGCTGATGAACACGCCGAGCGTAACGAAGCCCATGTGCGACACGGACGAATATGCGATCAGCTTCTTCATGTCCTCCTGCACGAGGGCAACGAAGCCGACGTAGATCACCGCGATCAGCGACAGCGCAACGATCAACCAGGCGTATTCCTGGCACGCGTCCGGCACGATCGGCAGCGAGAAGCGAATGAAACCGTAGCCGCCGATCTTCAGCATGATCGCCGCCAAGATCACCGAGCCGCCGGTCGGCGCTTCGACGTGCGCATCCGGCAACCAGGTGTGCACCGGCCACATCGGTACCTTGATTGCGAAACCGAGCAGGAAGGCGAAGAACAGCCACGCCTGTTGGCTCGCGCCGAGCGGCAGCTTCGCCAGATCCGCCAGCTCCCAGCTTTGCGCGTGCAGGTAAAGATAGATCAGTCCGATCAACATGAAGATCGAACCGAAGAAGGTGTACAGGAAGAATTTCAGCGTCGCGTACACGCGGCGCGGCCCGCCCCAGATGCCGATGATCACGAACATCGGGATCAGCATGCCTTCGAAGAACACGTAGAACAGCAGCGCATCGAGCGCGCAGAACACGCCGATCATCAGCCCTTCGAGCACCAGGAACGCGGCCAGGTACTGGTTGACCTTGTCGTGTACCGAATCCCACGCGCCGATGATCACCAGCACGGTGGTGAACGTAGTCAGCAGGATCAGCGCGATCGAGATGCCGTCGACGCCGAGGTGATAGTTGGCCTTGATCGCGCCGATCCAGACGTGCTGCTCGGCGAACTGCATCACGGCCGTGGAGGCGTCGTAGCCGGTGAACAGCGGAATGCTCACCAGGAACACGACGATCGATACGGCCAGCGCGAGCCAGCGCGCGGTATTCGCGTTCCTGCCGGCAATGGACACCAGCGCGCCGCCGAGGATCGGCAGCCAGATGACGAGGCTCAGAAGGGGCCAGCTAGCTTGCATCGGTTATCTCTTGTTTGTTCACTTGCTGCAAACCGTCCATGGTGCGCTTTCCGGCCCGCACATCCATGTGCAGTCGTTCGCGGGGCGCGCTGCGCTTCAACGCATCGCGCCAAAGCCCCCGCTCACCCACCACAATCCACCCAGCAAGGCCACCAGGCCGAGGATCATGGCAAAGGCGTAGGTATACAAATATCCCGACTGCACCCAGCGCACCGTCGCCGCGATGCGGCCGATGCCGGCGGAAGTGCCGTCGATCAGCACGTTGTCGATCACGCCGACGTCGCCGCCCTTCCACAAGCCGCGCCCGAGCAGCAGCGAACCGCGCGCAAACACTGCTTGGTACACCTCGTCGACCCAGTACTTGCGGTCGAGCAGTTTCCAGAGCGGCTTGACGGCGTTCTGGATGCGATCGGCAATCGCTGGGTTGAACAAGTAGATAAACGTGGCGACCGCGAAGCCGGCGAACGCGAGCCAGAACGGCGGCGCCGCGAAGCCCTCCAGCATCGTTGCGAACGCACCGGCAAACTCGTGCGCCGCGCCTTCGTGTTCACCGCCGAGAGTACGAATCGCCGCGCCGAAGTAATCGCCGTGCAGGATCGCGCCAACCGTCATCCAGCCGATGGCGATCGACGGAATCGCCAGCAGGATCAGCGGCACCGTCACCACCCAGGGCGACTCGTGCGGCGCATGCGCCAAGTGTCCGGGTGGCAGGTGATCGTCGTGGCCGCCGGCGTCGGGCTCGTGATGCGTTTCCCCGGTGCCGGTGTGGTCGGCGTGCACCGCGGCGTGCGGCACATCCTTGCCGTGACTGCCGTGGCCGTGGTGACCGTGGTCGTGATCGACCACGAAGCGCTCGCGGCCGTGGAACGTCATGTATAAAAGTCTAAAGCTATACAAGGCCGTGACGAACACGCCGAGCAGCACGCACAGGTAGGCGTAGCCGGCGCCGGCGCGGTGCGACTCGTGCACCGCCTCGATGATCGCGTCCTTGGAGAAGAAACCGGCGAAGCCCGGCATGCCGGTCAGCGCCAGCGTGCCGATCCACATCGTGATGTAGGTGATCGGCATGTAGCGGCGCAGGCCGCCCATGTAGCGCATGTCCTGCTCGTGGTGCATGGCGATGATCACCGAGCCGGCGCCGAGGAACAGCAGCGCCTTGAAGAACGCGTGCGTCATCAGATGGAAAATGCCCGCGCCGTACGCCGATGCGCCGAGCGCCACGGTCATGTAGCCGAGCTGCGAAAGCGTGGAATACGCGACCACGCGCTTGATGTCGTTCTGCACGATGCCGATCAGGCCGGTGAAGAACGCGGTGGTCGCGCCGATGACCAGCACCGCGCTCAGCGCCGTGTCGGACAGCTCGAACAGCGGCGACATGCGCGCGACCATGAAGATACCGGCGGTCACCATCGTCGCGGCGTGGATCAGCGCCGATATCGGGGTCGGACCTTCCATCGAATCCGGCAGCCACACGTGCAACGGCACCTGCGCCGACTTGCCCATCGCGCCGACGAACAGGCACAGGCAGATCACGGTCGCCGCCGACCACGGGCTGCCGGCGAAGAGTTCCAGCGTCTTGCCGTTGAGCAGTTCGGCATGATCGAACACGCTCTTGTAGTCGAGCGTGTGGAAGAAGAACAGCACGCCGGCGATGCCGAGCAGGAAGCCGAAGTCGCCGACACGATTGACCAGGAACGCCTTGAGATTGGCGAAGATCGCGGTCGGCTTCTTGAACCAGAAACCGATCAGCAGGTACGACACCAGGCCGACCGCTTCCCAGCCGAAAAACAGCTGCAGGAAGTTGTTCGCCATCACCAGCATCAGCATCGAGAACGTGAACAGCGCGATGTAGCTGAAGAAGCGCTGGTAGCCGGGATCTTCCGCCATGTAGCCGATCGTGTAGACGTGCACCATCAGCGACACGAACGTGACCACGACCATCATCAGCGCGGTCAGGCGATCGATCAGGAAGCCGACGTGCGTGTCGAAGCCGCCGACCTGGAACCAGGTGTAGACGTTTTCGTTGTAGGTCGGCGCACCACCCCAGACCAGCCGATACAACACGTAGATCGACAGCGCGCAGCTGACCGCGACGCCGGCGATCGTCACCGTGTGCGCACCGACGCGGCCGATCTGGTTGCGGAACAGGCCGGCGACGATGGCGCCGAACAGCGGCGCCAGGGCGATGATGAGCAGGATGTTGGCACTGAGTGTCATGGTGTTGTTCTTTGCCCGTCGCTCTTTCTTCTTGCTCTTCATTCCGGCGAAAGCCGGAATCCAGTTCTTCTCTTTTCGCTCGTCATTCCAGCGCAAGCTGGAATCCAGCTCTTCTCTTACGCTCGTCATTCCAGCGCAAGCTGGAATCCAGTTCTTCTCTTACGCTCGTCATTCCAGCGCAAGCTGGAATCCAGCTCTTCGCTCAGCGCTGCCGCAATTCGCGCCGCACACCTCGCTTCGCTCGGACCGTTGCTAAGCTCGGCCTTCCAGGCCTCGCTAAGCAACCCGGCCCTCCGCATCCTGCTCCGGGCGTTCGGACTCGCGCGCGATGCGCTTCAACGCATCGCGCAAGCGCGAGTCCTCACCCTTTCAGTTCGTCAATCTCGCCGACATTGATCGTCGCCCGATTGCGGAACAACACGACCAATATCGCCAATCCGATCGCCGATTCCGCTGCCGCCACGGTGAGGATGAAAAACACGAACACCTGCCCGCCCGCGTCACCCAGGTAGCGCGAGAACGCCACGAAATTCATGTTCACCGACAGCAGCATCAACTCGATTGCCATCAGCAGGATGATGATGTTCTTGCGGTTGATGAAGATGCCGGCGACCGAGATGCAGAACAGCACCGCGCCGAGCACGATGAAATGCGCGAGCGTGATCATGGCGCCACCCCCGCGCCCGGTCCGGCCGCTCCCGGTACGGGCTCAGTCGGCATCTTGACGATGCGAATTCGGTCGCGCGCCTGTACCGCCACCTGCTTCGACGGATTCTGGTATTTGGTGTTGCTGCGGCGGCGCAGCGTCAGCATGATCGCCGCGATCACCGCCACGGTCAGGATCACTGCCGCGGTTTCGAACGGCAGCAGATAATTGTTGAACAGCGCGTTGCCGAGCCACGCGGTGTTCGACGCGCCGCCCGGATCGGCCGGCGGCTCGATCGCCATCGTCTTCACGCCCATCAGCGCCAGCATCTCGGCCAACATCGCCGCGGCGACCAGCACGCCGACCGGCAGGTAGCGGATGAAGCCTTCGCGCATCGGCTCGGTGTTGATGTCGAGCATCATCACCACGAACAGGAACAGGACCATCACCGCGCCGACATAGACCAGCACCAGCGCGATGGCGAGGAATTCCGCCTGCATCAGCAGCCACAGCGCGGCGGTGGTGAAGAAGCACAGCACGAGCAGCAACGCGGCGTGCACGGAATTCTTCACGCTGATCACGCCGAGCGCGGCGATCACCAGCACGCTGGAAAAGACGTAGAAGAGGATCAAGTTCGTCGTCATGGCGTTCTCAGCGGTACGGCGCGTCTTGCAGGCGCGCCGCGGCGATCAGGTGCTCGAAACGGTCGCCGATCGCGAGCAGCTGCGGCTTGGTCACGATGTTCTCGCCGCGGTTCTCGAAATGGTATTCGTGCACGTTCGTCTCCACGATCGAATCGACCGGGCAGCTCTCCTCGCAAAAACCGCAATAGATGCACTTGAACAGGTCGATGTCGTAGCGCGTGGTGCGGCGCGTGCCGTCGGCGCGCTGTTCCGAATCGATCGTGATCGCGAGCGCCGGACACACCGCCTCGCACAGCTTGCACGCGATGCAGCGTTCTTCGCCGTTCGGGTAACGGCGCAATGCGTGCAGGCCGCGGAAGCGATTCGACTGCGGGATCTTTTCCATCGGGTAGCGCATGGTGTATTTGGGCTTGACCATGTACTTGCCGGTCAGCGCCAAGCCCTTGAGCAACTCGAGCAGGAAAAGGCTCTTGATGTAGTTGACGACGCGCTTCATGGCGCGGTTCCTCCTGCGCCAGCGACGCCTTGTCCGATCACGCCGAAATACACCAGGCAGCCGGCCACGCCGATCCACGCCAACGCAATCGGGATGAACACCTTCCAGCCGAGCCGCATGATCTGGTCGTAGCGGTAGCGCGGAAACGCCGCGCGGAACCACAAGTAGAAAAATGCAAAAATGAACACTTTCAGGAACAGCCACTGCCAGCCGCCGTTCCAGATCCAGGCCAGGAAGAAGTTGCCCGCCTCGCCCAGATCCGGATGGATCAGGTTCTGGATCGGCGACAGCCAGCCGCCCATGAACAGGGTCGCGGCGAGGAACGAGATCAGGATCATGTTCGCGTATTCGGTCAGGAAGAACACCGCGAACGGCGCGCCCGAATATTCGACGTGGAAACCGGCGACGATTTCCGATTCGCCTTCGGCGACGTCGAACGGCGCGCGGTTGGTCTCGGCCACACCGGACACGAAGTAGATGATGAACAGCGGGAACAGCGGCCACATGAACCAGTTGAGCAACCCCAGGTGTCCCGCCTGCGCGCGCACGATGTCGGACATGTTCAGGCTGCCCGCACAGATCAGCACGCCGACCAGCGCCATGCCCATCGCGATTTCGTACGATACGACCTGCGCGGCCGAGCGCATCGCGCCGAGAAATGCGTATTTCGAGTTCGAGGACCAGCCGGCGAGGATGATGCCGTATACGCCCATCGAGGTCATCGCGAGCAGATACAACAAGCCCGCGTTGATGTTCGCCAGTACGCCGCGTTGATCGAACGGAATCACCGACCAGGCGGCGAATGCCGGCACCAGCGCGATCAGCGGCGCGAGCACGAACAGCAGCTTGCTCGACTGCGCCGGCAGCAGGTATTCCTTGAACAGCAGCTTGAACACGTCGGCGAAGGTCTGCGCGAGACCCGCGGGTCCGACGCTGTTCGGCCCCATGCGCACGTGCATCCAGCCGAGCACCTTGCGTTCCCACCACACGTACAGCGCGACCGTCAGGATCACCGGCACGGCGATCGCGAGGATGCACAGCACCAGCCAGATCACGAGGCCCATGATCGGACCAAACGTGCCGAGCAGCCAGTCGTGGATGTTGGAATGAACCCAGTTGTACACGTCAGGCCCTCGTCACGGTCAGCAGCCCGCCGTTCGGCGGCAGCGGCCGCGTTTCCGGCCAGGTCTTCTCCAGCCACGCGCCGCCGCGCGGCACCATGCGCGTGACGATCACCGGCAATTCGACTTCGCCGCCGGCAGCGCTGACTTTCGCTTTCGCGCCATCGCCGAGGCCGAGCGCCAGCGCATCTTCCGGATTCAACCCGACTGCACACTGGCCGGTGAGCGGATGCGCCTGCAACGCCGGCGCGCGGCGCAGGATCGCGTCGCTGCGATAGATCGGCAGCGTGGCGATGCGCTCGAGTTGCCCGGAGGATTTCTCCGCAGGGGCGCGATTCGTCGCGCCTGCTTGCGCAGCCGTCTCCGCTCGCGCGGCACCGGGTGCGACGAAGCTCGCTGCTACGCTCGCCTTGATGCGCGCGCCTACGTCGGCGAATTCGGTGAACTCGAAGCCTGCCAGACCGAGCTGTGCGCCGAGCGCGCGCAGCACGCGCCAACCCGGACGCGCTTCGCCCGGCGGTCTTGCGCCGGCAGCGACAGTCTGCACGATGCCGTCGATATTGACGTAGGTGCCGTCGGTTTCCGGCGGCAGCGCCACCGGCAGCACCGCATGTGCGGTGCGCTTCACGCCGTTGCAGGCGTACGCGCCGATGTAGACGCAGAACTCCGCGTTGCTGCGCACTTCATCGAAGCGCGCCGGCGAACTCGTGTCCTGCGATCCGGCGTGGTAGACGACGAATGACTTGTGCGGCGTCGCCAGCAGCGCGGCACCGTTGCGCCCCGCACCTTGCGGCAGCGCGCCGACGCGCGCCAGGCCGACCGCGTTCGGGCCGTCGCTGATTTCGTTGAACGCGCTGTTGGTCGCCTTCGCGACGAACTTCGCCAGCGCGCGCAGCAGCGAAGCCTCGGCGTGGTGGCCGGCATAGTCGCCGAAGATCAGTGTCGAGGCCGTCGCATCGCGCAACGCCTTGATCGTGGCGCGATGCGCCTCGTTGGGTTTGGCCGCGCCGACAACCCCCGCGATCGATGCAGGCGTCGCGGAGCCGTCGCCCGCCGCCGCGGCCAGCGCCGCCAGTTCACCGAGCAGGGCGTTCGGCAGCACAATCGACTTGCCCGCCAGCGCGAAGTTGAAATCGAAATCGAGCGGATTGAGCGCGTAGACGCGCGCGCCCTTTTTCGCCGCCTTGCGCACGCGATGCCCGAGCAACGGCTGGTCGTGACGCGGATTGCTGCCGACGAGCAGGATCGCGTTGGCGTTCTCGATGTGCACCAGCGGCATCTCGAACGTGACCGCCGCGGTGTTGTCGGCGAAGTCGACCGTGCGCAGCCGATGATCGATGCTGTCGCTGCCCAGACCGCGCACGATGCTGCCCAGCAGATGACCTTCCTCGCAACTGGCGAACGGCGCGATCAGCGCACCGACGTCGTTGCCGCTTTTCTTCAGGCCATCGGCGACGAACGCAATCGCCTCTTCCCAGCTCACCTCGACCAGCTCGCCGTTCTTGCGCACCATCGGCTTGCTGGCGCGATCCTTGGCGTACAGGCCTTGATGCGAATAGCGGTCGCGATCCGACAGCCAGCACTCGTTGATCGCCTCGTTGTCGCGCGGCACCGTGCGCAGCACCTCGCCGCGGCGCGTGTGCAGCCACAGGTTCGAGCCGAGCGCATCGTGGTAGCCGATCGATTCGCGCGCGATCAACTCCCACGCGCGCGCCTTGAAACGGAACACCTTGTTGGTCAATGCGCCGACCGGGCACACATCGATGATGTTGCCACCGAGCTCGGAATCGATCGACTTGCCGATATACGTGCCGATCTCCAGATGCTCGCCGCGGCCGAGCCCGCCGAGTTCCGGCGAACCGGCCACTTCGGTCATGAAGCGCACGCAGCGCGTGCACTGGATGCAACGCGTCATGTCGGTGGAAATCAGCGGGCCGAGATCCTCGTCCGGCACCACGCGCTTGCGCTCGGCGAAACGCGACACCGAGCGGCCGTAGCCCATCGCCAGGTCCTGCAGCTCGCATTCGCCACCCTGGTCGCAGATCGGACAATCGAGCGGATGGTTGATGAGCAGGAATTCCATCACGTTGCGCTGCGCCGACAACGCGCGCTGCGACTGCGTGCGGATCTTCATGCCTTCCATCACCGGCGTCGCGCATGCCGGCTGCGGTTTCGGCACGGGCTTGCCGCCCATTTCCGTCTCGACCATGCACATGCGGCAGTTCGCCGCGATCGGCAGCTTGTCGTGATAGCAGAAGCGCGGGATCGGAATGCCGGCCTTGTCGGCGGCGGCGATGATCATCGAGTTCTTCGGCACCTGCATCGGCTTGCCGTCGATCTCGATGTTGACCAGATCGGGAGCGGTGTTGGGCGTGGTCGGTTGGGCGCTCATGCTTGCTTTCCTTCCACTCCACGCTTCGTCGAGCACGCCACAACAACGGTCGTCATTCCCGCGCAAGCGGGAATCCATTTTGCTTTTGACGGAAGATCTAGATGGATTCCCGCTTGCGCGGGAATGACGGCAAAAAGGAAGCGAGGCGCGCGTGTCATGCCGCGACTCCGATCTGCTGCGCATCCACGATGCTGCGCCGATTCGCGATGTAATACTCGAACTCGTGCCAGTAGTGGCGCAGGAAGCCCTGCACGGGCCACGCCGCGGCTTCGCCGAATGCGCAGATGGTGTGGCCTTCGATCTGGCCAGCGGCTTGCTTGAGCATGTGCACGTCGGCCATGTTCGCGTTGCCTTCGACGATGCGCGTCAGCACGCGGTACATCCAGCCGGTGCCTTCGCGGCATGGCGTGCACTGGCCACAGGATTCGGCGTAGTAGAAGCGCGCGATGCGCTGGCAGGCGCGCACCATGCAGGTCGAATCGTCCATCACGATCACGGCGCCGGAGCCGAGGCCCGAGCCGGCCTTCTGGATCGCATCGTAGTCCATCGTGATCGCCATCATCGTCTCGCCGGGCAGCACCGGCATCGACGAACCACCCGGAATGACGGCTTTCAACTTGCGCCCGCCGCGCACGCCGCCGGCCATTGCCAGCAGATCGGCGAACGGCGTGCCGAGCTTGATCTCGTAATTGCCCGGCTTGTTGACGTGGCCGGACACGGAAAAAATCTTTGGCCCGCCGTTGTTCGGCTTGCCCTGATTGAGGAACCACTCCGCGCCCTTGCGCAAAATCGCCGGCACCGAGGCATAGGTCTCGGTGTTGTTGATCGTGGTCGGCTTGCCGTACAGGCCGAAACCGGCCGGGAACGGCGGTTTGAAGCGCGGCTGGCCCTTCTTGCCCTCGAGCGATTCCATCAGCGCGGTTTCTTCGCCGCAAATGTAGGCGCCGGCGCCGAGCGCGGTATAAATGTCCACATCGATACCGCTGCCGCCGATGTTCTTGCCGAGCAGACCGGCCGCGTACGCCTCTTTCAGCGCCGCTTCGCAATGCTCGAACGGCTCATGGTGGAACTCGCCGCGCAGGTAGTTGTAGGCGACGGTGGAACCGGTCGCGTAGCAGGCGATCGCCAGACCCTCGATCACCGCATGCGGGTTGTAGCGCAGGATGTCGCGGTCCTTGCAGGTACCCGGCTCGGATTCGTCGGAGTTGCACAAAATATACTTTTGCATCGTGCCTTTCGGCATGAAGCTCCACTTCAGGCCGGTCGGGAAGCCGGCGCCGCCACGGCCGCGCAGCGCGCTCTTCTTGAGCTCATCGATGATTGTCGCAGGGTCGGGCTTTTCGGCGACGATCTTCTTCCAGGCCTTGTAGCCATCGACCTTCAGGTAATTGTCCAGCGTCCACGGCTGCTCGAAATGCAGCGTGGTGTAGACGACCTGATGTTCCTGCGGTGCGGGTCCGACTGCCATAACGTTTCCAAACCGATTCTCGAAGCGGCGATCGCAGTTTCACGTCGCCGATGACTTTCCTACTGTCAAAAACCTACTGGCGCGCCGCGATTTTCATCGCAACGCCGCCCAACAATCACTTCAATCCGTCGAGAATCTCGTCGACGCTATCCGTCGTCAGGTTCTCGTGGTAATGCCCGTTGACCACCATCATCGGCGCGCCGCAGCAGGCCGCGAGGCATTCTTCTTCCTGCTTGAGATAGACGCGCCCGTCCGCGGTGCTCTCGCCGACCTTGATGCCGAGCTTCTTCTCGCAATGGCGCACGATGTCTTCGCCACCATTGAGCCAGCAACTGATATTGGTGCAGATTGCGACGTTATTGCGGCCGACCGGCGAGGTCTCGAACATCGAGTAGAAACTCGCGACCTCGTACGCCCAGATCGCCGGCAGGTCGAGATACTTCGCCACGGCGGTGATCAGCGCATCGTTCAGATAACCGTGATTCTGTTCCTGCGCCGCGAACAGGCCCTGGATCAGCGCCGAGCGCTTGCGCTCGGGCGGGAACTTCGACACCCAATGGTCGATGTGCTCGCGCGTGTGCGCGTCGAGCATGACCAGGGGGTCGACGTCTTTGACTTCGTTGTAGTGGCCAGTAGCTTTCATCGATCTATCTCGCCGAACACCACGTCATACGTACCGATCATCGCCACCACGTCCGGCAGCATGTGGCCGCGCACGATCGCATCCATCGAGGACAGGTGCGCGAAACCTGGCGCGCGCAGCTTGACGCGGAACGGCTTGTTCGCGCCGTCGGATACGAGGTAGCAGCCGAACTCGCCCTTCGGCGCCTCGACCGCGCAATAGGTCTCGCCCGCCGGCACGCAATAGCCTTCGGTGAACAGTTTGAAATGATGGATCAACGCTTCCATGTCGTCCTTCATCTCTTCGCGCTTCGGCGGCACGACCTTGAAGTTGCGCAGCATCACCGGACCGGGATTCGCCTTGAGCCAGTGCACGCACTGCTTGATGATGCGGTTGGCCTGGCGCATTTCCTCGACGCGCACCAGGTAACGGTCGTAGCAGTCGCCCTGCACGCCGACCGGGATGTCGAAATCCATCTTGTGGTACATCGCGTACGGCTGCTTCTTGCGCAGATCCCACTCGATTCCCGAGCCGCGCAGCATCGGACCCGACATGCCCCAGGCAAGCGCCTCTTGCGGCGACACCACCCCGATGCCGACCGTGCGCTGCTTCCAGATGCGGTTGTCGGTGAGCAGCGTTTCGTATTCGTCGACCTTGTGCGGGAAGTCGTCCGTGAACGCTTCCAGGTAATCGAGCATCGATCCTTCGCGCCAGGAGTTGCGCTGCTTCAGATCGCGGCCCTTGTGCCACGGCGACTCCTTGTACTGCGGCATGCGGTCCGGCAGATCGCGGTACACGCCGCCGGGGCGGTAGTAGGTCGCGTGCATGCGCGCGCCGCTGACAGCCTCGTAGCAGTCCATCAGTTCCTCGCGTTCGCGGAACGCATACAGGAACACCGCCATCGCGCCGAGATCGAGCGCGTTCGAACCGATCCACATCAGGTGATTGAGGATGCGTGTGATCTCGTCGAACATCGTGCGGATGTACTGCGCGCGTTCCGGCGCCTCGACGCCGAGCAGCTTCTCGATTGCGCGCACGTAGGCGTGCTCGTTGCACATCATCGACACGTAGTCGAGCCGGTCCATGTAGCCGATCGACTGGTTGAAGGGCTTGGACTCGGCCAGCTTCTCGGTGCCGCGATGCAACAGGCCGATGTGCGGGTCGGCGCGCTGGATCACTTCGCCGTCCATCTCCAGCACCAGGCGCAGCACGCCGTGCGCCGCCGGATGCTGCGGACCGAAGTTGATCGTGTAATTCTTGATTTCCTGCATTGTGTACTTCTTTACTTCATTCCGGTCTTACTTCTGCACGGTCGGCGGCGCGGCATCGGCCGCCGCTTCCGCGTGCGCCTGGTCGTAGCGCGAATCGTGGCGGATCGTGCGCGGCACCAGCACGCGCGGCTCGACGCTGGTCACCGGTTCGTAGATCACGCGGCCGAGCTTTTCGTCGTAGCGCACCTCGACGTTGCCGATCAGCGGGAAATCCTTGCGGAACGGATGGCCGACGAAACCGTAGTCGGTAAGGATGCGGCGCAGGTCCGGATGGCCCTCGAACACGATGCCGACCAAGTCGAACGCCTCGCGCTCGAACCAGTTCGCCACCGGCCACAGCGCGGTCAGCGAGGGCACCACCGGCAACGTATCGTCCTGCGCCAGGCAGCGGATGCATACGCGCGCGTTGTGCCTGATCGAGAGCAGCTGCACGACCGCGCCGTAGCGCTTGTGGCCGGCCGCAGTGCGCGGACGGTCGGCCCAGTCGAAGCGGCCGGCACCCTCGCCTTCCACGCCGCGCGAGAAGCCGGTCGAACTGACGTCGGTGGTATCCCACTCGGTCTGGCCGTAGCTCAGATAGTCGACGCCACAGACGTCGATCAGTTGTTCGAAATGGAATTCGTCCGCATCGCGCAATTCCTTCGCCACGGCCAGCCAGTTCTCCGGCAGCACGTCGACGAAGGTTTCGCCGCGCCATTCGCGCGCGGCGACGATCTTGTCGCCGAGCCGCGCCGCGATGCGCTGCGCCAGTGGGTTCGTCGTCTCGCTCATGTGCGCGCGATCGTGGTGGCGGCCGGCTTGCCGCGGTTGGCGATCGAATCGGTGCGGCGGATTTTCTTCTGCAGCTGCAGGATGCCGTACACCAGCGCTTCGGCCGTGGGCGGACAGCCCGGCACGTAGATGTCGACCGGCACGATGCGATCGCAGCCGCGCACCACGGCGTAGGAATAGTGGTAGTAACCGCCGCCGTTCGCGCACGAGCCCATCGAGATCACCCACTTCGGGTTCGGCATCTGGTCGTACACGCGGCGCAGCGCCGGCGCCATCTTGTTGACCAGCGTGCCGGCCACGATCATCACGTCGGACTGACGTGGGCTCGGCCGGAACACCACGCCGTAACGATCCAGGTCGATGCGCGCCGCGCCGGCATGCATCATTTCCACCGCGCAGCACGCCAGGCCGAACGTCATCGGCCACATCGAGCCGGTGCGTGCCCAGTTGATCAGCGTGTCGACGCTGGTGGTGACGAAGCCGCGCTGCAGCAGCGGGTTGTCGCCGCCGGGGCGCAGGATGTCGTCGACCGGGCCGGTCGGCACCGGGTTGAGAAACAACTTCTTCTCAACGGTTGTATCGGTCATTCCCATTCGAGCGCGCCCTTCTTCCAGCAGTATACAAATCCCAAAAGCAGCAAAAGCAAGAACGTGGCCATTTCCAGCAGCGCGACGATGCCGATCTGCTTGAACACCACCGCCCACGGGAACAGGAACGCGATTTCCAGATCGAAGATGATGAACAGGATCGCGATCAGGTAGTAGCGCACGTCGAATTTCATGCGCGCATCCTCGAATGCCTCGAAGCCGCATTCGTACGGCGCCGCCTTGGTCTGGCCGGCGCTGCGCGGACCGATCGCCCAGCCGAGCAACAGCAGCGCCACGCCGATGCCGCCGGCGACGATCAGGAACAGGAGTATCGGCAGATATTCAGCCAGCACGGGGATGCGAACCTCGGGATTTTTCGGATGCGGCTAAGCCTCGGAATTTTCGCACGCGCGCGTGGCGGCGTGCAATGCAAACCTGCGTATCGGCCCGCGCACGAGCTGCTTGATCGGAAAACAAAAAAAGCCCGCACTCGCGTGCAGGCTTTTCGTGTTGGTGCCCAAGGGGGGACTCGAACCCCCACGCCTTACGGCGCTACCACCTCAAGGTAGTGCGTCTACCAATTCCGCCACCTGGGCTGGTTGATCATTTGCCTTTCGGCTTGTCGTTCTTCTTCGCTGCGGCCTCGCTCTTGGCCGGCGCGGGTGCGGTCGGCTTGTCCGATGCTGGCTTGTCCGACGGCGGTGCCGCTGCGGCGGGCGCCGCCGGCACATCGGATGCCGGCGCGGCCGGCTTGTCCGACGCGCTCGCCGGCGGTGCCTGCGGCACATCGCTGCCCGCGGCCGGAGCCGGGGTCGCGGGCGGTGCGGACTTCACGTCGGGCGCCGCGCCCATCACGCCGAGATCGTCGGCAGTGCGCGTGGTGCCGCTGGTGCCCAGGTAGATGCCCATGGCGAGACTGAGCAGGAAGAACACGCCAGCGAGGATGGCGGTGCTGCGCGACAGGAAGTTGGCCGCGCCGCGCGCGCCGAACACAGTGGCCGAAGCGCCGGAGCCGAAGCCGGAACCGGCCTGCGCGCCCGCGCCACGCTGCAGCAGGATCAGCACGATCATCGCCACCGCGACGAGCACGTAAATCACGTTGAACAGGTTGAGCAACATAGGTTTTCCGAAACGTGTGAAGTCCGCTTACCGCGCCGCGGCGCAGATCGCGATGAAATCCGTGGCGACGAGCGAGGCGCCGCCGATCAATCCGCCGTCGACATCGGGCTGGGCGAACAACTCCGCCGCGTTGCCGGGCTTGACGCTGCCGCCATACAGAATCTGCAGCGAGCCCGAAATTGTAGCATCCTCGCGGCGTACTTTGCCACGGATGAACTCGTGTACCGCCTGCGCCTGGGCCGGCGTGGCGGTGCGCCCGGTGCCGATCGCCCAGACCGGTTCGTACGCCAGCACGGCGCCGACCAGGCTCGCCGCGGAGCTGCGCCGGATCACCGCATCGAGCTGCGCGGCGATCACGCTCTCCGTCTGGCCGGCATCGCGCTGCTCCAGCGTCTCGCCGACGCACAGGATCGGCACCAGCTGCGCCGCCTGCGCCTGGGCGTATTTCGCCGCGACCAGCTCGTTCGACTCGGCATGATACTGGCGCCGTTCGGAATGCCCGACCAGCGTGTAGCGCGCGCCGATGTCCTGGACCATCGCAGCGGCAATTTCGCCGGTGTAGGCTCCCTGCGCCTGTGCGCTGACGTCCTGCGCGCCGAAGCCAACACCGCGCTCGGCAAACTGGCGCACGAGCTCGGCCAGATAGACCGAGGGCGGTAGCACGATCACTTCGCAGGCGGGAACGGGCGCGGCGACGATCGCTTCGACCAGGGCCGCGGCACTGGCGCGCGTGCCGTGCATCTTCCAGTTTCCGGCTACGATCTTGCGGCGCATGGCGGGCCCCCGTTTGAGAGGGCGCGAGAATAGCGATGCGGTCGCCTGCATGCAAACCGGCGACGGCAGCCCGTCGACCTTCACGCCCGTTCACACCGAATCGCTATCAGCGCCGCTGACCTTGATTTTCGTTCAATGCCAATCGCAATGAGCGTAGCTTGCGCGGGCAAACGAGGTCGAAGCGCACTCCACGCCACCGGCACTTCGTGCCTACGCTCGGGGCGAACGCTACTATGGGTTCACGCACTCATGCCGGCACATCCGCAGATAGGGAAACCAACGAGTATGGACTTAGAGACGGGCCGCTTCGCCCTCGTCACCGGCGCCTCCGCCGGAATCGGCGCCGCCTACGCGCGCGAGCTGGCCGCGCGCGGCTGCCAACTCGTGCTGACCGCGCGCCGCGCGGACCGGCTCGAGGCGCTCGCCGCGGAGTTGCAGGCGCGCCATGGCACACGCAGCGAATGCATCGCCGCGGACCTGGCCGATCCGGCGGCCCCGGGCGCTTTGTGCGCGGAGATCGAACGCCGCGGCATCGCGGTCGACGTGCTGATCAACAACGCCGGCTACGGCGTGCCGGGGCATTTCACCAAGCCTGACTGGCGCGCGCACGCCGACTTCATCCAGGTGATGCTTACCGCGCCGTGCGAACTTGTATACAAGTTGCTGCCCGGCATGCAGCAGCGCGGCTACGGCCGCATCGCCAACATCGCTTCGCTCGCCGGCCACATCCCGGGCTCGGCCGGCCACACCCTGTACGGCGCATCGAAAGCATTCCTGATCAAGTTCTCGCAGTCGCTGGCGCTGGAGAACCGCCGACTGGGCGTGCACGTGTGCGCGGTCTGTCCAGGCTTCACGCTGTCCGAATTCCACGACGTCACCGGCACGCGCGGCGTGGTGTCGAAGATGCCGAAGTGGATGTGGCTGTCGGCCGAGGAAGTGGTGCGCACGTCGCTCGACGCGATGGAGCGCGGCGAGATCGTGTACGTCACCGGGCGCGTCAATCGCGCGATCAAGCGCCTGTTCAAGCTGCTGCCGGACCGCCTCGCGCTGCGTCTGATCGACGCGCGCGCGAAGGACTTCCGCAACCAGGAAACCTGAGCGCGGCCAGCACGAAATCTTCGACGGCGGGTTCGAGGTGTAATGCGCGCGAACACGTGCGCCGCGTGGGCGGCGCGCGCCGACGCGTTCAGATCAGCTTGATCTCGCGCAGCCGTTCCTGCAGGTACTCGTGCGAGGTGATCGAGGTCGTGTAGCGGCGCGGATTGTCCGAGCTGATGCACTCGTCGAGCGGATCCAGAACCACGTCCGGATTCGGATGCAGGAAGAACGGCACCGAATAGCGCGGCTGGCGCGCCTGCTCGCCGGGCGGATTGGTGACGCGGTGCGTGGTCGACGGATACACGTGGTTGGTCAGGCGCTGCAGCATGTCGCCGATGTTGACCACGATCGTGTCGGCTGCGGACGTGAACGGCACCCATTCGCCGGCGCGCGATTTCACTTCGAGGCCGGCGGCGCTCGCGCCGACCAGCAGCGTGATGAAATTGATGTCCTCGTGCGCGCCGGCACGCACGTTCGGGATGTCCGGCGCGGTGATCGGCGGGTAGTGGATCGGACGCAGGATCGAGTTGCCGAAATTGGTCTTGTCGTCGAAGAAGTGCTCGGGCAGGTCGATATGCAGCGCCAGTGCACGCAGCACGCGCGTGCCGAGCTTGTCGAGCGCTTCGTACAGCGCATAACCGTGCTCGTGGAAACCGGGTACCTCGCGCGGCCATATGTTCGGCGCCATCACTTCGGCGAATTTCGAATCGCGCGGCAGCTCGCGGCCAATGTGATAGAACTCCTTCAGGTCCGGATAGCGCGAGTCCTTCGCCGTCTCGATGCCGAACGGCGTGTAGCCGCGCGCGCCACCGGTGCCCTTCTGGTGGTACTGCATCTTCACTTCGGCGGGCAACGCAAAGAAGCGCTTGAAAGCGTCGTAGGCGCCGTCGATCAGCGACTGCTCGATGCCGTGGCCGCGGATTCCGGCAAAACCCCATTCGCGGTAGGCCGCGCCGAGTTCGGCGACGAACGCGTCGCGGTCGGAGTCGTAGCGACGGATGTCGAGCGTGGGGATGCGGTGTTCCATGGCGGCTTCGTTCAGTGGGCAGCGGCGGATTTTACGACGGCGGCGAGCGACTCGGCGAGTGCGTTGACTTCGCCCGGATCGTCACCCTCGACCGTAACGCGCACCAGCGGCTCGGTGCCGGACGCGCGCAGCACGACGCGGCCGCGGCCGCGCAGCGTGTTCTGCACCTGGTTCAGCGCATCCTGCACCGGCGCTTGTGCGAGCAGCGCCGCGCCGTTGCGCAGCGGCAGATTCAGGGTGACCTGCGGCACGCGGCGCAACGCCGCGCGCGCCTGCGCCAGCGTGATGCCGCCGCGGCGCAGCACGTCGAGCACGAGCAGGGCGCTCAGGATGCCGTCGCCGGTGGAGGCATGGCCCAAGCTGAGCAGATGGCCGGAAGCTTCACCGCCGAGCTCGCCGCCGCGTTGCTTGAGAAGCTGCAGCACGTAGCGGTCGCCGACGCTGGCGCGCACGAATTCGATGCCGAGCTCGCCGAGCGCGCGCTCGATGCCGAAGTTCGTCATCAGCGTGCCGACCACCGGGCCGCGCAATTCGCCGCGCGCGTGGCGGTCGCAGGCCAGCACGTACATCAGATCGTCGCCATCGGCCAGCGCGCCGCTGCGGTCGACCATCTGCACGCGATCGCCGTCGCCGTCGAACGCGATGCCGAGGTCGGCGCCGCGCGTGCGCACTTCGGATTGCAGCGCAGCCGGATGCGTGGCGCCGCAATCCTGGTTGATGTTGATGCCGTCGGGCTGCACCCCGATCGCGTGCACGTCCGCGCCAAGTCCGGCAAACAGCGCCGGTGCGATGTGGTAGGTGGCGCCGTGCGCGCAGTCGAGCACGATCTGCAGGCCGGTCAGGTCCAGATCCGGCACCGCCGCCGCGCAGAACGCGGCATAGCGGCGCGCGGCGTCGTCGACGCGCAAGGCCTTGCCGATGCGTTCCGAGGAGGTATCGACGGACTCCAGTTCGCGTTCGATCGCGAGCTCGACGTCGTCCGGCAATTTTTCACCTTTTCCACAAAAAAACTTTACGCCATTGTCCCAATAGGGATTATGCGACGCGCTGATCACGATGCCGGCATCGGCGCCGAGCGCGCGCGTCAGATACGCCACCGCCGGAGTGGGCATCGGGCCGACCAGGCGCACGTCGGCGCCGGCGGACAGCAGCCCGGCTTCGAGCGCCGATTCGAGCATGTAGCCGGAAACGCGCGTGTCCTTGCCGATCAGCACGGTGGCGCGGTCGCTGCTGCCGAGCACGCGTCCCGCCGCGCGGCCCAGCTTGAGCATGAATTCGGCCGTTATCGGCGGCTGGCCGGCGCGGCCGCGAATGCCGTCGGTGCCGAAGTAGCGTTTTTCTTCCATCACGATGTTCCTGAGTCGAGCGCGAGTCCATTCGCTGCGCCGCCTGGTGCAGCGGCGCAGGACGCCAGTGTAGCGGCTATGTGTCGGCCTGCCGAGCGAAAGCCGTTCAGGCGAAGGCGCGCTTCAAGTCTCTTTCGCGCACTTCGCGCCTTCGCGTGGGAGCGTTGTTGCGAAACGCGACCGACGCACGACTACATCGTGTGCGTCGCGCGCTCCGCGCCGATGATGCCGGCCAGGATCGATTCGATCTTGGTGCGCGCGGCTTCACCGTCGGCGGATTCGTTGAACTGCACGCCGATGCCGGTCGTGCGATTGCCCTGCGCGCCGGCGGGCGTAATCCAGACGACCTTGCCGGCGACCGGTAGGCGATCCTTCTCGTCCATCAGCGTGAGCAGAATGAAGACCTCGTCGCCGAGGTTGTAGCGCTTCGTCGTCGGCACGAACAATCCGCCACCGCGCACGAACGGCATGTAGGCGTTGTACAGCGCGCCCTTGTCCTTGATCGCCAGCGACAAGATGCCCTGCCGCGGCATGCCGCCCATTGCTCCGGCTACCATGAGTGCTTCTCCCCGCCCACGCTCGACAACGCCTCCAACAGCAGCAACTCCTGACGCAACGGGCTACGCAACTGTGCCCTCGCGCGGTTCGCTTGCTCGAACCACGCCGCTAGCTTGGGGAAATCCGGGCGCGTGGTCAAGGCAAGCGGCCCGGGACTTCCGCGCGCCTGTGCTTGCGCCTCCTCCTGCGCCAGCGCCGCGGCGAACCACAGGCGCGTCTCGGCGTCGTCCTTGCTCCAGCGATTGGCCACCTCGACCGCGGACTTGACGCCGCTGTGCAGTCCACGCAGATCCGCGGCCACTTCGTCGCGCACCGCCATGCTGCCGGAGCGGATCCAGCCCAGCGCCCGGCCGGGATTACCGCCGGCGGCGTCCAACGCGGCCTGTGCCGTGCGCGCCTCGATGCCCTGTGCGAGCAGCCACTGTTGCGCCTGCTGCAGCGGCGGCGCGTGCAAATCGATGCGTTGGCAGCGGCTGCGGATCGTCGCGGGCAGGCGCGCGGGCTGATCGGCCACCAGCACGATCACCGTTGCCGGCGTGGGTTCTTCGAGCGTCTTGAGCAACGCGTTCGCGGCGGCGTGGTTCAACAGGTCCGCCGGATCGATCAGCGCGACCTGGTGGCCGCCGAATTGCGCGGTCAGCGCCAGGCGCGCGCCGAGCGCGCGGATCTGATCGATCGTGATCTCGGTGCGCGGCTTGCCGTCGTCGCGCAACTCCAGTCCAGTGCGCACCAGGTCCGGATGACTGCCGGCCGCGAGCAACAGGCAGGCGCGGCAGCTGCCACAGGCAGTGCCGTCGTCGCGCGGCTGCTGACACAGCAATGCCGCGGCAAACGCGTCAGCGAACGTGCGCTTGCCCAGCCCGGCGGGACCGCACAGCAACAGCGCATGCGGCAGCGTGCCTCGTGCGCGGCGTTCGGCCAGCAGGCGCCACGCGTCGGCGTGCCAGGGTGCGAGCGTCATGCTCGCGCTCCGTTCTGATCGAGGAAGTCGCCGACGCAGCCGCGCACCTGCTGCAGCACCTCTTCCAACGTGCGACTGGCATCGATCAGGCGGAAGCGCTGCGGCTCGGCCGCGGCGCGCGCCCGATAGGCGGCGCGCACGTTCTCGAAAAAGTCCGCATTTTCCATTTCTATACGATCCGCCGCGCCGCGCCCGTTGGCGCGCGCCAGGCCGGCGGCGACCGGCAGGTCCAACAGCAGGGTCAGATCCGGCTTGAGGCCCGCCGCCGCCCAGCGTTCGAGTTCCTCGATGCGCTGCAGCGGCTGGCCGCGGCCACCGCCCTGGTAGGCGAAGCTCGCATCGGTGAAACGATCCGACAGCACCCAGCGCCCGGCCTCGAGCGCGGGCTGCACGAGCTCGCGCACCAGTTGCGCGCGGGAGGCGAACATCAGCAGCAGTTCGCTTTCGGCACACAGGCCGCGCAGTGCCGGATCGAGCAATACCCGGCGGATCGCCTCGCCCGCCACGGTGCCGCCCGGTTCGCGCGTCACCACGACGTCGATGCCGCGTTGCTGCAGCAGCTCGCGCAGCGCCGACAGCACGGTGCTCTTGCCGGCACCCTCGCCCCCTTCCAGCGTGATCAGCTTGCCCGGTGTGTGCGTCATTGGCCGTGGTGCAACTGGTATTTCGCCACGGCGCTGTTGTGCGCTTCCAGCGTGGCGCTGAATTCGTGCGTGCCGTCGCCGCGTGCGACGAAATACAGCGCGTTGGTCGACGCCGGATGCGTCACCGCGGCCAGTGCCGCAGCGCCCGGCAACGCGATCGGCGTCGGCGGCAGGCCGCCGCGGGTGTAGGTATTGAACGGCGTGTCGGTTTCAAGATCGTGCTTGCGCAGATTGCCGTCGAAGGATGCGCCGAGGCCGTAGATCACGGTCGGATCGGTCTGCAGCTTCATGCCCAGCGCGAGCCGATGCAGGAACACCGCAGCAATTTGCGGCCGCTCTTCGGCGCGCGCGGTTTCCTTCTCGACGATCGAAGCGAGGATCAGCGCCTGGTACGGCGCCGGCAGCGCCAGCCCGGCTTCGCGCGCGTCCCATTGCTTCTGCAGCGCCTTGTGCATCGCCTCGTACGCGCGGCGCAGCAGATCCAGGTCGCTCATTCCTTTCACGTAGCTGTAGGTCTCCGGCAGGAACCAGCCTTCAGGCGTCGTGTCGCTGCTGCCGAGTTCGCGCATCAGCGCGCCGTCGTCGACCCCGGCCAGGGTCTGGCGCAGGCCGGCGTCGTGCGCCAGCGCGTCGCGCAATTGTGCAAATGTCCACCCTTCCACAATGGTAAAATGATGCTGAATCACGTCGCCGGCGGCCATCTTCGCCAGCAGCGCACGCGGACTGATGCCCGGCGTCAGCGCATACTCGCCGGCGTGCAGCTTGCCGGCAACGCCCATCTGGCGCGCCAGCAGGCGCCAGTACAAGCCGGAACCGGGCTGCACGTTCTGCCGCTCCAGTTCGCGCAGGATGCCGGGCAAAGCGCTGCCGAGCGGCACGTCGATCGTGGCCGGCGCCGCCAGCGGCTGCAGCGGCGCCTCGGCGAAGCGGCTGTAGTCGCTGTACAGGTACGCCGCCGAGCCGGCGAGCAGCAACAACAACACCACGAACGCGGCGA
>Ga0157378_10001164_pt1 | contig 23934 bp, 18 predicted proteins | sample M65metaG_FD_115309 | JGI IMG/M metagenome (GOLD analysis project Ga0157378, IMG submission 115309) | Miscanthus rhizosphere microbial communities from Kellogg Biological Station, Michigan, USA - M6-5 metaG | ecosystem: Host-associated > Plants > Roots > Rhizosphere > Soil | place: USA: Michigan...
CAGTTCTACTTCGTCGAGCACGTCGAAGAGGTGCTGAAGATCGCATTGCTCGATAAAGCCGCAGCCGAGCAAAAGACAACCGAGCGCTCCGGACGCGAGTCGAAGCCGCTGCCCGAGCCGGAGCCGGCACCGCCGGTGGTCGAGGTACCCGTGGCGCAGCCGGGATAAGGCGAAGCGTAGCGCCGTCGGCTCGACGGCTGTACCGCCAGCGGCTCGCTGGCGGTTTTCGTCTATTGCCGCCGAGCCGGCGGCGCTACGCTTGCTGCGCCTTTTCGATAGAATCCGCGCCATGTCCGACAACCCATCCGAACAATCGAAAGGCAAAGGCTTCTGGCGCGGCGGAGCCGCGGGCCACGGCTCGAACAAAGAGTCGTCCGGGCGGCCGAGCGGAACTCCGGGAAAGCGGAAGCCGTCGCGGACGGGCTATCGAACCGACATCGAGTTCCCGCCGGAAAGCGGAGAGCCGGCCAAGAACTAAATCCGCCGCGCGCGCCGGCACGTAGGTTCAACGCCGCGCAATGACCGTCGCAATGACTACGGGCTTCGAATCCAGCTCGCTGCTTCCCGCCGTGGCTCACGGCGATCTCGCCGCGTTCGAGCAGCTGTACGACCGCCATTCCTCGACTCTGTATGCCCTCCTCCTCCGCATCCTGGCCAACCCCGACGACGCCCAGGAAGTGCTGCAGGAGACGTTCGTGAAGGCGTGGACGAACGCCAAGATGTTCGACGCCGTGCGCGGGAGTGACGTGGCCTGGCTGATCTCGATCGCCCGCAGCCGCGGCATCGACCGGCTGCGCTCCCGCAGGATTCGCGGCGACCGCGAAGACGAGGCCGGCCGGGAGCTCTCAGGCAGCTTCGGTTTCATCGAGAAGAGAACCGGCGCGGATGACGCCATTCAATCCCAGGAGCGCAACGCCGTCCGCGACGCACTGGCGCAACTTCCGGAGCCGCAGCGGGTGGCGCTGGCGCTGGCGTATTTCGAAGGGATGTCGCAGTCCGAAATCGCCGAGAAGCTCGGCGAGCCGCTGGGCACCATCAAGACGCGCATGCAGCTGGGGATGAAAAAGCTGCGCGAGAGTCTGAAGGCGTTTCGATGACCCACGCCGATTTCGAATCGATTGCCGCGCTCGATGCGATCGGAGCCGCCTCGGCGGACGAATCGAGCACTCTGCGCGCGCATCTTTCGTCGTGCGCCGATTGCCGCCGCGCTCGCGAGGAGTTCGAGGATGCCGCTTCTCTTCTGGCGCGCGACCTCGATCCGATCGAGCCTCCGCCCGCGTTGCGCGACCGGATCTTTACGGCCATCAATGCCGAGGATGATCGCGGCAACGTCATCGATGCCCGCGAGCGTTTCGGCAGCCGCCGCTGGTGGATGGTTGCCGCGGCGCTCTTCCTGGCGCTGTGGGGCTGGCGCGAGCTGTCGGTTCGCGTCACGCGCGAAAAGACCAGCATTGTGGAGGCGGAGGTCCGTCGTCTCGCGGGCGAGAACCAGCTGCTCACCGCGCGCAACGAAAAACTGAGCGCGGAGATGGCCGCATTGGCGTCGCAGGACACGCGCACGATCGCGCTGACCGGCCAGCAGGTTTCGCCGTCCGCATCGGCCAAAGTCTTTCTGGAGCCGCAGCAGCGCCGCGCGGTCGTCTTCTTCTACAACCTCCCAGCCAACCCGAGCGATAAGAGCTACCAGCTCTGGATTCTCCGCGGCGATCAGCCCAAACCGCAGAGCGCCGGCATATTCGACGTGACCGCGTCCGGCGGCGCCTCGATCTCGATCGAGAACCTGCCGCTGGCGACCGAGATCAAGGGATTGGCCGTAACCCTCGAGCCGAAGGGCGGCGTGGCCCAGCCGACGAACACGAATTTCTTCGTCGCGGGAAACACGTAAGAGAGGTTGCCCGGTTGCCAAGTTGCCAGGTTGCCGGTTCCTGGGTTGCTAAGTTGCTGAGTTACTGAGTGAAAAGCAGCGAAGCCCGATTAGATACTCAGCAACCAAGCAACTCAGAAACCCAGCAACCATCCCCCGGCAACCCGGCAACCCGGCAACTTGGCAACTTGGCAACCACCATCACAGCCCGATGATGTTGTACCCACCGTCGACGAACATCACTTCACCGGTGATCCCGTTCGACATCGACGACACCAGGAAGAGCGCGGCGTTGGCGATCTCTTCGAGCTCGACGTTGCGGCGCAGCGGGGCGCGCTCGGCGTGGTGTTTGAGCATCCCGGTGAAGCCTTTGATCCCGCGCGCGGCCAGGGTGTTGACCGGGCCCGCGGAGATGGCGTTGACGCGGACGTTCTTCGGCCCGAGGTTCGCGGCGAGGTAGCGGACGCTCGCTTCGAGCGAGGCCTTGGCCACACCCATCAGGTTGTAACCCTCGACCGCTTTTTCGGCGCCGTAATAGGTCATCGCCAGCACCGCGCCGCCGCCGGATTTTTCGAACAGCGGCAGAGCCGCGCGGGTGAGGCCGACGAGGGAGTAAGCGGAGATGTCGTGCGCCATCTTGAATCCCTCGCGCGAGGTGTTGACGAAGTCACCCTCCAGATCCTCGCGCGGGGCGAAGGCGACGGAGTGCACGAGCGCATCGAGCCCGCCGAATTTCTCGCCGACTTCCTTGAACACCGCATCGACCTCGGCATCGACCGTGACGTCGCATGGCAGGATGAGCGAGTCCGGCATCGTCGAGCAGAGCTCCTCGACGTTTTCCTTCAGCCGGTCGCCCTGATAGGTGAAGGCCAGCCGCATCCCCTCGCGCGACAGCGTCTGGGCGATGGCCCAGGCGATGGAACGTTTGTTGGCGACTCCGAAAACGATCCCGGTCTTTCCTTCCAGCAGCGGCATGCTCGTCCCCCTCGGAGGGCGATCATAGCAACGTCACCCCGCCATCGGCAGATGCGAGAAGAAGGTCTGGGTCGTCCCGCACTCGGTGCAGAGGAAGTGCAGCGTGTCGCGCCGCGTCCACGGATTCGGCGCATCGCAGAGAGTGCAAAGAGTGTTCTGCGGCGGAAACGGCCGCTCGCAGGCGTCGCAGGCGACAGGCTTGCCGGCCGCGTTCACATCATCTTCGCAACTGATTGCACTGCAACTCGGACAACGCCAGCAAACAGCCATCGAACGTGATCCCTCTCAAAAAGATGGACGATTGGACGGCTGCGATAATAGCAGATGAAAAAAGATTGTGATTTTGTTTCGCCTACTTCACCTTCGCCCACGCATCCTTCAACGTCACCGTGCGATTGAACACCAGCGCCTCACCGGTTGAATCGGGATCGACGGAGAAGTAGCCGAGGCGCTCGAACTGGTAGCGCGTGAACGGTTCGGCGCCGCGCACCGAGGGCTCGAGTTTGGCGTGAGGGACGACCTGGAGTGACTGCGGGTTGAGATCGTCGAGGAAATTGCCGCTCTCCTCGGGATTCTCCGACTGGAACAGGCGATCGTAGAGCCGCACCTCGCAGTCGATGGCGTGATCGGCGGCCACCCAGTGCAGCGTCGCCTTCGGCTTGCGGCCGTCGGGCGAATCGCCGCCGCGCGTGGCCGGGTCGTACGTCGCGTGCAGCTCGACGATGTTGCCGGCATCGTCCTTCACCACGCTGGTGCAAGTGATGAAGTAGGCCGAGCGGAGGCGTACTTCGCGGCCGGGAGCGAGGCGGAAGAACTTCGGCGGCGGCTCTTCCATGAAATCTTCGCGCTCGATGAAGATCGTCTTTCCGAACGGAACCTTGCGCGTCCCGCTCTCGAACCATTCCATTTCATTCGCAGCGTAGTTGTCGATGACCACGCGCAGCGGATCGAGGACTCCCATTACCCGAGGAGCCGAGGTGTTCAGATCCTCGCGGATGGAGAACTCGAGCAGACCGACGTCGATGAGGTTCTCCCGCTTGGCCACGCCGACGCGATCGCAGAAATTGCGGATCGATTCCGGCGTGTACCCACGGCGGCGCAGGCCGGCGATGGTGGGCATTCGCGGATCGTCCCAGCCGCGGACGTGCTTCTCCTCCACCAGCCGCAGCAGCTTGCGCTTCGACATCACCGTGTAGTTGAGGTTGAGCCGGGCGAACTCGTACTGCCGCGGGCGCGACGGGACGGAGACGTTCTCGATCAGCCAGTCGTACAGCGGACGATGGTCCTCGTACTCGAGCGTGCAGAGCGAGTGCGTGATCCCCTCGATCGCATCCGACAGCGGATGCGCGTAGTCGTACATCGGATAGATGCACCAGGTGTCGCCGGTGCGGTCGTGGTGCTCGTGGCGGATGCGGTAGAGCACCGGATCGCGCAGGTTGATGTTCGGCGAGGCCATGTCGATCTTCGCGCGCAGCACGTGCGCGCCATCGGGAAACTCGCCTGCCTTCATTCGCCGGAAGAGATCGAGGTTCTCATCGACGCTGCGGCTTCGATACACCGACTCCTGCCCCGCCTCGGTCAGCGTCCCGCGCAACGCTCGCATCTCCTCGGCGCTCGAGCTGTCGACGTAAGCCTTCCCAGCGAGGATCAGCTCCTCGCCCCAGGTGTACAGCTCATCGAAGTAATCGGAGGCGTGAAAGAGATTCTCACCCCACGAGAATCCGAGCCAAGCCACGTCGCTCTTGATCGACTCGGTGAACTCCACCTCTTCTTTGGCCGGGTTCGTATCGTCGAAACGGAGATTGCACTGGCCGCCGTGCTCGCCGGCGACGCCGAAGTTGAGGCAGATCGATTTGGCGTGGCCGATGTGAAGATACCCGTTCGGCTCGGGAGGAAAACGGGTGATGACGCGCTGGGTTCTGCCGGCGGCAAGATCCTCTTCGACGATCTCGCGGATGAAGTCGCGCGGCTTCGATGGGGCTTCGGTGGTCATGGGGCGGGACCGTATACATCGCCGCTCGGCGAGTCAACAATGGCACAATCGCGCCATGCGAAAACTGACCATCCTCGGGGCGCTCCTCATCGCCGCCTCCGCCCACGCGCAATCGCTCGACGACGTCATCGCCAACGTGATGAAGGAGTATGGCGGGACGCCGGCCTGGCAGAAGGTGACCACGCTGCGCGAGACCGGCACGGTGGTGCCGATGATGCGCAAGGGCGACGGCAAGGTGATCCGCTTCTGGCAGAAGCCGGACAAGCTGCGTTTCGACGTCACCTATCCGACGGATCATGAAGTTCGCGTCGTCGACGGCGACAAAGGAACGCGCAACGACAAAGAGGTCACCGGCACTTCACTCGATGCCATGAAGCTGCAGGCCGCCCGTCTTGCGCTGCCGTTGCTCCTCGTCGACAAACGTTCCGCTCTCAAAGACCTCGGCACGAAAGACGGCATTCGCACGATCGAGATCCCGCTCGCTGGATCGCTGACTCTCACGGTCACGATCGATCAGAAGATCTGGCACATCCTCCGTTCCTCCGGCAAGGCCGGCGAGCTCGAATTCGTCGTCGATTACAGCGACTTCCGCCGCGCCGGCGGCCTGCTCTTCCCCTTCGCCGAAGCCGGCATGGCCCAGGGCACGCCGACGGCGAACACGAAGCTGGACACGATCGAGATCAACGCACCGCCGCCAACACCTCCACCCGCGGCGAAATGATCTCCCCTCGTTCCTCGCGGCTGCTCGGATCGATCGCGATCGCAATCACGCTCGCCTCCTGCCATGGCCAGCCGCGGCGCGTGATTCCGTGGGCCTGGGAGCGGCGCGAGGACCTGCGCTTCCTGCGCGGCGAGGTGGCGTATCTGGCGCAGACCATCACGCTTCGCGGCACGGAGACGGACGTTCACCCGCGCATGCAACCGCTGCTCATCGACAAATCGGTGCGCGCCATTCCGGTGATTCGCATCGAGACGAGCCACCCGTCGCTGGACGCTGCGCAACGGGCGGCCGCCGTGGCCGCAATCACGCATCTTGGCAGCGACACGGTGCAGATCGACTTTGACGCCACCTTGTCCGAGCGTCCGTTCTACCGAGCGCTCATTGGCGATCTTCATCGCACCATTCCGCACATCACCATCACAGCGCTGGCTTCGTGGTGCAGCGACGATCGTTGGATGGGTGACTTGCCGATCGAGGACGCCATTCCGATGCTTTTTCAGATGGGCAGCGACGATCATGTCGTCCGCGCGCGTCTCGAGCGCGGCGAGGAGTTTCGCGAGCCTGTCTGCCGCGCCAGCGCCGGCATCTCGCTCGATGAAAAACCGCCGCGCATCCCCGATCGCCGGCGGATCTATGTCTTCAGCGCCCATCGCTGGTCGCCGCGCGACTGGCGGGCGGCAACGGAGATCGCAAGCCGATGAGAGCGATTCGTCGCAGCCTGTTCTTCGCGATCGTTGCGTGTTTGACCGCGGGTCCCACGGACAGCTGCAGCTTTTTCGAAGGGCCGACCTTTGACTTCGTCAAGCGTCCCGACGCGCCGATCGGCGCTTACGCATCCGGCCGGCTCGGCATTCTCAGGCCGTCGTTCGCACGCTCCCATCTCGTCGTGGCCTGGCGTTATCTGGCGGGCAAACCGTTGTCGGATGCTGAAACGAGGGAGGTTCTGGCCTATTACGACAGCCGGCTGGGCGACCGGCAGACGCCCGCGCGGCCGGAACGCGATGCAATCGGCGAGTGGGTGACGACGCGCAACACGGTCATTGACTCGAACGACCGGCCCTCACCCTATCGGACAGAAGCTCGCTTCAGCTTCGCCTTCAATTGCACGGCCGATGCGTTCCTGACCGCGGCGGCAACGCTCAAGTCCCGCATCGCCGAATTCGGTATCGCCCATCCTGCTGTGCACGACTGGGTGGTAGCGCAGAACGCCGTTTTCTCGAACTGCGAACATCGGGGGGCATCGCCTGGGGCAGCTGCCGCGTCTCTGCCCGCTACGTTCAGGTTCGATCGCGACTACCAGATTGCCGCGGCTGCGTTTTACGCCACCGACTTCGATCGCGCCCACGATCTCTTCCTCGCGGTCAGCCGCGATCACGCGTCGCCGTGGCGGCGCACCGCCCGGCTCGTTGCCGCGCGTGCACTGATCCGAAACGCGACCATGGGCGACTTCGAAGGCTTCGATCGCGATCCGATGAACGCCGCCGACCGGGAGCTGCGGGCCATTCTCGCCGATGACGACATGCGCGTCCTTCATCACGCGGCGTCGGATCTCGAAGACTATGTTCGGCTGCACCTCGTTCCGGACGAGCAGCGCGCGAAACTGGAGCAGGCAATCGCCAGCGGTCACATCACGCAGCACGTCCTGACCGACTTCGTGATGAGCTTTGACCAAAACCGCAAGGCCTCCGGCGAGATGGCCGACTGGATCAACACCTTCAAGATGGCCGAGGAGGAGAATCCGGAAAAGACCGCGGAAGCGGAGGCTCACGCCGTCGAACGGTGGCGGTCGACAAAGGCGCTGCCGTGGCTCGTCGCCGCGATCGCGGGGGCGAAGAAGGACGACAAGGGTAGCGGCGACCTGCTCGAGGCGGCGGCGACGTTGGAGTCGTCGTCACCCGCGTTCGTGATGGTGACCTACCACCGCGCGCGCCTTCTTCTCGATCGCGGCGATGTCACCGCGGCGAAGAGGGATCTCGATCGCGTCCTCGCTCTGCCCGACGACGCGCTCGGCACCTCGACCCGCAATCTCTTCTCCGAGTTGCGCTTGCCGCTGGCGGCGTCGATCGACGAGTTCGTGCGCGACGCCGCGCGTCTGCCGGCCGGAATGGACACCGAAACCATCGCCTCGCCGCCGTACGAGGCCCTTTTCGACGTCGACGCCGCGGCCGTGATCAACGAGGCATTGCCCATCTCCTCGCTCATCGAGGCGGCGCGAATACCCAAATTGCCGGACTCGATCCGGGCGCAGCTCATCGCTGCCGCCTTCACCCGCGCCATCGTCATCGGGCGCACCGACATCGCTCTTTCGCTCGTCCCCGAGATGCATCGCGACTTCGACGATCAGATCAAAGAGCCGCTGAACCGCTTTGCCGCCGCTCCGCCTTCGCGGCGCCGCATCGAAGCACTCGATCTTCTCGTACACGTCCCGGGACTTTCTCCCTTCGTCACGCCGGAAGAAGGGCGCGTGAACATGCGGACGCCGGTGACTGAGCTCATTCACGGATCAGAGCACCAGAACTGGTGGTGCGTTGGCGGTGTCGGGCATTTCGAGGTCATTTATCCGGAGTCCGCCAGGAACCACATTTCGCTGCATCGGCCGAAATTCGCCGAGGCGCAAGCGATTCGCGACGCGTTCGCCTCGGAGGAGAAAGACCTGCGCATCAGCGGCGCGTCGTTCATGCTGCGCGGTGCGATTACGTGGGCGAAGGAGTATCCGGACGATGCACGCGTCCCCGAGGCGCTGGCGCTTGCGATCGACGGAACGCGGTGGGCTTGCCCGGACGCGGCGACGGCGAAGCACGCGTCATCGGCGTTTGATCTGCTGCACACCCGTTATCGCGCCACAAAGTGGGCGCAACAGACGAAGCATTGGTACAGCGGGCGGGATTAGTGCCCAAGCGCTGCGCGCGCCTGCGGCTCGATCACGCTGACCCACTCGCTGTACATCTTCGCGCTCGGATGAAGACCGTCCGGCGCGACGAGTGTGGTGTCGCGACGGGAGACCGGCGTGATGTTCGCGTAGCGCGCGCCGGCGCGTTTGGTCTCCTCGGCGTTGATGGCGTTGAAGTGATCGATCTCGGCGCCGATCTTCGCCCGGTCGCGATTGGCGGCAAAGGGGGTGACGCCCCAGTCGGGGATGGAGACGACCACCACGCGCTTCGGATCGCCGCCGGCGAAGATGATGGCGCGATGCAGAAGCGCCACGAACTCTTTTCGATACTGCTCCGCGTCGCGTCCGCGGTATTGATTGTTCACGCCGATCAGCAGCGTCACCAGCGCGTACGGTCCCTGCGGCTTGGCGGCATCGATCGCGGAGGACAGTTCGTCCGTCGTCCAGCCGGTTTTGGCGATGATCTCGGGACTGGCGATGCCGAGCCTGGCGGCCAGTTGATTCGGCCACCGATCGGCCACCGCCACACTCTCGCCGATGGTGTAGGAATCGCCGAGGGCGAGTAAACGCGGGGATGGAGTGGTGGTCAGCATGAGTACGGTAGCGAGAATGCTCAGCATGCCGGGAGTCTACCTGCGTGGCACAATGCCCGGCGTGAAACGGACCATTCTCTCTCTGCTCCTCTGCGTCGTAGTCACCTCCGCCTTCGGCGCCAGTTTCGCCAGCGACGAGCAGTCGTTGCGCCGGCTCGAACGGGAACAGGCCGTGGCCATGACCACGGGCGATGCGACCTGGTTCCGCAACCACGTCCTCGATGACTTCACGCTCATCACCGCCAACGGCGTGGTGAAGACGAGAGCCCGGCTGATCGCCGAGCTCGAGGAAGGCATCGCCATGGAGCCGTACGAGCCGGCCGACATCACCATCCGCGCGCACGAGAACGTCGCCATCGTTTCGGGACGCATCGTTCAGAAGACTACCGAAGGCAGCGAGCGTGTTACCGCCGACCTGCGATTCAGCGATGTCTGGATCAGGACCGACAACGGCTGGTTCAGCGCGTCGAGCCAGCAATCGCCGGTTTCCGTGAAGCGCGAACGAATCAAGTAACCAATCGCCAGCGAGCCGCTGGCGGTCCAGCCGTCGAGCCGACGGCGCTACGCCGTTGCTAACCTTTGGGCCTCCCCAGCGTACTTACTTCGCACAGGAGGCAACCATGACGCGCATCCGCAATGCAGCGCTCGCGGCCGTGCTTGGGCTCGTTTCGATTTCGGCCGCCCATGCTGCGATCGAGAGCCCCATTCACCGCAACTTCAACGTCCGCCCCGGCGGAACGATCATCATCGACGCCGACGTCGGCGACATCAAAGCCACTGCAGGTGCCGCCAACGTCAGCGTCGACGTCATCCGGCGCGCGCGGACGTCGAGCCAATCGCATGCCGCCGATCTCTTCAAGGATCTCGACCTCGACTTTGCGCAGGAAGGGAACGACGTCCATATCCGCGCGCGCTACAACCATCCCACTTCCTGGTTTCACTGGAACAACGATCTCGACGTCCACTTCGTCGTCAACGTGCCGGCGCAGTACAACGCCGACCTGAAGACCTCGGGTGGCGACATCACCGTCTCCGATCTCAACGGCCAGGTGCACGCCAAAACCTCGGGAGGCGACGTTTCCCTCGGACGGATCAACGGCGCCGTCGACGCGCGTACGTCCGGAGGCGACGTCTCCATGGCGGAAGGTCACACCACCGCGACGCTCTCCACCTCCGGCGGCGACATCAAAGTCGGCGATGCCACGGGCTCGCTGAGCGTGAACACCTCGGGTGGCTCGATCGACATTCGCCGCGCGCAGTCCGATCTGTAAGCGCACACGTCCGGAGGATCGATCGAGATCGGCGATGCCGGCGGGTCGATCGACGCATCGAGCTCGGGCGGCTCCATCCGCGCGCGCCTCTCGCGGCAGCCGCGCGCCGATTCGAAACTGTCGACTTCCGGCGGCGGGATCACCGTTCATCTGGCGCCGAGCATGGCGCTCGACATCGATGCGCACACCAGCGGCGGCGATGTGGAGTCTGACGTGCCGGTCACAATCCTCGGCAAGCAGAACGACTCGTCGCTGAACGGCAAGTTGAACGGCGGCGGACCGAAGCTCGTCCTCCGCAGCTCCGGCGGCGACATCCGGCTCCAGAAGTAATCGGCTCAGCCGGCCGCGAGGATCGCTTTCGCGGCTGCGCGTGCGCTGGCAAAGGCGGCGTCCGAAAGGATGCCGCCTTCGTCGACCCAGTCGCCGGCAACGTAGAGACCTTGAATCGGCGTGACCGCGCGCATCCGCCGCGATCGCCCTTCGGGCTCGACCAGCGCGTTCGACACCGTCATCGCCGGCAGGTAGCGGCGGTGGACCACGAGGTCGCGCCAGCCGGGTTGCATCTCATCGACGAGCGCTTCCAGCTCGGCCTCCGTTCCCTCTCCGTACTTCGCCGTGTGCAGAAGAGCGCCGCCTTTCGGCGTCAACTGCGCCCACCGCGAATGCACCGAGTAGTAGAGCGGCTTGTCGATGCCGAGGGCGAACGTGTTTTGTGGCTGCGGGAGTTTGGAAAGGGCGATGTCGAGACAGGCGGCGGTGACCGCGGTCGTCGCCGGCCAGTCGAGATCGGGAACGAGCTCGCGCGCAGTGGTGGGATCGACGGCCATGATCACCGTCTCGGCCGGGATGCGCGTCCCCTTGTCGGGATCGGTCATGTCCGGCATGGCCAGGGCCATGGTGTCGTTGCGGACGTCGAGCTCGAGGCCGCCGAGCTCCACGCCGCGGACCGCGCCGCCGTCGTGATCGACGTTCACCACGCGCGAACTGGTCACGAAGTTCACACCGGCCGCGACCGCGGCACTGTGCAGCGAGTCGACGATCTTCTGCCATCCTTCGTCGACATACACCACGCCGCGGACGGCCAGCCGCAGCTGAGCCAGCGCCGCGCTGGCGCTCTGCAGATCGGCGCGATCGCAGTAAGTGGCCAGGCGGAAAACGGCTTCGAGCACCTGTCGCACGCCCTCGTCCGAGGCATTCGCATCGATCCATTCGCGCACGGTCATCGAGGCGTATGGCTTCGGATCGATCCCTCGGATGCGCCACATCAGGCGCGCCAGCTGCGCTTTCGCTTTGAGGCCGAAGATCGACGTCGTCAGCAGCGGCCATACCGCGCTTGGGAGTTTGTAGTGCTTGCCACCGAGGAGCGCGACTCCGCGCGGTTTGGGCGTGCCGCCGCGGACCGGGATCCCGAGCTCGCGCAGAACGTTCCATCCGAGGCCGTTTTTGTAGAACGCGTGCGGCCCGAGGTTGAAACGGTAACCGTGGCGGAGATGCGTCACCGCGCGGCCGCCGAGGTAACGGCGGCGCTCGAAGATCGTAACGGTGCGTCCGGCACGCGCCAGGAACACAGCTGCCGAAAGACCAGCCAAACCGCCGCCGACGATGATGACGTTCTTTGCCACGATGAGTGGCGGATGCTATCGCGAATTCACAACGCGTGAGAATGATGTGTGGCACAATTTCCTTCGGTCTAACCCCCAAGGATGAAAAGGCTCACGCCGCGTTGTTCTCGTGCCCATTGCGCACGAGTGCATGCTCGTGCGCGTTCAAATTCGGAGAACGATCTGCGCAAATTGGTGGTGTGGTGGCTGTTGCTCATTCCCATCGCGGGGTTTGCCGCGTCGGGCGACGAGTTTTATCAGCGCCTTTATCAGCGCGGGATGGCGCACTTCGCCGCCGGCGAATTCGCGGCTGCCTTCACGGAGTTGCGCAATGCCGCCTTCGGATTCGTCGAGCACGTCGAGAAGTTCGAGACCGCGCAGTGTTACGCCATCGTCGCCGCGCATCGCCTCGGGCGCGATAGCGACGCCCGCGAGTCGCTGATGCGCATCGTGTCGGCGGAAAAGGTGCAGCCGCACTTTCGTACGGTGACGCTGCCCGCTGACATACGCGCGGAAGTCGAGTCCGTCGCCTCCGCAGTGTTGACGAACCAGGAGTGCACGCTCCTCGGCCTGTCGGCATGTCAGCAATCGGTGGTCGTACCGACACCGACGAAGCGGCCGAACGTTGCCGTGACCGCGCCGCGCGAAAAGCAGTCAACCGACGTGGAGCCGGATGCTGATCCGAAGAAGACACCGCCGGCTCCGGCGCCCAAGCCTCCCGCGCCCGTTCCCCAACCGGTAACTCCGGCGCCGCAGCCGCCGGCGCCACAACCGGTCGCGCCGCCAAAGCAACAAACGCCTGATCCGCAACCGAAGGTGCCCACTCCCGTTCCGGCGCCGCAGCCGGCGGTCAAGAGCGTCGAAGCCAGTCTCGCCGAGGCGCAACGGGCGATCGACAGCGGCGACATGGGGAAGGCGCGATCGATCTACAACGCGCTGGCAGGCGGATCCGATCTCTCGCATGCCGCGTCACTGCGCGTTGGCGAGGGTTTGTATCGCGCGCAGGACTACCGAGGCGCGGCGAAGGCGTTCCAGCGCGCCGGCGCGATCGGCAAGGGCGAAGAGCAGTACCACTATTACTTCGCCGTGGCGCTTTATGAAACGGGCCGCTACGCCGACGCCAAGCGCGAGCTGGCCGCTTCGCTTCCCTACATCACCGTGACCGCGGACGTGACGCGGTATCGCGCGAAAATCGAGGGCGCGATTGAATAGCTCCCGCAATCTCTTGTCTATCCGACACATCCCTTTGGTAGAATCACCAAAATCCACTTGATCGAGTCGCCCAACATCCGCGAGCGTCTTCGAAAGGCTGCCATGAAAAAATTTGCCGTTGCCATCGCTCTCATGCTGTTCGCGATCGTCGGAAATGCCGCCGAACGCGCGACGACGCCCGAGATCACACCGCCCGCCAATGGCGAAGAGTTTCTGCGTCTGAGCAGCACCGAGAAGCTGTTCTGGTCGATCGGTTACTCGCAGGGCTACCTCGACGCCCTGAACAAGATCGACGTCGCCGCCGGACCGAATTCGGCCTGCGCCAGCCTCTCCGCACGCACCGAACGCCAGAGCTCGACCGCGGGCAAGATGTCCGGCTTCGAGCTGGTCTCCGGCCTCGAGAAGTTCTACTCCGATCCCGCCAACACCGTGATCCCGGTCGGAAGCGCCATCCGCATCTACATGCTGCAGGCGGCGGGCAAAGACCAGGCGACCATTCAGGAGCTGATCGAGACCGCGCGGGCACTCGGCGCCGAAAGCTCGCGCCGGCCCATGGCAAGCAAGTAGTAACGCTTCACGACAACTCAGCGGAGGGGTGTAGTGGATTCGCTTCTGGCGATGGCCGTTTTTCTTGCGGTCTCCACTGCTGTGCCAAAGCCTCTTCCTCACCGATTGCCGGCCATCGTGCCGGCAATCGTTCTTACGGCGCTCCGCGATACGAACGCGCGTAACGACTTCCGCCGCTTCGAAGGTGCCCTCGCCGTCGCCAAATCGATCGCCGACGTGATGCCCCTCGGCGCGCAGCGCAACGAGCTGCGGCGCGCCATCCTGATCTACCAGGACGTCGACGCGGTCTGGGGCTTCGCCGTACGCGATCGCTACGGCGCCTACTTCAACGACGACTCGCTGCCGGGCATGCATGACCGGCTCAACGCCGATTATCCCGGCTACGACGATTTCATCGCCGAGTATCGCGTGGCCGATCGCAAGGGCAACGTGCTCTATCCGACGACGGAGACGCGGCGGTTTCTGTTGCAGCAGCTTGCGTCATGTTCGCCTCAATGTTGATGATCGATTCACGCCGGAGGCGTTCCGGAGATTAGCCGGTGGCAAGCGCCGCAGGCGCGCAGCCACCGGTCTACGAGTCCCCAGATTTCGCACCCCGGCGGGGTGCCGGAACGTCCGCGACCCCGCCGGGGTCGGAGGGTAGCGTGCGAATGAATCCGGTGGCTGCGCGCCTTCGGCGCTTGCCACCGGCTAATGTCCGATACGCCTCCGGCGTGGGTTGTTGAATCGACTTACATCCTTTAGAGCGTCACCTCGGCGCTCCCGGCTGCCGCACATCGAGTGCGTGAATGGCGTGGATTAACCGCTTGCCGGACGACACGCCCTTGGCCACGACTGCGTGAAAGCCGCGCAGCTGTTCGCGATCGTCGGTGGTCAGCTCTTTGGCGGTGAAAGCGAGGATCGGAATGCCCGACGTGACGTCGCTCTGTTTCAGCTGCGCCGCCACTTCGAAGCCGCTCATGCCGGGCATGCAGAGATCGAGAATGATGACGTCGGGCGCGCCCGTCTCCGCGCGCTGCAGCCCTTCCGAACCTGAAAACGCCTTCTCGATCTGGTAGCCCTGCTTCGTCAGCTCGGCTTCCAGCATGTCGTGCACGCTGACGTCGTCGTCGATGAGCAGGAGCCGCGGACGTTTCGGAGCGGCGGTGCGCACGGTGATCTCGCGCAGCCGGCGCATCAGCCGCGTCCAGTCGACCGGCTTCACAAAATAGTCGTCGGCGCCGAAGGCCAGACCGAGCTCGCGATTGTCGATCATCGACACGATGATCACCGGCAGGCCGGCCGTCGACGCGTCTGCTTTCAGCGCCCGCAGCACATCCCATCCCTGCGCGCCCGGCAGCACGATGTCGAGTGTCACGGCGACGGGCCGGATGCTGCGCGCCAGACGAAGCGCTTCGTCGGCATTGCGCGCGCGGATCGGCACGTACGCGGCAGCCTGCAGGTAGGAGGCGAGCGTCGAGTAGGCCAGGTCCTCATCCTCGACAACCAGCACGCGCTCGCCGGGCGGAATGACCGTTCCGTCGACATTGATGATCGGACTGGGAATGGTCGTGCCGGTGAAATGGACCGGCAGCGTGAACGTGAACGTGCTCCCTTTTCCCACCTCGCTGGCAACGGTGAGCGTGCCGTTCTGCAGCTCGACGAACTTCCGCACCAGCGACAGTCCCAGTCCGGTTCCGCCGTATTGCCGGTTCAGCGTGCCGTCAACCTGGCGGAACTCTTCGAAGATCAATCCCAGATTCTCCTGGGCGATGCCGATGCCGCGATCGACGACGTCGATGCTGACCGACTCCGGCCGGTCCTCGGTCGCTTCGAGCCGGTGCGCGTGAATGGTGACGATCGAATCGCTCGGCGAAAACTTCACCGCGTTCGACAGCAGGTTGTAGAGGATCTGCTTGAACTTGGCCTGATCGGTTTCGATGGCGGTCACGCCCGGCGCGACATCGACGGCAAAGGTGATCGCCTTGCGCGTGGACATGCCGCGCATCACCTGGCAGACGCTCTCGATGGCGCTCTTGACCGGGAACGTCTCCGGCAGCAGCTCCATCTTCCCCGCTTCGACTTTCGAGAGGTCAAGGATGTCGTTGATGATCTCCAGCAGGTGCTTGCCCGAGCTGAGGATCGAGCGGATGAAGGTGATCGACTTGGCGTCGACCTGCGTCTCCAGCCGCTCGATGAGAATCTCGGAGAAGCCGATGATGGCGTTCATCGGCGTCCGCAGCTCGTGGCTCATGTTGGCCAGGAAGCGGCTCTTGGCCTGGTTCGCTTCTTCCGCTTCGCGGTTTTTGACCTGCAGCTCGCGGAGGATGCGCGCCTTGGAAATGGCCGAAATGGCGTGCTCGCGCACGCGCGCCAGCTTGCGCAGATCGCTGCGGCTGAAGGCGCCCGGATCGGTGAAGTTGTCGAAGATGAGGAACCCTTCGATGCGGCCCCCGAGGGAAACTTCCATCGCCAGCATCGACTTCGGAACGCGGAAGTGTTTGACCTGCTCGCTTCCAGCGAGCTCGTGAAAGACATCTCCGCGAATGAGATACACGCCCTCTTCGAGCAGCTCGGCCCGTTCCGAGTAACGCCGCGTGGCTTCCTCGGGAGTCAGACGCACGTCGGCGAACGACTCTGTGTCGTATCCGAGGTCGGCCACGACGTCGGTGCGTTGGCGCTCATGATCGAACTGCAGGAATGCCGCGGCATCCGCCTGCGGGAAAAGCTTCATCCCCTGATCGAGAAGACTGCGGAAGACGTTCTCGAGAACGAGCTCGCGGTTGATGACTTCCACCATCTTGTCGAGCGCTTCCAGCTCGTGGGTGCGCGCCGAGACGATCGCTTCGAGCTCGCGGTTGCGGCGGCTGAGGCGCGCCACGCGCAGGCGATTGGCCAGGCTGGCGAGGGCGACGATGAGGGCGATGTAGGCGATCAGCGCCCACCACCGCAGCCACCACGGCGGTAGCACCGAGAACTTGTAGAGCTGCGGTAGCGACCAGACGCCGTCGCTGTTCCGGGCCATGACCCCGAACTGATAGGTCTTGGGAAAGACGTACGCCGGAAGGTTGGTGTAGCGGATTTTGGCGTCGGGACGCGCAGCCGACCAGCCCGCGTCGTAGCCGAAGAGGCGCGTGCGGTATACCACGCGCGATTCGTCGCTGAACGTCAGCGCCGCGTAGGCGATCGAGATCTCGTTGTTGCCGCGGCGGTCTTCGTGGAAGGCGATGTCGCGGAAACGGACGATCGGCGGCTCGGCGTTCGGTTCGCGCAACGCCGGGTTGAAGATCGATAGGCCGCTCGGCGTGGCGAAGTAAATGCGGCCGTCGTCGCCGGCGGAGAGCGGGTCGTACGCCCACGCTTCATCGTCGATGAGGCCATCCGCTTTCGAAACCCGCGACCGGATGTGGAAGTCGCGCAGATCGATTTCGGCGAGCCCCGCATTCTGGCTGACCCAGACCGAATTGCCGCGCGGTGAGAGCATCAATCCCGCGACCATGCTGCCGCCGAGGGCGGAATCGGGGATGGTGGCCGCGATGCGCAGCGGCTTCGTTTCCAGGATGGCCAGACCGTTGGCCGTTCCGCTCCACAGTTTGCCGCCGGCCCAGAGAAGCGTGCGGACCGAATCGGTGCGCGCGCCGGTCGCATGCGACCACGCCGGCGCGAAAAACTTCTCCGGCAGCGCGACCGCCGGATCGAACGGGGCGATGCTCCGGAGAAGGCCGCTGTCCGGCGTCCCCGCCCAGACGTAGCCGTCGTCGTCGACAGCAATCGCGCTCGCTCCCGCCGGCGGAAGGCCGGCGCGCGTGTCGAAGGCGAACCACTTTCCGTTTGCCAGACAGTTGAGTCCATGAGTGCCCGTCAGCCAGATCGTTTCCATTCCTCGGATCGTGAACGGCTGCACGTAGTAAGTGGTATCGACCGGATACGCGGTGTTGACAGCCGCGACTCCGCCGATGGTGATGCTTCGCCGTGTCGACCCGGCCATTATCGGAGGCGCATCGGCCGTCGTCGAAAAGCAGTGGACGCCGCTCACCGTGCCGACCCAGATTCTTCCTTCGGCGTCGCGAGCGAGCGAATAAACGGAGTTGTTGAGCAATCCCTCGCTGACGCGCAGCACGGTACTGCTTCGGTCGGGCGCGAAGATGGCCAGCCCGCCGCCGGTGCCGACGAACATCAGGTTCGCCCACGGCCCGCGCGCGCTTGCGTCGCGCGCCAGCACGCAGAACGCGCTCGGATCAGGAAGTGCCGGTTGCTCGCCGGCGTGCGACCGGCCCGTCAACGCCTCGAATGCGCGATAGTCCTTGCGCAGGCGCGAAACGCCGCCGTTCTGCGCGAACCAGATGTTCCCCTCGCGGTCTTCATAAAGCGCCCACAGCGTATCGCCGAGGAGAGCGCTCCTGCGGTTCACAATCAGGCGGTCGGCGAAGTTGCGGCCGTCGATCCGCACCGCGCCCGAGCCGAGGCTGGCGATCCAGATCTCACCGCGCGATGTCTCCAGGATCGAGACGATCCGGTCGCCGAGATCGTGATTGACTACGTCGTAGCGTTCGGCCTGTCCGCGCCAGAGCACGCCGTTCGTGCAGCCGCCCCACAGCGAGCCGTCGCGCCCTTCGGTCAGCGCTCCGGTGACGCACGACGGAAGTCCGCGCAACGGTCCGCGAAACTGTCCCTCGCGATCGAACTGCAGCACCTCGCCGGAGTTGAGCGCGATCAGCACCACACCGTCGCGCCGCATCAGCATCCCGGCGATGCCGCCGGTCAGCGGTACGGCGTCGATCGTCCCGCTTTCGAGCGCGTCGCTGCGAAAGCGATAACGCACCAGCCGGTCCTGCACACCAACCCAAACCCACCCGTCGATGCCGGCGACGAGACAGTTGCGCCGGACGCGCATCTGCAAGAGCCGCTCGTTTCCGAAGGCACTGACGAACTTGACGCGCTGCCCCGGCTCGTAGGCATCGAGCGGTTTCTCGGAAACGACCAGTCCCGATTCGGAGCCGACCCACAGATGATGCGTGCCGTCTTCGGCGATCTCGCGAATGGTCAGATCGCGCAGGCCGTCGGCCGTTCCGTACTCCTCCATGGCGTGGCCGTCGTATCGCGTCAGACCGGATGAATAGAACGCGAACCAGATGTAGCCGAGGTGATCCTGCGTCACCTTCTGCACGCTGGCCGAGGAGAGCGGATTGACCTGATCGCTCGGCGTGAAGTGCCGGAATGGAAGTTCCTGCGCGGTCAGTGGAAGCGCGGCGAGAAGGGCGAGAAGAAGACGACGCATCCACCGAGCCATCGGCGCAGTTTACCGTCCCGTAACCCCGCCCGCGCTTCTACGTACAATCCGGGCGTGGCCGAGCTGCACGATTGGGTCAAGTTGGCAAAGACACGTTCTCGTCGCTCAAGACGAAAGACGTGACGAACCTCTACGCGCTCGAATGGCCCGAGACGCGGAAGATGCTGATCGCCGACTACCAGTCGAAGATCGACAGCGATCCGCGCCGCGTGCGCCGTTTCATCCGCACGCGCAGCGCCATGCTCCTTGGGCTGGCGAAACGTCTGGCGCCGCATCGGCGAGTGTTCTTCCTGGTCGGCTTCGTCTGGTTTTTCTTCTCTCTGCTCGATGCGATGAGCGATCACCGCAACTTCAGCCCGTGGCCCTTTGCTGAAATGACGGCGGCGTTCATGATCATCGTCGTCCTTCTGGCGATGGAGCTGATCGACAAGATCAAGTTCCGCGACGAGCTGGAGCTCGCCCGCGACCTGCAGGCCGATCTGATCCCGAAGTCGCCGCCGCAGACGGATGAATACGAGATCGCCGCCTACAACCGCATCGCCAACACAGTCGGCGGCGACATCTACGATTTCGTTCCGCTCGACGACGGCCGGCTGGCCGTTCTCTTCGGCGACGCTTCCGGTCACGGGATGGCCGCCGGTCTGGTGATGGCCGTCGCGCACGCGGCCTGGCGGACGCAACTCGACGTCGATCCATCGCCGCCGGCAATCATCAGTTCGCTCAATCGCATCCTCTGCCGCACCGGCGGGCCGCGATCGTTTTTCTCCTGCTGCTACTTCCTCTTCGATCGCGACGGCACCTTCATCGCCACGATCGCCGGACACCCTCAGATCGTAAAGATCGTTTCCGGCAAAGTCGTCGATCGCATCGGCACCGGCTCCTATCCCCTCGGCGTGAAGCCTGGGATGAAGTGGGAAGAGCTGCCCGGCCGTCTCGCCCCCGGCGAACGCCTGCTGTTCCACTCTGACGGCCTGACCGAAGCCCGCAACGCGAACGACAAGGAGTTCGGCGACTCCTTCGTCGATGCCATCGTTGGCTGGAATCCCTCGGCCTCGGTATCGACACTCGTCGATACGCTCATCGGCGAATGGAACCTGTTCACGGGTGGAAGCGCGCCGGAGGACGATGTGTCGATCGCTGTGATCGGGCGGCGGTAGAAAACCCTTAACCACAAAGACACAAAGGACACAAAGAAATCTCCTTTGTGCTCTTTGTGCCTTTGTGGTGATTTGCCTTTTACCGAGCCACGAGCGCCTGATCGGCCACAACCTCCGGCTCATATCCCAACGCCGGCGCCAGCCACCGCTCGACGATCGCAAGCGGCATGTCCTTGCGCAGGTGATAGTCAACGACTTGATCGCGGCCGATCTTGCCGACGGCGAAGTACTTCGATTGGGGATGCGCGAAGTACAACCCGCTGACCGAGGCCGCGGGAGTCATGGCGAAATTCTCGGTCAGATCGATGCCGGCGCGGTCCGCGCCGAGGAGGGCGAAGAGCGTCGATTTTTCGCTGTGGTCGGGTGATGCCGGGTAGCCCGGCGCGGGACGGATGCCGCGATATTTTTCGGCGATCAGCTCTTCGCCGGAAAGGTTTTCGTTCGGTGCATACCATCCGGCACGCGCTTCTTTGTGCAGTAACTCCGCGAGCGCCTCGGCCAGTCGGTCGGCGAGTGCTTTGGTCATGATGGCGTTGTAGTCGTCGTGGTCTTTTTCGAAGCGGGCCACGACCTCGGATACACCGATGCCGGCGGTGACGGCGAAGCCGCCGACGTAGTCGATGACGTTGCTCGCCTTCGGTGCGACGAAATCGGCGAGGGCGAGATTCTGGCCGGTATTCGTTTCCTGCTGCTGGCGCAGCGTGTGGAACCTGGCGATGACGTCGCTGCGCGATTCGTCAGCGTAGATCTCGATGTCTTCTCCGACTGAATTTGCGGGCCAGAAGCCGTAGACGGCGCGAGCCTGAATGAGGCGGTTGTCGATGATCTCGCGAAGGAGTTTGCGGCCGTCGTCGTAGAGCTCTTTCGCGCGGGGCTCGTCGAGAATCTGCGGAAAGCGGCCGCGCAGCTCCCAGGCCTGGAAGAACGGATTCCAGTCGATGAACGGCTCGATGCGCTCGAGCGGAACGTCGTCGAGCACGCGCACGCCGAGGAACGGTGGTCGCTCGGGCGAAAACGTGAGAGACGGCCTGCGGCTTCGCGCGGTCTCGATCGGAAGGATCCGCACCTCACTCTGGCGTTTGGCTTGCGCTTCGCGAAGGTGCTCATACTCGGCTTGCCGCTCGCGCATGAATTCGTCTTTGCGATCGGACAGCAGCGTGCTGACCACGCCGACGGCGCGGGAGGCATCGAGCACGTGAACGGTGGCGTGCGAATAGCGCGGCGCGATCTTGACGGCAGTGTGCAGTTTCGAAGTCGTCGCGCCGCCGATGAGCATCGGAACGGTGAAGCCGCGCCGCTCCATCTCGCGGGCCACGTGCACCATCTCATCGAGCGACGGGGTGATCAGGCCGGAGAGGCCGATGATGTCGACCTTTTCGGCGATGGCGGTGTCGAGGATCTTGTCGGCGGAAACCATCACGCCGAGGTCGATGACCTCGTAATTGTTGCATCCGAGGACGACGCCGACGATGTTCTTGCCGATGTCGTGGACGTCGCCCTTCACCGTGGCCATCAGCACCTTGCCCCGCTGCGAGAGATCGCCGGCCTTGGCCTTCTCCGCCTCCATGAACGGCAGCAGATAGGCGACCGCCTTCTTCATCACGCGGGCGCTCTTCACGACCTGCGGGAGAAACATCTTGCCGGCGCCGAAGAGATTGCCGACGACGTTCATGCCGTCCATCAACGGACCTTCGATGATCGAAAGCGCGCTCGGATAGGTCTGCCGCGCTTCTTCGACGTCCTCGTCGAGATGCTCGATGATCCCCTTGACCAGCGAGTGCGAGAGACGCTCTTCGACGCTGCCGCTGCGCCACGCTTCTTCTTCCTTTGCTGTGGCCGCGCCCGAACCCTTGACGCGGTCGGCATACGTGAGCAGGCGCTCGGTGGCGTCAGGACGACGATTGAGCAGGACGTCTTCGACCAGATCGAGCAGCTCGCGCGGGATCTCTTCGTAAATCGCCAGCTGCCCGGCGTTGACGATTCCCATCGTCAGCCCGCCCTTGATGGCGTGGTAGAGAAACGCGGCGTGCATGGCCTCGCGCACGGTCTTGTTGCCGCGGAAGGAGAAGGAGACATTGCTGATGCCGCCGGAGAAGCTGACCAGCGGAAAGCGCTCGTGCAGCTGGCGCACGGCCTCGATGAAGGCAACGCCGTAGTTGTTGTGCTCCTCGATGCCGGTGGCGATGGTGAGGACGTTGGGATCGAAGATGACGTCGGTGGGATCGAAGCGGGCTTCGTCGACCAGGATGCGATACGCGCGCGAACAGATCTCGACTTTGCGCTCGATCGAATCGGCCTGACCCTGCTCGTCGAAGGCCATCACGATCACGGCGGCGCCGTAGCGTTTGATGAGGCGGGCCTGTTCGCGGAACTTGTCTTCACCTTCTTTGAGAGAAATCGAGTTGACGACCGACTTGCCCTGCGTGCACTTGAGGCCCGCTTCGAGCACGGTCCATTTCGAGGAGTCGATCATCATCGGCACGCGAGCGATGTCGGGCTCCGAGGCGATGAGGTGGAGAAAGTGGGCCATGACTTTCTCCGATTCGAGCATCCCCTCATCCATGTTGACGTCGAGGATGTTGGCGCCGCCGTCGATCTGGTGCTTGGCGATGGCCAGCGCCGGCTCGAGCTCGCCGGCTTTGATGAGTTGTGCGAACTTCGGCGAGCCGGTGACGTTGGTACGCTCGCCGACCATGATGAAGTTCGACTCGGGCGTGACCGTGAGCGCTTCCAGACCGCTGAGGCGCAGGTGCTTCTCAATCTGCGGCGGAACGCGTGGCGGAAAGTCCTTCACCGTCTCGGCGATGGCGCGGACGTAGTCAGGCGTCGTGCCGCAGCAGCCGCCGACGAGGTTGATCCAGTTGTTGCCGGCGTATTCGTGCAGCAGCTCGGCCATCTCCACCGGCGTCTGGTCGTATTCGCCGAGCGCGTTCGGCAGTCCGGCGTTCGGATAGCAGCTGATGTAGATCGGAGCGATCGCGGCCAGATCCTCGATGTGCGGCCGCATCTCCTTCGCGCCGAGCGCGCAGTTGATACCGACAGCGAGGAGCGGCGCGTGGGAGATCGAGTTCCAGCATGCTTCGACGGTCTGTCCGGAAAGCGTCCGCCCCGAGGCGTCGGTGATGGTGATCGAGGCGATGACCGGCAGGCGGATGCCGGTGTCGGCGAAATACTTCTCGATAGCGAAGAGCGCGGCCTTGAGGTTGAGCGTGTCGAAGGTCGTTTCCGGCATCAGGATGTCGGAACCGCCGTCGACGAGGCCGCGGGTCTGCTCGTAATAGGCATCGACCAGCTCGTCGAAGGTCACACCGCGGAAGGCGGGATTGTTGACGTCGGGCGAGAGCGAGGCGGTGCGATTGGTCGGCCCGAGGGAGCCGGCCACGAAGCGGGGACGATCGGACGTCGAGACCGCATCGACCGCTTTGCGCGCCAATTGCGCGGCGGCGAGGTTGATGTCGTAGGCGTATTCGACGAGGTCGTAATCGGCCAGCGAGATCGCCTGGGCGTTGAACGTGTTGGTTTCGATGATGTCGGCGCCGGCCTCGAGGTACTGGCGATGAATCTCTTCGATGACTTCCGGTTTGGTGAGACAAAGAATGTCGTTGGCGCCTTTGAGATCGCGCGGATGGTTGGCGAACTGCGCGCCGCGAAAGGCGGCCTCGTCGAGCCGGTAGCGCTGGATCATCGTCCCCATCGCGCCGTCGAGGATGAGGATGCGGCGATCGAGCAGCTGTCTGAGCTCTTCGGTACGGTCCGGTTGCGCCATTCGAATCTCCTGAAAAGAAAAAGCCCCGCTTGAAATTGCGGGGCTTCAGTCGGAG
>Ga0157378_10001165_pt1 | contig 23923 bp, 18 predicted proteins | sample M65metaG_FD_115309 | JGI IMG/M metagenome (GOLD analysis project Ga0157378, IMG submission 115309) | Miscanthus rhizosphere microbial communities from Kellogg Biological Station, Michigan, USA - M6-5 metaG | ecosystem: Host-associated > Plants > Roots > Rhizosphere > Soil | place: USA: Michigan...
CAACGATATAAGATAGTTGGCATGACAAGAACATGGAGCGCCCTAAGACTTCTGGCAATTGGCCTGACTAGCGTGCAATTCTGTTCTGCGCAAGCCAGCATCCCGTGGAAGATTCACGACCTCCAGCGCCCCGTACCAACAGTTGTCGATCCCGGACAACCGGGCCAAGCCCCTTCTGACGCCACCGTTTTATTTGACGGCAAGGACCTGTCGAAGTGGACAGGAAAGGACGGCGGCCCCGCGACGTGGACTGTCGACAGTGATCACTTCGAAGTAAGACCGGGCAGTGGATTGATTTCTACGAAGGAGCCGTTCGGCGACTGTCAGCTGCACGTAGAGTTTGCCGAACCGCTCCCCGCCGTGGGAGAAAGTCAGGAACGCGGCAACAGTGGCGTGTTTCTGATGGGGTTATATGAAATCCAGGTTCTCGATTCTTATCAGAACAGGACCTATGCCGACGGGCAGGCGTCTGCGGTTTACGGACAATACCCACCGCTGGTGAATGCGTCTCGACCGCCGGGACAATGGCAGGCTTACGACATTGTCTTCCACGGACCGCGCTTTTCTGGCGACGGCAAGTTGGTTAGCCCGGCACGAGCGACGATCTTGCACAACGGCGTGCTGGTACAGGACAACGTGGAACTCACTGGGCCCACTGCGAACGGCGTGCGCCCGCCCTACAAACCACATGCTGCGAAGCTGCCGCTTTCTTTGCAGGACCATAACAATCGAGTGCGATATCGCAACGTCTGGATCCGGGAACTGGACACCGCGCGTTGAATTTCGCTGCCGTGAGAGCTCAACTCGACTCAAACTTTACTGCGAGCCGTCCCGTTTCTCGAACGCACTTCGGATACCCAGATTATTTTGCGGGACGGCTTCGAGCAAAAAAGCGGAGATTACGGCCGCTTAAAATTTACGGTTATCTCAGTTTCAACTTTCACCGGAGTCCCGTTTAGCAGCGAGGGTTCATAGCGCCACTTTTTGACTGCCTCCTCTGCGGCGCGTGCCAGCACTCCGGAACCGCTGACCGTCTTTACCTGCTCTACGTCCCCACTCTCATTTACTGTGGCGCGCAAAACGACGGGTCCGGAAAGGCCCTGGTAAAGCGCATCGGGGGGATAAACCGGCGGAACTCGATGAATGATGCTGCCGCGAACCACGCCCTGTGAGACCTTCATCGCAACCTTCGGCATCGTAGCTTGGTTCGCCACCAGGTTTCCGAGCACTGCATTGTTCGCACTCAACACTGGCAATTGGGGAGCTTCGTTGGAATCATTTTCGGCAGTTTCGCGGGTTTCGGTTGGCTCGTCGGACCTTTGGGCAGTCTCGAAATTTCGCACCACTACTTCAGGGGTGTCGGAAGACTCGGGCTTAGAAACTTGATGCCGTGGCACAGAATGGCTGGGAGACACCTTCTCTACCACTTCCTGGCGGGCGGGCGATTCCTGCGACACGACCGGGAACGGCGGAACAGAAACAACTTTGGCTGGCTCGTGCCATGCCATCCATCCCCGAAAGGCGAGTAACACAAGAGTGAGAACGATAGGAACTGTCCAGTAAGGAAATTTGCGCTCACCGGCGTTCTCCTGTGAGTCGCGCAGCCAATCAATGGCGCGGGGCTCAGCCAGCGATTCATCCACCGTCACTGGAGCAGCTGGGATGATTGGCTCTTCCACTACTGCTTCGGCAGCCGCAGCCTCCACGGAAATTCGAGCGTAGGCAAGTTCAACCAATCCCGCAACGCCCTTCAAGATGGCAACATGCTCCCGCGAGAAATTCGCTGGATAGTTGGAGAAGACTTCCAGGAGCCCCTGCATTTCGGAGGGCTGCAGCGGTACAGCGGCCAGAGAGCGCAAGCCCAGGCTCAAACAGACGTCGGCATCGACCCGCGAGTCAAGCTGGGTATCGTCACAGATGAGCACCTTGCCGGTACGCATGCACTCGCCGGAGATTCCCGCCTCCACACTGACTGGGGCGCCCAATTCTGGTGCGGTCTCTCCACTTCGCCCTACGCATTGGACAAGGCCGTCCTGTCCCATTGCGATGGCGGCTCCGGTCGCCGACGTCAAATCCTGCGCTGCTCGGGCTGCAGAATTCAAAATGTCGACGATATTGGCGCCCGCTTCGATCTCACGGCGTATGCCATCGAGTACCAGCGCGGTTCTTGAGTCGTCTATGAGAGTCTCAAAAGTGTCAGGAGCGATATTGTGCAGAAACACCCGAGACTTTGCACTCCCTCGGGAAAAGGGAATAGGGGATCGCGAATAGACCATGTCAGTGACTCGTTGGGTGGAGTCCTGCCACTGTTACCTGGGGGAGTCCTTGCAGTCTCTGCTAAGAGGGTAGCGTTGTCAACGCGAGAACCGCATTGGAACCTCGTTGTTACCGAAACGAAAGTTCAGGGGGTAACCAGCACCCCTCGGGTTAGATTGCAGGCTGTTGCTGGGTCATGCAATGTAGCGTACCGAACCCCCACACTAAATCCCCACAGTAAATGCCGATAACCTCACGGTCGGGGAACAAATCAGCGAGGATGTCGAGCGCATAGCGGTCGTTCGCATCATTGAAGACCGGCACCAGCACCAGTCCGTTGGCGATGTAGAAGTTCGCGTAGCTGGCAGGAAGGCGGCGGCCTTCGAATAGTACCGGCGAGGGCATAGGTAGCTCCACGATGGCGAGCGGGTTGCCATCCTGGTCGGTCGCCGAGCGCAGGCGTCGTACGTTATCCCGCAGTGGTTCGTAATTCGGATCGCTCGGGTTGGCTTCAACGACGGTCACCACCGTGTCCGGGCTGACGAAACGGGTGATGTCGTCTACGTGGCCGTGGGTGTCATCTCCGGCGATTCCTGCCCCGAGCCATATCACATGGCGCACGCCGAGATATTCTGCGAAAACCTTTTCGTAATCCTTGCGCTTCATTCCCGGATTGCGCTGCTGCACTTTGCTTAGCAGGCATTCTTCGGTAGTGAGCAGACTTCCCTGCCCATTGCTATCGATGGCTCCGCCCTCGATGACGACCCGGTTCTTCGCACAGATTGGCTGCTGCTCAAGCGCTCCGCCTGCTTCAGCCATCAAACCGCCGATCTTCTGATCGCGCTGCCAATTGGAGTATTTGGCCCAGGCATTGAAGCGCCAAGTGATACCGGTGAGGCCTAGACCACTCGCCACGAAAGTACAACCTGAGTCACGCAGCCACACACGATTGGTTCGCCAATGGTGGAAGTGGACGTTGTCGCTGAGCGCGTTGGCCCTCTTCAATATGTTGCGGGCCGTTTTCTCCGAAGAGGCGTCGTTCACCACTAGGTCGACACGCTCGTGACAGGCAAGATGGCGAATGATTTCCGCATATACCCAGGGAATGGGCTCAAACTTTCCCGGCCAGTCTCCGGCGAAGTGCGGCCAAGCCAGCCAAGTGGCGGCGTGGGGTTCCCACTCCGCGGGGATGCGGTATTTTCCGGCAGCAGGTTTCATCATGGTTAGTCGATCAGACGTTTGGTGATGCTGCCGTAGCTATCAATACGGCGGTCTCGAAGGAAAGGCCAGTTGCGGCGGGTATTTTCGAGCGCTTTGAGGTCGATTTCGCCGATAAGGATTTCTTCGCGGTCGTGTGAGGCCTCGGCTAGTACCCGGCCGAACGAATCGCATAGGAATGATCCACCCCAGAACTCGAGTCCCGCGCCGGGTGCAGCGTTACCTCGAATGTCCCCATTTTCCTTACCAACGCGGTTGACTACCGCGACGTAGACTCCGTTAGCAATCGCATGTGCCCGCTGAATCGTCTTCCAGGCATCATGTTGGTCCACACCGAACTCAGCCTTCTCCGCAGGATGCCAGCCGATCGCCGTGGGATAGAAAATGAGATTTGCGCCTTGCAGTGCAGTCAGCCGCGCACCTTCTGGGTACCACTGGTCCCAGCATACCAACGTGCCTACGCGTCCAACGCCAGTGTCGAAGGCTTTGAATCCGAGATCCCCAGGGGTGAAGTAAAACTTTTCGTAATAAAGGGGATCGTCCGGGATGTGCATCTTGCGGTACAGGCCGAGCAGCGTGCCGTCCTTGTCGAACATCACCGCGGTGTTGTGATAGACGCCGCGAGTTCGTTTCTCAAACAAAGATGCCACCAGCACGATGTTTAACTGCTTTGCCAAGTCCGATAGTTTGGCGGTGGTTGGTCCGGGAATGGATTCCGCCAGATCAAATAATGCCGCGTCCTCGCGCTGGCAGAAATACTGCGTCTGAAAAAGTTCGGGCAGGCAGACGATTTGCGCTCCTTGCGCGGCCGCTTTGCGAACCCACTCCACGGCATGCTGCAAATTGTGCTCGGGATCGCCCGTAGCCGACATCTGCACCAGTCCCACTCGATATTTTTCAGGCGCCTCCGGCAACATTTCCTCCGTTGAAAAACAGAATAACAGACGGATTTTGAGAGTTGGAAAGAAGCAAGGATCAGAAGAACGTTTATCACGGAGGGCGCAGAGCTTCACAGAGGGATTTCGGCATCCTTTTGCGTTTCTCTGCGAACATCTGCTCTCTGTGATGACTGCTCTGCTTTTTTTGGGACTACCCGAAAAGCCGCATGAATCCTGAGGCTGGAAGATCAGGCACCAGGAATGATGTATCGCGCGCCCCCGCGACCCAAGCTACGCGCTGCGCGGCTGCGTATCCGCTGCGCACGGCACCCTCCATGGTGGCGGGCCAGCCAGTCGCGGTCCAGTCGCCGGCGAGAAAAACTCGCGGCCAGACAGTTTCGGAGGCTGGGCGATAGTGGTCGACGCCAGGCCGCGGCGAATAAGTCGCGTGCACTTCCTTGATCACTGTCGACTTCACCAGTTTTGCCTCACGTGCCGCTGGAAAAAACTCACGTAGTTCGTCGACTGCGAGGTCGATAATTTCACTGCGCGATTTCTCCACGAGCGTGTTGGAGGAGCTCACCACTAACTCAACATAGCTGCCATTGGCCGATTCCTTGCCCGCCAACAACTGCGATTTGTGAAACATCCACTGGATGGTGCGATCAAGCAGCACGGCATGGTCAAGATCGGTAATCTGTCGGTCAAACCAGAGGTGAACGCCGGTGATCGGAGAGGTCCGAAACTGCGACAATGCCTGACGCAGGGGATCAGCGGCCGTGGTCTTGGGAAGGATCTGCGAGAGCACGTCGAAGGGAACGGCAAAAACAATGAAATCAAAACGTTGATCGCCGTCCGCCAGCCGCAGATCGACCCCGGCAAACTCGGCGCGGAACGATTCGACGGAAGCTCGGAAGCGGACATCGCCACCGCGCACTCTCACATACTCTGCCGCGGAATGGTAAAGATCGGTGAGAGGCACGGTGGGAATTCCCATTCGCCCGGCGTTCGATGATTTTAAGAAAGACTCCCGCATGACCTGCGCCGCATACGGAACCGACAGCCGCTCTATATCCTCGTTAAGCGCGCTCACCAGCACGGTTTTCCAGAAGCGTTCAATGGCGCGATCGGTCTGGCCATGGCGCTTCAGCCACGTCAGGAAAGATTCGCCCGTATCTTTCGGGGTCATGGGTGCCAAAGCTGCCATGGCCGCTGCGATGGCAAGCTTGTCCTGCAACCCCAAGCAAGCAGCTTTCAAGAATGCAGGCGCGGTGTGCAATGGCGCAGGCCACGAAGATGGACCAATAACCGAAGCCCGTCCACCCGGTTCAAGAAATGTCATCTCATCGAACCAGCGGATTTTTTCCTCAACGCCCAGACGCTGATAAAACTGAATCAGGTTGGTGCAGCAGCCCAGCAGAACATGCTGGCAGTTGTCGACAATCTCTCCGGTTCCCGGGTGCTGATAAGAGGATGCGCGGCCTCCAAGGTATGGTCGCCGTTCAAACAATGTGACTTGCAGGCCGGAATCGGCAAGGGCGCAAGCTGCGGCCAAGCCCGCCAACCCGCCCCCGACTACCGCCACTTTGGGAGTTTGTGTCCACGGTTTGGTCATGCCAGACGCTTAAGAATTCCCTTCCCTAAAATTGCCATTTTCTCTCGCGTACTGAGACTAATTCTGCCGTGGAAAACGTCGTAGTTACGGCTGGCAATCTTTTCCAACAGCCTACGGTAGATCGCAACCAGCGCCCACAGCGCCGGCTGGCTGTCCTCGTCGATAAGCGGAATCAACTCATCGGCGGCGCGGTAAAATTCGCGGGCCCGGTTGGCTTCCATTTGCAACAGAGGCGCGAAGCGTGCCGGATTCGGGGGGGAGTAAAGCTCGTATGGCGAAATACCGAAGCGGCCAAAATCCTCTTCCGGCAAGTAGATTCGCCCGGCAGCCGCGTCTTCCTTAACATCTCGAATAATGTTGGTAAGTTGAAACGCTTGACCTAACTTTTCGGCGAGCGGTTCAGCCTCCGGATTCTGATATCCAAAGACGCGGATGCAAACCAATCCGACCACCGAGGCTACCCGGTAGCAATAGAGATACAGATCGTCGAAAGTGCGATAGCGAAGTGCCTTTTCCTCCCGTTCCGGCGATCCAATCTGGGTGACATCGTCCTCCAGATCCATCGCCGTTCCATGGGCCAACTGATCGAGCAGAACATCGGGAATGTAGAACCGCCTTTGGGCGGCGGTCAGGGCCAACAATACAGGGTCGTCGGTTGCATGGCCTGCTTGCGCGCGATGGACCGCATCCAGCCACGCCCCGAGCAATCGCCTGCGCTCGGCAACTGGAAGGCTCTCGTCGTCGGCAATATCGTCACAACGGCGCATGAAGGCGTAAATAGCCGACAACGCCTGGCGCTTGGCCTTGGGCAGGACCATGAAGGCGTAATAGAAATTGCGCGCTGCCGAGCGGGTGATTCCCCGGCAAACCGAATAGGCAACTTTGATTTGCGATTCCGTCGGAGAGAACGGCGGTGACATTCGTTGCGCCACGCTGCTCATAGTAGTTTCCCCAGAGCAGCCCGGGCCACCAGCGCCAGCTTGCGCGGTTTCGAAATCGACGGACGGTTCCCGAGCACAGCAAATCGCTGGCGCTCAATGGCATTAAGAATTTCCTGTCCGCCTCGGCTAAAGAGTTCCAAATCTACGGCAAGCTGACGATCGACTCTCTCGACCAGCGGCAGACCCCGCTCAAACCACTCGCGCACCCGCTGGACTTCAAATTTCATCATTTCGCAGAACGCTGAAGTATTCCGCGCTGTCGCGATGTCGTCTTCACTGACGCCGTAGCAGCTCAGATCCTCCAGCGGAAGATAAATCCGGCCTTTGGCGAAATCAACGGTGACATCTTGCCAGAAGTTCGCCAGTTGCAACGCCGTGCAGGTAAAGTCAGATAGTTCTTGCCGCTCGGCATCGCGATATCCGCACATGTAGAGAACTAAATGTCCCACGGGATTGGCGGAATAGTGACAATATCGGACCACTTCCTTGAACGTCGGGAAGCGCGTAACCGTTTGATCTTGCCGGAACGCAGTCAGCAGATCCGCAAAAGGCGTCTGGGGAATATCAAACACTGTCACGGTTTCCGCTAGCGCCACAAACACCGGATGCCGCGGGTTCCCCGCGTAGCAGGCGTTCAGTTCCGTTTGCCATTCCTCCAGCAGGCGCAAGGAAGTCGAGGGATCACCCACCTCATCCCCCAAGTCATCCGAAATGCGACAATAGGCGTACACATTGCAGAAATGCTGCCTCAGGCGCTTCGGTAGGAACCAGGTCGCAACCGAGAAATTTTCGTAATGGCTATGCGCCAGCCTCCAGCAGTAGGCGCGCGCTTCCTCGAGCGAAGGAACTTCGCTGGGGATGGCGTATTCCGGAGGAAGGCTGCTCCAGTCTGCTCGAGATGTGGCCGTTCCCGCCGAGCGCGAATTGCTGGCAATCGATGACATGGCTAAAATTTTCGACGGTAGAGCCGTAGCTTGCTTCGGCTTCTAATGCCCCGGGATGATTGCGGTCTTGATGTCGCCGTTGCGGTTCAACATATGGCGCAAGACTTGCTGCAACCGCGATAGCGGTGCTTCGCCGGTTATGTAGTCAGTGGAACGGATCTTCTTTTCTGCGATAAGGCTGAACGCCTTTCGCACCGTCTCCGGGGTGTGGTGAAACGTCGCCTTCAGAGTGATTTCTGAATAGTGCAGACGATTGGTGTCCAACTGGACCTTCGTTCCGCTGGCGCAGCCGCCGAAGAGATTCACGGTGCCCCCTTTGCGCACCATGTCGATGGCCCACTCCCAGGCTTGGGGACGGCCGACCGCTTCGATGGCAACATCGCTGCCCCGTTTTCCCGAAGACAGCGCTCGAACCGCTTCGACTGGGTCGGTTACTTTGCTGATTTGCACCACTTCGTGTGCACCCATGTGTTTCGCGGCCGCGACTTGGGAATCCCGCTTAACCACGGAAATGACGTTACAGCCGATGGCGTTAGCTACCTGCACGAACATGAGTCCGATGGGGCCGCCGCCAATTACCGTAACGGTGTCGCCAATTTCGACCTTGGTTTCATGCAATCCGCGCAAAACGCAGGCCAGAGGCTCGACCATGGCGGCTTCTTCGTAGCTGACATTTTCCGGAATAGCGAGCATGTTCAGTTCAACGATACGCCTGGGAATGCGGATGTACTCCGCATAGGCGCCATTGTTAAACAGCAAGTCTTCGCAGAGGTTTTCCTGATGCTTGGAACAGTAGAAGCAGGTTTGACAGGGCGCGGAATTCAGCGCCACTACGCGCATTCCCCTCTTAAACGCGCGAACTCCGGGCCCGACTTCTTCGATCACGCCCGCCAGTTCGTGTCCGAACAAGGCCGGAGGCACGATCATACGCGCGTGATAACCCCGCTGGTAGACCTTGAGATCGGTTCCGCAGGTCAAGGCGACTTGCACCTTTACCAACACTTCCCCATCCTCAACTCTTGGAATGGGTACTTTCTCGATCTTTACGTCCTCTTTACCGTAGAGGACAGCGGCCGTCATCTTTCCGTTCACGTTCTAACTTCCTTCCCACGAGCTGCCCGGTTGGATCACGATTTTCATCGAGTCGGGTTGAGGATGAGCAGCCAGGTGCAACGCTTCAATGGCGCCGGAAAGCGGAAACCGATGGCTGATCAATCTGGCCAAATCCATCTCCTGGTCCATCACAAAACGGACCGACTGTTCCTGAAGCTCTACCGAAGCGCTGTACGAACCCAATAGCGTTTTCTCGTCTACGCAGACTGCGGCCGGGTCTATCGTGGATTCCCCGCGCACGGTTTGCGCAAACAGTAGTACCCGGCCACCGGGACGCACCGCATCCATGGCAGACCGGATCAGACCGTTGCCCCCGACTGCCAAAATGGCAGCGTCGGCTCCACGGCCTTCGGTCAGCTCCCGCACTGCTTTCACAGGGTCGGTGCGCGAAGCGTCAATCGTTTGTACCAATCCAAGCTGTTTACTTATTGTAAGCCTCCCGGCATACAAATCGGTAGTGACTACGGTAGCCCCCGTCCGTTTGGCTAAAACCCCAAGAATCATGCCGATAGGTCCCTGTCCGATCACCAAAACCGTTTCCCCGGGCTGCAATTTGAGGGTCTCGATGCCCTTCAGGCAGGTATTCACAGGCTCCACAAAACAGGCCTGTTCAAAAGAGACCCCCGGTGCGATCCGGACGGTACCTTTTTGGACAATCCAGTCCATGACTCGTACGTACTCAGCAAAACCGCCACCGGAAGGCTCAAACCCGGCCGTGCAACCTACTTTTTTGTAGGTGTCACACTGGGCGAAGGTCTTGTGATGGCAATAAAAGCAATTCCCGCAAGGAAGGTGGTGAAATACAACCACCCGGTCACCCAGCTCAAATTGATTGACCTTCGAGCCGATGCCAGCCACAACCCCCGAGGTCTCGTGCCCGAAGATGCGCGGCGCAGAGTGCGAGCCAGTGGCAATTTTCTTGAGGTCGGTGCCACAAATGCCGCAGCTGTGAACCCGCAGCAATAACTCGCCAGGGCCGATCTCAGGAACGGGAACCGTCTCCAGGCGGACATCGTTCATCCCCCGGTATACGGCGGCCATCATGGTGGCCGGGATTTTGCCCTGCTCCTGACGCGCCGCTGCCTGTTCGATTGTTGCCATGAAGTTAGGAGTTACCTCGCTTGGATGCTGTCATTCCCAAAATCGACTCCTGTGACAAGGTGTTACGTAAAACCCGGGAGGCTACGGAACTGTTTCGGCCTAACTGAATTACCGATTTCCACAGCCATGGCCGCAGTGCCACGTAGGCGGAGAATCTTGCGGTCTTGAATTGACCGGCGCTGTTCACAAAGCGGTCGACCCGTGGCATCGCGAAATCCAATTGGTCGGAGATTGCTTTGACCGCCAGAAACTGGACGTTGTGCGTCTCCGCACCCCTGGCCACCGCAGCTGCTTCCATATCGACGGCCAGCGCTCCGTAGGCTTTCGCCAGCTTCGTTTTCCGGTCAGCACCGGCAACCTCTTGGATGGTCAACAATGCGCCCTCGCCCAACCCCGTCTCATGCCGGCTTCCGTCTCTCGCGTCTATAACGCAGCCAGGCGTTAACAAATCGCCGACTTTCAAGCCGGCCACCAAAGCCCCCGCGAAACCCGTCGAAACAATCAGTCCAGGTTGATACAAAGCGATAATTGCCTCGGTAGCACGCCTGGCGGCTTCGACTCCGATGCCACCGCAAACCAACACCAGACGGTCACTTTCAGAAAACCGGAAGTCTCGGCCTTCATACTGTCGGCTAACCGACTGCCAATCCTTGATAAGTCCCGAAACTTCGCGATGCAAAGCTGCGACGATGGCAATCTTCCCATCGGGCCTAGGCATATCCGTTCGCCTGAAACCATTCCACGGCCCGCCGCAGGGCGCCGTCCACCGGGACCGTATTCCAACCCAACTCCCGCTCCGCCTTGGCGGAGGTCACGAACATCTTCTTGCGTCCCATGCGCACGGCGTCAATGGTGGCGCGTGGTTCGCGCTTTCGGATATGGCCTGTAAATAACTCATCCACCGCGCCAGTAGCTAATGCCACCACGTAAGGAAGCCTGATTTTGGGAGAGGGCAATCCGGTGATGGCCGCGAGTTTGTCGAGAATTTGCTTTAATGTGAGATTTTCGCCTCCGAGAATGTAACGGTCACCCCTTTTTCCTTTTTCGAATGCAGAGATGTGCCCTCGGGCGCACACATCCACGTCGACCAGGTTCAATCCGGTGTCCACATAGGCAGGAAACTTCTTTTTAAGGAAATCGACGACAATACGCCCGGTAGGGGTGGGTTTGATGTCTCGCTCTCCGACCGGCGTGGTTGGATTGACGACTACGACATCCATGCCGGACGTGAGCGCCACCTGCTCGGCCATATACTTCGATCGTTTGTAGTGGCCAATCATGTTCTCCAGCGAAACCGGAGAATTCTCGTCTGCGGATTGCCCGTCAGAGGTGAATCCCATGGTTGCCACGCTCGAGGTGTAGACCATCCGCCGCACCGCATGCTTTCGGGCGGCTTCCAGCAGACCCCGAGTACCCTCGACATTCGCACGGTACATCTGCTCCGGGTCCCTAACCCACAACCGGTAGTCAGCGGCGACGTGGAAAACCGCATCGCATCCGCTGAGCGCCTTTTCGAAGGAAGCTGGGTCACGAAGATCGCCAACCACCCGCTCGCCCTTCAGCTCAGCGATATTGCGGGGATCACTGCCGGCGCGAGTAAGCAGCCTCAAGTCTGCGCCCAACTCGACCAATACCCGCGCAACGTGACTGCCAACAAAACCGGTAGCGCCAGTGACAAAGGCCAGCATTAGAAAGAAAGAAACTAGAAGCCAATGGCGAAGTGCTGCGGGCTAGGAATGGAAAAGGAAGTCACTCCAACTCCTCCGGATGCAAGGCGATATTTTCGTCGCCCGCAGCTTTTTTTTCCCAGTACTTCCGCACCCAGTTTTCCCAGCTTTTCCCGGCCGCCATGTCACGGCCAGTGAATGCCAGGGCAGCGATGTCAGAGTAAGGAATGGCAGTCTTCGGAGACCCATCTTTCGGCATAAGGCGCACGAGGCTTTCGTCGAGTGTCCGTCCAGTACGGCGATCAAAAATGTAGCCTTCGATCTTGTTGCCGTCTTTGCGGGTAATCAGAACATCGCCGCGGTAGTCGAACGCCTTTTCAAGAGCGGCTTTGAGTTCGTCAGGCGTGGCCAGTTCCGGCACCCAGCCTTCGAGTTGCTGATGTTTGAAACCGTCGACGACTTCCAGTGAGTCAGGATCGGCGGCGCCGTGCCCAGATTCGCGCCCGCTCAAACCCGCGTCTCCTCAGCCTCCGCTGCTCCGATCTGTATCAGAGGGTTGTAGCTGTGTACTGGACGTGCAGGCTCATCGAGTAAACGCAACGCTGCAGGATCTTCGTAACGGCTGAAGAAGGTAGCCTTGGCCGCGCCCCAGACTCCGCTCAGCGAACTGAAAATGTGATTCACCGAAGAAGCCTCGTACCCGCTGTGCACCATGCAATTCGCGCACTTGGGATTTCCCGACTCCGTGCCGTAGTTGGCCCAGTCAGTCGTGTCGAGCAATTCCTGGAAGGTGTCGGCATAGCCGTCCTGCAGGAGATAGCAGGGCTTCTGCCACCCAAAGACGTTAAAAGTCGGCATACCCCAGGGTGTGCAGGCGTAATCGCGTTTGCCCATGAGGAATTCGAGGAACAGCGGCGACATGTTGAACTTCCAGCTCGGTTTGCGGTTCGAGAGGATCGACCGGAACAGGCGCCGGGTCCGGGCGCGGCCCAAGAAGTGGCTCTGATCAGGCGCTTTATCGTACGAGTATCCCGGAGAAAGCATCATGCCCTCGACCCCAACTTCCATCATCTCATCGAAGAAGTTGCGCACACTGTTGGGGTCAGCACCGTCAAACAAAGTAGTGTTGGTAGTGACTCGGAAACCCTTGGCCAGAGCTTCCTTAATTCCTTCCAGCGCTAAATCGTAGCCGCCTTCCATGCAAACTGAAAAATCGTGGTGTTCGCGCTGCCCGTCCATGTGAACGGAGAAGGTCAAATACTTGCTCGGCTTGAACAAGTGGATTTTCTCTTTCAACAGCAGCGCATTCGTGCACAGGTAAATATATTTCTTACGTGCAACCAGTCCCTCAACAATTTCGCCGATTTGCGGGTGCAGCAAGGGCTCTCCACCGGGGATCGACACGGTCGGTGCACCGCATTCGTCCACGGCGCGGAAGCATTCCTCAGGCGTGAGCTGAGACTTCAAGACATGGGCAGGATATTGGATCTTGCCGCAGCCGGCACATGCGAGGTTGCAACGGAACAATGGCTCCAGCATCAGTACCAGCGGATACTGCTTGCGCCCTTTAAGCTTCTGCTTGAGGACGTAAGATGCCACCGTCCACATCTGTGAAATTGGAACCGCCATGTAGCCCTTTCGCTAAGAGGGTGACCCGTCCAAGCTGCGCCTGAGCGGGGGAATTTGAATTCGAACGATAAATCCCCACCCCAGATCGCAAAGCACGCGATTTAGAATGGGGCACCCTCGGATTTCTAACCAATTTTCTTTCGGCTTGCTGCCTCGTCCGCGATTTCCGCCATCACGTTGCCATACTCGGTCAAAGCGATCAGCGGGAAGTAATCGCGATACATGTGATAAGCCAGGTAAAACACTCGCGGGAAACCAGTTCCCGTGTACGAAGGCTCATCCCACGACCCATCTCGCTTTTGCGTCCGCAACAAATAAGCGACTCCACGCGCCACTGAATCGCTACGCGTATCATTCGCCGCCAACAAACCCATAATCGCCCAAGCTGTCTGCGAAGGCGTACTTGGCCCCAATCCTTTGATGTTGGGGTCGTCATAGGAGCCGCAAGTTTCTCCCCAGCCTCCGTCGGGATTCTGAAACATCCGCAACCATTCCGCGCCCGATTGAACATAGGGCTCGTGATGATCGACCCCCATTGCCTGCAATCCCCGGAGAACTTGCATGGTTCCGTAAATGTAGTTGACGCCCCAACGTCCAAACCAGGAACCATCCGGTTCCTGTTCGCCGCGAATAAACTTCAGCGCCTTCTTAATCGCAGGATGATCTTTGGTGTAGCCATAGGTTGCCAACATCTCCAGGATGCGCCCAGTAATGTCGACCGTCGGCGGATCGAGCATGGCGTTATGGTCTGCGAACGGGACATATTGGAAGACCATACGGGTGTTGTTCTTGTCGAACGACGCCCAGCCACCGTTGCGGCATTGCATGGAAAGAATCCAGTCGATGGCACGCTGCACGGACTCACGCTGATAGCGACCGTTGGGATGTTCCACCTGGCTTAACGCGAGACAAACCATCGCGCTGTCATCGACATCGGGATAAAACTCGTTGTTGAACTCGAAATACCATCCACCTGGCTGTCCCTGTGGGTTTTTGACCTTCCAATCGCCGACCGTTCGAACCTGCTTCTGCAGAATCCAGTCAGCACACTTCACCATGCGCGGATCTTTCGAAGAAACTCCTGTTTCGCCCAAAGCAAACAACGCGTACGCCGTGTCCCACACCGGCGACTTGGCGGGCTGCATGCGGAAAGTGTCTTCTTCTTCAATTCCCAGCTTTTCAAACTCGTCCATTGCTCGAATCAATTGCGGATCATCTACCGAATATCCCAGGCAGCGCAGCGCGATAATCGCATTCAACATCGATGGATAGATCGCACCCAAACCATCGCTCATCTCGAAGCGCTCCAACATCCATTTCTTGGCACTCTTGAGGGCCATCGATCGTAATGGCCGTATGTGGACTGCTTCGAACCAGTGGGTTACCCGATCAAGAACCAGGAAGAAATTCCGCCACGAGAACAGATTCTTGTCCCAAGGTAGGCGCAGGGAGGCGGTGTCGCGCCCGCCGACGTATAGTTCCTGCACGCCCATATCATCAGGAATTTTCTTGAACGGCTTCCTGGCGTAGCAGATCGACAGCGGTACCAGGATGGCGCGAGACCACGACGAAATCTCGTAGATATTGAACCAGAACCACTTAGGGAACAGCACGATTTCCGGCGGGATGGCAGGAACCGCGTCATAATCGTATTGTCCAAGGAAGCACAAATAAATTTTGGTGAAGGTGTTGACCCCGGTCACTCCACCCATTTCAAGAATCTTGGTTCGCGCCTTGGCGAGAACTGGATGATCCGGGCTATACCCGGTGAGCTTGAGTCCGAAATAGGCTTTTACGGAAGCACTGATATTTGATGGACCGCCCTCGTAGATAGGCCATCCTCCGTCCTCGTTCTGGTGGCGGATGATGTAGTTGCAGCACTTCTGGAAGCGCTCCTGGTTGCCGGTCCCAAGGAGCGTGTGCAGAAGGATGTAGTCAGACTCGAGCGTGGTATCGGCTTCGAGCTCACCGGACCAGTAACCCTCTTCGTGTTGTTGAGAGAACAAGCGGCGGCGTGCGCCGTCCACTGCAGCCGCGACTCGGCTGGCTAAGTCATCAATCTTGCCAAAGCGCAACTGCGGATTCGCAGAAGGTGGCAATTGGGCTGGTCCATCTTCCATACGAGCCGTCAATCCGCGCTAACACTGCTGGGAGCAGCCGCGATTGCTTGTACAATCTCCGGCGGCAGTCCGAAGCGCACGTTCTCGGGCATCACTTCCAATTCCTGAATATTGTTGAAACCCTTGGAGCTCAGAAATTTCACTACTTCTTCCACCAGATGCTCGGGGGCCGATGCCCCTGCTGTTAGCGCAATAGTCTTCACGCCTTCAAGCCATTCCGGCCTGATATTGCGGAAGTTATCGATTAGATGCGACTCGGTGCCCAAATTCCTCGCAACTTCGACTAATCTGTTGGAATTAGAGCTGTTGTCGGAACCAACCACAAGTACCAGATCGGCTTCGGCCGCCACATGCTTAACCGCAACCTGTCTGTTTTCCGTTGCATAGCAGATGTCTTGCGCAGCCGGACCGGTAATGTTGGGATATTTCACCCTAAGAGCGGCAATGATGTCTTTAGTCTCATCCAGACTTAAGGTGGTTTGGGTCAGGTAGGCTACGCGATTGGGGTCGGGAACCGACAGTGATGCGACTTCCTCGGGCGAACCCACGACCTGGGTCACCACCGGCGCTTCTCCCAAGGTTCCAATTACTTCATCGTGATCACGGTGGCCGATCAGGATCAGCGAATAGCCCTCCTTGGCAAACTTAACCGCTTCTACGTGAACTTTGGTGACCAATGGGCAGGTCGCGTCAATCACGCGCAAATTGCGGGCCGCGCTGGCCTCGCGAACCTCCGGCGACACGCCGTGCGCGCTATATATGACGCGCTCGCCCGGCGGGACTTCGTCCACGCTGTCGACGAAGATGGCTCCCTTGCTTTGCAACTCTTCCACCACGAAGCGATTGTGAACAATTTCTTTGCGGACATAGATGGGCGGCCCAAAGGCTTCGAGGGCTATGCGGACAATATCAATAGCCCGCACCACTCCCGCGCAGAACCCACGGGGTTTCAGTAAAAGCAGCGTTTTGCCGTCGCTATTGGCCACCATTCACTCCCATCGAGAGACATTTCTCCACTATGGATATGACTATAAAGTTACCGGAAATCAGGAGTCTAGGTCAATGTAAGTGAAAGTAACCGCTGGGATTAGCAGCGATTGGCGAATATCTGCAGTGAACGGGCGTAGAGGCCGCAGCGCTTCCCGGCTAATCTTTAACCACAGGCAGGAATTTCACACAGTAGGAAGAGTCACTGTGAGCAATCTGGGACTTTCGTGGTCAAGCTTGGTTCAGGTTAAAGCCGCTATTCTTCGAATCCGAGATCCGCCAGTTCACGACTGCGGATAGGAGTTGTTCTCTTGTAGGAAATGGTCCCTCCCAGACGGCCGGGCGTACGCTGCTTGAATCCCGGGCCACGGTGAACCAGTTTGGCGACGGGCTTCCCCGCCCGAACTATGACGACCGTTTCGTGAGAGCAGGCAGCCGTCATCAGCTCACCGAGATGCTTTTCGAGCTCATCCCATGTGTACTTCATCTCTTTGGTTAGCCCAACCATTGCGGGTTGTGGGCGGTTCCGTCAAAGTTGTTTGATGTCTTGTATAACTCGAACTCCCCCTTAGCCGCAACCGGTGCGGTCTTGGCCAGAAGCTGCGCTACTTCGCCTTTATCTAGCGCTTTGAACGACCGGGCCGCATCGAGGGCCTGCTGCAAGACCTTTACCGAGTCGCATCCGGTGATTACCACGCTGGTCGGCAAACTCATGGCATAGTGCAGGCACTCCACCGGAGTTACGACCTTGCTTTTCAAAATGATGCCACTGCCCATTGGCTTCATCCCCAGCACACCGATTTTGTGTTCGACCAGAACTGGGAGAACTTTTTGCTGGAAACTGCTGAAGTGTGCATCCATCACATTGAGTGGCATCTGGACCGAGTCGAAGGTGAACTTGTGGTTGAACGCGGTGTGGAGCATTTTCAGATGGATGTCGGGGTTTTTGTGCCCGGTAAATCCAATGTAGCGAATCTTGCCCTGCTTCTTTGCTTCCACCAGAGCTTCGACACTTCCACCAGGTCCAAAGATGCGGTCAGGATCGGTCTCGCGAATGACCTCATGAAATTGCAGCAAGTCGATGTGATCGGTTTGCAGACGGCTCAAGGACTCGTCAATTTGCTTGCTGGCGGCGATTTTCGTCTGGCCGTCAATCTTGGTCATCAGGAAGGCTTTTTTTCGGTACCCATCGCGTAAAGCCTTCCCCATACGGATTTCGCTGTTGCCATCGTTGTAATCCCAGCAGTTATCGAGGAAATTAACGCCCGCGTCGAGCGCGGTGCGCACAATGCTGATCGCCTCCTCCTCCGATGGCACGCCGAGATGGTAGCCGCCAATGCCAACCAGCGAGACCTTCTCTCCGGTATGGCCCAGGGTGCGGTAGGGGATAGAACCCTCTGCGGCATAGGTCAATTTGTCAGCGAAGGACGAGATCACTGCCGTAGCAGCGGCGGTCTTGAGAAAATCCCGGCGTTTCATGTGAGACTCCTAGAGAACAGAGTGTGGGCCGGAGAGTCTGACTCTCTCGAACATTTTAATCTTTTTGCGGACTCGATGTGGGGTGCGCACTCTTGCACCGCCTGGAGTGCATCACCCATCGGTTCCTTTTTAATAGTTTGCCGCTGCCCGGCGGGCAGGAGCCCCCCTACGTCATCCCTCAATTCGCCAGTTCGGGAACCACGTATTTCAGGCCGCGGATGACTCCGCGCAATTCCGCCAAGCCCTTCAGCCTGCCTATGAGCGAATAGCCTGGGTAAGAATTCTTGTGAATATCATCCGCCAACAGCTGACCGTGATCAGGACGCATCGGGATTTCATGGTCGGGGCGCCCGGTATTTCGTCTGCGTCTTTCTTCCTTTAACACCCTAAGAACCACGCCAACCATGTCGGAGCTACCCGCTAGGTGTTCGGCTTCGTGAAACGAGCCATCTGCCTCTCTTCGTACCTGACGTAGGTGGACAAAGTGAATTCGTGCGGCGAATTCTTCGACCATTGCGAGTAGGTTGTTATCTGCTCTGGCGCCATAGGATCCGACGCAGAACGTAAGACCGTTCGCCTGGGTATTGCAGCCCCCGAGAATTGCTCTGGCGTCCTCGGCAGTCGAGACGACCCTGGGCAAACCAAATAGAGACCACGGTGGATCGTCCGGATGGATGGCCAGTTGTATCCCATTCTCTTCTGCCACCGGAACCACTTCTTTCAAAAACGTGATCAAGTTGGCGCGAAGGTCGGGGGGGCCCATACCGGAATATTCTTTCAACAAGCCGCGCATGGTTTCGTGCGTGTTTATGGCCTCCGCGCCCGGCAGTCCCGCAATGATGGTCTGCTCCAGCTGGTTGCGGAAGTCATCCGTCATCCTTTCAAACCGGGAATGGGCTTCCGCCCTCCGCGCGGCGCTATAGTCTGCTTCCGCCGCCGGCCGCTCGAGTATGAACAAATCATAAGCTGCAAAATCGATAGCATCGAAGCGTAGCGCATATCCCGCGCTGGGCAAGGGCCATCGCAAATTGGTACGGGTCCAGTCCACCACCGGCATGAAGTTGTAGCAAACGGTCTTTATTCCGGCTTTGGCGAGGGCAGCAAGCGTCTCTTTCCAGTTGTCGATGAACTGCTGGTATGGTCCAGATCGGAGTTTGATCGAGTTGTGGATCGGTATGCTTTCCACTACGGACCAGACCAACCCGGAAGCCTCGATTTCATTCTTTCGCTCTAGTACTTCCTCAAGCGGCCAGGCCTGCCCGCGGTATAGGTGATGCAAAGCAGTAACGATTCCGGTAGCTCCGGCCTGCTTGACTTGATCCAATGGGACTGGATCGTCGGGCCCAAACCATCTCCAGGTTTCCTTCATTGCTCCTCGATTCTAGTGGACGGCATCGTCGCATCCCGAACCAAAACGTTGGGCATCTCGGTTTACAATTGTTTGTTGCCCGGATGCCAACTTCCTCCCATATTCCCCAACGTAAGCGTCGCAAGAAGCCTTCCAAAGGTACAGGGGTGGTCTCGCGAATTATTGGTTCTGGGGAAATGGCTGGCCTGATTCGAGGGTTCGATTGGAGCAAGAGCGTGTTGGGACCGGTGGATACCTGGTCGAACACCTTGCTGACCACCGTCAACATGCTGCTCGCTTCCAAGCACCCGATGTTCCTGTGGTGGGGGCCCGATCTCATCCAGTTCTACAACGACGGATACCGGCCATCCATTCGCGACGACAAGCATCCTGCCGCGGTCGGCCAGCGCGGTCTGGAATGCTGGCCCGAAATATGGCCCATCATCGGACCGCAGATCGAAGCCGTAATGGAACGCGGTGAGTCGACTTGGAACCTAAACCAACTGGTCCCTATCAACCGCAACGGAAAATTGGAAGAGGTGTATTGGACCTACAGTTATAGTCCGGTCAGGGACGAAGACGGTGCCATCCAGGGGACGCTTGTGGTGTGCAGCGAAACCACGGAACAGGTGTTAAGCGAGCGACGGCTGCGCACCTTGCTTGGCATCGGAGTGGATCCACTCGATCAGGATCCGACTACAGAGTTTCAGCCTCTTCTTCCTTTTGCGAGACACATTACAAGCAAGCTGGGTAGTGACCCAGCTGACATTCCCTTCGCCACTTTGTACCTACTGACCCAAGGGGAGATCGTGCAGGCTGGTAGCACGGCTTGCGAGAATGCGGTGGCCAATTCGGAGCACTGGCCTTTGGCGGATGTGGCAAGCACGCAAACGGCGGTTTTACTCGAGGATTTACAGAAGCGTTTCGGGGACATCGTGTGCCGACCTTGGCCCGAACCAGTCAAGCGCGCCTACGTTTTGCCTCTCCGCATGCCATCGTCGTCGGTCCAAGCTGTATTGGTTTGTGGCGTCAGCCCGTGCCTGCCCTTCGATGGCAGCTACAAAACCTTCTTCGAGCTGGTTGGGGTACGACTGGCGGCTCTCTTACAAAGCGAAGTTCATCAGCTGGAAATCGCGCGCGCCGCAAAACGGTTTCGGAGCCTGGCTGAGGCGGATCCTTTTGGCATGGTCATCGGTGACCTTAGCGGGGTCTTGAACTATGTGAATCCGGCATTCCTGAACCGGCTGGGCTATTCCGAAGCGGAGCTCAAATCGGGCAAGGTACGCTGGGACGATTTAACTCCGCCAGAGTATAAGAACGCAGATGCTAAAGCAGTTGAGCAGCTTCGGACCTCGGGACGTTGCGAGGTGTACGAGAAAGCATACCTCTCGAAAGATGGAGAGCGAGTTCCCATTCTTATTGGAGCTTCGGTGATCGAAACCCCAGGTGGTGATTCCGAAGTAGCGGCATTTGTGACTGATCTGACTCCGCTGAAGAGCGCCCAAGAGGCGTTACATAAAGCGAATGAGGAATTGGAAATGAAAGTAGCGGAGCGGACCTTCGAGCTCGAAAGCGAGGTCAACGACCGCAAGCGTGCGGAGATGAGCCTGCGCGAGCTGACAGGACGACTGCTTCGCACCCAGGACCAAGAACGACGCCATATGGCCCGCGAATTACACGACCATGCAGGGCAGACCCTGGTGGCGCTGGGAATGAATCTTTCTGCACTGCGAATGGCTGCCGAGAACCAGAGCCCAAAGATCGTTGCCCTGGCGGCTGAGAGCCACCAACTTTCGGATGATCTTTCGAAGGAAATCCGTACCCTTTCCTATTTGCTGCATCCTCCGTTGCTCGATGAGGTGGGGCTGAGCTCGGCGCTGGGGTGGTATCTGGACGGATTTTCCGAACGGAGCAAAATCCCGGTTGAGCTGCAGTTGCCCGAAGACTTGGGCAGGCTTCCCAAAGAATTGGAACTGGTTATTTTTCGCGTGATACAGGAGAGTCTGACCAACATCCATCGCCACTCTAGCAGTCCGTCCGCGAAGATATGCCTGGTTCGCTCCGAAGGTTTTATCGAGTTTGAAATCAGTGACCGCGGCAAGGGTATTGCTCCGGGAAAACAGCAGGAGATGAAGACTGCCAAAACAGGCGTCGGCGTCCGAGGTATGGAGGAGCGAGTTCGCCAGTTCAATGGGACCTTGCGAATTGTTTCTGACCGCAGCGGAACCAGAGTCCTGGTCAAACTTCCAATCACATAGCTTTCAATCGGCCGCACCACAATCAAAGAACCGAGATGTCCGTTCCCGGGCACCAGATTCCATCGGCGGACGTCGGCATTTTCCTTCCGAAGTTCGCTTTCCATCTATCTCTATTGTTTGCAGTGAACTGCCGCCACACGGTTTGGCCGGGCATTTGCTGTGCATGGCTTGAGTTCACTGGAGCCGGTGGCTATGGGAAACCTCGTCCAAGATGTCCGCTATGCACTGAGGCAGTTGCGCAAAAACCCAGGGTTCACAACCATCGCGGTGGTGACTTTGGCCCTAGGAATTGCGGTGAATGCCACTATGTTCAGCATGGTGAGCGCGTTTTTGTTGCGCCGCCCTCCTGGCCGCGACCCTGACACCATAGCTGTGGTCACATCCATCGACCCGGGCCGGGGATTCCAAGCCGACGCGAGCACTCTCTCGGTTCCGAATTATCTCGCCTGGCGCGAAGCAACCCAGGTTTTCGCAGAAACGGCCGCTTCCGATCCATATCGCACCGTCAGTTTGGCGCTGCCGCGGCAGTCGGAGGCGCAATCATGCGCCGCGGTGTCGTCAAACTATTTCAACGTGCTTGGCGTGTCCGCTCAATTGGGACGCACTTTTGCCACTGGAGAAGATGCAGCGGGGCGCGATCACGTGGTGGTTCTAAGCCATGGGATCTGGGAACGGCGCTTCGGTGCGGATGCCTCAATTATCGGCCAATCTGTCCGCTTGAACCGCGAACCTTACACGGTGGTCGGAGTCATGCCGGCGAGTTTCCAGATGCTGGGATTCACTCCCCAAGTATGGATCCCTCTCACAATGAACGTGGCAAACGCCACCGCGGCTGCCCGCAAAGATCGCTCGTTGTACATGTTCGCCCGCCTGAAACCTGGCGTAACGATAGAGCAGGCACGCGCCGAGATGGTCACGCTGGGGCGCCGCGCCGAAGAAGCATTCCCCGAGAGCGAGAAAGGGTGGGGGGTAATGGTGCGTACCCTGCCCGATTTCCTGATCTACGGTTTTGGAATTCGCAGCGGCCTGGCGGTGATGATGACGACAGTTGGATTCGTACTGATGATCGCCTGCGCCAATGTGGCTGGCCTGCTATTGGCGCGCGCGGTGGGACGCCGCAAGGAACTCGCCATTCGCGGAGCTCTCGGAGCAGGACGGTTGCGCATCGTCCGGCAATTGTTGACCGAAGGTCTGGTAATCTCGCTTCTTGGTGGAGGCCTGGGATTATTACTTTCTTACTGGGGTATTCAGCTGGTGGCATCCGGAATGACCTTCAATGAGGCGATCAGCGCCGTTCCTTTGAAGCTTGACTGGAGCGTCGCGCTTTTCGCCACAGGGATCTCGCTGGTTTGTGCAGTGCTTTGTGGCCTGGTACCGGCACTAAATGCTTCGCGGACCGATATCACCACCAATCTGAAAGATGAAAGCCGCACGGCTTCGGCAGGCCGCTCGCATAGCCGCTTGCGGACGGTGATGGTTACCGGCGAGATCGCCCTTGCTCTGGTACTTCTGGTTGGAGTCGGATTGCTATTCCGAGAGCTTTTCGTCATAGCGCATCAGAATTTGGGATTTCGGCCCGACCACCTGCTCACCGCAAGCCTCTCTCTCGATAACGTGCGATACGAGGGCGCCCCTCAACAAGTGAGCTTCGTGCGCGATCTTATTCCCCGGTTGCAGAACATTCCGGGGGTTGAAGCTGCAGCGGCCGCTTCCAACCTTCCATCGACCGGCGCCGGTGATGTAACTCTCCATATCAAAGACCAACCCGACCCAGCGTCGGAGCAGGCACCGACCGCGCTCCACTATGTGGTTACTCCTGAGTATTTTCGAGCTGCGGGCATTGGGTTGTGGCAAGGCCGCAGCTTCACGGAAACGGACAATACCTCCGCCCCGCCTGTGGTTCTGGTCAACCGGGAATTTGTCCATCGCCTGTTGCACGATCAGGAACCGTTCGGGAAACAAATTGGTCTCGATGTGGGTGGGTCGGCGCCGGAGTGGAGACAAATTGTGGGAGTAGTCGAAAACGTAAAAACCTATTCCGAAGCGACTCGCGAAGAGCCCAACGTCTACGAACCGTTTCTTCAACATCCTGTTTCCAGTTTTTCTGTACTGATTCGCACAAATTTCGATCCAAATACGCTCGCGTCTGTCCTGCGCAGCACTCTGGCCCAGGTGGACTCGGACCTTCCTCTGTCGAACGTGATGAGCATGGCGGCGGTACTTGAGCGGCAAAAGGCGGGCAATCCGCTCTTCGTGCACGTACTGGCTACATTTGCCGTACTCGCGTTGATACTCTCCGCCATCGGAATCTATGGCCTTGTCGCGTATTCCGTCGGACAACGAACTCACGAAATCGGCATTCGCATGGC
>Ga0157378_10001166_pt1 | contig 23907 bp, 25 predicted proteins | sample M65metaG_FD_115309 | JGI IMG/M metagenome (GOLD analysis project Ga0157378, IMG submission 115309) | Miscanthus rhizosphere microbial communities from Kellogg Biological Station, Michigan, USA - M6-5 metaG | ecosystem: Host-associated > Plants > Roots > Rhizosphere > Soil | place: USA: Michigan...
AAGTGCGGTATGTGCGCAATATTACCGATGCCGGCCACCTGGAAGGCGATATGGATGAGGGCGATGATAAGTTTTCAAAGAAGGCGAGGCTTGAACAGGTAGAACCCATGGAAATTGTGCAGCGCTATACACTCGGTTTTCATAAGGTAATGGAAATGTTCAATACACTGCCACCCAGTATAGAACCCACTGCTACGGGTCATATTGCGGAGCAGATAGAAATGGTAAAGCAAATACTGGCAAACGGATATGCCTATGAGGTAAATGGCACGGTTTATTTCGACGTGGAAAAATACAACCTGGAAAAGCCCTATGGCATTCTTACCAACCGCAAGCTGGAAGATTTACTGGAGAATACCCGTGATTTGGGAGGGCAGGATGAAAAAAAGGGCCGGCTCGATTTTGCTTTATGGATCAAGGCCAAGCCGGAGCATCTGATGCAATGGCCATCGCCCTGGGGAATGGGCTTCCCGGGCTGGCATATTGAATGCTCGGCCATGAGTAATAAATACCTGGGAAAAGAATTTGATATACATGGTGGTGGAATGGATTTGGCGGCCACGCACCATACCAATGAAATTGCACAGTCGCAGGCCTGCAACCATCTTAACCCTGCCCGTTACTGGATTCATACCAATATGCTAACGGTGAACAGTACACGCATGAGCAAAACGGCGGGCAATGGTTTTTTACCCGGGCAATTGTTTACCGGCGATCATCCGCTGCTGGAAAAAGCATATTCACCCATGACGGTTCGCTTTTTTATGATGCAAACGCATTACCGCAGCACGCTCGATTTCAGTAATGAAGCATTACAGGCCGCGGAAAAAGGATTTAAACGTTTATGGGAAGCCTATGAGCTGTTGCAAAAATTTTCTTTTGAAGGCGATGAACCGGCAGCAGACACGACACTGGAAGCAACCGTTATTAAATTGCTTACTGGTATGGACGATGATATGAACGACGACTTTAACACTGCAAAGGTACTGGCCAATATGTTTGAGTTGGTACCGGTCATTAATTCAATGAAGGATGGGCTGGTAAAACTAAACGCTCTTGGCAGTAAAACGGGCCGGCAATTGCAATCCTATTTCAGGAATTACCTGGAGAAGGTGCTCGGACTTAAGAGCGAAATGCAACAGGACGATGGCAAACTCAATGCTGTGCTGCAATTGCTGGTTGATATGCGCAAAGAGGCCAAGGCAAAAAAAGACTATGCAACCAGCGATCGCATCCGGAACCAATTGATGCAGTCCGGAATATTACTGAAAGATGAAAAAGATGGGGGTGTAAGTATTTCGTTTAATTAAAGTTTCAATCGCAGTGGCGGATGTCCCTGCCAACCAATCGCCGTGGTTGGTGTCTTCACCAACCACTCATGCATGGTCAGTATCCTCACCGACCGAAATAAATAAAATGATGGCTATTGCTTAATCGCTCTTACCATTTCCCGTTTATGTGGTGGTCCGGGTATTTTTGTTACGGTTAGGCCAGCTTCGGCCATGGCTTTGCGCACAATTGATTTGGAGCAGTAGGTAGTCAATATTGCGCCCGGCTTCATCAGCGCATATAGTTTTTTAAAAACGGCCGGTGTCCAAAGTTCGGGCTGCACTTCCGGTGCAAATGCATCAAAATAAATAAGATCAAACTGCCCGGTCATAAAAAAATCAGAGAGGCTTATCAAATTCTTTTTGAAACTGAAATAAGGCGTTATCTCAATAGTAGTATTCCACTCACAGCGGTGCAACAGCTCAAGTAATGGCTGTAAATCGGGCCGGTTAAGCTGTTCGCAGTAATTCAGCAACGTATAAATATTTGCTTCCAGGGGATCCAGTTCAATGGTTTCATAACAAATTCTTTGTTGGTTTTTTTCTGCTTCGGCTATTGAAAGCAGCGCGTTCAGGCCGGTACCGAAACCCATTTCAAATATTGAAATTTGATCTTTGCCTGCTGCAATATGGTTAAGGCCTGCTTCGATAAAAACATGCATTGATTCCTGTATGGCGCCATGGGTGGAGTGATAAGTGACGTTCATGGCCGGGACGGCGATGGAATGCGAATGATCGGAAGTGAAAATAATTTCTTTTTTCATGCCTGTTTGCCTGTATAAAATAATATCTTCATTGGGTTGCCGCCATTGTTGTAAAGTTATTGCAGCAGCACCGGTTAGTTAAAATAATTGTATGCATTACGTTCAACATCTTGCCAAAGACAAAAAAATTAAAAAATTACTGGAAGGCCGCGAACCTTTCTTGCTGAAGAAGAGAAGAAAAGTTTACCTGCATTTATGCGGTTCCATCATGAGCCAGCAATTGTCCGTTAAAGTAGCAGACGTGATATGGAAACGGTTTCTTGCGTTATACGATAAGCATCCTACAGCACAACAGATCGTAGAAACACCCTTTGCCACCCTCCGTGGTATTGGGCTATCCAATGCAAAAGTGAATTATGTGCAGAACGTGGCCAGGTTCGCGATTGACCAGGGTATGGAGTGGAAACAACTGCAGAAAATGAGTAATGAAGAAGTGACACAGTATTTGATACAAATAAAGGGTGTGGGCAGGTGGACCACCGAGATGTTGTTGATGTTTGCATTGGGACGCGAAGATGTTTTTGCAATAGATGATCTGGGCATACAAAACGCTATGATAAAATTATATAAGCTGGATAACGCTGATAAAAAGAAGTTCAGGGAAGACCTGTTGCGTATTTCCGCCAAATGGAGCCCATTCAGAACCTACGCCTGCCTGCATTTATGGAACTGGAAAGATAACAGTCCTGCTAAATAAGACGATCAGGGCATCAACACTTCGTTTATTTCATGAATGATAACGCTGGAACCGGCTATGCGGTTAGCTTTTGTTACGGTGGCAGCAGTCGTATTACCCAATCCGGTAAACTGCAACATACTATCAGGAAAGCCAATATTAATATTACTACCCTGTTGGGTTGGCAGGCGTGATAAGCCGGCAAGTGTATTGGTAAAATACTGACCAGGCAAAACATGATATCTCAATATATTGCTGAGTGTGCTTATATCAGCATTGTCGATACTTTCCAAACTTGGATAACCTGCAGCAATAAAAGCCGCATTTACCGGCGCCAGCACAGTATTCCACCCGCTGCCCGGAACAATGCTGATACCGGTATGCTTAAGCGCTTCTGCAAAATAGCTGAGTAAGGTATCATTGGCAATTAACTGTGCAGCAGAACCTGCTGGTATCTGCAACGGCGCTTTCAGTTTATAAACTGTTGCATTGCTGCCCGGCAGTTTTTGAAAAGATGCTGATATACCGTTAAAATAAACACCGGAACTGTCGATGACACCGTATCCGTATACAGGCCTGCCGAGTTTACTATTGTATACATTATAGGCACCTGCGACGAGGGCAACGGCGCCCGGAATATAATGATAGCGTAATAAAGAGTCTGCACCCGCAGCAGACATGGCATTGATGGTAGTGAGTGTAATGCCCTGTGCCTTAAATGCTGAATCGCCGGGTATTAAAACAATCGCTGAATCGGTACCTCCATACAATGCGTTTGCTCCCGCTTTTTTTACTGCCGCATAATAAATAGATAAAGAGGTGTCGCTATTAATAAGCGCCTGCAAAGGCGTGGAAGAAACAATGGGCTGAATCGTGATATTTTTTTTTGAGCAGGAGATGGCCAGCATACCGGCCGCAGACAGGACAATAAAAAAAATAGATTGCTTTCTCATAATATTTTTTCAGGCGGTTCATTCGGCTGCCCGTTTTACAACGTCTTTTTGCCTTGGGTAGTACTGGCAGAGACGGATTAAAAGAAATATTTTCTGTTAATATTTAACAGGGAAAATATTTACAGTTGTATGTTTTGTGACAAAGGTAGGGCTCAATTTCCTCGCCATGTCATTGGCTTTATATTCCATCGGTCGATTAACACAGAATTAAAAATTTTTTTCCTTTCAGGCATCCTTCCTTAACTATCCCGCGTACCATGATTGCCTGTACCGCAGTTTCCGGAAACCTAAGCTTTGCTAAACCTGTGAATGCCAGCAATCTCATTTTTTGCTGCTGACGCCAGCTTTTACGGCGGGCTCATTATTTTTTAATTTAAAAACTTTGTGTATGAAAAAGCAACCGCCTTTTTTCAGGTTACCCGTCTATGTTATTCCCGTAACGATACTATTATTGCTATCCGTTGCATTTAAAAGCTGTTCCAAAACAAAAACTGCTGAGAAAGTTAATTCTGTTCAGTTGGCCAACAGTGCAACACTCGGTTCTTATCTAACCGACAATAAGGGATACACACTATACTATTTCAGCAACGATATAGATGGTGGTATCAATAAATGTACCGGTGGATGCCTGGCTGTATGGCCGATCTTTTATGATTCGCTGTTAAGCGCTTCAACTGTAGGCACCGGGCTGAATGCATCCGATTTTACTACGATTACTACCAGCCTGGGTACCAAACAAACTGCTTACAAAGGATGGCCATTGTATTACTATGCACCTAAGGATGCCAGTGGTGCCAATGTGCGTGAGGCAGCTGGTGTTACCGGTGGAGAGAAAGTAGGCAATATCTGGTTTGTGGTGAAAACAAATTATACTATGATGCTCGCCAATAAAAAGGTAGTGGCCAGTGGTACTACCGACAGCACTACAAAAGAATTTTTAACAGACAGTGCGGGCAATACCCTGTATTATTTTGCCAAGGATTCATTAAATCCAACAACGCTGCCTACTAATTGTACCGGTGGATGCATCACCGCATGGCCAGTTTACTATACACCTAACAGCAATTTTCCTTCCCTGTTGAGTAAGACAGACTTTGGTACCATCACCCGCAATGATGGTCCTGGCGGCACCACCCGGTTGCAATCCACTTACAGGGGCCGGCCATTGTATTATTACACGCCCGATGCCAACAAAAGAGGCGCAGTACTGGGAGAGGGCGTAGGCAAATCCTGGTTTGTAATGAAGCCGGATGTCACAAAAATAAATTAATAAGATAGTTAAGCATGGATCATACAACCGGTGGGCACTGCCCGCCGGTTTTTATTGAGCTTGTTGTTTGTCTAGCACCTGTTGCAATACTGTACGGTAATAAGGATTGTCGCTCATCCCATTGTGTCCCTGATTTTGTAAGGTAATCAATGTGTCGGTTGCTTTAAACAGCGTTTTTAATTTGAGGGAAGAGCCATAGTAGATGACTTCGTCTTTATCACCATGAAAAATGATGATCGGCATGCTGCAATTTGCCAGGTTAATATTGTTGTTGAATTTATATTTCAATATAAAAGCCGGGATGATGGAAAAACTATGTTTGATCATATCTGTGAGACTATAATAAGGCGCCTGCAGAATTAATAATTTTGGATGGTTGGAAGATGCCAGTTTCACTGCAGGGCCAGTGCCTATTGAATAACCAAGTACAATGATGTCTCTTTCGTTGTAGCTTTTTTGCAAGCTATCATAAACAGATTGAACATCGTCATACACCTGTTGTTCACTTCGGATATGGTCTTCGCTTTTTCCATAGCCGCGATAATCAAGCATGAAAAGGTCATAGTGCAAATCGGTATATGTTTTGGCAATTTCACCCCAGGATTTCGGTGAGCCTGCATTGCCGTGAAGATAAAAGATCAAACCTCTCGATCCGTCTGATTTAAACAGCAGCCCGTGCAGTCTTGTTTTGTCAGGCATTGTAAAATAAAGTTCTTCAAAGGACTGTTGAAACCGAAACGTATAATCCGATGCAAGTTTTTCGGGAAAGAAAATCATTTTTTCCTGCAGGAAATAAAGTAAGACGCATAGCAAAAGATAAATTGCTGTGACAATCTTTAGGAGGAATAGTATTGTTTTCATGAATGTCAGCAGCTTTGTTTGAAATGAGATGCCAGCTTAGCTAATTTCAATACCACATTCATCACTATATGTTATTGGAACAAAAAATCAAGGTTATCTGGGTATAGCCGGAATTATAGAGTATACAAAATAAGCGCCTGTTTCAAAATACCCTTAATGGTCTTAACTGGTATATCTTTTTCCGGGTCTATCAGCATAATTTTCATCCGGGCTCTTTTTTCCTGTATCAATAAGGGGTGTGTAATCTGATTGCCTTCCACAATGCCGAGATAAGGTTGTTTATATTTTTTATGCAGCCACACATAACAAAACATTTTCCCGCCATAGCAATAAAAAGGCATGCCGTATTTCCAGGCTTCAACAATATTGCCATCGTGATGTAAAATGATTTCACGTAATGCCAGCAGGCAGCTTCTTGAGGGCTCTGTCTGTTGCTGGAAAAAATTATCGGCGGGTTTTAGCATGGCTGTGGAGAAACAACCGTAGTCCTGGAGATTCTTTGAAGACTACGATTGTTTAATGGGTCCTATTGTTTCACCAGTTTCAGTTCTTTAATAATATTGGAAGCACCGCCCAGCTTGTCGATGCACCACAATACATACCGGACATCAACACAAATGGTGCGGTTTAGATCTTTATCGAAAGCAATCTTGTGGCTAAGGGCTTCATAGTTACCATCGAAGCAAAGTCCAATCAGGTTGCCATTGGCGTCCAGCACCGGGCTACCCGAATTACCGCCCGTAATATCATTGGTGGTGATAAAGGAAACCACTAAATCGTTTTTTGTTTTGTCAATGTACTGTCCAAAATCCCTTGCCTTTGCCTTCTCAAGCAGGTTGGCAGGCAGATCAAATTCATAATCGCCCGGCACGTATTTTTCCAGCACGCCCTTCATGGTACAGGCATAATCATAATGAACCGCATCGCGGGGGTTGTAACTTTTTACATTGCCAAAACTCACGCGCATCGTAAACGTAGCATCCGGATACATTTTTTTTGCTTTTACCGTATCCATCTGCATAATGCCTTTGAGGTATAATCGACCCAGTTCATTATTCGCCGTATTAAAAACCTGGAAAGATTGCAGGTATTTACTTTGCCAGTTTTTTACGAAGCTGCTGCTCACATTAAAAGCAGGATCCGCCTGCAATTTCACTGCATCGGGGTTTGCAAGAAATGCTTTCCATTTAGCGTTATCAAAAATCATTGTGTTGTTAAAAATATCCGCCGCGTATTTTTTATACGTGTTTTCGTCTTTTAAATCACCATAGCTTCCTTTGATACTTTCAAAAAAAGAAATTGGGTGCTGGTTTTTATCAATGCCGGTATAAAACATCATTAATACAGCAGCGACAATATTCTGGTCAGAGGCCTTGTTTTCTTCTTTCAAAAAATCTGTGCGTGCTTTGTCAGCCGCATCAATGGCTTTCTTAATATCTGCGGAGCTGCTGCCCTGTTTTACCATAGCTGCTTCCACCTGCAATAAGGTGGCGGCATAGGCCAGCAGAGGAGAGCCGAAAATACCTTCGTAAATGTATACACGGTGCTTGCTGAAAGGCCTCCAGCCGGCATACGCTTTTTCCCAATCAGCCAGCAGGTGCTGGTATTCCGGTTTACTGGCAGCCCATTGCTGAAATTTTGCCTCTGCTATTTTCTTTTGACCGTATACATCATATTTAACCAGTTGTTTTGTTTCGCCGTCGTAAAATTTCCAGTAATTCGCGATGCTGGCATATTCGGAAGCCAGTTGAAGCCTTGTGGCCGGATCTTTTTTCATCTCAGCAAACATGTATTTCAGGCGCATATCCCGCAACTCCACCAGCGAGGGGTTATCGATTTCTATTTTTTGTTTGATACCATAAGATGTTTCATAACGGTTGGTACTGCCCGGATAACCATAAATCATAGCATAATCGCCATCCTTAATGCCCTTGATGGAAACGGGTAATGCATATTTTGGCTTTAATGGAATATTGTCTGCGGCGTAGGCAGCGGGTTTTCCATCTTTGCTCATGTATACACGGAAAACCGAAAAGTCGCCCGTATGGCGTGGCCATTCCCAGTTGTCGGTATCACCGCCGAATTTGCCAATGCTTTCTGCCGGCACACCTACCAGCCGGATATCACTGTAACGCTGGTAAACAAATACCAGGAACTGGTTTGCTTTGAACAAGGGGCTTACCCTTGCTTCTGTAAACTGTGCGGGATCGGAATATTTTTTATTGATTTCTGCAATGATTTCGGATTGTTTGCGGCTGCGATCGAGGCCGGTTAAATTGCCCAATGCTGAGTCAACCAGTTTAGTAACGTCTTCAATCTTCAGTAAGAACTGAACACTGAGATTGGAAGGAATTTCTTCCTGCTTTGTTTTGGCATAGAAGCCATCGTGCAGGTAATTGTGTTCGACAGAACTGGCGCTGGCAACAGCATCGTACCCGCAATGATGATTGGTAAAAATTAATCCTTCATTGCTTACAATTTCACCTGTGCACCCACCACCGAAAATAATAATACCATCCTTTATAGATGATTTATTAATGCTGTAGAGCTGTTCTTTGGTTAGCTTCAGCCCGCGCTTCACCATATCATTATAAACCTGCTGGCCCAGCAATAATGGCAACCACATACCTTCGTCCGCCATCGATTTTAAAACAACTGCTGTCATCAGGACAATCGTTACAACATACTTCTTCATGTACTATTTTTTTTATTGGAACAAACGTACTGAATTTATGTGTTAATCGGGAGCTATGGAACGATGATTAAAACCCTGCGCCTTTTATCATCCTGCTCAATTTTGGTTGTTTAATCAGGCGGCGGTCCATTTCATTGCGGACACTATCGGAAATAAACCAGTTCATTGCGTAAGGTCCGTTGGATAGCGTATCTCCTTTCTCTTCCAGGTCGTTGTACAGGTGGATAGGATAATATACAGCTTTACTGATGGCGGAAGAATCGGGGCGCTGGTTCACGTCTGCTATAAAGCCCGACAGCCGCATGTCGTTCACCGTTGTCTGCATATCGTATGCACCCAATATGGTGAGCAGGGGTGAGCTCAGATCGTTTTTAAATGGTGTAATGGGTTTAAGATGGATATCGCCCTGGGGGCTATTGGTAATGTGCAGCACCACTATTTTTAATTTCTGCATGCGGGCACGTAACAGCGGATTGGAAACGGTATCCGAAATTTTAATAATGGCCCTTATCATTTCCTGTACCACGCCGGCGCCGGAATTATCAAAATAGCCGCCATCTACAAAGTAATGCTGGCGTGTGCCCCTGCGTGTATGTTGATCGATTCTGCCTGCAGGGCTCATATAAGGAAAGCGGGCGCCGAGAATAGCTGCTGTGCTCAGCCGGAGAGTGGTATCCTGCGGAAATAGATCAACCACATCGACCCGTTTATTAAAAAGTTTTGGATCCAGTTGTATGCTGCAGACCACACCGGGGTTGCCATCCTGCACACGGGTAGTATTGATACACAGTACCGGCAGACCGTTGTACTCACCCTGTTTGGCAACGCACTGATCAAAATAGGTACTGTCGAAATGAACCTTATAATGCGAAGTATCCAGCGCATTCTCGAAACCTTTTTCCAGCGCATCCACCCTGTCGCGGTTGGGAATAACCAAATTGATGAGCGGAATATAATTAAAGTAATCAGGTCCCAGCATTCTTGCGAGCGTATAGGTCAGAAAATCCTGCCGTAAAAATTCTTTCGCCGAAGTTTCGAATGCGGGTGAGCGATCTTTTTTATCGGCATGTTTCAGTAAGCCATAGAAAGATGCAACGCCTACACCACCGCCGGAAGTACCCGATAAGCAAAAAACATGTTCCGAAAATCTTTCCTTTCCTGCGCGCAGTGAGCTGTCTTCCAGCCGGCCCAATACAGATGCCACCCAATAGGCAGATCTTGAAGCGCCCCCGTTACCCAACACAAAATAAACCGGGTACTCCTTTACCGTGTCGATGCCCGGGTGGTTGGTAATCCAGTTATTAAAATACTGTTGTATGTTTTGTCTCTTTTTAAAAATGAAAGGGTCTCCATTACGTTCATGTATCAACGCTGTTCGCACAGCATGGTTTTCGGGCGTAGTAAAAATAGCGGCTACCAGAAAAATAATGAAATGGAAATTAATACCCGATTTCACCGAAAGGGAAGTAATCATATTACCAAAACCCAAAAGAACAGCAAAAGCAAGCAAGACCAGGGGCAGTGGACCGAATGCCACGGAAACCTTATAAAAAACGATAGCGGCCAGGTAGGCCAGTAAGCCAATGCTGCAGATAATATTGAACCATAAGAAATACCCGATTTCTTTTTGATCCAAATGAATATAGGCCATTATTTTTTTCATCAGGCCGATGACGCCGGTGTCTTTACCGGCTATTTCGACCATTTTTTTTATGGCATCTTCTTCAACTACTTTTCTGCGGAGATTGATGTAGAGGGCATAGACAATCATAAGCAGGATGATCATAGCGAACAGGACATAAGGACTGTTCAATAAACCACTGAACTGCAATAGAGGTAATAAGACCAAAAATCCTATGCCTACAAAACTGAACCAGCGGCGCAAACGTTTACTGTTTACCTGGTTGTCTGTAAAACGTATCAATTGTTTGTCGATAAAGCCTGTGATCAGCAGGAAGATGGCCATAAACAGGATGGGTTGCTTTTTAACCCATGAATTCGGGAATACCATATTGCTTACTGCGAACAATACCACAATAAAGCAGGCATAACCCACCAGTCTTGGAAATACATCCAGGAAAAGCTGTTGAACCTCGTAAACGGTATCAAACTTATCTTCGGGCAGGCCCGGTTTAAACTGGATGGCATATGTTTTTTGGCGGTAACGCTTGCCATCGGCTACAATATGAGATGAATACCAACTGATATACACCCAAAACGCTATAGCAATAAAAAAGGTGAACTTAATTAAAAAGTTTATGGCGATATCGCTGAAGGCATGTCCACTCCGGGTATTTTCTGTGAATGAGATCACGATGTCTTTTCCCTGTCCAAGAATAACAAAACAGGCAAAAGTGAGCAGGATAAAAAGAATCGCAGGAAAAAAAAGCCAGAGTGATTTCAGCAGGTTGGAAATAAACCTTACCAGCTTGCGGGTAAGTGTTATCAGCCCGGGGCGATCGGTCAGCTTTATCATACGAAAGGTTTGGAATATGAAAGGGTTCAGGAAAGTTACAGCTTTTACCAGAACGCGAACACCTTTATTGATTCAATACCGTCCACAATAGATCTTTCAGTTCGACAAGGCCCTGACCGGTAACGGCGGAGATAAAAACATGCGGGATATTTTCAGGCAAATCTTTTTTGATGGCGGTTTTTAATTCTTCGTCCAGCATATCGCTTTTGCTGATAGCAATTACAAACTGCTTGTGTAATAGTTCCGGGTTGTATTCCTCTAATTCATTTACCAGGATATCGAATTCTTTTTTATGGTTATCGCTATCGGCGGGTAATAGAAACAACAGCACGGAATTGCGTTCTATATGCCGTAGAAAACGATGGCCCAGTCCCTTGCCTTCCGCAGCACCCTCGATAATACCCGGCAGATCGGCCATGCAAAAACTTTTTCCATCGCGGTACTCAACAATGCCTAACTGTGGGTTAATGGTAGTAAACGCATAATTGGCAATTTTGGGTGTTGCAGCGGTTACTACCGAAAGCAGGGTTGATTTACCGGCATTGGGAAATCCTACCAAACCTACATCGGCCAGGACTTTTAATTCCACAATTTTCCAAGCTTCTTCTCCGGGTTCACCGGGTTGTGCATGTTCGGGCGCCTGGTTGGTTGCCGTTGCAAAATTAGAATTGCCCAATCCGCCTCTTCCACCGCGCAGCCAAATCACTTCCTGCCCGTGTTCTAAAATTTCTACCTGCTGAACGCCGGTCGCTTCATCGCGCGCCACCGTACCCAGGGGAACTTCGAGTATAATGTCCTTGCCGCTTCTGCCACTGCTATTGTTTTTGCTGCCGTTTTCACCGTTTTCAGCCAATACATTTTTGAAATAACGAAGGTGCAATAAAGTCCACAAGTTCTTATTTCCCCGTAAAATAATATGCGCGCCCCGGCCACCATCCCCGCCGTCGGGACCGCCCATAGCGGTTAACTTATTCCGCATAAAATGCTTGCTCCCTGCGCCGCCATGCCCACTGCGGCAGAAAATGCGGATGTAATCAATAAAATTCGTTTTTTCCATTGCTGGCGGCAAAGATAACTGTTAACGGGGAAGGGAAAATCTTAATATGGCAGGATTGAAATGGTATAAATAAAAACAGCAACAGGCATAAAGCTTATTGCTGTTAAAATTTGCTGCTGCAGTATTTGCATATCATTAACGCAGGGCCAATTTCTTTGAACTGATAGCGGTAATCCATACCGTAACTGAACATAACCAGGCCAGTGTAAAAACGGCAGACGTATAGTAATCAGCGGCTGCAAAAAATTTATTGCTGGCAATAAAAAATGTTACTATCAAAACGGGCATCAGTAAAATAAGTAGCGTTTTCATCATATCTTTTTTTAAGGTTATAAACGATATTGTTTACATACAATAGAAGGATTAGGAATGCTTACGTTTATTAAAGAAATCATAAAGCGGGTAATCAATGGCATGCCAATTGATTTACAGGGCAGTACAATAGTATTATTTAATTTTCAGAAAATATTGAAAATACAGAAACAATTTGTTATTTTTGTCAGGAAGACATGCTATTATAAATGAATGTGCTGAGTTATATTATTTACCTGTTCGTTAGTTGTGTTATTACCGTGCATACGGGCCGGCTCTTCTACAAAAACGGAAGGATTTACCTGCTCAACCTTTTTCAAAATGATGAGCGCCTTACTGACTTCATTAATAAAATGCTGCTTACCGGCTATTACTTACTTAACCTTGGCTATGTAGTACTGATGATCAGGTTTTGGAAAACCATTGGTAGTTGGACCGAACTAATGGCCGGCGTTACAAATATGACCGGTACCATTATGCTTACGCTTGGTGCCATCCATTTTTTCAATATGGCTGTTATCTATTTTATCGGCAAGAGAAACAATCTTCGTTTTATACATCATACAACTACATTTTTATGAAAGAATCTTTGAATTTTACGGCTTATTGCATTTATCTGCCGGTGGTAATCGTATTAACCTGGTATGTAGCACATACGCTTTTTAAAAACAGTAAGGTTTTTATGATGGACATTTTTCATGGCAAAGCAGATATTGCCCTGTCTACGAATAAATTATTTGAGACCGGTTTTTACTTGTTAAACCTGGGGTTTGCATTAAAAATTATGGAGGTGGCGACCGAGATTAGTAACAGCAGAACCATGCTTGAAATACTGAGTTCGAAAGTGGGAGGGTTCAGTATTTACCTGGGTGTAATGCTGTTTTTAAACCTGTACTTTTTTTTCAGGGGTAAAAAGGCATCTAAACAAAAAACAACAACAGCTGGAGCAGGTAATGCGTTGGGATAGATAAAAGAGGTTTTTTATGCCGGATAATCACAAATGGTTATCCTTTTTTATTTGTTGCCATGTTAAATAGGTTTTGCTCTGCTGCGGCCGGTTGGGTTCAACTTCGCGCAATGGTTCGCAGGCTTTCCAGCTTTCCTGCATCTCTTTCGGCAGGGCCTGGTACAATGCGGTGCCTGCGGTTTTCCATGCCAGCATTTCATCACTGACTTCTTTTATTTTTTTAGCCGGGTTGCCGGTAATTAAACTGCGCTTTTCAAACCGTTCGCCTGCTTTAATAAAGCTTAAAGCACCTACAATGCATTCATCACCCAGCAGCACATTATCCATTACCACGCTGTTCATACCTATTAAACAATTCTTACCTATCACAGCGCCATGAATAACCGCGCCATGCCCGATATGCGAAGACTCTTTTAACAACACCGTTACACCCCGAAACATGTGGACGGTACAGTTTTCCTGTACATTGCACCCGTCTTCAATAATTACCTGGCCCCAGTCGCCACGGATAGCTGCCCCCGGTCCTATATAAACGTTTTTCCCGATAATTACATTGCCCGTTACAGCCGCCTGTAGGTGAACAAAAGAAGATGCATGCACTACCGGTATAAAATCATTGAATGAATAAATCATCCTGTAAATTTAGTACTTGATTTCGTTGCGAATTAACAGGAAGTTGCTACAAATGGGTTCTCTGTGTAAATTGGTTAATACCTTAGTTTTCATTCGGCGGAACAATTTTTTTTTCTGGCGGGCCCTGATAGTGATGTTTTATTTTTTTGAGGACGAATACCAGTAAGGCGATAATGCCGGTTAGCCCAGCTATAAATACCAGTACGGCCAGTGCCTCGGCCCCACCGCAGGCAATGCTGCAAGCCAAGCCCGCCAGTAAAAAGGTAAGCCCAACTGCGCCTATAATAGATAAAATAATCAGCGCTATCCTGGCCGACTGCTCCTCATCCTTTTGCAATTTTGCTTTTGTATAAGCCTTTAACTGACTACGAAATTCCCTTCTTAAAATTTTTTTCTCAGATTTTGTGAGCGTGCTTTTGTCGCGGTAGGACAAAGAAGAAAGGATGGTTGCCGCCGTTGTTTTTTCTTTAAGTTCCGTGCCCGATGAGGCTACAGCTGCAAATTCTGTGAGTGTCCCCGTTTTAGCGGCATATCTATTGGCGACAAAGCATACCAGCACAAAGGAACAGGTGCTAAGAATAAAATCGCATGATTTCCGGATAATGTATAATTGCTTCTTGTTAAAGTTATAGTATTGTTGTCCCCGGAAGGGATATATGAATACGGAAACCAAAAACAAAAAAACACCGGCGTAGAAAAAGAAGACCGGCAATTTCAAACCAAGCCGAATGAACGTGGTTCCGGTATAAGCGGCCAGTGCAATTAAAATTACGTGCAGGGCTGCGATGATGATTCGGGCATTGGCGGGATGCTGCCTTGCCCATACAGATAGCTTAGTCATACTCCAAAATTTAAGATAGTTAAGTGGTAGAATGACGGTAAGCTTGTATAAAGATAGAGAATGGCGATTAACAATGCCGGATGTTTTCTTATACTATTCTCCTTTGAAAACAGGTGGCCGTTTTTGAAGAAATGCCTGCACGCCTTCGTTGTAATCGTAGGTTTGTGCCGCGGCAAATTGTAATTTGTCTTCAGTCTTCAATTGGTTTTCAAAAGAGTTACTGAATGAGACGTTCAAGGCCTGTTTGGTAAAAGCCAGGCCGCGGGTGGGCATTGCAGCCAGGGTAGTAGCAATTTTCATGGATTCAGCAGCAAATGTCTCATCTGCAAAAACTTTATACAGCATACCATAACGTTCAGCATCTGCAGCACTTACTTTATCACCAAGCATCATTAACGCGCTTGCCTTTTGCCATCCGATTAAGCGCGGTAGGGTAAACGTGCCACCGCTGTCCGGTATTAACCCTATTTTGGAAAATGCCTGGATGAAAGAAGCTGATTGCGTTGCTACTACAATATCACAACACAATGCAATATTGGCACCGGCGCCGGCAGCTACTCCATTGACGGCACAGACAACCGGTTTTTCCAGGCTCCTGATACGGGCAACAATCGGGTTATAATGTTCAGACACTATCTTATCAAAGCCGGGCGCATGCTCACCGGATAATTCACTTAGGTCCTGCCCGGCGCAAAATGCTTTACCGGATCCCGTCAGGTAAACCGCTCTTATACTTTTATCTGTTGCACAATCATCTAATATTTTTTGCAGTAACAGGGCCATCTCCCTGTTAAAAGCATTCATTTTTTCAGGCCGGTTAAGCGTAATCACTGCAGTATTTTCCTTCAGCTCAAACAGAACAAATTCCATACGTAATTTATTAGATGATTGTTTGAAAAACTCAATGGCATTTAAAATAATCGAAAGGTTCCAGGCAGTGATTGCATTTGTACAGGGCTTTACAGGCGGTAGACCCAAAACGGCTTATCATACTGGTGTTGTACGACTGGCAATGCGGGCACTGAACGGCTTCATCTTCTGCAAACAATTTTACATCGCAGACGGTCTGCATAGGGTTTGGCGGAGCAATGCCATATGCTTTTAATTTTTCTTTGCCGGCTTCGCTCATCCATTCGGTTGTCCATGCCGGCGATAAAACTGTTGTAATCTTAACTTTTTTAAAACCGTGTTCCAGCAGAACCATTTTAATCTGCATACTGATTACATCCATGGCCGGGCATCCGCTATAAGTGGTGTAATAATTACTTCAATTTCCTGTTCCTGCAGCTTTACATCACGAACAATGCCGAGGTCAATAACCGATAACACCGGTACTTCCGGATCGGGTACCTGTTCAAGAAGAGATAATATCTGCTGTTTACCAGTTTCCATCGTATTACCATTCAACACCCGGGTAGGTTCTTTGAAGATATTGCATTTCCATAAGTATATAATCGAGGTGCTCCGTATGGTTGCCTTCTTTGCCGCCGTCCTGCATCCATTGGTTGGGTGGTAACCGCAATGTGGCTTCCTGCAATACCGCGGTTGTTTTATCTAACCAGGGTTGTTTTATCGAATCCAGGTCAACGGCAATATGTTCGTGCGATAAATATTTTTCATAACTGGCGTTCGTCATCAATTCACCTGTATAAGGCCAGAGATCAAGCAGGGCCGTGCTAATGCGCTGATGGCTTTCAGTTGTGCCGTCACCGAGGCGAATCACCCATTCGGCACTCCATCGAAGGTGATACATAACTTCTTTCAATGATTTTTCAGCAATGGCTGCAAGCGTTGGGTCTTTACTATTTTTCATCACTTCGTATAGGCAGCACTGGTAGTTACTGAAAAAAAATTGTCGCAAAACGGTTCTGGCCCAGTCTCCTTTATCCAGTTCAACAAGCAGGCAATTTTTGAAATCCCTGCTATCGCGGAGGTAGGCGAGTGTGTCTTCGGTGGCTGGTTGATTGGTTGACTGGCTGATTGGTTGATCGGTTGTTTCGTTGGTCAGCCTGGCAGCATATTGATAAAAATTGCGCGCCTGCCCTATCAGATCGAGTGCGATATTACTAATGGCAATATCCTGTTCCAGCACGGGCCCATGGCCTGTCCATTCTGCGTTCCGCTGGCCAAGGATAAGCGCGTTATCGGCGAGATGAAGCGTGTACTTGATTAGTTGACTGGTTGATTTGTTGATTAGTTGATTGGTCGGCGCAGTATATTTAGGAGTTTCTTTCATTATTATGAATTTTTTCGCAGGTAGGAAATATAGCCATTCAGTAATTTTCCCACGTCGTCAACACTATCTTTGAAGCAATCCAGTTTTTCCTGATTAATGTATCCGCAGTCCAAAGCGTCGATAAGATGATTATATTTTTCACTTAACGAGCCTCTTGACATAATACAGAAATTAATTTGATCTTTAAACGTATACCTGCCATGGCCTTCTGCAATAGTGGAATTGATCCCCCTTGATGACCTTATAATCTGATCGGTAAGCCTGAATCTTTCATCTGGTGGGAACAGGCTTGTAAGCTCTTTTATATCATTTTTTAATTTTCTTGCCCTTTTCCATACCTCCAGCTCCGTAAAGCTTTGGTGCGCTTTTTCGTCCATAAGTATAAGGTTTAATTGTGGATTTGCAAGGTAACAAATCAACCGATCAACAAATCAACTATCCCTCACATGTGCTTCAACTCATCCGGCAGTTCATAAAATGTAGGGTGCCGGTATACTTTATCATTGGCAGGGTCATACAAGCTTTCTGCATCATCCGGGTTGGACGCATGGATATAAATCGATTCAACCACCCAGATACTAACGCCTTCCTGCCGGCGGGTATATACATCGCGGGCGTTTTCAATGGCCATTTTTGCATCGGCGGCATGCAGGCTGCCGGCGTGTTTATGGTCGAGGCCTTGTTTGCTGCGGATGAATACTTCCCAGAGCGGCCATTCATTTGCCGGGGGCTTTGCTGAATGCGGGTCAGTATTACTGCCAGCGTTTTCCTTATCGCCATAATCGCCGTAGAGATATTTTTTTGCGAATGCTTGCATAGAGAGTATTAAATAAAAATCAGGAAATTTTCAAAGCGCCGGCAACGCGGAAGCCATGTGTTGCTGGTGGTTTTTCTTTTGTGCATATGCAACTGCTGCTTCCCTTACCCAGGCGCCTTCTTCATGCGCTTTTATTCTTGCCGCCAGCCTTTCTTTGTTGCAGGGACCGTTGCCATTGATAACGTTTTTAAATTCTTCCCAATCGATGGCGCCAAAATCGTATTGTTGTTTTGTTTCATTCCATTTCAGCTCGGGATCGGGAAGTTTCATACCCAGTATTTTTACCTGTTCTGCGCACATGTCTACAAAACGCTGACGCAGCTCATCGTTACTGAAGCGTTTTATTTTCCATCGCATGCTCTGTGCGCTGTTGGGCGATGCATCATCGCCTGGTCCAAACATCATTACACTGGGCCACCACCATCGATTAATCGCATCCTGGCACATCGCCTGTTGTTGTGCGCTGCCCTTACTGAGTGTGAGCAGGATTTCGAAACCCTGGCGTTGATGAAAACTTTCTTCCTTACAAATTCTTACCATCGCCCGCGCGTAAGGTCCGTGTGAGCAACGGCAGATAGGTACCTGGTTAATAATCGCAGCACCATCTACCAGCCATCCAATCGCGCCCATATCGGCCCAGGTAAGCGTAGGGTAATTAAAAATGGAAGAATATTTTGCTTTTCCACTATGCAGTTGTTCAATCATTTCATCGCGCGTAATACCCAGGGTTTCTGCCGCGCTATACAAATACAAACCATGCCCTGCTTCGTCCTGCACTTTTGCAATTAACGTTGCTTTCCTTTTTAAGGTGGGCGCTCGGCCAATCCAGTTGCCCTCGGGCAGCATACCTACAATTTCACTATGCGCGTGCTGGCTAATCTGCCTGATTAAGGTCTGGCGGTATTTAGCAGGCATCCAATCTTTCGGTTCAATGCGTATATCAGCATCAATTTTTTCCTGGAATTTTTCTTCCAGCCTGGTATCAACCATAAAAATATTTTACAGCCTAAAGGTAAAAATTATTTAGCCAAACGCTAACAATTGTTAGCCTATGTATTAGATTAAATAAAATATAAAACGGCATAAATTATGAACGAAATTGTCGTCGTATTAATGTCGCCATATGAAAAAGACCTATTCGCTTGTTTTGTTGTTTGCGCTGTTTTTATTCAGTAGTAGCCAATGCAAAAAGGGTGGCGCTGATCCAACGCCTGTTCCGCCTGTTATACCAGCAGTAACGCCGCCTGGCGGTAACGATGTGGAATTTTGGTCAACGAAGTCTGACCAGTCGGTATTACTGCAAAAACAAGGTGTTATCTTATCGTTTGGAACAACGGCCGGCAGCAACATCAATATCGAAGTTGATACCACAACACAATATCAAACGGTCGATGGGTTTGGTTACACGCTTACCGGCGGAAGTGCACAGTTGATAAACGCCATGCCTGCCGCAGATAAGACCAATTTATTGCAGGAATTATTTACCAATTCCGGTAATGCTATCGGTATTAGCTATCTGCGCATCAGTATTGGTGCATCCGATTTGAATGCTACTGTATTTTCTTATGATGATCTGCCGGCGGGGCAAACTGATGTAAGCCTCACCAATTTCAGTTTGGCGCCTGATAAAGAAAATGGCACGGGCCTGATACCCTTGCTGAAAGAAATCATTACTATCAACCCGGCTATTAAAATTATAGCCACACCCTGGAGTCCACCAGTCTGGATGAAAGACAACGGTAGTTCCAAAGGTGGTAAACTACAAGCCACATATTATAACGTGTATGCACAATATTTTGTAAAGTACATACAGCAAATGAAAGCGGAGGGGATAACGATTGCTGCCATTACTCCTCAAAACGAGCCATTGAATCCTGATAATAACCCCAGCCTGCAAATGCTGGCTACCGAAGAGCGTGATTTTATAAAAAATAGTCTCGGCCCTGCCTTCCAGCTTGCCGGCATCAGCACCAAAATTGTTGCGTACGATCATAACTGTGATCATGCAGATTATCCGCTAACAGTTTTTAGTGATGCAGCGGCAGCAGGCTTTACAGACGGCGCAGCTTTTCATTTATATGCCGGAAATATCAGCGCATTGGGATCGGTGCACGATGCATACCCCAATAAAAATCTTTATTTTACTGAACAGTATACTGCGTCTACCGGCGATTTTGCCGGTGATTTGAAATGGCACGTCAAGAATGTAATCATTGGCTCCATGCGCAACTGGAGCCGTAATGCACTGGAATGGAACCTGGCCAATGATCCGGCGTATAAACCATCTACACCCGGCGGCTGTACTACCTGCAAAGGCGCGCTTACGATAGGTAGCAATGTTACGCGCAACGTGGCCTATTATATTATAGCGCATGCTTCCAAATTTGTACCCGCCGGTTCTGTGAGAATTGGCAGCAATCTTTTCAGCAACCTGCAAAACGTTGCATTTAAAACCCCCGCAGGCAAAAAGGTGCTGATCGTAGAAAACGATGACAGTGCTGCAGCCAGTTTTAATATTAAATTTAATAACAGATGGGTTACCACTTCGCTCGACGGCGGTTCAGTGGGCACCTATATATGGTAGTTATATTTAGCTGAATCGTCACTGGGATATACAAAAACGATCACCTGCGAGAGCAGCACAGGATTCTTTATTTCAAGTCGTAGTCTACGCTTATCTTTTCACTACGGGGGTGTGATTGGCAGGTAAGTATATAGCCGTTTTTTACTTCTTCCGGCTCCAGCGCGTAGTTGTTGTCCATATAAATTTCACCGGCTACCAGCTTTGCGCGGCAGGTAGCGCATACACCTCCCTTACAGGCAAAGGGTAAATCGGCGCCGGCGGCGAGGGCTGCATCGAGGATGGAAGCACCGGAATAAGGCAGGTTGATGTTAAAGGAAGTGCCGTCTGTATAAATAGTCACTATGCTGAATTTCTCATTACCGGATGAAACGGATATTGCCTCTTTGTTTTCCGCTGCTGCCGTTTTGCTGCCAGGCGTGGTAAATAATTCAAAATGAATTTTTGAAGTGTCCACGCCCGCTTTTTGCAAGTAATTTTTTACAGTGCTAATCATTGCTTCGGGGCCACATAAAAAAAATTCATCACAGCTTTCCAACTTCACCAGGTGGTTAAAAATGGCAACACATTTTTCTTCGGTGATCCTTCCCTGGTATAAGGGAAACTCTGTTGTTTCCCGGCTCAGTATATGGTGTACGGCAAACCGGCACATGTATAGATTCTTAATAGCCTCCAGTTCCTCGCGGAAGATAATGGACTGGCGGTTTTGATTGCCATAGAAGAGAGTAAAACGGCTGTTTAACTCGGTTGACAGGGTTGTTTTTATGATCGACAGCAAGGGTGTAATGCCGCTGCCTGCTGCAAAGGCAATATAGTGCTTTTGATTTGTGGGATCCAATGCCGTAAAAAATTGACCAGTAGGCGGTAAAACCTCTACCATATCGCCTGCTTTGAGCCGGTGGTTGATCCAGGCAGAGAATTTTCCATGATCGACTTTTTTAACGGCGATTCTCAATTCATTTTCGAAAGGGCTGCTACAGATAGAATAGGACCTGCGCAGATCTTCTCCTTCTATGGTAGCCTTTACTGTTATGTTCTGGCCCTGTTTAAACGCAAACAAATCTTTCAGGTCTGCCGGAATATCGAAAGAAACAGAAACGCAGGAATCGGTTTCGGGGCGGATATCATTAACTTTTAATTGATGGAAATGCCTGGCCACTGCTGTTATTTATTTTGCAAACCGCCGATCAGAATGGCAATCATATTTTCTTCCAGTACTTCACCGCTGATTTTTTGCTTGCTGCGGTGCCAGCTCTCAATACCGCTGACAGCATGCAGCATTATGAGCACAGCGGTAGGCGCATCTATTTTTTTGATTTCATTTTTCTTAATACCTTCCTCAATAATGGATGCAATGCGTTGGCGGTATACCCTTCTTTGCGTTTGTATATTGGAGAGATAAGGATCGGTCAGGTGTTTCCATTCGCGGTCACTTACATACACTTCTTCATAATGGTGCAGCATCTGCTGAATATGGAAGCGAAGAACGGCTTCAATTTTTTTGATGGCAGAGAGCTCAGACGCATCTACTTTATCAATATGGCTCATAAACTTGTTGGCAACTTTGAAACATAGTTCCTGCAGGATTTCCGCTTTTGAGCTGATATGATTGTATAAACTGGCCGCCTCCACGCCTACCTGTTCAGCAAGATCGCGCATGGAAGTGGCACTGAAACCTCTTTCACGGAACAGGCGGGCCGCTGTTTCTATAATCGTTTCCTTGCGGGTGCTGTTTTTTCGCTGCCTTATTTTTGCCATAATAAAAACTTGGGAACAAAATTAGCACTAACTGGTAACAAATGTTAGTTTATGATCTCAAATTGAAGCATTTTCCGCAGTAATGCCTTCCCAACAACAGCAAAGCTGTATAGTTGCTTTTTTCAACGCGACCACCCCAAACAAGCGAATTACCTGTTACTTGCTATTATCGTTTTGGAAAGACCTTTTTATCATCTCTTTATTTTTTACCACCGTTGTGTGGCCAACTAAAAAAACGTAGGTTTGCGCCGGTTTTTAAGCCATCGGCATAGTAAACCCACTATATACCATACAATACCAATTATTTATCAACTAAACCAGCAATATGTCTTTAATAGCAGTAGGTACCATGGCTTTTGACGCCATTGAAACGCCGTTTGGCAAAACTGATAAAATAGTGGGCGGTTCAGCTACGTATGTGGCCTATGCAGCAAGTTATTTTGTAAAACCTATTCACCAGGTGTCTATTGTTGGATACGATTTTCCCGAAGCTGAGATGAATGAATTGAAACGCCGTGGGGTAAAACTGGAAGGTGTTGAAACCATTGCTGATAAGAAGTCATTTTTCTGGAGCGGTAAATACCATATGGATATGAACAGTCGTGATACCCTGGTTACCGACCTGAATGTATTACTTGATTTCAACCCAAAAATACCGGCCAGTTACCAGGGTTCCGAATTCCTGATGCTGGGCAATCTTGACCCGGTTATTCAAAGACAGGTCATCGAACAATTGAAACCCCGTCCGAAATTGATTGTAATGGACACGATGAATTTCTGGATGGACATTAAAATGGCTGAATTGCTGGAGGTATTGAAAATGGTTGATGTATTGATGGTAAACGACAGCGAAGCCAGGCAATTGAGTGGTGAATTTTCTATTGTAAAAGCCGCCAAAAAAATTATGGCGCTGGGTCCGCAATACCTGATTATAAAGAAAGGTGAACATGGCGCCCTGTTGTTTCATAAAAACGAGGTGTTTTTTGCCCCGGCATTACCATTGGAAGAAGTGTTTGATCCAACCGGTGCCGGTGATACATTTGCCGGAGGTTTTGTGGGGCATCTTGCAAAAACAAATGATATTTCTTTCAATAATATGAAATCAGCGATCATCGTTGGCTCGGCAATGGCTTCTTATTGCGTTGAAAAATTTGGCCCCGACCGCCTGAAAGAAATCTCCAAAGAAGACATCGACAGCCGTATTCAGCAATTTGTGCAGTTGGTTAGTTTTGATATCGAGCTCGGATAAAAAAGATTGACATTCGGTCACATACAATAACCTGGTAGGTTGGTATGTCATCGCGGTTTTAATGTCACCCCTTCGGGGTTGGACATCTGGTATAACATTCGTCTATATTAATATCATCCCTTCGGGATTTTGATTGTTATTCGAACAATATTGGGCTGGGACCATGTTGACTCATCAGGAGTAAATGAATTGACGCACAATACAACCAAATTCCGAAGGATGACATTACTATATTAATCGTCATTTTTTTAGCTATTCGCCGTTTATTGAAACACCGGTTTTTTCTGCTGGAAGAATTATCCGTTGGCGCCAGATCAGCGTTTAACTAACTGATATATTACCGGATCTGATAATCCCGAAGGGATGGCATTACTATATTAATCGTCATTTTTTAGCTATTCGCCGTTTATTGAAACACCGGTTTTTTCTGCTG
>Ga0157378_10001173_pt1 | contig 23854 bp, 20 predicted proteins | sample M65metaG_FD_115309 | JGI IMG/M metagenome (GOLD analysis project Ga0157378, IMG submission 115309) | Miscanthus rhizosphere microbial communities from Kellogg Biological Station, Michigan, USA - M6-5 metaG | ecosystem: Host-associated > Plants > Roots > Rhizosphere > Soil | place: USA: Michigan...
GGGGCGGATCTCCCGGGCGAGCCAGGCGCGCGCGGTGCGCCACTCCCGCTTCACGGTCGCCGGCGAGACGCCGGCGACTTCCGCCGTCTCCTCGACCGTCAGCCCGCCGAAGAAGCGCAGCTCGACGATCCGCGCCTGCCGCGCGTCGAGGGACTCGAGGCCGCAGAGTGCCTGGTCGAGCGCGAGGAGCTCCGGGTCCCGGACCGACGCCTCCTCGCCCTCGGCGCTCATCGCCTGGACACGCAGCGCCGTGGCGTCTCGCTTCGCCGCCTGCCGGCGGCGGGCGTGGTCCACGAGGATGCGGCGCATCATCTGGGCCGCGATCCCGAAGAAGTGTGCACGGTTTTGCCAGCTCACGCCCCGCTGGTCGACCAGGCGCAGATACGCCTCGTGCACGAGCGCGGTCGGCTGGAGCGTGTGATCGGGACGCTCGACCCGCAGGTAGGACGCGGCGAGACGGCGCAGCTCCTGGTAAACGAGCGGCATCAGCCGCTCCAGCGCGTCCCGGTCCCCGCCGCTCCAATCCCGGAGCAGGGCGGTGACCTCACGCTCGGGCTGTTCCATGGCGGGGACACCCCCTTGGATGGCCCGAATTAGACCACAGCGAAAAGATTGATCCCGGCCGTTCCGATTCTGCGCGTGTCATTTAGGTGGGAATCGCGGGCGCGGAGGTGGAATGCCGCGGTCCGCGGGATCGGCTGGCGGCCGCCGGGCGGCCTGCGCGAAAGAGGAGGAGACCATGACGACGGGGACCTACGAGCTCTCGCACGGCATCGCCGCTCCGGCCGGGACCGCCGCGCCCTCGGTACGCCTCGCGCCGGCGTCCGCCCCGCTCCCGATCCGCTTCCTGGCGACCGCGGTGGACGCCGTCGTCGTCGGCGCGACCGTGACGATCGCCGCGGTCGCCGCGCACGTGCTCTTCCTGATTTTCCCGGCGTCGGTCCGCACCTTCGAGCCCCTCGGCCTGATCGCCTTGAGCGCCATCGTCGCGATCGGCTACTTCGTGTACTGCTGGGGCATCGAGGGAACGACACCCGGCAAGAGGATGATGGGACTCTGCATCACGCGACCGTCGACCCTGGACACCCAGATCCCGATCGGCACGGGCCGCGCCGTGCTCCGTCTCGTCGGCATCACGGCCGGCAACCTTTTCTTCGCCGACCTCCTCTTCGCGCTCCTGCACCAGGATCGCCGGGCGCTCCACGACCTGATGGCCGACTCGATCGTCGTCGCCCGGAGCTAGATCTCCCGCCGGGCGATCCCTTCCGGGACGTTTCTGCGCGTATTGGACAAAGCCCAAAGGAGGGGTCCATGCGCCGAACTTACGCCGGGCTCGCCATGAGTCTCCTGCTCGCCCTGGCGGCCCCAGGCGTCGCGCGCGCCGCCTGTTCCGCTTCCGACACCACCCTTTGCCTCAACGACGGCCGCTTCTCGGCGTCGGTCGCCTGGAAGGATTTCCAGGGGCGCACGGGCGTCGGCAACGCCATACCGATCACGGCGGACACGGGCTACTTCTGGTTCTTCTCCCCGGCGAACATCGAGCTGGTCATCAAGGTCCTCGACGCCCGCCCGGTCAACGGCAAGTACTGGGTCTTCTTCGGCGCCCTCTCCAACGTCGAGTACACGCTGACCGTGACGGACACGGTCACGAGATCGCAGAAGCAGTACGTCAACCCCTCCGGCCAGTTCGCCTCGGTCGGCGACACGAAGGCGTTCGACCCGGCGGGGATCTCGACGACCTCGGTGCGGGTCGAGGGGACGATGGCGGCGCCGCCGTCGATCCAGGCCGTGCAGCGGAGGATCGACTCGGTACAGCCCGCGGCGGAGGACTTCACGCCGTGTCCCGACGTGCCGTTCGGCTTCAACCTGAGCGGCTGCCGCTTCCACATCGAGGTCGACTGGGACGACGGGCACGGCCGTACGGGCATCGGGCACCCGGTGCAGCTCACGAACGACACCGGCTACTTCTGGTTCTTCGCCGACACCAACGTCGAGCTGATGATCAAGGTCCTGGACGCGCGGCCGGTGAACGGAAACTTCTGGGTCTTCTTCGGCGCGCTCTCCAACGTGCAGTACTCGGTGACGGTCACCGACTCCGTCACGAAATCCGTCAAGCGATACGCGAACCCCTCGGGCACCTTCGCCTCGATCGGTGACACGTCCGCGTTCGTCGGAGGCCGCAGAGTCTCCCCCTCCCGCGACGCCGGGAGCGCCGTTTCGGCCGAATTGGACGCCACCGGCGGCAGCTTCTCGGCGACGGGCGCGGACGGCACCGTGTTCACCCTCGAGGTCCCGCCGAAGTCGCTGCTCTCCCCCGAGACGATCACTCTGACGCCGGTATCGGGCATCGGCGGCTTCCCGTTCTCCGGAGGCTTCCACTCGGGCGTGGACATCGAACCGGAGGGTCTGCGGCTGCTCGCGCCGGCGACGCTCTCGATCAAGCCCGCGGCGCCGCTCCCGAAGAATCAGACGATCACGTATTCCTACGCGAAGGGCGGCGAGGACTTCCTCCTCTATCCGCGCCTCAACGAAGCGGCCGACGTCATCCAGATCCCACTGCTGCACTTCTCGGGCTATGGAGAGGGAGGAGGCGGACAGGCCGACCTGAACGCGTCGCCGGTCCAGCAGGTCCTCGGGCCGTACATCCAGGAGATCACGTACTGGAAGTCGCAACAGGTCTGGGATCTGATCACCCGCGACCAATTCAATGAGCACCTCGTCGACATCCTGTCGAGGGCGTTTCGCGAGAAGGCCGTGCCGTTGATGAACGAGGCCAAGGAGGAGTGCGATAAGGCCGAGATCAAGTTCGCCTGCGAGGTCACCTTCGCCATCGTGCAGCTCGTGCAGGTGTACGGGCTGGCGGACGATCCGCAGCTCGCCGGAGTCACCACCGAGGCGTTCGAGCTCGCGAAGGACATCCTGACGACCTGTCAGCAGAAGACCTTCGACAAGTGCGTCTATTTCAACGACCCCTTCGAGGCGACGCTCATGCTCTACATCGCACAGCAGCTCCAGGTATTCGGCGTCGAGGATCCCTACCTCACGACCTTCATCGAGGGCAGCCTCATGGAGCGCTGCCTGCGCTTCGAGGTCGACTTCGAGAGCCGGATCACCGAGACGATCTCGGGCAGGAGCTCGACGTTTCTGGCCATGAACAAGTACCGCGCGCAGACCGTCCCGCTGCGCCTGGACCTGGCGAACTTCTACGCCTACTCAGGCGCGTGGGAGGGCGGCTGCACGCTGTCCCCGGAGCTCAACACGTTTCAATACACCGCCGGCGGATTCGGCTGCACCGCCAGCGTGACGGCCGACAAGGGGTTCTTCAATGCGCCCGCCTGCTGGATCGAGATCCTGGACGAGACCCCCACCGTCAAGCTCCTCTACGAGTTCGGCCAGGAGCCGGTCGAGCACACCGAGATCGATTGCCACGGCGTCAAGCATACGGACGACTCGTCGACCTGGGCGAGCGACTACAACGCCTGCCACGAGGCGGACTTTTCCACCATCTTCGGCCTGTACATCGCGAAGCATTGGACCCCCTTGCGCGTGCCGGGCGGCGGCGGGCAGAACGGCGAATTCTTCGCCAATAAGATCTATGAGAAGACGATCCCAGTCCCGGGCGGGACGCTCTCGGAGGAGACGGTCTTCTACCTCAAGCACACGCCGGACAAGAGCCTGCCCTCCTGTCCGTAAGGAAGGAGATCCGAATGCGCCGCATCTTTGCCGGACTCGCCGTCGTCCTCTTCGTGGCAATCGCCCGGTCCGCGCGCGCCGACTGCGCCGCGTCGGACACGTCGCTCTGCCTGAACGCCTCGCGCTTCACCGCGTCGGTCTCCTGGAAGGACGCGAACGGCCGCACCGGAGAGGGCCACGCGATCGCGATCACCGCCGACACGGGCTACTTCTGGTTCTTCACCTCCTCGAACATCGAGCTCGTCGTCAAGGTGCTCGACGCCCGCACCGTCAACGGCAAGTACTGGGTCTTCTTCGGCGCTCTCTCCAACGTCCAGTACACGCTGACCGTGACCGACACCGTGACCCGCGCACAGAAGCAGTACGTCAACCCGCTGGGCCAGTTCGCGTCGGTCGGGGACACCAAGGCGTTCGACCCCAACGGCCCGGCCGGCGCCGTCGCGGAAAGGGTCGAGGGCACCTTCGCGCCGCCGGAGTCGCTCGCCGCGGTGCAGCGCTACGTCGAGAAGGCGGGGACGGCCGGCGTCGCCGAGTTCACGCCGTGCGGCGAGACGCCCTTCGGCTTCAACCTGAACGGCTGCCGCTTCCACATCGAGGTGGACTGGGACGACGGGCGAGGACGCACGGGCATCGGCCACCCCGTCCAGCTCACCAACGACACCGGGTATTTCTGGTTCTTCTCGCCGAGCAACGTCGAGCTGATGGTCAAGGTCCTCGACGCCCGAGGCGTCAACGGCAACATCTGGGTCTTCTTCGGCGCCCTCTCGAACGTGAAGTACTCGATGACCGTGACCGACTCGCTCACGAAGACCGTCCGGCGGTACACGAACTCCTCCGGGACGTTCGCCTCGATCGGCGACACCAAGGCGTTCCGCGGGGGCTACTCCGTCGCCTCGGTCCGGGACGAAGGACGTGCGGTCTCCGCGAGGCTCGACGCCACGGGTGGGACCGTGACGGCGACGGGAGCGGACGGAACCGTCTTCACGCTGGAGATCCCCACCTCCTCTCTCCTCGCCCCCGAGACCGTGACGCTCGTTCCCGTCTCGCGTATCGACCGTTTCCCCTTTTCGGGAGGGCTCATCGCCGGCGTGGAGATCGAGCCGGAGGGCGTGCGACTCCTCGAGCCGGCCACCCTCAGCATCCGGCCCGCGGTCTCACGCCCGCTGACCCGGACGCTCCCGTATGCCTACGGCCTGCATGGCGAGGACTTCATCCTCTACCCGCGACTGAACGAGGACCCCGCCGTCGTCCAGATTCCGCTCCTGCACTTCTCGGGCTACGGGGCCGGCGAGGGCGACGCCGGCGACGCGGCGCAGCAGGTCGAACGCAGCTCGACGGACGTCCTGGCGCCGTACGTCCAGCGGTACGCCAACGAGCTGTTGCGCAGGATCCTCGGCCTGATCACCCAGGACGAGCTCAACGCGAGTGCCGTCGAGATCTTCGGCGACGCGTTTCGGGAGGTCGTCGAGCCCCTCATGACGAGCGCGAAGGAATCGTGCGACCGCGCCGAGATCGACCTCGCCTGCCGCGCGGCCTTCGGCATCCTGCATTTCATCCAGATCTACGGCCTGGCGGATGATCCGGCGCTCGAGGCGCTGACCCCCCGTGCGTTCCAGCTGGCGCAGGACATCCTGACGAGCTGCATCCAGAAGGCGTTCGACCGCTGCGTCGCGAACACCGACCCCTTCGAGGCCACGCTCATGCTCTACATCGCCCAGCAGCTGCAGGCGTTCGGCGTCGACGATCCCTACCTGACGACCTTCATCGAGGGCGGCCTACTCGAGCGGTGTCTGCGCTTCGAGATCGACTTCCAGAGCAAGATCGTCGACGAATTCAACTCCTCCGGCGTCTCGACGACGCAAAGGCTCCGGTTTCGCTCGCAGCACGTTCCGCTGCGGTTGAACCTGGCGAACGGCATTGCCTACGGGGCCGCCTGGGACGGCGGCTGCAAGCTCGTGCCCGAGGTCGCGGAGATCCAGTACACGATTCCTCGTCCGGGGTCGTGCACCGTCACGGTCAACCCGGGAGAGAGCCGGTTCGAGGTCGCCGCGGCCTGGATCGGCGTCCTCGAGGGCGACGACTCGACGAGCAGGGTCAAGGTCATCTACGATCCCGGGTCTCCGGTCGCGACCGCCACCGCGACGTGCAACGACGGCAGCGGCTCCCACCCCTTCCCGGTGCTTGCCTTCAATCTCGACTACATGTTCCTGCACGACCAGGAGCTCGAGAATCGCTACCTGCAGTACGTCGCCGAGAATTGGGTTCAGCTGCGCGTGGGCGGCGGTCCGAGCCAGAACGGCGAATTCTTCGCGATGAAGCCCTACGAGGTCACGCGTGCCGTGAACAGCGAGCTCACGATGACCGAGGAGACCTTTTTCTTCCTGAAGCACACACCGGACGCGCCGATGCCGGCCTGCGACTGAAGGGGGTCTAGCGGCGGTTAGTGGAGCTCCGCCCGGCGAGCGATGTCGCGCAGAAGCGCCCGGCGAAGCATTCCCGAGAACGGCCCGACGAGGAGCCAGTAGCATCGGAAGCTCCGCCGCGCGGCGTCGCCGTAGTACGCGATCCTCGTCTCGGTCGAGACCTCGGCGCCGTCGCCGTCGACTGCGGCGATCCTCAGGTTCCAGGCCGCCTTGACGCAGCCGTCCTCGGCGAAGGCTCCGAAGGCCTCCGCGTCCAGCAGCCGGCGTAGGTCTCCCGACGGCCGCCAGAATCGGCCGGCGATTCCGAAGACGAGCTCCTCGCCCGGGACCTCGGCGAGGCGCGTGAACCCGAAGCGCTCGAGCCTCTCGAGCAGGGTACCGCCGGTCGAGCGGAACGCGCGCGGGCCGTAGCCCCGCACCGCGAGGAGGAGGGTGGACAGCGGCGAGGCGCCGATCTCGGCCGCGAGGATCGCGCTCCAGACTCGGTCGGGCGGCGCCGCGACGCGGTGGCGGTGCCGGGAGAGGGTCTCGCCATCCGGCAGGATCCGGTCGAGGGCCGCCGGCGTCAGGACGCCTCGAGCGCCTGAGACGGCACCTCGTTCGCGGCGACGAGGCTCGCCTCGTGCTCGTCCATGTACGCCTGCGCCTTCATCATGCGCTGCGTGCGCAGGAGCACGCGCGTGAGGTACGGGATCTGCGTCGGCCGGATCTGGCGCATCCAGTCGATCCAGGACTTCTGGCCGCTCGTGTTGAGGATCGAGCGCCGCCACGTCTCGGCGTAGAGCTCGAAGAAGCGGCGCGCGCCGAGGCGCGGCTCCCAGAGCACGTGGTGCATGTCGTACTTGAACCACGGCTGGCCCTCGAGGAGCGGCGCGAGCTTCTGGAAGAGCTCGGTGCCCGGGAGCGGCGTCAGGATCGTGTAGCCGGCGCGCTCGAACCCGTTCGTCTTGACGAAGTCCCACAGCTCCCGGAACTGGCCCTCGTCCCAGTCGGGATCGACCAGGAAGTTCCCCGTCACGCCGTAGCGGAAGGAGCGGGCGATCCGCGCCGCCTCGAGGGACGCCGAGACGCCAGCGTCCTTCGTGACCTGCGCGAGGCCGGCGTCCGACGCCGCCTCGAGCCCGAAGAAGATGTCGAAGTCCTTCGCGAGCGGACGCCACGCCTCGAGCAGCTGGGGCTGGCGGCAGACGATGTCCGTCCTCGTCTGCACCAGGATCCAGCGCTTCCGGATTCCGCGGGCCTGGAGCGCCGTCGCGAGCTCGAGGCTGCGCTCCGGATGATTCCAGAAGAGGTCGTCGGCGATGAAGATCGAATCTCCCACCGCGGCGAAGTCGTCGACGACCGCGCCGATCGAGCGTTCGCGGAACGAGCGCCCATAGAGCTGCCAGACCGAGCAGAAGCTGCAGCGGAACGGACAGCCGCGCGCCGTCTCGACGAGCCAGACGGGCTTGAAGAGCAGGCAGTGGTAGCGGTCGCGGTAGCGCTCCACGAGCTCGCGAGCGGGACGCGGGACCGCGTCGAGGCCCGTGCGGTCCAGGAGCGGTTCGGTCGCAATCCAGCCGTCGCGGCCCTTGAGCCGCAGCGCCGGAACGCCGGCGAGCGGCCGGCCCGCGGCGAGCGCGTCGGCGACCGCCGGGACGACCTCCTCGCCGTCGTCGGTGCAGATCGCGTCGATCTCGGGCGCCTCCAGGGGACCCGGGAACGCCGCCGCCGCGTGGCCGCCGACGAGGATGAACGACTCGGGAGAGAGGCGACGGATCTCCCGGGCCGTCGCGCGGACGCGGTCGTACTCGAGCGCGTGCATGCAGGAGATGCCCACGAGACGCGGGCGCGTGCGCCGGATCCAGGGGCCCAGACGCCTGGAGAAGCGCAGGTCGAGGATCGTGGACGCGTGGCCGCGGGACTCCAGCGCGGCGGCGACGTACTCGAGGCCCAGGGGCTCCACGCGGAAGAAGGGCCCGAGCCCGAACCGCTCGTTCCCCGGATCGGGCCGGATCAACAGGACCGACAACGCCACAGCGGGTGAATTGTAAACTCAACGTTCGCATGGGTGAAGGCGAGGCCACGACGAAGACGGCGAACGTTCCCGCACAGCCGCGCGGCCGCAAGAAATGGGTCGCCCACGGGCTGTCGAATCGCATCGTCTACGGCGGCCTCCACTACGGCGCGCGCTGGCTGCCCATGCCGGTCTTGAATGCGATCAACGTGGTCGGCAACGGCCTGGCCGTGACCTTCCTGACGCGCACCAAGGAGGGCATGCGCGACAACTTCCGGACGGCCCTCGGCGTCGGCGTGCCCGAGGCGGAGGAGCTCGCGCGCCGTCAGTTTTTTGAATACGGCCGACACACGATCGACGTCTGGCGGCTGCGGAGCGAGGCGTTTACGCCGCGCATCACGACGTTCGACGACGACGCGCGCGTCCTCACCCGCGCGCGGCGCGGCGGCCGCGGATTCCTCCTCGTCACGGGCCACGTCGGTAACTGGGAGATGGGCGCCGTCACCCTCGGCCGGCACGACCTCGTGCCCGCCGTGGTCGGACAGGCGGAGCTCGACCCCGGGGTTCGCGAGATGCGGCTCCAGCTGCGCGAGCGCCTGGGCGTCGAGTCGATCGACATCGGAACCTCCATGGCGACCGCGCTGAAGGTGCGGGCCGCCGTGGAGCGGGGACGCGCGGTCGCGCTGCTCGTCGACCGCACCTATCCGGAGGACCGCGTCCTGGTGCCGTTCTTCGGGCGGTCCACGCCCTTCCTCCGCTCGCCCGCCCTCCTGGCGCGCCTGTGCGGCTGCGACATCCTGCCGGGCTTCTTCCTCCGCAACTCCGACGGCTCGTACTTCAACGTCTGGGGCGAGCCGATCACCGCCGACACCTCGCAATCGGCCGACGACGACGCCCTCCGCATCATGAGCCGCGTCGCCGCCGACCTCGAGTCCGTGGTGCGCGCGCACCCGACGCAGTGGTTCAACTTCTACGGGTTCTGGGGGAACTGAGAACGGACTCTCTTTCTCTCTGATAGCATCCCGCCCGATTTCCCCCGGCTCGATTCTTTTTCCTCGAGAGAGGTCTACATGAGACTCCGCGTGGGGCGTTCCCTGGCTACTTCCGGTCTATTTCTTCTTCTGTCGACCGTGAGTCCGCTCACCTAAGCCCAAATTCGCCCATTCCAGGCAGGAGCCTCTAGCCGTCGGGCCTCCGGCGTGCACTGGAGATCCGCGCTCCGTAACGACCCCCCGGAATCGGGAACCTGCCTTTGGATCGCCCGCATTGGTGGCGAGCGCGATCCGGGAGGGCGTGGATGCCAGCGGATCGCAGAGGCCGTCGGGCAAAGGCAAGGGGCTCCGACGACTCGATCCGGCACCGGCAACTGACGTCATGGCTCAGCCTGACGCCGATGGAGGGGCGTGTCGCGGAAAGCGTCCTGGATGGATTGACCTATGCCGAGATTGCGGGTCGGTTCGGAATCTCGTACCACACGGTTCACACGCACATCAAAGCGATCCACCGCAAGGCGGGGGTTCGCACCAACGCTCGGCTCGTCGCCCTCGTCGCGCGCCTCGAGAGGGAGAGAGTCGACTCTCGTCGGTAACGACTCGCCAGCTTCGGTGACTCGTTGGACATGAACAACCGACACCGACTCCTCGCCTTTGGGCGGAACAAGAGTCGGAGAAAGGCCGAGAAACCGATGACTACCCAGTTCTGGCGATTTTCCACCGATGCGCGACGGAGTACGCTCGCGCCGTTCATCCTGCGAGGCCTCGCCATCTGTCTCATGTTCGGCGCACGACACGTCTTCGCGCAGGGATCGGTCGGGTTCTCCGCCTCCGGCGGAATCGCCGACGGAGCGTTCGGCGGTGGCCCTTCGGATCAGAAGGCCTTCTACGGCGCCGGCCTGTCGTACACGTACGGCACCGCCACGAAGGCATCGTCGTTCGTGGCCTCGGGTGGGTTTCAGGTCTACGGCTACAAGCTGAGCGGCACAGGCCCGGCAGGAAACGTGAGCGTGTTCGAGTACCGCACACCCGTAACCCTCGGCGGCCGTTTCGGCAACTTCGGCATCGGCGGGTACTTCGACTACCGGCAGTCGGTTCTCACGCAGGACGGCTACGACCCCGGCAACCTCCACGCGCTCTTCTACGGTCCCTACGTCAGAATCGGCCTGGGTCCGCTCGGATCCGTCGCCGGCAAGTTCGCTCTCGAGGGTCGCTATCTCTGGGGCTCGGGCTCGCACGACGGCACGAGCGGTGCCTACTTCGGGGCGGATCCGAACCAGACGACCAACGTCGACCTCAAGAGCCCGCATGACTGGCGGGCGGGAGTGTCGTTCGCCGCCACGCCGCACTTCATCGTCCGAGCGGAGTACCACGACGTCAACTATTCCGTCGACACGACCAACCTGATCGATCCGCACTCGCTCGACTACAAGGTCAAGCTGTACGGCGTCACGCTCGGCTACGTGTTCTAGGTGCGTTCGATGAATCGGGAAAGAAGACTCCAGCGGGCGTTCGGGCTTCATGCCGTCGGCTGGGCTTGCCTCATGGTTCTGCTGCGCCCCTCCGACGCCAAAGCACAGGCTTACGGCTACATTTCGGAACCGATCAGCCCGACCTCCTACGACGAGTGCAAACAGATGAGCGACGAGTTCCAAGCGGCAATGGATGACGTCATGAAACAAGGCAACGCCTGCGTGAACAACCACATGAAACAAGAATTTCCGATGGGTGACATCGGCGGTTGCTGTCACGAGTACGCCGGCGCAGATGGCGTACGGGCGGGCGCCTGCTGGGAAGGCTTCTCACCGTGCTGGCCGATCAAGAATCAATGGTATTGCCTCGTGAACAATCGGTCGGCCGCGGTCAGCCGCTGCCAAGACAAGGTCAAGGAGTACCAGCGCAAGCAGGAGGAGGAGCGAAAGAAGAAGGAGGAGGAGCAGAGGCGCGCCGAAGAAGCGGCGCGAGAGAACAACAAAGACGCGACGTCGGAAAGCTCATCCTCCTCTCAGAAGTCGAAGCCGACCGACGAGAAGACGGCTTTCCAGAAGCAAGTCGAGGCCTACGACAAGGAGACCGATCGCCTCGCGGAGCTCACCGCCGAGCGAAACGCACAGGCCCACCAGCTCGACCGCGCCACGGCAAAGGCCAACAAGAAGCTCTCCGCCGAAGCGGAAAGGACCGCGACGGCGAACAATGACGTCCTGACGCGCCTGGCCGAGCTCAGTGGCAGCCTGGGGCATTCCAAGGACCTCGGGTCGGGCAAGGCCGATACGGATCCGTCGCCCGCCTTCGATTTCGCGGGGGGCGACGCAACGCTCGACAAGACGTTGGCCGGCGCCGGATTCGTAGTCGACCACTTTGCCCCCTTCGCTTCCATCCCGTTCTCGATGGTCAGCCGCGCGTTTCGCGCGGAGCTCGGTCTCATGAACCAAGTGGCGGCGGCGGTTCAGAACTTCGACCACCTGGATCCGAGCTTCGGCAATCGGAACTTTGCCGCCGAGTTTGGACAGCAAGTCTTCAGCCCCGGTGAGTTTCTTCGGACGGTGGGGACCAACGCCGCCGCCGGTGTGGTCCATGAAAACCTCGTGAAGCCCGCGGCCGAGCGTGCAGGAGATCTCGCCGCGGAATCCGGCTCATCCACCGTCGTTCGCCCGGTTGTGTTGAATCAGGGAGGCTCCCTCCGCGGCGCCGTCGGGGAATCCATCGCCACGGCGGAGCCTCATTGGATGGGCACCGTCGTCGCGCCGAGCTCATCGGGCTCTTCCACGATCGCCTCTGTCTCGGCCGAGAACGACTACCTCATCTATTGGGCGCCACTCCGGTACGACAGCCCCGCGGTCATCACCGAGTCGTGGCGCAGATGGTGGGTGTCGCACGCCGTCGGGGAGGGCCTCGACGCCGTCGTCGATCGCCTCGTGAGTCCCGGGAGCCATTGATGCACCGTGCGGCGGGAATCCTCCTGGCACTCGTCCTCGGAAGGCCGCTCGCTTCCGCCGCCGAAACGGACAGCGCGATTCAATACGGCATCCGACTCGACAGCCGATCGTCCATCCAGTGGAGCGGATCGACGATTTTCGCGTCCAGCGACCGGGTCGGAGTCACCCGCGCCACCGGCGGCAACATCTACGACGTTTGGGAGGGACCATCGCGAGGCATGTTCGCGGTCTACTGCGAGCGCGGGCTCGGGTTGCTGCTCGGCCGTGACGTCGAGGTTCTCGCGTCGGTGCAGCCGTCCGGATCCATTCTCCGTTCGCCGCGGCACGATTCCGTCTTCATCGGCTTTACGGACCGGGAGAACGGCCGCGAAGTCGCCCGGATCCGCGAGTGGAGGCGGGACGGTCAGGGTCGCGACCTCGTGAGCACGGCGGGACACCTTCTCGACTTTGACGTTTCGAGCGACCGCGTGATCGCCATCCTGACGGTTGGCCCGTCCCTCACCCTGGCCGGCCTGGGAAACTTGCTCCGCCCGATGGCCTTGCCTCAGCCGCCTCCCGCGTCGCCCGTTCGAATCTTCGTCGCCCGCGACGCCGCGGAGCTGGATCTCCTCTACCCGAAGTCGCTTTGCTCCCTCAGCGTCGCCGACGCGGCCTGGCGCTGCACCCCCTTCGACTCGACCACGCAAGCCGTCGTGCGTGACGTCTCGACCGGTCGTGCTGCGGCGGAACCGAAACTTTCGACGGACACCCGGAGGAACCCGTGATGACCCGCTTGCTGGCCGCCACCCTCTCGTTGCTCTGCGCTCAGGGTCTCCGCGCCGACGCCCCCTGGACGATCGAGCGCCAGGGTGACCACTGGGTCGCCATCCAACGGCTGCCTTTTGCGATCACCCTCCTGCTCGGGGCCCAGAAGGGCGATCGAAGCATCAACTACGACACGGTGCAGGTGCCGGCCGGCGGAAACCAGCGGCTCAAATGGGGACCTGACGTCGCGGGTGTCGCGGTCCTCGCATGGGCGATCGCGAGTCCGCGGACCCGCGTTCCGGAAGCGAGCTCCTGCGAGGGCCTCGCCCTGGACCTGGACTCCGTCAGGGAAGTCGATATTCGCGTTGCCGAATCGGAGGTAAGCAATTCGAAGGCCGCCCAAAGCGCGGTCATCGCCAAGCGCGAGGCCGCCACCCTGCGAGCCGAGAACTGGAAGGACTGGGAGTTCCACAAACTGGAGGATCCGTATCGGCAGCGCTATCTGGACACGCTCGATAAGGTCGACCCGATCAAAGCCAGCTCGGAACGCGCCCAGGACCAGGCCGTCGCGCAGCATGCGCCGGGACTTGCCGCCACCATGGCGAGCATGGAGACCATGCAGGAGCAGGAGTCTCAATGGGCACGAGAGGCGACTCTCATCCAGCCCTTCGTCGACCAGATGACAGCTCTCAAGACGCTCCTCGAGGCTCAAAGGAAGGATGGAGACTCGCTCGCGACCGCGGGCAGCCACTTCGGAGAGCTCGCCGCGCGGCAGCTCGAACTCGCGATCACCGGGCCGGGCAACAATCGCCCGGCATCCGCGACCCGACTCTGCGGCAAACCCGCCGCGGTCCAGGATTTCATCGCCGTCACTCCCGCCGCAGGCGCGACGGCCGTCTCACCCATCGTCTTGCAGATAAAGTATGAAAACGGCGATACGTCACACGCGGTCTGCTACCCGACGACTCCAGCCTCGACCGCCTGGCTCGGATCGATCTACTGGCCGCCAGACGCGCGCCGCGCGGCCATCAGCGTGCGAGCGGAAGGCGCCACCGTCGATCTGGGAACCATCGACGCCGGCCGGGAAAGCGTTCGGGCTGCACTGAAGACCGTCGAGACGAGTCTCTCCAACGCGAAGAAGAAGCTCAAGGAGGCGAAATGGCTCTCGAAGGGCGGGGCCACGACGAGCAGCGGAGTGGCGATCCAGTAGAACCGCGCTAAGACGCCGCTCTCGGATCCCGCTCCGGCCGCTGCCACTTCCCGTAGACGAAGTTGCCGCAGCAGCGGGCGCAGATCGGGAGGGGCTCCTTCGCGAGCTTGGCGCGGAAGCGGGTCGCGCGCTCACCGCTCCAGATCGCGTCGAAGGACTGGCGCCGGACGTTGCCGAGCACGTAGTCGGGAAAGTCGCCGCAGAACACGACGTCGCCGTCCGGCTCGACCTGCGCGAAGTACCACGCGACCGGGCAGAGGCGGTGCCCGAAGGTCTCGTCGAAGTTCGCGAAGTATTCCGGGACGCCCTCCGCGGGGACGTCCGGAACGAACGACGTCCACGGCCGGCCGCGGGCCGCGTCGAGGAAGCGGCGGCGGCGGAGGCCCCCGAGGAGCTTCACGAGCTCCGCCATCTGGCGGCTCTTCGGGGCGGCGAACGCGCTCCAGTCGAAGTCGAAGCCCTTCCACGACGTGGCCTCGATGCCGAGATCCTCGCGCATGACGCGCTCGTATTCCGCGCCCACGCTCGCCGGGATGAACCAGCGCAGTCCCACGTTGATCGTATCGAGCGGCAGCTCCCGCAGCGTCTCGACGGCCGGGGCGATCGCGTGCATGTTGAGCTCGGTGACGGGAAGGATCGCGAGCGTCATCGGCCGGGCGCGGCCGAGCTCGCGGCGCCAGTGCGCCAGCGCGCGCACGCCCTCGGCGACCTTCGCGTGGCTGCCGGCGGAGCCACGGATCTCGTCGTGCAGGTGCGGCGGCCCGTCGACCGACACCGCGATCGAGTCGATGCCGCTCTCCACGAGCTCGCGCGCGAGCGTATCGAGGCGCCCGCCGTTGGTGATCATCGTGCACACGAGCCCCCGCCGCTTGATCTCGCGGATCAGCGGCAGGATGTCGGGGTACAGGAGCGGCTCCCCGCCGTAGAGGCTGATGATCGGATCGCCCGGGGCCAGCTCGTCGAGGAGCCGGACGTAGTCCTCGAGCGCGAGCTGCCGCTTGGCCCCGATCAGCTCCAGGATGCGGCGGCGCTCGGCCGCGCCATCGGTCGCCTCGGCGGAGCTCGACTGGGATCGGAAGATCCCGGTCTCGCCCCACTGGCCGCACATCTTGCAGCGCAGGTTGCAGAGGTTGGTCACCCGCAGCTGCACGAAGGTCGGACGCGGAACCGGCGCGGCGCCCGGAGAGGACAGGTGCGCCATGACCTCTCGCCTCCCCCGCGCCATCCGCCCGAGGTGGCGTCGCGCGAACCGGGCGAGCGCGAGGCCGCGGCGAAAGCTCACTGGCCGAGGACCTCCTCCGCGCACGCAAGGGCGGAGCTCGCCCCCGCCGGCGGGCGGCCGCGAGGGCCGCCCCTACGGGAGTCGGTGTTATCGCGCATAGAGGTCGATGACCCGGGAGATCGCGCGGCGACACACCGCACAGAACGGGACCTCGTCGCGGGTGAACATGATGCAGTCGGCCTGTGGCCGGAAGTAGCCCTTCGCCTCGTAGAGCGCGCCCTCGAAGGCGCCCACCCTTCCGTTGAGCGGACCGAGCATCTTCGTCTCGACGGCCTGCTCCTCCTTGAAGAGCGCGTCCATCTGCTCCTCGGGGCCGTTGGCGGCGCGGATCTCGCGGCGGCGCCGCTGGAAGTCGCGAGAGGTCTTCTCGAACTCCTCCTGCGGCCACGCGGTCGGGAGCGCCGTCTCCGACGCGACGAGGTCCTTCCACTTCAGGTTCTGCGGGTCCAGCATCGCCGTGGCGTTGGGCTCCCAGGGCTCGACGCGCTTCGCCGATGGCTGGTACGCGACCGCCGAGGTGAAGTATTCGTCCGCCAGGCCCGCGAAGTGGTGCCCGAACTCGTGCACGAAGACGTACGGCGCCCAGAGGCTGTCGGCCGCGACGGTTCCATAGAGGCCGAAGATGCCTCCGCCGCCGTAGGTCCTGGAGTTGGTCAGGATCTCGACGAACTCGTACGGAGCAAACGACGCGACGTCGCGGAACGAACGGTTCTCGAAGGTCAGGATGTAGCGTTCGACGCCGAACGCGTCGTACGTCGCACCGATGCGGGTGCGGCGGTGCACGCCGGTGGACGGCCGCGAGATGCCGGACTCCTCGGCCGCCGGACAGAGGCCCCACACGTTGAAGTCGGTCCGCCTCTCCTTGAAGGGCGAGACGGCGAACAGCAGCTCGGCGAGACGCCGCGCGTCCTTCTCGAACTTGCCGCGCTCGGCGGCCGTGTACCCGTCGCCGAGGATCAGGAAGTCGACCTTGTCCGCCGAGGGGCCGGACTTCTGGATCTCGAGCAGCGGACCGGGCGAGGGCGGAGTCGCGGTATCGATGAAGACGTCTCTGGGGTCGAGTGCAAGCGACCAGATCTCGTGGAAGGCGTTCTCGGCGTCCCGCTTCTTGAGGACGATCTGGACCGGGCCCTCGGGCGCCGGGAAGCGGAGCGACTCCGAGAACGTGCGCCGCAGGGTCTGGGCCTCTCCCGTGGTCTCCCATTCTCCGTAGACCGAGGCGAAGCCGCGGGAGTAGAGGACGCGATTGGTCTTTCGGTCGACGACCTCGAAGAAGTACTTGCCGAGGTTGGTGTCGTCGATCGCGCGGCGGGGATTTCCGGACCAGGGTAGGGGCTCGATCACGACGCGGTCCAGGCTGAACCGCTCCTCCGAGGCGTTCCCGGTGTGGAAATAGTCGACCCGCATGGTGCGAACCGGCGCAGCGCCCGCGGAGGAGGCGCCGAAAGACGCGGCGAGCCCGAGGAAGCCCAGGAGGACGCCGGTTCGCTTTTTGGCCATGAACTCATATCCTAACGCCCTCGGACGGGTAGAGTCCGAGGACGGCGTCGGGGCGCCGTCTCGCGATCGTCATCGTCACGCGTAAGGGGGAACGCCTCATGATTCACGAGAACATCCTCGGCACCATCGGCAATACGCCCGTCGTTCGGATTCAGAAGCTCGCGCCGCCGCACGCCACGATGTACGTCAAGTGCGAGGCCTTCAACCCGCTGTCCTCGGTCAAGGACCGGCTCGCGATCGCGATCATCGAGGACGCCGAGCGCACCGGAGCGCTCAAGCCCGGGTAGACGGTGGTGGAGGCCACCTCCGGAAACACCGGCATCGCGCTCGCGATGGTCTGCGCCGTCAAGGGCTATCCGTTCGTCGCGCTGATGTCGGACAGCTTTTCGATCGAGCGCCGCAAGCTGATGCGCATCCTCGGCGCGAAGGTCGTCCTCTGGCCGGCGGCCGAGCGCGCGACCGGAATGATCAAGAAGGCCGAGGAGCTCGCGAAGAAGAATGGCTGGTTCCTCGCGCGCCAGTTCGAGAATCCCGCGAACCCCGAGTATCACCGCAACACGACGGGGCCCGAGATCCTGCGCGACTTCGCGGGCAAGCGGCTGGACTACTGGGTCACGGGCTGGGGCACCGGCGGGACGCTGACCGGGGCCGGCGAGATGATCAAGAAGGCACGGCCGAACACGAAGATCGTCGCGTGCGAGCCCGAGGTCGCGGCGATGCTCTCGGGCGAGGAGTGGAAGCCGCACAAGATCCAGGGCTGGACGCCCAACCTGATCCCGGCGGTTCTCGACAAGAGGGTCGTCGACGAGATCGTCAAGGTCGGCGACGTCGAGTCGCGCGACATGGCGCGCGAGCTCGCCTCCAAGGAGGGCATCTTCTGCGGGATCTCCTCCGGCGCGACGTTCGCGGCAGCCCGTAAGGTGGCGGAGAAGGCGCCGAAGGGGTCCGTGATCCTGGCGATGCTGCCGGACACCGGCGAGCGCTACCTCTCGACCTTCCTCTTCGAGGGAATCAACGAAGGTAACGACGAGGTCGCGGGCGTTTAGGCGCCCGACGAGGTGTCGGGAGTCGCGTCGCCGCGCGGGGCGCGGCTCCCGCGCCGCGGGTCACTTCAGGCGCTTGACGTCCTTGAGGGAACCGGGATCTCCCCGGTACTGCTCCGCGCGGACGTGGCCCTCCTCGTCGATGTACAGGGCGGCCTTCGTGAAGATCGTCCCGTCGCCCGTTCCGATCTCCGGAACGTTGACGACGAGTAGCGAAAACGGAAAGTCGAGCGACTCCTCGCCGTAGAGGTTCTCCTCGTACTGGATCTGGCGAGACGAGATCACGTAGTACCGGATGTCGTCGCCGTCGGGCTCGGCGACGACCAGATCGACCGGGAACTCGAGCGTGCCGAGCCGGACCTTGCCCTGCGCCGTGCCCCGGATGACCTTGAGCAGCATCTGCTGCCCGCCCCGCGCGAGCACCTCCTTGAAGGGCTGCGTCTGCTCGATCGTCATCGGATTCGACACGACGAGGTTGAAGGCCAGGCTGCGGGTGCCCTGCGGCGTGTTCACGGAGGCCGTGGCGGAGAATTCTCCGCCCTTGGGAGCAGCGGAGGACTCTCCGCCCCCTGGCGCCTCCGCGACGAGCCCGCCGGAGAAGAGCCACACCGCCGCCGCGAGACGCAAGATTCGGGTCATGGCGCGCTCAGGATACCGGAACCCGACTCGCCGGCGACGGCGCCGCCGGGCGCTCAGCGCTGCGCGACGCGGGGAGCCGACTCGACCGGGGCTTCCGAAGCCCCTTCCAGGGCGGTGAGGCCCTGCTCGAGCCACGCGAACTCGCCGTCGAGCAGGTGCCGCGCGGTCCGGTACTTCGCGACGTCATCGTTGGATCGGATCGCGCGGAAGTGCTCGGCGATGCGCCTCCGGACGGTCCGGCAGAAGACATCCGTGAGCTCGACGGCTCCCCTCGCCTCCGGGGTGCCGGAGCGCCCCTGCTCCATGGAGCGGGCGCGCGACGCCGCGGCCGACATGGCGAACAGGTCCGCGCCGATGTCGACCGCCCGGAAGAGCAGTGCCTGCCGCTTCTCGAGCTTGGGGCCATGCCGCAGCATCAGGTGGAAGATGGTCCGCGCGAGCTTCCGCGTCGTCCGGTCGATGAAGCGGACGTGGCCGGCCAGCGCGCCGAACTCCGAGAAGCTCGGCCAGTGCCCCCAGCCGATCCACCGCGAGGGATACCACCAGGCGTAGTGGGCGGCCATGCGCGGGAGCGCGGCGAGCCGCTTGCCGAGCGGGGCCTTCGGATTGGCGAACTCGCCGGCGACCTTGAGGTGCTGGTCGACGGCCTCGCGCGCGATGAAGAGGCGCATGATCTCCGAGGATCCCTCGAAGATGAGGTTGATGCGGAAGTCGCGCATCATGCGTTCGACGGGGATGGGCGCCTCGCCGCGCGCGCGGAGCGAGTCCGCGGTCTCGTAGCCCCGGCCGCCGCGGATCTGCATCGTGCGGTCGACGATGCGCCAGCCCTCCTCGGAGTTCCACATCTTCGCGACAGCGGCCTCGAGCCGGATGTCGCGGTCGTGCAGGTCCGCCATCGAAGACGCGAGGTCGGTGATGGCGTCCATCGCGAACGCGGTCGAGCCCATCTCGGCCAGCAGCTGCGCGATCGCGTCGTGCCGGCCGACCGGCTGTCCCCACTGCACGCGCTCGTTCGACCAGACGCGGCAGACTTCGACGCAGCGCTTCGCCAGCGCCGCGCAGGACGCCGGCAGCGTGAGCCGCCCGGTGTTGAGCGTGATGAGCGCGAGCTTCAGCCCCTTGCCCTCGCCCCAGAGCAGGTTTTCCCTGGGGACGCGGACCTTGTGGAACCGGAGGACGCCGTTCTCGATCGCCTTGAGCCCCATGAAGTGGCAGCGGACGACGACCTCGACGCCCGGCCACGACTTCTCGACGATGAACGCCGAGATCTTCTTCGTGTCGGGATGGCGCGCCATGACGACGAAGAGGTCGGCCACGGTCCCGTTCGTGCACCACAGCTTCTCGCCGTCGAGCACGTAGGAACCATCCGGGGCGCGCGTCGCCGTCGTCGCGAGGTTCGCGGGGTCCGATCCGACCTGGGCCTCCGTCAGCGCGAACGCGGAGATCTCGCCCCTGGCGAGCCGCGGCAGGTACTTCGCCTTCTGCTCCTTCGTGCCGAAGAGCTTGAGCGGCTGCGGCACGCCGATCGACTGGTGCGCCGAGAGCAGCACGACGATGTTCCCATCGCGGCTCGTGATGCGCTTCATCGCCTCGCCGTACTCCCGCTGCGTGAGGCCGAGCCCGCCGTATTCCGTCGGGATCTTCATGCCGAAGCAGCCGAGCTCCGCCAGGCGCGAGACCACGCGAGGCGGAATCTTGCCGTCGCGGTCGATGGCGTCCGGGTCGACCTCCTCCATCAGGAAGCGGTCCAGCTTGTCGAGGAAGGCGCGGAACTCGGGGCGCTCCGGGGGCGCCGGCGGGAAGGGATGGACGAGGTCGAGGCGGAAGTTGCCGAGGAAGATCTGCTTCAGGAAGGACGGCGCGGTCCACTCGCTCTCGCGGGCTTCCTCGGCGACCCGCCGGGCCTCCTCGGCGCCGACGGGCTGATGGGCTTGCGGTTTATCGGCCATGAACCATCGACTTTACAACAGGATCGGAGCGCGGGCGCCGGCCCCGCGGCGTCTAGAATCGCGCTGCGGCCGTGACCAACAAGTACCTCTCCTACGACGCCCAGCGCGCGCGCCACGTGCGCGCTCTGTTCTCGCGCATCGCCGGACGCTACGACCTCGTCAACGACGTCATGAGCTTCGGCCTCCACCGCCGCTGGAAGCGGCAGACCGTGGAGCTCGCGTTGCGTGGCCTGGGGGCTCGGGGGACCGCAAGGTCCCCCGCACAAGATCGTCCGAAAACCCGCGTGCTCGACCTCTGCTGCGGAAGCGGCGACCTCTCCTTCCTCGCGGAAGACGGCGGCGCCGGGACGGTCGTGGGCGCCGACTTCACGTTGCCGATGCTGGCGGTCGCGCGTCGCCGGAAGATCGCGGCCGCCCGTCGGAGCGTGTTCGTGCAGGCGGACGCCCTGGGGCTCCCCTTCCCCGACGGATCCTTCGACGTGATCACGATCGGCTACGGCCTGCGCAACATCGCCGACATCCCGGCGGCGCTCGCGGAGATGCGCCGCGTCCTCGCGCCGGGCGGCCGCGCGGTCGTCCTCGATTTCGGGAAGCCGTCGAACCCGCTCGCCGGCGCTCTCTACGGAGCGTTTCTCCACACGATGATGCCCGCCGTCGGATGGATCTTCCACGGCGACCCGGACACCTACCTCTACATCCCCGAATCCCTGAAGCGCTTCCCCGCCCAGCGGGGCGTCGAGAAGCTCATGCGCGAGGCGGGCTTCGCGAGGGTCTGGTTCGAGGAGCGCCTGCTCGGGACGATGGGGATCAACGTGGGAGAGGCTTGAGCTCCAAGCCAAAATCCAAAATCCTGTAGACTCCCCCGCCCTATGGCACACCAGTACATCTACACGATGGTCAACCTGCGGAAGGTCGTCCCTCCGCAGCGCGAGATTCTCAAGGGGATCTACCTCTCATTCCTCCCCGGCGCGAAGATCGGCGTCCTCGGCTTGAACGGCGCCGGCAAGTCGACGCTGCTGAAGATCATGGCGGGCGTCGAGAAGGACTTCGCGGGGGAGGCCTTCCCGGCGGAGGGAACGCGCGTCGGATTCCTGCCGCAGGACCCGCGCCTCGATTCGAGCAAGGACGTCCTCGGCAACGTCGAGCTGGCCGTGGCGCCGACGCGCGCCCTGCTCAAGCGATTCGAGGAGCTCAACGAGAAGCTGGCCCAGGAGCTCTCGGAGGCCGAGAGCGAGAAGGTCATGGCCGAGTACCAGCGCGTGCAGGACGCGATCGAGGCGGCGAACGCGTGGGAGCTCGACCACCAGCTCGAGATCGCGATGGACGCCCTGCGCCTGCCGCCGCCCGACGCGGACGTGACGAAGATCTCGGGCGGCGAGAAGCGCCGGGTCGCGCTCTGCAAGATCCTGCTCGAGCGGCCCGACCTGCTGCTCCTCGACGAGCCGACCAACCACCTCGACGCGGAGTCGGTCGCGTGGCTCGAGCGCCACCTCGCCGAGTACCCCGGCACCGTCGTGGCGGTCACGCACGACCGCTACTTCCTGGACAACGTCGCCGGCTGGATCCTCGAGCTCGACCGCGGCGCGGGGATTCCCTGGAAGGGCAACTACTCGAGCTGGCTGGAACAGAAGGAAGGACGGCTCGAGCTGGAGGAGAAAGCGGAGACGGCCAAGCGCCGGACGCTGCAGCGCGAGCTCGAGTGGATCAAGATGTCGCCGCGCGCGCGGCACGCCAAGAGCAAGTCCCGCATCGAACGCTACGAGGCGCTGCTCTCCGACTCGGGCCCCGAGGTGCGGGGCGAGACCCAGGAGCTGTTCATCCCGCCGGGCCCGCGGCTGGGAGACGTCGTCGTGCGTGCGGAGGGCGTGAAGAAATCCTTCGGCGACCGGCTCCTGATGGAGGATCTCTCCTTCGACCTGCCGCGCGGGGGGATCGTCGGCGTCATCGGGCCCAACGGCGCCGGCAAGACCACGCTCTTCAAGATGATCGTCGGGAAGGAGAAGCCCGACGCCGGAAGGCTCGCGGTCGGCGAGACCGTCGTGCCCTCCTACGTGGACCAGGACCGCGACCGGCCGGATCCCGCGAAGACCGTCCACGACGAGATCTCGGGCGGCCTGGACAAGATCGTCCTCGGCAAGCGCGAGATCCCCTCGCGCGCCTATGTGGCCATGTACAACTTCAAGGGCGCCGATCAGCAGAAGCGGATCGGAGACCTCTCGGGCGGCGAGATGAACCGCTTGCACCTGGCGAGGACGCTCAAACGCGGCGGCAACGTGCTGCTCCTCGACGAGCCCACCAACGACCTCGACGTCGACACGCTACGGGCGCTCGAGGAGGCGCTGCTGAACTTCGGCGGCTGCGCGGTCGTGATCAGCCACGACCGCTGGTTCCTGGACCGCGTGGCCACGCACATCCTGGCGTTCGAGGGCGAGAGCCAGACGGTGTGGTTCGAGGGGAACTACCAGGAGTACGAGGCGGACCGGAAGCGCCGGCTCGGCATCGACGCGGAGCAGCCGCACCGGATCAAATACAAACGGTTGGCGGTCGGGTGAGTTCTGACGCTTGCTTGCAGCCGCGCTCACGCGCGGCTGAAGCCGCTGCGCGGCCGCGAGAGAATCCGAGTGGGCAAGGCCGAGCAGCTGCCAGCGTCTTAGGCAGCGGCTCCGTGCCGCGGGGTTCGGACTTCAGCTCCGCCGCTGCCTAAGACGAGGTCTATTGCGCGGCGCTTCGCGCCACGCGAGCCGCAATTAGTCGATTAGTCCCGGACGTTGCTGAAGATGGCGATGCCCGCTCCGACGAGCGCCAGCACGACCAGCGCCTTTCCCAGACCGAACCGGCGGCGGGGCTTGCGCGCCATCCACTCGTCCGCGAAGGCCGAGCCCCGCTCCGCGAGCGACTCGAGCAGGTCCGCGCCCTGCTTGCGAACCTCGTCGTAGATCTCCGAGCCGCGCTCGGCGAGTTGCTCCTTGAGCTCCTCCCGGTCTCCGCGGCTCTTCTTGACGCCCCTGGCGAGGCTCTCCTTCGCCTCCGCGAAGAAGCGGTCGCTGTCGAACTTACCGCCTCGCCGCATGCTCTCGATCGCCAGCGGAAGGGCCACCTTCGTGACGAGCGGCACCACAATCGGGCCGAGGGCCTCGGCGGTGCTGCGGGACAGACTCTTACGGGCCATGATTCCTCCCAATCGATCTACAGTCTACCGTGAGGACACGTCCCCATGCGCATCCTGCTCGCCCTCCTGCTTGCACGAACCTTGCCGCTGCCGGCCGTCGCGTCTCCCTCTGCCGTCGTCCTCGGCATCGCGCAGGACGGCGGCGTCCCGCACCCTGGCTGCCACCAGGCGCTCTGCGTCGAGGCTCGCCGCGATCCCGCCAGGCGGCGCCTCGTCGCGTCTCTCGGTCTGCTCGACCCCGCGGCGGGCGGCGGCGGCACGAAGCGGTTCCTGATCGA